>ENA-OQOA01000223-OQOA01000223.1-human-gut-metagenome-genome-assembly--contig:-NODE-223-length-28938-cov-2.654611_pt1 | contig 28938 bp, 31 predicted proteins | sample MGYA00242633_ERZ504888 | MGnify/ENA primary metagenome ERZ504888 (study PRJEB26092, sample SAMD00036372) | human gut metagenome | host: Homo sapiens | study: EMG produced TPA metagenomics assembly of...
ACGAATGCGTCGCGTACCATGCTTTTTAATATTCATACTTTAGACTGGGATGAAGAGTTGTTGAAACTCTTCATTATCCCCCGGAGTATGATGCCGGAAGCTTTGCCCTGTGATGCTATTTTTGGAGAAAACAACGATAGAGGGTTTGTTCAAATCTCCGATACAAATAGCAGGTGTTTTAGGTGATTCCCATGGAGCATTAACCGGTCAGATGTGTTTTGAGGCAGGTATGGGGAAGGTGACATACGGAACAGGATCATCTGTTATGGTTAACATTGGAGAAGAGGCTGTTACTGCTCCTGAAGGGCTGGTCACGTCCGTTGGATTCTCGGCTTTAGGCAAAGTGTATTATGCTTTCGAGGGAAATATCCATTGTACCGGAGCCACTATCAAGTGGATGGTGGAGAAATTGGGATTGGTGGATTCGTTCAATCAAATTGAAACCTTGGCAACTTCGGTTAAAAACAATGATGGAGTCTATCTGGTTCCGGCTTTTACCGGATTGGGAGCTCCTTGGTGGAAACCGGATGCCAAAGCTGCCATCTGGGGAATGACACTGAATGCAGGCAAGGCACATGTGCTGCGTGCGGGATTGGAATCTATCGCTTATCAAGTGAAGGATTTGATAGACATGATGACACGGCAGGCAGGTATCGAATTGAAAGCCCTTCGTGTTGACGGAGGCCCCACGAAGAATCAGTTCCTGATGCAATTTCAGGCTGATATGTTGCAGGCTGTCATTAACCGTTCGGAAATAGAAGAAGCTTCTGCATTAGGGGCTGTTGTCATGAATGGCTTTGCCCGTAAGAAATGGACTAGTTTCCAAGAAGCTGCTGCCATGCGTACCATTGATAATTGCATTACTCCATGTATGGAGGAAAAGGAACTTCAATCCTTGTATAGCGGATGGCGTGAAGCTGTCAAAAAAGTAATAGGACAGAATAACTAACTGAATATATCGTAACTTTTAATACCATTAGAAATGAAAAACAAGAAGAAAATGTGTTTTGGTGTTATCATTGGAACACGCGCTTATTTTAACTCGGAATTAGCAAAAGACGTTCGCAAACAATTGCTGGAAACACTGACAAAAGAAGGGTATGACTATGTCATTCTTCCCGAAGACGCTACGCCGACAGGCAGTAGCAGTATCGAAACAAGAGAAGATGGCTTGAAGTGTGCTAAATTGTTCCGTGAGAATCGGGAACGTATAGATGGAATCATTGTTTCACTGCCCAATTTCGGTTTTGAAATCGGTATCATCAATGCCATCAGTGTGGCCGATCTGAATGTGCCTGTTTTGGTTCAGGCATGTGATGACGAGAATGATAAAGTTGATTTGGATAGCCGTCGTGACGCATTCTGTGGTAAGATTTCCGTATGCAATAACTTGTATCAGTACGGCATTCCTTTTACTGATACCACCCTTCATACTTACTCTATTTATTCTGATTTGCTGGCTGCCGATATCAATAAATTTGCAGCTATCTGCCGTGTAGTTAATGGTCTTCGTCATGCTCGTATCGGTGCTATCGGTACTCGTCCCGCAGGATTCCAGACGGTTCGTGCCAGTGAGAAGCTGTTGCAGGCATCGGGTATTACAGTCATTCCGGTAGACCTTTCCGAGATTTTGGCTGCTGCCCATAAGATTGAGGATACCGATGAGGTATTGCAGGCCAAACTGAAAGAAATCAGACAGTATGCTGTTGTTCCTGAACAATACAGTGATAAGCTGGTTTTGCAGGCTAAAATTTGGTGTTGGCCGTTAGAAAATGGATGGAGGCCAATGAAATTGATGCTGTGGCTATCCAGTGTTGGGACTCTTTGGAACAAAACTACGGTTGTGCGGCTTGTGTGACTATGAGTATGTTGAGTGAGAAACTAATTCCTGCTGCCTGTGAAGTGGATATTGCCGGTGCAGTATCTATGTATGCGTTGACTTTGGCTTCCGGGTGTCCGTCGGCGTTGCTTGACTGGAACAATAACTTTGCCGAAGATCGTAACAAGTGTGTATGTACACATTGTGGTAACTTCCCTAAATCTTTCGTCATGAATGATCTTAAACTGGGAACCTTGGGTGTATTGGGTAGAACCTTGGGTAAAGTACACACTTTCGGTGCCGTTTACGGTAAAGTAAAACAGGGTGATTTTACATTCTTCCGTATCTCGACAGATGATACGAAGGGTTGTATCAAGTCTTATTTGGGTAAAGGTGACCTGACTGATGATCCATACGGAATGGATGGTTGTATAGCAGTAACCAAGGTGGATAATCTGCAGCCGCTTATGAAATATATCTGTAAGAATGGATTCGAACATCACGTGGCTATGTGCCGTGGCAATGTGAAAGATATTCTGGCAGAAGCTATTGAAACTTATCTGAACTGGAATATCTATATTCACGAATAATATCGATGAAATATGATATTGGTAGATAATTACTTTTTGGCAATCCTCTGCTGTGTCATTTGCTGTGCCTGTTGGGGTTCCTGGGCAAATACACAGAAGATGGTTGCTGCCAAGCAATGGAGCTTTGAACTGTTTTATTGGGATTTGACCGTCGGTTTGTTCCTTACAGCTTTATTGGGGGCGGTGACTTTAGGAAGTATGGGAAGTGAAGGCCGTACCTTTTTTCAGGATTTGGCAGTCATGGACTGGTCTAGCATTCAATATGCATTCTTGGGCGGTGTTGTATGGAATTTCGGCAATATATTTCTTACAGCAGCCATTGCTGTAGCCGGAATGTCAGTAGGTTTTCCTATCGGTGGAGGCTTGGCCTGGATTGGAGGTATTGTATTCAATTATTTATTAATCTCTTTGGCCGGTCAGACCTATCAGGGAAATCAGTTTTTACTATGGAGTGGTGTGTTAGTCATCATTATCGCTATCTTGATTTGCGGAAAAGCATATGGAAAGTTATCATCCGGTAAAGCTTCCACACCCAAGAAAGGTATCTTGTTGGCTATTATGGCAGGTATTGCTATCATGTTCTTTTATGGATTGGTTGTAAAATCCCTGGATCCGCAGTATGTGGCCGGTGGAACCGGAACATTGACTCCTTATACAGGTGTGTTCTTCTTTGCGGTAGGTATATTGGTTAGTACACCGATATTTAATACATTCGCCATGAAACATCCCGTGGAAGGCAGGGTAGTGACCATGAAAGATTACTTTGCCGGTGATGCAAAGACTCATCTCACAGGGATGCTGGGAGGTTTTATATGGATGGGTGGCATGGTGATTAGTTTTATGGGAGCCGGTGCTGCCAATCCGGCTATCTCATACGCCCTTAGCAACGCGGCCCCTGTGGTGGCCATGATATGGGGAGTCTTTGTCTGGAAGGAGTTTAAAGATGCTCCGAAAGGAACTGATAAACTGATTGTGGCTATGTTTGCTTTGTTTATTATCGGCTTAATAAGCATAACTTTGTCGAATTGAAATTTGAATGAAGAGAAACTATAAAATAGGGCTTGTAATGAAGTCGTTACAAGCCGATTTTTTCAAAGTGATGAAAGAGGGGGCTATTCAGTATGCGGCCCCTCTTCCGTTTTTGGATTTGGTTTGTGTGGGAACGGCTACACAGACAGAGGTAAAGGAACAGATTGACTTGATGTATTCTTTGATTCATCAGCAAGTCGATGCCATCGTATTGGTGCCTATAGACTCAAAGGCTTTGGTTCAGCCTGCAGTAGAGGCTGTCAGGAAAGGAATTCCGGTAATTAATATTGATATTCAGCTGGATGCTCAGCTATTGGAGCAGGCAGGAGTAGAAGTGGCTTTTGTGGGACCGGATAATTTTGCGGCTGCGTATGAAGTGGGTAAATTATTGGGTAAGAAGTTGCGGAATGAAGATAAAGTTGCTATTATTGAAGGATTGGCGGCAGCCGATAATGCGCGGCAGCGTAAAAGAGGTTTCATCAAAGCGATAGAGAAAAGGGTTAAGATTGGTGGCGTCCGAACCAGCCGACTGGGAAACGGAGAAAGCCGCCGAAGTCTTTTCAGGCTATGTGGATGCGGTATCCTGATTTGAAAGCTGTATATTGCAGCAATGATGCGATGGCATTGGGGGTTCTTCAGCAAATGCAAGAAAAAAATGCTATTTGCCGGTAGTGGGTTTTGATAATGATGCGGTAATGAAAGAATTTCTTTCTACAGGAAAACTGGTTGCTACAGCTGACATTTTCAGTTCACAAATGGCTGTCCGAGGGATTGAGTTCGCTTTGGATGTACTGGAAGGAAGAATAGAGAATAGAGGGGTTCATTCTACTGCCTATGAAATTATAAAACAATGAGTTTATATTGGGAAACGGCCTATACTGAGATATGCACCCAAAGCACCGGCTGTTTAACTTCTTAATATGACTGACAATGAGCAATATTAAGAAGTATTCTTTTTACGAATGAAATATTTAGTGTAATTTTGTGGCTCAAAATAAATTAAATAGAATCATTATGGCAGCAAAACCAGGTATACCTAAAGGAACGAGAGATTTTTCGCCGGTGGAAATGGCGAAACGTAATTATATATTCAATACGATTCGTGATGTATTTCATCTTTTCGGCTATCAGCAGATTGAAACTCCTTCTATGGAGAATTTGTCTACTTTGATGGGAAAATACGGTGATGAAGGGGATAAGTTATTGTTTAAGATACAGAACTCAGGTGATTATTTCAACGGCATTACCGATGAAGAATTGTTGAGCCGCAATGCGGTAAAGCTGGCGAGCAAATTCTGTGAAAAAGGATTACGCTATGATCTCACTGTACCGTTCGCCCGTTACGTGGTCATGCACCGTGACGAAATCAGTTTCCCTTTCAAGCGTTATCAAATTCAGCCGGTTTGGCGTGCGGACCGTCCTCAGAAGGGCCGTTATCGTGAATTCTATCAGTGTGATGCCGATGTGGTAGGCAGTAATTCTTTATTGAATGAAGTGGAGCTGGTACAGATGATAGACCGGGTATTTGGCAAATTCGGAGTACGCGTTTCAATTAAAATCAATAACCGTAAGATATTGACCGGTATTGCCGAGATCATAGGTGAGGCCGATAAAATTGTGGATATCACCGTAGCTATTGATAAGCTGGACAAGATAGGCTTGGAAAATGTAAATGCGGAATTGGCTTCTAAAGGGATTCCTCAAGAGGCTATTGATAAATTGCAGCCGATTATTTTATTGAGTGGAAGCAATGAAGAGAAATTGGAAACTTTGAAAACAGTCCTTGCAGCTAGTGAAACGGGAATGAAGGGAGTAGAAGAAAGTGAATTCATATTAAAAACCGTATCTACACTGGGTGTGAAGAGTGAAGTGGAACTGGATTTGACTTTGGCTCGTGGCTTGAATTATTATACTGGCGCTATTTTTGAAGTGAAAGCCTTGGATGTACAGATTGGCAGTATCAGCGGTGGCGGCCGTTATGATAACCTGACCGGTGTCTTTGGTATGGACGGTATGTCTGGTGTAGGTATCTCTTTCGGAGCCGACCGTATTTTTGATGTGTTGAATCAGTTGGATTTGTACCCGAAAGAAGCGGTGAACGGAACTGAACTGTTGTTTGTAAACTTCGGTGATAAAGAAGCTGCTTATTGTCTGCCTATCCTGGCAAAAGTCCGTGAAACAGGGGTACGTGCCGAAATTTATCCGGATGCTGCTAAAATGAAGAAACAGATGGGATATGCCAATGACAAGCAGATTCCTTTTGTCGCCATTGTTGGTGAAAATGAAATGAACGAAGGGAAACTGACTTTGAAGAATATGACTACGGGCGAGCAGTCACTGGTTACACCGGATGAGTTGTTGGCAGTAGTGAAAGCTTGATCTCATCAAGCGGATGTTGTCGGAATAGTCCGGTATATTCATCCGTGATTATCTATGCGGGATTAAACAGATTATTTTTTTTCTTCCGTCACTATATCTCCTTTAGAATCAGTGAGATGTGGTGACGGTAAGTTCTTTTTTCCCTCCGAAATGGTTTGTTCTCCTTTCCCTGTGTGGAGTCGACAAGGCGGAATGCCCGTTCTTGTCGTTGTTGATTGTATTTCTGTTTTAAGGATGAAAACTGATGAAGCTGACCTGAAATATGATTTTCTTTTGCGAGGGTCTGATATTATTATATATATTTGTGAAATGCTAGCCTTATAAATTTAATCAGATGATAGATGAAAAGCAGTTGATATCCCATTTGTATCAAAATAGGGAGAATGGTCAATGGATGATACAAACCAATGATGAACATCAAAAGGGGGTTGCTGATATGGCGGCATCCTTCGCCGGGCAGTTCGGACTTCCTTCTTGGGGGCGTGCGCTCGGCCTACTTCATGATAAAGGAAAGGAACGGGCGGCATTCCAGCAATACATACGCAAGATGAATGGTTTGCCTACGAGTGACAAGAAGCGCTATGATGATCATACCCATGCTTTTGTGGGTGGAATATTGGCAAAAGAACTTATGGGAAAAGATGTTTCCCATCTTCTTGTAAACCAAATTATTTCTCATCACACGGGGTTACATAATTTCGGGGATGTGGAAAACATATTGAAAGAGAGGCTATTGTCCGAAGAAATAAACGAGGGTGACATTAGCATAAACAAACCTTTATTATTCCAAGAATTTATTGATTCACCTTTTTCTAAATCAAAGGTTGAATGGAAACACTTTCATCACCTTTCCCGTATGCTTTTTTCCTGTCTTGTAGATGCCGACCGACTCGATACAGAACGGTTTATGGATGTAGAGTCATGGCGGAAGCGGGGAAATTTGGCTACGCTTGTCGATTTGCTTCCACAGCTGGAGGTATATATGCAAAAACTGCAATCGAATGCAGCCGATACGAAAGTGAACCGCATCCGCCGGCAAGTGAAAGAACAATGCAGTAGAACTTCTTCAAGCGAAAAAAGGATTTTATAGCCTTACAGTTCCGACGGGAGGCGGTAAAACACTTTCTTCTTTGTTATGGGCCATGAAGCATGCTGTAAGCCATTCAATGAATCGTATCATCATCGCCATCCCATATACCAGTATTATTGTGCAAACGGCAGGGCTTTTGAAGGAAATCTTTGGTGAAGAAAATGTATTGGAGCATCATAGTAATTTCGACCCAATGATATTAAGGACGAGGAAAAATAGGGGAAAAAAGCAAAATTGGCTACAGAGAATTGGGACTATCCCATTATTGTCACTACCAATGTACAGCTTTTTGAATCTATGTTTAGCAATAAAACATCTGATTGCCGCAAACTGCACAACATGGCAAATTCAATTCTTGTTTTGGATGAGGTTCAGATGTTGCCAACCGGCTTCTTGCAGCCGATAGTCGATGCGCTGAAAGCGTATCAGGAAATGTTCGGGATTTCGGTATTGTTTACCACGGCAAGTCAGCCGGTATTGAGCGGTCTGATAGAAGGAACAAATCCTAAAGCTGATTTTAAGGGAATAGAACATATCAAGGAAATTATTCCGGAAGAATTTGCTTTGCATGACCAACTTCGCCGTGTGAAGTTGGCAATCGATGATACAGGAAGAACATACGATGAGATAGCTGCAAAGGTGTCTGAATATAATAAGGTGTTGTGCATAGTGAACACTCGTAAAGATGCCAAAGAGCTGTATGACCGTTTTGCCCAATGACGGAGTGAAATTGCATTTGTCTAGAATGATGTGCCCTGCCCACTTACACGAAACTATTGGTAAAATAAAAACTTTATTGAAGGATGGGTTGCAGCCGATTGTCAGGGTCATTGCAACCCAACTTGTGGAGGCTGGTGTGGATATAGACTTTCCGGTTGTGTTCCGTCAAGAAGCAGGACTCGATTCTGTATTGCAAGCAGCGGGACGGTGCAATCGGGAAGGACGAAGTGCCATGGGACATACATTTGTGTTCAGTCTGGCTGCAGAGAAGCGAAACCCCTTCGGTTCAATGGCTGACTCACAATGCTCGGTTGAATTTGCCGGAAGATAGTGATTGGTTTGCTCCTTCTACCATGAAAGCGTATTTTTGTCAATTGTATAGCAGAAAACAAACATTTGATGAAAAGGATATAAAGCACTGGCTTTACAAACCTACTGAGTTATGTTTTGAAACTGCATCAAAAGAATTTCGCCTGATTGATGATACAAGTATAAATGTTATCGTAAATTGGGAAAACAGCATGGAACTTATAGAGCAGTTGAAAGAATCGGGGTGTACCTACTCGTTGGTGAAGCAATTGGCGAAATTTACTGTAGGCATCCGTTCCTACGATTTTAAGCAACTGAAAGGCTATGGGCTTGTCGAAGAAATATTGGAAGGAATATATGTATTGGCAGACAGGTCTCAGTATAATAAAGCCACAGGTCTCAGTCTTGATAACCATTGGCTGGAGGAAGTATTAATGATATAAAGAAACGGATATGACAAAGAAAGAAACATTGAAATTGTTTGAAGAACGTAAAGTCCGCACCGTGTGGGATGATGAAAAGGAAAAATGGTATTTTTCGATAGTTGATGTGGTGTCAGTTTTAACAGACAGTGTTGATGCAACTGCTTATTGGCGTAAGTTAAAGCAAAGACTTAAAGAAGAGGGAAATGAAACCGTGACAAATTGTCACGGTTTGAAAATGAAAGCCGCAGACGGTAAGATGCGACTTACAGATGTGGCTGATACAGAACAACTACTACGTATCATTCAGTCTATCCCCATCTCCCAAGGCAGAACCGTTCAAGCAATGGATGGCACATGTAGCATCCGAACGTCTTGATCAGATGCAAGACCCTGAGTTGAGTATTGAGCAAGCTATGATGGACTACAAGCGACTTGGTTACTCTGACAACTGGATAAACCAACGCTTGAAGAGCATTGAAATCCGTAAAGATCTTACAGATCAATGGGAAACTACATAATGTAGAGGAAGGTGTTCAATATGCTACTCTTACAGACATTATCTATCAGCAATGGGCCGGAAAAGTCGGCAAAGGAGTACAAACAGTTCAAGGGCTTGAAGAAAGAAAATCTCCGGGACAATATGACCAATGAAGAATTGGTTCTTAATATGCTGGCCGGAACTCTCTACGACAAGTATTACTAAAGCTAAAAATCCTCAGACATTGGGTGAAATATGCAGTGTGCGGCTGATGGTGGTGATGTGGCTCGTGTGGCACGCGAACAGTTGGAGACAAAAACCGGTCGTGAAGTGGTAACTCCTTGTCGGCTAAAAAGGTTTTTGAAGGTCAGAAACCAGAAGATTTATTGGAAAACAAGGAAAACGATGAATGATATGGAATATACAGATAAAGAATATTGTTTGGAGGTGTGGGGCGATTGGGCTTGTTTCACTCGTCCGGAATTGAAAGTAGAGCGTGTGAGTTACGATGTCATAACGCCATCGGCGGCACGCGCCATCTTTGAAGCGATACTGTTTAAACGCTATGCCATGCGTTGGCAGGTAACAAAGATTGAGGTACTCAGGCCTATTAAATGGGCTACCATTAGACGGAATGAGGTGGGGGCAGTTGCCAGTAAATCACCTATCATTATTGAAGATAAACGTCAGCAGAAGAACACGTTGCTTCTGCTGGATGTGCGTTACCGAATTTATGCTAAGTTAGTATTTATTCCGGTAAAAGACCGTCCGAAAGAGGCTTTTGCCAAGCATCAGCCAAGTGCGGACGAGAATCCTATGAAGTATTATCAGATGTTCGAACGCAGGGCATCACAAGGGCAATGTTTTACGCAGCCCTATCTCGGATGTCGTGAGTTTTCTGCAAACTGGAAGTATATTGAAAGTACTGATAATCTTGATTATCCCTTAGCCGAAGACAGAGATTTCGGTATTATGCTTTATGATATGGACTTTGAGGGAAATCCACACAAACCGGATGCAATGTTTTATAGAGCCCAAATGAAAAAGGGAGTGAAGCTGTGACTCCATATCCGTTCCGCTGGTAGAAATCACATAAAGGTGATAAGGCAATGCCATGCATTGGTCCAGAATGCTATGTGGTAGTTGCGGCAGGAAGTAAGCGGCACACGTAAACAAGATAGGCGCCGTTTCACCCGACACACGTCCCAAAGCCAGAATCAGTCCGGTAATGATGTTGGGCATCCCCATGGGCAGAATTACATGCCAGATGGTTTGCAACTTGGTCGCGCCCAAAGCCAGACTCCCCTCACGGAAGCTGTCGGGAATCGCCTTCAAGGCTTCTTCGGTGGTACGTATCACCAAAGGTACACAAAGCAATCCCAACGTCAAAGAACCGGCTAGGATGCTGTCGCCGAACCCCATGTATTTCACAAACAGTGCCATACCAAACAAACCGAACACAATGGACGGAATACCGCTCAAGTTATTGGTCATCATCCGGATAAAGCGGACCAGCTTGCCTTTCGGCGCATACTCGTTCATATAAATGCCACTCATCACTCCCACCGGAAATGCGAACAGCGCACTGCCCACCATCAGATAAAAAGTACCTACAATGGCCGGCCATATACCGCCACCCGTCATACCGTCACTGGGAGCCGTGGTCAGAAACTCCCAGCTGATTACTCCTATACCTTTATATATAATAAAACCGAGAATGGCGAACAGAATGAGGACAATGCTATAACTCAGCAGTTTGAAAATACCGAATGCCAGCCATTGCGAACGTCTTTTACGCGCCCCTTGCCGGGCAGGGAAAACATCTTGCTTCATATTTTAAAATACTTAATTAATCTTTTGTCAATCTATCAATATACCCATTGGCTGCGCTGTGTGCCGCATGATCATTAGCACACCGGCAAATTAGTACATTATTTATTTGTTCTTGATGAAATATATTCTACACTAAAGTTGATAAGCATCGTGATGAAAACAACACCACTCCCAGCAGGAACAGAGCTTCATAGTGCGCGCCGCCGGCGGGTGCCTCTCCCAGTTCCGCTGCAATAGTCGCCGGAATGGTACGAAGCGGTTCCAGAATAGTGGTAGGTATCACAGCCGCATTTCCTGTAACCATCAGCACCGCCATCGTCTCGCCTATGGCACGTCCGATGCCCAGAACAACGCCCGAAGTGATTCCGGAAATGGAAAACGGAATCACCACCTTATATATAGTCTGCCAACGAGTGGCGCCCAATGCCAGACTGGCCTCGCGCATGGCACGGGGACAATTCCGCATCGCATCCTCACTTACGGTAATGATAGTAGGGAGTGCCATGATCGCCAAAACAATACTTCCGGCCAATCCGGTCTCGCCTACAGGCAGATTAAATACTTTCTGAATAAGCGGCACGATAACAATCAATCCAAAGAAACCGTAGACCACGGACGGAATGCCACTGAGCAATTCAATAACCGGCTTCAGAAAACTACGGGTCCGATGGTCGGCCACCTCGGACATATACACCGCCACCGACAAGCCGAAAGGCAAAGCGAACAGGATGGCAAAGAAACTCACCCAAAGCGTACCCGTAATCAAAGGAAGAAATCCGAACTGAGGGGCGGGAGTAGCCGTAGGGAACCATTCCTTTCCGGCAAAAACCTCATCAAAAGAAATAGACTCGTCTTTCAGCAGATGCCCCGGAAAATCCTTTTCTATAAACTTGGAGGGAACAAAGGCGATGATGCCTGGATTACCGGCAACGATCTCGCCGATGCACCGGGGTGCCTTCTCGTACTCGGCTCCCAGCTCTTCCTCCGAGAAATAGGAGGTGATATCCTCCAACCGGAAAACTTTAACCTCCGCGTCCGGTCCTCCCAACTCTTTCCAGTTGGTAATCTCTTCGTCAAAAACATCTTTTATTTGTGCCGCACTCAGTTCCTGTACCGGATTGGCTTTATTCACCGCCAGTACATACCCCTCTTCTATGACTTTTTTATTAAAAAGTCCCAGAGCCTCCGCAAATAAGAATACGACAATCAGCAAAATAGTAATGCTCGTTATAAAGCCGCTGCAAGTCAATATCCCTTCTACAATCTTTTCCCAAACTCGTCTCATACAGTTTTAGTCTTCTATTTTAATAACTGATGCAAAAAAGCCTCTTTATATTAAGGTGATATGAAAGAAGCTTGAAGTATTTGCTACAATTATATTACAAACTTGTTACAGATAAAGAAAAACCTGATCTTATTACCATTTTCCCGCAGGAACAGATTCAATCCACCCTTGCCGGCGAATATTACCCGTAACAGAATCGTAACACACCAGTAAAACAAATGACACAAGAAAACGTTTCTTTTGCACACGAATTAATATAAGAACTTATGAATCAAGTAAAAGCTCTATTTCTTTTTATTCTATTGGCTTGTAGTCTGAATATTACCGCGCAACGCATAAAAGGTAGTGACACGGTGTTGCCCGTATCACAAGAAACAGCCGAGATTTTCATGAAAGATGATCCCGACCGACGGGTAACCGTCACCGGCGGAGGAACCGGAGTGGGGATTTCCGCCCTGATGGACAACACAACAGATATCGCTATGGCTTCCCGTCCCATCAAATTCAGCGAAAAGATGAAACTGAAAGCCGCCAAACAGGAAGTGGAGGAGGTAATTATAGCGTATGACGCCCTGGCCGTCATTGTAAACCCGTCCAACCCTGTCAGCCAACTGACACGCCAGCAACTGGAAGCCATATTCCGCGGCAAGATAACCAATTGGAAACAGCTGGGGGGACCCGATATGAAAATCATTGTCTATTCTCGCGAAACCTCTTCGGGAACTTACGAATTTTTCAAAGAAAGCGCCCTGAAGAACAAGAACTACATGAGCAGCAGCTTGTCCATGCCCGCCACCGGAGCCGTGATCCAGTCTGTAAGCCAGACCAAAGGTGCTATCGGCTATGTGGGACTGGCCTACTTGTCTCCCCGGGTGAAAGCCATTGCCGTTTCCTATGATGACGGCAAGCATTATGTACTGCCCAGCCTTGAAAACGGAAAGAAGAAACTTTACCCCGTAGTACGCCCTCTTTATTACTATTACAATGTAGCCAATAAGGAAAAAGTGACCCCGTTCATTGACTACATCCTGTCACCCGAGGGGCAAAATATTATAAAAAACGGTGGATATATTCCTGTGAAATAAAGGATATCCCAAAAAGAATGCGTACTTTTGCAGCAAAAGTGTAAAATTGATATCACAATGACTGAAATGAACGCTACAGAAGCTACAGAGAAGAAAAGTCTGAACTTCATTGAACAGGCAGTTGAGAACGACCTGAAAGAAGGTAAAAACGGAGGGAAAGTACAAACCCGCTTTCCGCCCGAGCCGAACGGCTACCTGCACATCGGTCATGCCAAAGCCATCTGTCTGGATTTCGGGATAGCTGCACGCTATGGTGGCGTATGTAACCTGCGTTTTGACGACACCAACCCGACCAAAGAAGATATGGAATACGTGGAAGCCATCAAGGAGGACATCCAATGGCTCGGATTCCAGTGGGGAAACGAATATTATGCATCCGACTACTTCCAGCAATTATGGGATTTCGCCGTCAATCTGATAAAGGAAGGAAAGGCTTATATAGACGAACAGAACTCCGAACAAATCGCGGCACAAAAGGGAACTCCCACCCAACCCGGAACCGAGAGCCCTTACCGCAACCGTCCCATCGAGGAAAGCCTGGAACTGTTCAACAAAATGAACAGCGGTGAAATAGAAGAAGGCAAAATGGTGCTCCGTGCCAAAATAGACATGGCAAGCCCCAACATGCACTTCCGCGACCCTATTATTTATCGTGTGGTAAAGACTCCGCACCACCGCACAGGCGAAACCTGGAAAGCATACCCTATGTATGACTTCGCACACGGACAGAGCGACTACTTTGAAGGAGTAACTCATTCACTGTGTACCCTGGAGTTCGTACCCCACCGTCCGTTGTACGACCTGTTCGTGGACTGGGTAAAAGAAGGTAAAGATCTGGACGACAACCGTCCTCATCAGTATGAGTTCAACAAACTGAACTTGAACTACACCTTGATGAGCAAGCGTAACCTGCTGATTCTGGTAAAAGAACATCTGGTAAACGGTTGGGACGACCCCCGTATGCCGACTCTCTGCGGTTTCCGCCGTCGCGGCTACTCGCCCGAGTCCATCCGCAAATTTGTAGACAAGATAGGTTATACCACTTACGATGCCCTGAATGACTTCGCCCTGCTGGAAAGCGCTGTCCGCGAGGACTTGAACAGCCGTGCCACCCGTGTATCGGCAGTCATCAATCCGGTGAAGCTGATCATTACCAACTATCCCGAAGGACAGGTGGAGGAAATGGAAGCTGTCAACAACCCGGAAGATCCGTCGGCAGGCACACACACCATCGAATTCAGCCGCGAGTTGTGGATAGAACGCGACGACTTCATGGAAGATGCCCCGAAGAAATATTTCCGTATGACTCCGGGACAGGAAGTGCGTCTGAAAAGCGGATACATCGTGAAATGTACAGGCTGCAAGAAAGACGACAACGGCAACGTGGTGGAGGTATATTGCGAATACGATCCCGACAGCAAAACAGGAATGCCGGGCAGCAACCGCAAAATCAAAGGTACGATCCACTGGGTAAGCTGTGCACACTGTCTGCCTGCCGAAGTACGCCTGTATGACCGCCTGTGGAAAGTGGAGAACCCGCGTGATGAGATGGCCGCTATCCGCGAAGCAAAGAACTGCGACGCACTGGAAGCCATGAAAGAAATGATCAACCCCGATTCGTTGAATGTATTAACCAACTGCTATGTAGAAAAATATCTGGCCGATGCCAAACCGCTGGATTACTTGCAGTTCCAGCGCATCGGTTATTTCAATGTGGACAAAGACTCTACACCAGAAAATCTGGTGTTCAACCGCACCGTATCTTTAAAAGATACCTGGAGCAAAATTAATAAATAAAAACAAGCTTATGAACTATGACATGTCTTCTTACTTTGAAGACCCGGAATTTAAAGAAGCATTAGCAAGATACGAGGGTATGGTGGAAAAACCATACCCCCGCTTATTTTGAAGCTGATGAACTGACCGATATCGCCGAATATTACGCCTCAAAAGGAAGACATAAAGACGCTGACAAGGCCATAAATCTTGCAATCCAATTGCACCCTGATAACATAGACGCCCTGATTTTCCGGGCACGTTCCTTGATGCTGCTAGGAAAAAAAGAAGAAGCCCAAATGGTGATGCAGCTCATCAACAACCCTGCCGATCGTGAATTCAGATTCCTGCAAGCCGACCTGCTGATAGAGGAGGAACACATGGAAGAGGCCGATAAGATATTACAACAACTGGCCATGGACGAGGAGTATGAACTGGATACGCTGCTAGACATCATTCTGGACTACGTTGACGTCAACCAGAAAGAATACGCCAAGAAGTGGATCGACTGCCTGTTTGCCCATTTCGACATGCAAACCCTGCCGGAAACCAACCAACGTCTTCGCGACGTGCTGTGCGATTATTACAGTACTTTCAACAAACCGAAGTTGGCTATCCCTTACCTGAACATGACTCTGAACGAGTTTCCCTATTCCGTTCAGCATTGGAACGAACTGGGTAAATGCTATCTGCAACAAGAGCAATACGAAAAGGCGCACGAAGCTTTTGATTTCGCATTAGCCATTGATGAAAACAACACAGAGACATTGACCTTGAAAGCATTCCTCTACAGCCAGACAGCAAATATCAAGGAATCTATCAACTATTATCTCCGTCTGGAAAAGGCGACAGAGAAGAAGCCTCCCGTTTATATGGCATTGGCTGGTCTCCACTTCGAGATGAAGGATTACGAAACCGCCATGAAGTATACACAAAAGCTGCTAAAACAGAAACAGGAGATAACTGCATTCGAGCTAACCGATATATATAGTATCGCAGCCCTCTGTCATGTAGCCCTGGGACATCCTGAAGAGGGATATATGTATCTGGACCAAGTGCTGAAGCAGAACGGGAACGATGCGGAAACACGTATCTATGCCGGACAGTTTTTCACGATAATGGCAGGCAGCAAGGACATCAGCGAGGAGGAAAGAAAGAATAATATCGACAAGGCGGAGGAACAATTCAACCTCGCCCTGGAATTCACCCCCGAAAAGAGGAACGGATGGATATTTTGTTCAAAATCGGATCCAAATACTTCGATGAACATCTCTTTGAATATGCCAACCGGTATTTTGAGCAGATAAACAAAGAATTCCCCCACAACGCCCATAGCACTTATTTCTTTCTGATTTATGGCTATCTTTATTTACAGCAACCAGGTCCGTTCATACACTATCTGGCTAAAATCAATAAAGAACTTCCTGATACGTATGCAGCTCTGGGAGTTGATGAAAACGCACAGTTTCCCGACCAGTTATTCAACGAAGCGATACGCGTAATCAAGGACGATATCAGCAAAGGCAAGCTAAACTTAAACAATTATTTATAATTATTTTATGGAATCAGTTGCATTTATTCAATGGTGTCTGGACCACCTGAATTATTGGACAATTACGTTATTAATGGCCATCGAGAGCTCTTTTATCCCCTTCCCCTCGGAAGTGGTAGTGCCTCCTGCCGCTTACAAGGCAGCCGGAGGCAACAGTGACCTGAATGTATTTCTGGTAGTTATATTTGCGACAATCGGAGCCAATATCGGCGCTCTCATCAATTATTACATAGCCTATTTCGTAGGCCGTCCGCTGGTTTATAAATTCGCGAACAGCCGCTTCGGGCACATGTGTCTGATTGATGAAGCCAAGGTTCAGAACGCGGAACACTACTTTGACAAGCACGGGGCACTCTCCACCTTTATCGGACGTCTTATTCCTGCCGTCCGCCAGCTTATCTCCATTCCTGCCGGTCTGGCCAAGATGAAATTATCCACTTTCCTGCTGTACACAACGCTGGGAGCAGGTATCTGGAATGCCATTCTGGCGGCTATCGGTTACTATCTGCAATCAGTGGTTCCCGAAGAGCAGTTATTGAGTACCGTAACCGAATACAGTCACGAGTTAGGATATTGCTTCATTGCTATCGGTGTTTTAGTGGTAGGTTTCTTGATTTACAAAGGAAGAAAATAAAAAGAATGAACTTTTTTCCATTTAAATTTGTTATCATTACAGTATCGAACTAAAATATAATAAAATTATGGCAAAAACAGCATTTAAAGGAGCACCAGTGACATTGGCCGGAGAATTTGTAAAAGTAGGAACTTCAGCTCCGGAATTTACATTGGTAAAAGGAGACTTAAGCAATTATACATTAAAGGACGGTAAAGGCAAGTACCTGATTCTGAACATTTTTCCCAGTCTGGATACAGGTGTATGCGCTACTTCCGTACGCAAGTTCAATCAGTTGGCTGCAAACCAGCCCAATACGGTAGTGTTGGCTATCTCTAAAGACCTGCCATTCGCCCAGGGCCGCTTCTGCACCACCGAAGGGATCAGTAACGTTATTCCTTTGTCTGATTATCGCTATACTTCCGATTTTGCTGAAAAATATGGTGTTCTGATGACCGACGGTCCTTTGACGGGATTATTGGCACGTTCGGTAGTAGTGGTTGACCCGGAAGGAAAAGTGGTTTATACCGAACTTGTTCCCGAAATAACCCAAGAACCGGATTATGAAGCTGCGTTGAAAGCAGTAAAATAGAAAGCAGTAAAATAAAAAGCTCCCGAAGGAATAAAGAAAACGGCAGAAGATTTTGTCAATCTGTCTGCATAGGTTTTGGTGGTTTCGGGCATAACTTCAAGAAGTTATGCCCGAAACTTTTATGTGTTATGCCGGAAAGATCTATCATCTTGCATACAAACGATCTATAATCTTACACCCGAAAGATCTATCATCTTGCATCTTCATCTTCTAAGACAAATACCATTGATACATTCGGTGTACTCCCTCTTCTATATCAATCTTATGCTGCCATCCCAGACTATGCAATTTGCTTACATCCGTCAGCTTGCGCATAGTGCCGTCGGGCTTCGTAGCGTCAAAAGTCAGTTTGCCTTGATAGCCCACTTCTTTGACAATCTTATCCGCCAATTGAGCGATGGTGATTTCTTTTCCCGTACCGATATTGATATGGCAGTTACGGATATCCTTGGAACCGGGTGTGTATGTATCCTTAAAGTCCACATGCTCCATGATATAGACACTGGCATCGGCCATTTCCTCACTCCATAAGAATTCACGCAACGGCTTGCCTGTACCCCATAAGGTCACTTCCTGTCCGGAGATGCCGTATTTTTTCAATACAGCCAGAATTTCCTCATCCGTATTCAAACCGCTTACTCCCTCCACAGGGCGGAGATTCATATCTTTACGCACCGCATCCCAATCTCCTTCATTCAGGCATTTTCCCAAATGAATCTTACGAATCATGGCAGGCAGCACATGGCTGTTCTCCAAATGGAAATTATCATTGGGTCCGTAAAGGTTCGTGGGCATCACGGCTATGTAATTGGTTCCATATTGCAGGTTAAAGCTTTCGCACATCTTCAATCCCGCAATCTTCGCAATAGCGTATGGTTCGTTGGTGTACTCCAACGGTGAAGTCAGCAACACCTCTTCCTTCATGGGTTGTCCGGCATCACGAGGGTAAATGCAAGTGCTTCCCAAAAACAAGAGTTTCTTTACATTGTGACGGAAGCTCTCTCCTATCACATTCTGCTGAATCTGCAAGTTCTGATAAATAAAATCGGCACGGTAAAGACTGTTCGCCATGATACCGCCTACATGTGCCGCCGCTAAAATGACATACTGGGGCTGCTCTTCATCAAAGAACTCCTTCACAGCCTGCCCGTCCAGCAGATCCAGTTCTTTGTGAGAACGGCCTACCAGATTGGTATATCCTTTTTGCTGCAAATTATTCCATATAGCAGAACCCACCAGTCCGTGGTGTCCTGCTACATATATCTTGGCTGTTTTTTCCATTATTCCGCTATTTGAGCCTTTAAATATAGTTTCTTCACGAACTTCATATCATGCTTCACCATGATTTTCACCAGTTCGGGGAAAGAAGTCTTACGGGGATTCCAGCCCAATAAGGTTTTGGCTTTAGTGGGATCACCCAGCAACTGCTCCACTTCGGCAGGACGGAAATACTTAGGATCGACGGCAACCAGTTCCTTGCCCGTCGCCACATCGATGCCTCTTTCATCCACCCCTTTGCCTTCCCAGCGCAATTCAATGCCCACTTCCTTGAAGGCCAAGGTACAGAACTCGCGCACCGTATGGTACTCGCCGGTCGCAATAACAAAATCTTCGGGAGTATCGTGCTGAAGAATCATCCACATACACTCCACATAATCTTTGGCATAGCCCCAGTCACGCAAAGAATCCAGATTTCCCAGATACAGTTTGTCCTGATATCCCTGGGCTATACGTGCGGCAGCCAAAGTAATCTTGCGTGTTACAAAGTTTTCACCACGACGTTCGCTCTCATGGTTGAACAGGATGCCGTTCACGGCAAACATACCGTAACTTTCACGATAATTCTTGGTAATCCAGAAACCATACTGCTTGGCCACCCCATACGGAGAACGGGGATAGAAAGGAGTCGTTTCCTTCTGAGGGACTTCCTGCACCAGTCCGAACAACTCGGAGGTAGATGCCTGATAAATCTTGGTCTTTTTTTCCAAACCCAGGATCCGGACAGCTTCCAACATACGCAGCGTGCCTACCGCATCCGCTTCCGCAGTGTACTCGGGCACATCGAAACTTACTTTCACATGGCTCTGAGCAGCCAGATTATAGATTTCATCGGGCTGTACAGCCTGAATGATACGTATCAGCGAACTACTGTCGGTCATATCCCCCCAATGCAGGTTCACCAGACGGGTCTTTTGCATATCACGAACCCACTCGTCCAGATAGAGATGTTCTATACGACCTGTGTTGAATGAAGAAGAACGGCGCAGAATACCGTGAACCTCATATCCCTTTTCAATCAAAAACTCTGCCAGGAATGAACCGTCCTGACCTGTAATACCTGAAATTAAAGCAACTTTTTTCATTTCGTTTATTGTAAATGGCCTCATGCAGGCCTTCTAAGTTATTTCATATCACATAGCTATCTACCGCTATCTGCCTTTCGGCATGACAAAGGACAAAATGACCAAACAGAACGGCAGATAACAGACAGCATACACTCCATGTATGCAGAAATAAATTATATACAAGAAAGAATACTTACTCCGCCGAGAATTCTTTGATGCGCTGTTCCTCGCTCAACCGGCAGATCAACAATGTGTTATTCTTCTCAGCAACGATATATCCGTCCAGTCCCTGTACCACCACCCTCTTTTCCTGTGTAGTGTGAATCACACAGTTACGGGTTTCATACAACTTTATATTCTCACCTATCTGCGTATTATTATGGGCATCTTTCGGCAAATTCTCGTGCAACGATCCCCAAGTACCCAAATCACTCCATCCAAAGCTGGCAGGAAGGACAAAAATCTCATCCGCCTTCTCCATAATGGCATAATCCACCGAAATATTCTCGCACAAAGGGAAATTCTGGTTAATCATTTCCTGCTCCTTGTCCGTATAATAATAAGGAAGCAAACGCTCGAACACCTTCGAAATGGCAGGCTGATATACGCGCAGGGCATTCACCACCGTATTTACATTCCACACAAAAATACCGGCATTCCAGAAGAAATTATTTTTTTGAATATAGCGCCGGGCTGTTTCCAGATCAGGTTTCTCTTTAAAAGAATACACCCGGAATACTTCCTTATTGGCGGTAGAAGGTACACTGAGATCAGCTTCAATGTAACCGTAGCCCGTCTCAGGACGAGTAGGTTTCATGCCCAGGGTAAGGATAGCGTCCGAATCGGCCGTAAAATTCATCGCCGAATTAATCACCCGCTGAAACTCCGCAATATTCATCACAATGTGGTCGCTGGGGGTCACCACCATATTGGCCTTAGGATTACGTGCCTTTATTTTCCAACTGACGTATGCTATACAAGGAGCCGTATTGCGACGGCAAGGCTCACGCAAGATATGATCATCAGCAATATCGGGCAACTGCTCCTTTACAGTGTCCGCATACTTCTCTGATGTCACCACCCAAATATTTTCCGGAGGACAGATCCCCTGGAAACGGTCAGCCGTAAGTTGGATCAATGTACGGCCGCAACCCAGTACATCAATAAATTGCTTAGGATAATCAGGAGTACTCATCGGCCAGAAACGGCTTCCAACACCTCCGGCCATTATAACGAGGTGATTATTCTTGATGTTCATATGATTCATTTTTTACGTTGTATGACCGCAAAGATAAGTATTATTTTTGCATAAAAGTATTGCGTTTTAATTTATATGTTCTATATTTGCATACGACTAACATTTTTTTGTCATGAAACAACCGACAACTGAAAACTCTGATATAATTAAACTAGTAGCGATATTAGGTGATTTTGCCTTGTTGAACCTTTCTATGATACTTGTGTTTTTTATTCTGAAAGGAATAGATTCACAGGCCATAGCCCATATTTCATTGAAAACCTACCTGCTGACTTCCAACCTGTGCTATATTCCATGCATATCCATCTTTGGGGTCATACTGCACAACCGCATAGTGCGTCCGGAACAGATTGTAGGCCGTCTGTTAGGAACAATCAGCTTGCATGTAGTCATCTTCCTCACGGTGCTGGCCATTATTAAAGTAGATAACTTCTCACGCATCTATCTGCTTGTTTTCTATCTGTCTTTCATACCTTTAGCTATAGGATGGCGGCTGACATTGCGGTTCTTTGTGAAAATGTTCCGCCGCAGTGGCAGGAACCTACACGCCACTGTACTGATAGGTGACGGGGACAATATGGTGGAGCTATACCATACGTTGAACGATTTGACTTACGGATACAGGGTTTTAGGCATTTTCTATGATGAGAAGGACTCTAATTATCCCAAAGGGATTCCCTTTAAAGGTCCTGTAAACCAATTATTTGAATGGTTGTCTCATAACACCGTGCACGAACTGTACTGCGGTCTGCCATCCAGCAGAAAGGATGATATTCTGGCCATCATGAACTATTGCGAGAACAATCTGATCCGCTTCTATAGCGTACCTCATGTACGTAATTACATAAAGCGTCAGCTGCAACTGGAATTATTGGGTGAAGTTCCTGTATTGTCCATCCGTACCGAACCGTTGCAGAACCCGGTAAACAGACTGGCAAAACGGTTATTGATTTGACATTTTTCCTCTCTGTTTTTACTTACAATTTTTCCATTTATATACCTATTTGTAGGTCTTATTATTAAAATTTCATCACCTGGTCCCATTTTCTTCAAACAGGAGAGAAACGGGGAAAACGGGAAAATTTTTTAAATGCTATAAGTTCCGTTCCATGAAAGTGAATGCATTGTCCGATTCATTGCAGGCTACCAAGAATGATCCCCGCAAGACCAAGTTCGGCAACTTCCTGCGAAAGAGCAATCTGGACGAACTGCCGCAATTCATTAATGTTTTCAAAGGAGAAATGTCTATTGTAGGTCCCAGACCCCATATGCTGAAACATACAGAGGAATATTCCCAACTGATTAACAAATACATGATGCGCCACCTTGTCAAACCCGGAATCACCGGATGGGCGCAAGTCACCGGCTATCGGGGAGAAACCAAAGAACTTTCCCAAATGGAAGGCAGGGTAAGAAGAGACCTGTGGTATATTGAGAACTGGACTTTCCTGCTCGACATCCGCATCATGATAAAAACAGTAACCAACATGTTCCGGGGCGAGAAAAACGCCTATTAATTCAAATCGTAGGAACATTATAAAAAATAAAAAGATATGAAAGGTATTGTACTAGCCGGAGGTTCGGGCACGCGCCTCTATCCTATTACCAAAGGAGTATCCAAACAGTTGCTCCCTGTCTTCGACAAACCCATGATTTATTATCCTATATCGGTACTTATGCTGGCCGGCATACGGGAAATACTCATTATCTCAACCCCATACGACTTACCGAGCTTCAAAAGACTGTTAGGAGACGGAAGCGATTTCGGAGTACGCTTTGAATATGCGGAACAGCCTTCGCCCGACGGACTGGCTCAGGCCTTTATCATCGGCGAGAAATTCATCGGAAATGATTCCGTCTGCCTTGTACTGGGTGATAACATATTCCACGGCAACGGTCTGTCCGCCATGTTGAGAGAATCCGTACGTGCTGCCGAAGAGGACAAGAAAGCAACAGTATTCGGCTATTGGGTCAGTGATCCCGAAAGATATGGCGTAGCGGAATTCGACAAGGATGGCAATTGTCTCTCTATTGAAGAAAAACCTGCCCAACCTAAATCCAACTATGCCGTGGTGGGACTCTATTTCTACCCCAACAAGGTAGTGGAAGTAGCCAAGAATATCAAGCCTTCGGCACGGGGAGAACTGGAAATCACCACCGTAAACCAGCAATTTCTTCAGGACAAGGAATTGAAAGTACAAACATTGGGCAGAGGTTTCGCATGGCTGGATACCGGTACTCACGACTCGCTGGCCGAGGCAAGTACCTACATCGAAGTCATTGAAAAGCGCCAGGGGCTGAAAGTGGCGTGCCTTGAGGGCATAGCTTTGAGAAAAGGCTGGATTACCCCGGAAAAGATGCAGGAACTGGCTCAGCCGATGCTTAAAAACCAATACGGACAATATTTACTGAAAGTTATAAAAGAACTGGGATTAGAATAATGGAAGTTATAAAAACAGCAATAGACGGGGTTTTCATTTTGGAACCCCGTATTTTTAATGATGCAAGAGGGTATTTCTTTGAAAGCTTCTCGGGACGTGAATTTGAAGAAAAAGTATGCAGGACTACATTTGTACAGGATAATGAGAGTATGTCATCGTATGGCGTGATGCGTGGGTTGCATTTTCAGCAAATGCCTTATACGCAGAGCAAGCTGGTGCGTTGTGTAAAAGGTGCCGTACTTGATGTGGCGGTAGACATCCGCAAGGGAAGTCCTACATACGGGCAGCATGTTGCGGTGGAATTGACGGAGGAGAACCATCTCCAATTCTTTATCCCCCGTGGATTTGCCCATGGTTTTGCCGTATTGAGTGAAATAGCGGTTTTTCAATATAAGTGCGATAACTTCTATGCACCGCAAGCTGATGGTGGCATTCAGCTGCGCGATGAAAGTCTGGGTATTGATTGGAAAATACCCGTTGCCGAGGCCATTTTAAGTGAGAAGGATTTGAAACATCCTTTGTTGAAAGACTATGACTCTCCGTTTGACTACACTATTAATCTATATGAATGATGAATATACTTGTTACAGGTGCCAATGGTCAACTTGGCAATGAGATGCGCAGGGTGTCGTTAGACAGCCGGAATCGTTATCTCTTTACAGATGTAAATGAACTGGATATCACAGATGCGACAGCTGTCTGTAATATGTTGAAAAAGGAGCAGATAGATGTGATTGTAAATTGTGCTGCTTATACGAATGTAGACAGGGCGGAAGATGATTTTGCTATGGCCGATTTGCTGAATAACAAAGCTGTGGAGAATTTGGCTGTTGCTGCCGCAGAAACAGGTGCCACGCTTATTCATGTATCTACAGACTATGTGTTCCGAGGGGATAAAAACATTCCTTGCCGTGAGTCTTGGGAAACTGATCCGTTGGGTGTCTATGGAAAAACCAAACTGGCGGGCGAACAGTCTTTGGTAAAAGCAGGATGTAAATATCTTATTTTCCGCACAGCTTGGCTTTACTCGCCTTTCGGTAAGAACTTCGTGAAAACCATGCGGCAATTGACTTCAACAAAAGATTCACTGAAAGTGGTTTTTGATCAAGTAGGCACTCCTACTTATGCCGGAGATTTGGCTGCTTTGATCTATAACATAATCGAAGAGAACTTGCTGGATCGTCAAGGTGTCTATCATTTCAGCAATGAAGGGGTATGTTCTTGGTATGATTTTGCGAAGGAAATTTGTGAATTGAGCGGAAATAATTGTGACATACAGCCTTGTCACAGCGATGAGTTCCCCAGTAAGGTGGAACGTCCTCATTTTTCGGTGCTGGATAAAACAAAAGTGAAGGAAACTTTTGGTATCACTATCCCTTATTGGAAAGATTCTCTAAAGAAATGTATGCTAGAATTGGAAACTCAACAATAACTAATTAAAACAATATTTTAAATTATGGATTCATTTAAACGCAATATAATCATTACCGGTGGTGCCGGTTTTATCGGCAGCCATGTGGTACGTCTTTTTGTAAACAAGTATCCGGAATACCGCATTATAAACTTGGATAAACTGACTTATGCCGGTAATCTGGCCAATTTGAAGGATATAGAGGACAAACCGAACTATATTTTTGTAAAAGCGGATATTTGTGATTTTGGAACCATTCAGGAATTATTGGTGCGATATCAAGTGGATGGTATTATCCATCTTGCCGCCGAGAGTCATGTGGACAGAAGTATCAAAGATCCGTTTACTTTTGCACAAACCAATGTGATGGGTACATTGGCTTTGCTTCAGGCAGCCAAGTTGTATTGGGAATCCCTGCCGGAAAAGTATGAGGGGAAACGTTTTTATCATATTTCTACCGATGAAGTATATGGGGCATTGGAATTTGACGGGACTTTCTTCACGGAGGAAACCAAATATCAGCCTCATAGTCCGTATTCTGCAAGTAAGGCAAGTAGTGATCACTTTGTTCGTGCTTTTCATGACACATATGGTATGCCTACCGTTGTAACAAACTGTTCTAACAATTATGGTCCTTATCAGTTTCCGGAAAAATTGATTCCGCTTTTTATCAACAATATACGTCATGGAAAACCATTGCCGGTATATGGTAGGGGAGAGAACGTACGCGACTGGTTGTATGTTGTGGATCATGCCCGTGCTATTGATCTTATTTTTCATCAGGGCAGAACAGCGGATACATATAATATCGGTGGTTTCAATGAATGGAAGAATATAGATTTGATAAAAGTAATAATCAAAACCGTGGATCGTTTGTTGGGAAATCCGGAAGGCACTTCAGAGTGTCTGATAACTTATGTGACCGACCGCAAAGGTCATGATCTCCGCTATGCGATTGACAGCAATAAACTGAAGCACGAATTAGGATGGGAGCCTAGTTTGCAATTTTGAAGAAGGTATAGAGAGAACGGTCCGTTGGTATTTGGACAATCAGGAATGGATGGATCATATTACCAGTGGCGAATATGAAAAATATTATGAGTCGATGTATAAGAACAGATAATGAGAATCCCAGTTGGGGATAACACGGCATACATCTTTAAACTTACCCCCCATACCACTATGAAAGACAAATTAGCATCCTACAACCACCTGATCGAGACCTTTGTGATTGTCACCGAGACCTTTCTTTGCGGTCTGCTATTCCTGCTTTTCAGCAAGCTGTCCAATGAGATGCAGTGGGATAGCCTGCAGGTTGGTGGAATCACCGTTCTGCAAATCATGCTTACACTAATGTTATGTTACGCCCTTTGCGCCATCCATTCAGGAGTAGTGCTTCACCGGAGGAAAGTGCATTCCCTTCAGATATGGAAACGTGTGCTCGAGAATATGTTCCTGTTTGTCCTCCTGGGCGGTCTGGTCCTTTCTGTAGGAAACTATGCGGATATAGCCTCCCTGTTCATGCTGGAGTACCTTTTTCTCCTGTTTCTGTGTCTTGTTTCGTTCCGTTTCACTCTTCGTCTTCTCGTCAGGCTTTACCGTATGAGCAAGAAACATACGCGTTTTGTGGTACTGGTAGGAGGTACGGACAACAACTTGGAAATCTACCATGAGATGTCGGGCAGTGAAGATACAGGTTATTCGGTCGTGGGCTATTTTGACGGTCAGGCGAATCCTGCTTTCCCGGTAGAATGTCCGTATTTGGGCCAGCCGGCGCAGGTACAGGAATATCTGGAGAAACATGATTATGTACATTACCTGTTCTGCTGCCTGCCCTCAAAAGACAGAGAGGTCATTGTTTCTCTGATTGATTACTGCGAGAACCATCTGGTACATTTCTTCAGTGTGCCCAATGTACGCAATTATCTCCACCACCGTATGTCGTTCAACATCATGGGGAACGTCCCTTACCTGGGCCTTCGCCCCGATCCCTTAAGTTGGCCGGGGAACCGCCTGCTGAAAAGAACCTTTGACATAGTAGTCTCATCGGTGTTCCTTTGTACGCTTTTTCCGGTTATTCTGATTGTGGTGGCGATAGTGACCGGATTGACCATGCCCGGCCCGCTGTTCTTCCGCCAGAAACGGAACGGGCTGAACGGCAGGGAGTTTTATTGTTACAAGTTCCGCAGTATGAAAGTAAAATGCAGATGCCGACAGGATACAGGCCACAGAGCATGATCCCCGCAAGACTCGCTGGGGCAATATAATGCGTAAGACGAATATAGATGAGCTGCCCCAGTTTATCAATGTGCTGTTAGGAGATATGAGTATCGTGGGGCCTCGTCCTCACATGCTTCTCCATACGCAGGAATATTCAAGGTTGATCAATAAATATATGGTGCGGCATTTTGTGAAACCGGGTATAACGGGATGGAGCCAGGGTTACGGGTTTCCGTGGGGAAACGAAGGAACTAAAAGACATGGAGGGCCGTATCCGTGGTGATATCTGGTATTTGGAGCACTGGAGCTTCGGTCTGGACCTTTACATCATGTACAGGACGGTGGCGAATGTCTTCCGTGGCGAGAAGAATTGCCTATTAGTAAAACGGGCTGTTCTTAACGATCCTTCTCGATGAGGGTCCTTAGTAATTTAGCAGTTAAAAAACTTTGTTTTTGCAGCCTGTTATTTCCGTCTGCCGGCCGGAAATGGAACATAGCCGGCACTAATGTTAGATCAGAACCCTTGTCCTTTGTGAAAAGTGCAGGGGGAGCTCCGGGAACGAGAGCGCTTGTTCCCGGAGCTTTAATAATAAAGAAGATTATCCGATTAGGATTTATTCAGCTTTAAAAATAAACGCGGATTATACAATAACCCGTAACAGGAAGGATTTTTTATTTTCTGATATTACTATATTTACTCCTAAAGAATTTTTATCTATATGATAGTCTGTTTCGGTGTGTCGGTACCGGCCGGATGATCTTAGTAAAAAACTTCCCTCTGCCAGTAGTATCACTCTCTACTTGAGAGCAGAAACGAACACTGGCAAAAGGAAACCTTGGAAAAAGAAATTACCTTTCCAAATATCCGAACACCCCTTCCGCGTCAAAACACGGACAAGCCTTCGGGATGCTTCCGCTCATATCCCTATGTCCCCTTATCCGGGCACCGGGAAAGAGCTTTGTCAGACGCATCAGCAACAAGATAAGCTGTTCTGTCTGCTCTGCGGTCCGGGTGTCTGCCGGATGTCCGTCCGCATCCAGACCGCCCTCGTAGCAGATGCCGATGCTGCAACGGTTCCAGGGACGGCAGTGTGCCCCCACTTCCAGCAGTTTGCGGTGCTGGGTGATGGTGCCGTCGCGACGGATATAGAAGTGGTAACCTACAGTCCGGAAACCACGGGTCTTATGGTCACGAAGTAATTGCTCGGCAGTATAGTCTTTGTCACAACGTGTGGCGCTACAGTGGAGGATGAGGTATCGCACTGATTCGCGTCCTTGCATCAGCGCTCCGTCCTCTACGGTGAGGAGTTGGCGTTCGTTCTTCATTTTCTTCCTCACCGATTATCATTGGGAATGTTTCTTGTATCATAATAAAATTGAGATTTGGAAAATGTTGTGTTTGTTCTTTAGATGAGGGATGCGCAACTGGTAATGCCCAAAGCGGTGAGTGCCGCGATGGCTGCCTGGATAACTGCCCGGAGAATTTGTGTCCAGGTGATTTTCTTGGATTCGTGGTTGGATTTATTCATGGAAATATCTGTTTTTTGTCAGTTTAAAATGCGAATGGAACAAAAGGAGGTTACGGAACTGGCGGACGGACACGGGGGGAGTGAAAGAAGAATCCGTGTCGCCCGTGTTCCATAATCACATCATGCTATCTCTGTGGAGCGGAACAAGCCGGTCAGCTA
>ENA-OQOA01000224-OQOA01000224.1-human-gut-metagenome-genome-assembly--contig:-NODE-224-length-28743-cov-4.981409_pt1 | contig 28743 bp, 31 predicted proteins | sample MGYA00242633_ERZ504888 | MGnify/ENA primary metagenome ERZ504888 (study PRJEB26092, sample SAMD00036372) | human gut metagenome | host: Homo sapiens | study: EMG produced TPA metagenomics assembly of...
GTATTTTGCATTTCCCAGTAGAATTACGAACAATCAGTTCAGGTTCATATTCCATTCGCATAATATAATGATGTTTGGCAGAGATATTTTTCGGCGTGTTCTTCTTATATATAATATCCACAGCTTCACGACCTTTTGCCAAAGAAGCATGTTCGATCGTAGTTAAAGCAATCTGAGGCATGGAAGATAAAGGAATGTTGTCAAATCCACAGACAGAGTAATCATGAGGAACACGGAATCCATGATCAGAGATCGCAGCCATGATACCAAAAGCCGTCATATCATTATTCCCCACAAAAGCAGTGGAAGAAGTATGTTCATCTAAAGCTTGAGAAGCCATATCATATCCGTTTTGATATTCAGAATTATCCGCAGAATATCTTCCGTAAGCAGCAATCGTAGGAGATTTTACCTCCACCCATTCTGGATCAAGACCATGATCTTTAAAACAAGAACGCAGCCCAGCAAGACGATGGATCCGGCCAATCTCTTTTGGGCGGATCGGTGTACAGATATAAGTAATATGCTTATGTCCAAGAGAGAGAAGATGTTCAGCAATAATATATCCAGGCTTTTTACTGTCAAGTTCAACTGCATCAAAACGGCATGCATCTGGTTTATCACCGATGGAAACAACAGGGACTTGCTTAGATAATGCATTTGCCTGTGCAATCTTTGTTGGTGGATATAAAGAAATTACGCCTGCAAGTTCAAACCCAGATAAAAGGTTTAAATAGAGTTCTTCTTGAGAGACGTCCCTCAATGTACTGACAGTAAATACGGTATAACCATAATCTTTGGCACGTTCTGTGATCGAATGAATGATCATGGAATAATAACCATTCGAAAGAAGTGGACAAATAACGATGATACTCTTAGCAAGTGCCTGTTCTTTCTTTTTTACACCTGCAACAGGCTTCTTGTAACCAAGTTCTTTTGCACCTTGTCTTACTTTATCGATTGTTTCTTTAGAAAAAGAAACATGTGGTTTGTTGCTTAAGATCATAGAGACAGTAGACTGTGATACACCGGTGTATTCAGCAATATCTCTTGTTGTTACTTTGTTTCGCTTTCCCATAAATAGTACCCTCTTTTCTATACATTTCATTTGCAATAGATAAATCAAAAATTATTTTGATTAATTCGAATTACTAATCAAAATAAGCTAGCGATTATTAATATTATACAATTGATTAATACAAAAAACAAGTGAACACGTACTTTAAGAAAAATAATCCAAAAACCGTGAAAGAAATCATTTATTAATCAAATAAAATGATTAATAGAAAAACTCTGAAAACCGCATAAAATAGGCGTTTGACGGGTTTGACAGGCAAAAAAAATATGGTTAGATAGAGTCAGAAAGCAACAAAAGCAAGTGAAAAACAGGAGGGAATAACAGTGTATGATGTAGCAATTATCGGTGCAGGGATCACAGGCTGCGCTATCGCCTACGAACTTGGAAAATATAATGTGAAAGCTGTAATCGTTGAAAAGGAAAATGATGTTTCTGTAGGAACAACAAAAGCAAACAGCGCGATCATCCATGGAGGATATGATCCAAAGCCTGGAACAAAGATGGCAGAGTACAATATCAAAGGAAATGTCTATACAAAAGAATTATGTGAGAAACTGGATGTACCTTACAAACAGATCGGAGCATTGGTAGTTGCATTCAGTGAAGAAGAAAAGAAAACACTGGAAGAATTAAAACAAAGAGGTATCACAAACGGAGTTCCTGATATGGAAATCTGGGATAAAGAAAAACTTCTAAAAGAAGAACCAAATCTTTCAGACAAAGCCGTTGCGGCTTTAAGTTCTCCAAATGTAGGAATCGTAAGTCCATGGGAATTAGCCCTGGCACTTGCAGAAACAGCCGTATTAAATGGAGTTGAAGTGAAACTTAATACAGAAGTTTCCGGAATCGAAAAAGAAAATGATACATATAAGATAGAAACAAACAACGGAGTGATCGAAGCAAAATACATTTGCAATGCAGCAGGTGTTTTCGCAGACAAAGTTAATGAGATGTGTAATGAAAAGACATTTGAGATTACACCAAATAAAGGAGAATATTACCTAATGGATAAGAGCCAGGGAAATCTGGTCAATCATGTAATCTTCCAATGTCCAAATGAAAAAGGAAAAGGAGTTTTAGTTGCTCCAACGGTTCATGGAAACCTGATCGTTGGACCAGATTCACAGCCAAGTGCGGCGAATGATGTATCAACAACAAAACAGGGACTTGATTTTGTGAGAAATACAGCATTAAAATCTGTACCAGGAATTAATTTTAGAGAGTCTATTAGAAATTTTGCTGGAGTCAGAGCAAGAACAGCAGATCATGACTTCCATATTTATGAAGATAAAAACAACAAAGGGTTTATTAATATCGCAGGAATGCAGTCACCGGGATTATCATCCGCATGTGCAATTGCACCAGATATTTTAAAGATGCTTGAAAATTCAGGACTTACATTAGAAGCAAAAGAAGATATCGTAGATGAAAGACATATCGACCGCTTCAAACATTTAAGTCATGAAGACAGAGAAAAATTAGTAGAAAAGAATCCAGCATTCGGAAAGATCATCTGCCGTTGTGAAACGATCACAGAAGGTGAGATCATCAACGCAGTGCATCGTCCAATTCCAGCAACATCCATTGATGCGGTCAAGAGAAGATGTAATGCAGGTATGGGAAGATGCCAGGGTGGTTTCTGTGGACCAAGAGTTCAGGAGATCATCGCAAGAGAGCTGAATAAACCATTAGCAGATATTCCACAGGATCGTTTGGGAACAAACATTATCACAGGAGAAACAAAAGATGGAGGTGCCAAATAATGAAGTATGATGTAATCGTTGTAGGTGGAGGACCTGCAGGACTGGCAGCAGCAGTGGAAGCAAGTAAAAATGGTGCCGAAAAAGTTCTGGTTGTAGAACGTGATCAGGAACTTGGAGGAATCTTAAATCAGTGTATTCATAATGGATTTGGACTCCATTATTTCAAAGAAGAATTAACAGGACCTGAATATGCAGGTAAATTCATTGATATGTTAAATGAAACAAATATCGAAGTGATGCTTGATACGATGGTTCTTGACGTAGATGAAACAGAAAAATGTGTACATGCCATGAATAAGAAAAATGGTTATATGAAACTTGAAGGTAAATCCATTATCTTAAATATGGGATGCCGTGAAAGAACAAGAGGAGCCATTGCGATCCCTGGTGATCGTCCGGCTGGAGTGTTTACAGCAGGTGCAGCACAGAGATATGTGAATATCGAAGGATATATGGTAGGTAAGAAAGTACTGATCTTAGGATCCGGAGATATCGGACTGATCATGGCAAGACGTATGAGTTTAGAGGGTGCAAAAGTAGTTGGATGTGTAGAGCTTTGTCCATATTCTAACGGATTAAACCGTAACATCGTACAGTGCTTAAATGATTATGATATTCCACTGTATTTATCACATACGATCACAGATATTCAGGGTGATAAACGAGTTGAGAAAGTTATCGTATCAAAAGTTGATGAAAAGAATCAACCAATTCCAGGAACAGAGATGGAATTTGATGTAGATACTGTATTATTATCTGTTGGATTGATCCCAGAAAATGAATTAACAAGATCTGCAGGAATTACAATGGATCCAGCCACAAGTGGACCAGTTGTATATGAAAACATGGAAACTTCAGCAGAAGGAATCTTCGCAAGTGGAAATGTCGTTCATGTTCATGACCTAGTAGACTTCGTTACAGCAGAAAGCCAGAAGGCAGGAAAGAGTGCTGCAGAATACGTAAAAAATGGAGAAACAAAAGATCAGACATGCATCGATATCAAAAATGGAGATGGGGTCAACGGAATCGTGCCACAGAAAGTACGTCCATCTAATGTAGACAAGAAAGTTGAAGTTATGTTCCGTGCAAGAAACGTATTTACAGATGTAGCGATCAAAGTAAGATCAAATGGTGAGGAACTTGCTTCCTTTAAGAGAGAACACATGGCACCAGGAGAAATGGAAAAGATCGTTATTCCGAAAGCATTTTTAGATAAAGTAGAAAATGGTGAGATTACAGTATCTGTAGAAAAGGTAGGTGCATAAAGATGACAGATTTAATTTGTATCGTATGTCCAAAAGGATGTCATTTAAAAGTTGATGAAGAAAATGGATATAAGGTTACTGGAAATGGATGCCCAAGAGGAGCCGCTTACGGAGAAAAAGAACTGGTAAATCCAACACGAGTGATCACTTCTACAGTCAGAGTAGAAGCAAAGACTGCAAGAAGAGTTCCAGTCAAAACCGCAAGTGATATTCCAAAGGGTAAAATCTATGATATCATGAAAGAATTAGATAAAGTAACAATGAAAGCTCCTGTAGCGATCGGGGATGTAGTGATCCCTAACGTATTAGGACTAGGAGTTGACGTTGTAGCTTGCAAAAAAGTAGCAGAATAAATAAAATGATTAAGTAAAATATTTAAATTTCAGGAGGATAACAAATGAGCGTTATTACATTTGTTTGTGCAGGTCAGATGAACTCTGCGATCACATTCCCAGCATTCGAAAATGGACACGAGGTACGTCTGGTAGGATCACCTTTAGACAGAGATATCATTGATGGATTAAAGAAGGATAATTTCCATATCACATTAAAGAGAACTCTTCATGATGGGATCAAATATTATCAGATCGAAGAATTAGAAGAAGCATTAGAAGGAGCAGACTTAATCTTAGGTGGAGTAAGCAGTTTCGGACTTGACTGGTTCTGTGACGAAATCCTTCCAGTATTACCAGAAGATGTACCTTTATTAACAGTAACAAAAGGTATGGTAGATTTAGATGACGGAACTTTAGTTCCTTATCCACATATCTTCGAACAGAGACAGCCAGAAGGAAAACATATTAACTTTAACGCCATCGGTGGACCATGTACAAGTTATGAATTAGCAGACCATGATGACAGCCATGTAGCTTTCTGTGGAAAAGACATGGAAACATTAAAATTCATCAAATCTTTATTAACAACAGATTACTATCACATCAGTCTTTCTACAGATGTTGTAGGTGTTGAGTGTGCCGTAGCCATGAAGAATGCTTATGCATTAGGTGTGTCTCTTGCAGTTGGTTTAGCAGAGAAGAGAGATGGAGAGATCGGAGCAGTACATTATAATTCTCAGGCAGCATTGTTTGGACAGGGTGTCAAAGAAATGATCCATCTGTTAGAACTGATTCATGGTGGACCAGAAAACATCATTCACGGAGCTGGTGACTTATATGTAACAGTCTTCGGTGGAAGAACTCGTAAGATTGGTACATTATTAGGACGTGGACTGACATTTGATCAGGCAATGGAAGAATTACAGGGTGTAACTTTAGAGTCTATCGTTATTGCAACAAGAACAGCTCGTGCCGTACGTAAACTGGCAGAAAGAGGCGTTGTATCTTTAGATGACTTCCCATTGTTAATGCATGTAGATGCGATCATCAATGAAGGCGCAGAAGTTGATATTCCTTGGGAAAATTTACGACTGTTGTAGAATAATAAATAAAAATTAGAAATTCACGAAAATACTCTCTTTTTGAACAAAATTTAGTGAAAAAGAGGGTTTTTTCGACCTTTTAAATTTAAAAAATGCACAAAAAAGATAAATAATAGACACAAAATTATGCATAATGTAATATGAACATATAATAAAAGAGTCATAGGAGGTAGTTATTATGAAAAATACATTATGGCACTGGACGCAGGGACAACAAGTAACCGCTGTATCTTATTTAATGAACAAGGTGTGATCTGCAGTGTTGCACAGAAGGAATTTACACAGTATTTTCCTCATCCTGGATGGGTGGAGCATGATGCGGATGAGATCTGGTCTTCCATGCTTGGAGTAGCAGTAGAAGCAATGAACAAGTTAAATATTACACCAGATCAGGTTGCAGCCATCGGAATTACAAACCAGAGAGAGACAACGATCATCTGGGATAAGAATACAGGAGAACCTGTGTATCATGCAATTGTCTGGCAGTGCCGAAGAACATCTGAGTATTGTGATCAGCTAAAAGAAAAGGTCTGACAGAGAAATTCCGACAAAAAACAGGATTAATGATCGATGCTTATTTTAGTGGAACAAAAGTAAAATGGATTCTTGACAACATACCAGGAGCACGTGAAAAAGCAGAGGCAGGAGATCTTTTATTTGGAACAGTAGAAACATGGCTGATCTGGAAACTGACAAAAGGAAGAGTTCATGTTACAGATTATTCAAATGCTGCAAGAACTATGCTATTTAATATTAATACTCTCGAATGGGATGATGAAATCCTTGAAGAACTTGGAATTCCAAAATCAATGCTTCCACAGGCAAGACCATCCAGTGAAGTTTATGGAATGGCAGACGAAAGTTATTTTGGAAAAGAAATTCCAATCGGAGGAGCAGCAGGAGATCAGCAGGCAGCATTGTTTGGTCAGACATGCTTTACAGCAGGGGAGGCCAAAAATACATATGGAACAGGGGCATTTCTGTTAATGAATACAGGAACAAAACCAGTATTTTCTGATAATGGACTGATCACAACCATTGCATGGGGCTTAGATGGAGAAGTTAATTATGCATTAGAAGGGTCTATTTTTGTTGCAGGAGCAGCAATCCAGTGGTTAAGAGACGAGATGAGACTGGTAGATTCATCACCAGATTCTGAATATATGGCTTCAAAAGTAAAAGATACAAATGGCTGTTATGTAGTTCCTGCATTTACAGGACTTGGTGCGCCACACTGGGATCAGTATGCACGAGGAACAATCGTTGGTATCACAAGAGGTGTCAATAAATATCATGTGATTCGTGCGACATTAGAATCTCTGGCATATCAGACATATGATGTGTTAAAAGCAATGGAAGCAGATAGCGGAATCAAATTAAGTGCATTAAAAGTTGATGGTGGAGCAAGTGCAAACAACTTCTTAATGCAGTTCCAGTCAGATATTCTTAATACAGAAGTACGTCGTCCAAGATGTGTTGAGACAACTGCAATGGGAGCAGCTTATCTTGCAGGACTTGCCGTTGGATACTGGAAAGATAAAAATGACGTTATCAACAACTGGAATATTGACCGCAAGTTCCATCCAGAAATGAAAGAGGACGAAAGAGAAGAAAAATTAGCAGGATGGGAAAAGGCAGTAAAATATTCTTTCGGATGGGCTAAAATTAATATATCATGCAAAACTAAAAATTAAGAGAAAAGAGGGAAAAACTATGTTACCTTATATTTCAGAATTTATCGGAACAATGCTCTTAATCTTACTTGGTGATGGAGTTGTAGCAAATGTAAACCTTGACAGATCAGGAATGAAAGGTGCAGGAGCAGTGCAGATCACATTTGCATGGGGACTTGCGGTGCTTGTACCAGCATTTATTTTTGGATCTTCATCTGGAGCTCATTTTAACCCGGCATTAACGATCGCACTTGCGGCTATTGGCAATTTCTCTTGGTCTATGGTGCCAGGATATGTGATCGCTCAGTTTGCAGGAGCATTTGTAGGAGCAGTCCTTGTTTATGTTTTATTTGCAGGGCAGTTTGAGGCAACCAAAGATCAGGGAATAAAATTAGGAGTATTTTGTACAGGACCTTCTATTGCGAATACAGGATTAAACCTGTTAAGTGAGATCATTGGAACTTTTGTTTTAGTCTTTGCAATCTTAGGAATCGGAAATGTAGAAAATGCAAGTTCTATGGGACTTAATTATTTCTTTGTATTTGCAATTATCGTTTCCATTGGTATGTCACTTGGAGGATTGACAGGATATGCGATCAATCCAGCCAGAGATTTAGGACCAAGACTTGCACATGCAGTTCTTCCAATCCCAGGAAAAGGGGATTCTAACTTTGGATATGCATGGATTCCTGTTGTAGGACCGATCATTGGAGCACTGCTCGCAGGAGGATTATTTGTAGTCATTCCATGGTAGTATTAGATAAACGAAAATAAAATAGAGATTGAAAAGATGGATGTTTTCTTAGAAGGAGGCATCCATTTTTTACAAGATATATATTATTAAATGGTTTTATCTTTTTTCAGTGGCGTCCTATAGGTGGGAGAGGATGTCACTAAGAAATCTATGAAAACACCTAGAAAAGAAATAGCACGTGCGGTAAAATATATGCAGGATTATAAGAGCCAAAAGGAGGTAATGAACATGGAATACAAAAATTCAACAATCAATACGTAATAAGAATTGACAAAGGCGAAGAAATCTGTGCAAAATTAAAGAGGTCGCCCAAAAAGAAATATCAAACTTGCATACTTAACAGGAATCGGGGCAGCAGGCAAAGTAACAGCTGGTGTTTTTGATACAAAGGAAAAAGTATTCAAAGGCCATACATGGGAAGGTGATCTTGAGATCGTTTCCATTGGTGGGAATATCAATACTATGAATGGGGAAACTTATACACACTTCCATATCAGTGTTGCGGATGAAGCAGGGAATGTCTATGGAGGTCATCTGACAGAAGCAGTGATCAGCGGAACCGGAGAACTTGTATTAACCGAGATCGAAGGCACAGTTGACCGCAAGTTTGATGAAGAAATCGGGCTGAATTTATTTGAATTCTAAGTGAAAAACGGAGGACAAAGATAACATGGAAATGATGACAGGAAGAACATTATTTCGAAATTACAAAGAATATGATCAGAAAGAAGTAGAGATTTGCGGCTGGGTAAAAAGCAATCGTGGATCAAAGAAATTCGGATTTCTGGTTATTAATGATGGTACATTTTTTGAACCGATTCAGGTTGTATATGATCAGGAGATGGACAACTTTGATACGGTCAGCAAATTAAATGTTGGAACAGCTGTGATCGTTAATGGAACTGTGATCGTGACACCAGATGCGAAACAGCCATTTGAGATTCATGCAAAGAGTGTAGAAGTCGAGGGAGAATGCCCATCCGATTATCCATTACAGAAAAAACGTCATACATTAGAATATTTAAGATCTATCTCTCATTTAAGACCAAGAACGAATACGTTTCAGGCAGTATTCAGAGTTCGTTCTCAGATTGCATATGCGATCCATAAATTCTTTCAGGAACGTGATTTTGTATACGTGCATACACCATTGATCACAGGACAGGACTGTGAAGGTGCTGGAGAGATGTTCCAGGTAACAACGATGGATCTTAACAAGATCGCTGAAGAAGGAAAAGTTGATTATGAACAGGATTTCTTTAAGAAGCCAGTCAGCTTAACCGTCAGCGGACAGCTTGCAGGAGAGACTTTTGCACAGGCATTCCGCAATATTTATACATTTGGACCAACTTTCAGAGCTGAAGATTCCAATACAACAAGACATGCAGCAGAATTCTGGATGATCGAGCCAGAGATCGCATTTGCAGATCTTGAGGATAACATGATCCTTGCAGAGCAGATGATCAAATATATCATCAATTATGTGATGGAGCATGCACAGGAAGAATTACAGTTCTTTAATAAATTCGTAGATAAAGGATTATTAGAACGTTTGAACCATGTAGTATCTTCTGATTTTGGAAGAGTTACTTATACAGAAGCAGTGAAATTATTAGAAGAACACAATGATGAATTCGAATATAAAGTATCTTGGGGAATTGATCTTCAGACAGAGCATGAACGTTATCTGACAGAGCAGATCTTTAAGAAACCAGTGTTTGTCACAGACTATCCAAAAGAGATCAAAGCATTTTATATGAAGATGAATGAAGACAACAAGACGGTTGCAGCCATGGATCTTTTAGTGCCAGCTATTGGAGAGATCATCGGGGGAAGCCAGAGAGAAGATGATCTTGCGAAACTGGAAGAGAGAATCATAGAATTAGGTATGAAACCAGAAGATTATGATTTTTATTAGATCTTCGCAAATATGGTTCCACAAGACATGCAGGATTTGGTCTTGGATTTGAGCGTATGGTAATGTACGCAACAGGAATTGCTAATATCAGAGATGTCATTCCATACCCAAGAACAGTAGGAAAATGTCAATATTAAGATGAATTATGCATATACTATTACGAGAGCAATTTTTAGGAGGTAGTAGTATATGCATTCTATTTGGCAGGAACAGATGGAATTTCCAGTTTATCCGATTTTAAAAAGAGATAAAAAAACAGATATTTTATATGTAGGTGCAACCCTGAAACATGCAATAGAGGCAAATTTTCAAAAAGAAATGGGAAGATCAGTTATGATCATTGAAGAAAAAAGTATTGGAGATATGCCAGAACTTGGTGGCATGGGGATTTTGAAAGCAACGAACATGAATGAATTTAAAGAGCTCTGTATTTTGAAAAATTATATTATAAGACAACATATTCCATGTGATCTTGAAATTATTTCAGAGACAAGCATTCAGGTCCATCCAGTGAAGTTGTTTTTGTTTATGACGAAGGATGTTGAAGTATATGAACAGACAAAGATCACTGCAAGACAGGGGAAACGTCTGGATATCGAAAGTGCCTATATCGATGCAGGACAAGTGATCGAAGACGACAAACCTTGTGAGAAGAGATATATTCATGTATTTTCAGAAGCAGGTTTTCCAGAAATCACGAAGCCAGATATTCTGGAGATCAGAAAATATAAAGAAGATTATCTGGTGTTGTCGTATCAGAGAAAATTGGAAGGAAGTCGGCATTCTTGGGAAATATAATTGAGTCATGTTGTAAAATTAGTGAAACGAAGATAGTATTTTGTGCTACAATAGATGTCAAGAGAACATTTATACAGGAGGATAAGAAACTATGAGTATGATTGATGTAATCCGCAAAGAAATGATGACAGCGATGAAGAATAAGGACAAAGAGAGAAAAGAAAGTCTTTCTATGTTATTAAGTGCATTAAAAAACGCACAGATCGATAAGAGAGAAGATCTGACAGAGGCAGAAGAAAACACAATTATCGCAAAAGAGATCAAACAGACAAAAGAGACAATGGATACTTGCCCTGCTGATCGTACAGATATCATTGATGAATGTAAAGCAAGATTAGCAGTCTTAGAAGAGTTTGCACCAGAGCAGATGAGCGAAGAACAGATCGAAGCTGAAATCAATGCTGTATTAGCAGAACTTGGAATTGATGCGCCAACAATGAAAGACAAAGGAAAAGTTATGAAGAACCTGATGCCAAGAGTCAAAGGAAAAGCTGACGGTAAACTTGTAAACCAGCTGGTAGGAGCTAAACTTTCATGAGAAATATATTAATTGTCGTCGATATGCAGAATGACTTCATCGACGGAAGCCTTGGAACCAAAGAAGCACAGGAGATCGTAACATCTGTTGCTGGAAAGATTCGTAATTTTGAGGGTGATATCTATGGAACGCTCGATACACATGAGGAAGATTATCTTTCCACACAGGAAGGAAAGAATCTTCCGGTCAAACATTGTATCTGTGGAGAAGACGGCTGGGCATTAAACAGCGAAATCATGCAGGCAATCGCAGAGACGAAAGCAGAAGTCCATAATTTCTGTAGAAAAGGAACTTTTGGTTCTATGGAATTGGCACAGATATTGAAGGAAACATATGAAGATCAGGAAGTTGAGATCGAACTGATCGGATTATGTACGGATATCTGTGTGATATCCAATGCAATGCTGATCAAAGCAGCACTGCCGGAAGTGAAGGTAAGTGTTGATTCTTCATGCTGTGCAGGAGTGACTCCTGAGAGTCATAGGAATGCGTTGGAAGCTATGAAGATGTGTCAGATTGAGATAGCATAATTAGTTGTAAATAAAGGGCGATATGAAGTCGCCTTTTTATTTTAAATTAAAATGTAAAATAATAGAAATATTTACAATAATATCTTGATGTATTTCAAAATCATGGGCATAATAAAATTTACAATAAATGTAAAAATATAAAGGAGTAATGCCTATGACAAACAATAAACTTTATGCACGAGATGAATATCTAAAGAAAAAAGCAGCGGATAGTAATGGATTGAATATTCAATTAACGAACAATTATGCCTTTCGGAAAACATGTTACTGTTTGTGGGTTTTATTATATTTTTGTGATTTAGTTTTAAAGTTATTTATGATAGAAGTAAAAAACACTATAAATTGTGTAAAATATACATTAAATATGGTATAATAAGGAGAAAAAATATACAAAATTAATAAAAAGGAAGGAAAGAGTATGAAGAAAATTTTATTTTCACCAATAGGGGGAACAGATCCCATCTCTAATTTTAGAGATGGAGCGATGTTGCATATTTGTAGAATATATAAGCCAGATATAGTCTATCTTTATTTATCAAAAGAGATGTGTGAATTTCAGGAAAAAGACGACAGATATAGATATTGTTTAGAACAATTGGGGAAAAAGCTGGATAAGCATTTTGAAATTATTGAAATACAAAAAAATGAATTGGAAGAGGTTCAGGTATTTGATACATTTATGAAAGAATATCGAGAAATTTTAAATGATATTAGAGATAAGAATCCAGAAAGTGAAATAATCCTTAATGTATCTTCAGGAACACCGGCTATGAAGAGTGCATTACAGATTTTAGCGGCTATGGGGGAAATCCATATGCAGGCGATTCAGGTAAGTACTCCGAAGAAAAAGATTAATCCACATGAGGAAGATAGAGATGATTATGATGTAGAAGGTTATTGGGAACTGAATGAAGATAATGATGAAGAATTATTTGTGAACCGATGCAAAGAATCTGAACATTTTTATCTTTTAGATGAGGTGCGAAAAGAAACGATCATTAAACATATCAAAGCATATGATTATGTTGCTGCATTACAGATAGCTGGGGAAATGACAGAACCATTTGATGATGAAACCATGGCATTATTGAAGGCAGCGAATAGCCGTTTGCAATTAAATATAGGAGAAATTGATAACCTTCTGAAACCATATAATATATCAATTATTCCAGTTAGGATAGAACAACAACAGAAAATATTTGAGTATTTATTAAGCTTGGAAATAAAGATAAAAAAGAACAGTATGGAGATTTCTTAAGAGCTATCACACCAGCAGTTGTAGAATTGTTTAAGATAGCAACAAAAGAATATACAGGAATTGATTGGAAAAAATATTGTTGGCAAAATACGAAAACAAAACAATGGAAATGGGATCATTCAAAGATAGAAAGTAATAAAGCATTGAAAAATGCTCTAGATCAAGCATATTTGGATAGAGGTGGATTTACAGGAAAAGATGTATATTCAGATCATTTGACAGCGATCATAGATGAGTTATCCAAAGATGCAGAAATAAAGAGGATGACAAAACAGATTCGTGATATAGAAATAACAACACGAAATATCTCAGCACATAATCTAGTATCAATTACAGCCAGCTGGGTTAAAAAATACAGTGGATACACGCCAGAAGAAATTTACGGATTTTTAAAGAATTATGTAAAGAAACTGCGTTGGAACATAAAAAAAGAAGATTGGAATTCATATGATGCAATGAATGAGATAATCATAGGAAAGATAGGGCAATGATCACACAACTGGAAATAAAATTAAAATATCAATCAGAAGAAAAACTTAATTACAATATATCATCGGTTATGCATGGGATTTTGATGGGACATATTGACAGAGCATATGGGGAACGAATGCATGAAGACGGGTTAAAACCATTTGTACAGGAAGTATGTAATATAAAAGAAGATGAATTCATATGGAGAATCTGTACGATGACAGAAGAAGCAAAGATACAGATCATAGAGCCATTAATGAAAATGGATCAGTTTTATATGAAACATAGAGAATTGCGTCTAAAGGTATGCGAAAGAAATTTAAAAGAAATCTCCTACGATACATTGATAGAAAACTATTATTTTGAAGAGCAGCCAAGGAATATTACAATAAAATTTTGTTCGCCAACGGCCTTTAAGAGTCAGGGGAATTATATTTTTATGCCTACGGTTCGTCTGATATTTCAAAGTTTGATACATAAATATGATACTTTTTCATCAGGAACAATGGTTGGAAGTGAAGAAACGTTAGAACATATTGAACGGTACGTGATGATCACAAGATATCATTTAAGAAGCGTGAATTTTTCGTTAGAAGGAGTAAGAATACCAGCGTTTGTCGGGACGATCACAATACGAGTCAAAGGTCCACAACAACTGGTGAATTTGATCAAGATGTTGGCAGTATTCGGACAATATTCTGCGGTAGGAATTAAAACAGCATTGGGTATGGGAAGGATACAGATAGAAGGAGTGTGATAAGATGAATGATAATCAGCGAAAAGTTATAATCGGTGGTTTACTGCATGATATTGGCAAAGTATTATATCGAAGTGACGATGGCAGAAATCATAGCCAGAGTGGATATGATTTTTTGAAAAATGATGTGGATATAAAAGATCAAGATATCTTAGATCAGATAAGATATCATCACAGCCAAAATATCAAACAGGCAGATCTGAATAAGGATTCTTTGGCTTACATTACATATATTGCTGATAATATAGCATCAGGATTAGATCGAAGAGATAAAGAAGATGGGGAAGGTGGCTTTGTTCGAGATATAGCGTTAGAAAGTATCTTTAATATATTAAACCATAATAAAGGAAATGAACATTACAGACCGGCAATGCTTGGAAAGGATAAAGAGATCAACTTTCCAACAACAGATAAGATACAATATGATGAATCTTTTTATCGTAGTATTTATCAGAAGATACAAGAATGTTTAAAGGAATTCTCATATGATGATAAATACATTAACTCATTGTTAGAAATATTGGAAGCAACCTTGTCATTTGTTCCATCTTCTACATCACAAAAACAAATGATAGATATTTCTTTATATGATCATGTAAAAATAACAGCAGCGATCGGAAGTTGTATTTATGAATATATGAAAGAAAATAACGAAACAGATTATGAAAAAATACTTTATAAACAAGCAAAAGAATTCTATCAAAAGAAAACATTTTTGCTTTATAGCATGGATATATCAGGAATTCAGGATTTTATCTATACAATCAATAATAAAGGTGCATTAAAAGGTCTTCGTGCCAGATCTTTTTATCTTGAGATCATGATGGAACATCTGATAGATGAGTTGTTAGAAAAAGTTGAATTATCAAGAGCAAATCTAATTTATTCAGGTGGTGGACATGCGTATATTTTAATGGCAAATACCGAAAAGACAAAGTCGATCATAGAAAGATATGAAAAGCAGGTTAATCAATGGTTCTTGGAAGTTTTTCAGACAGATTTGTATGTTGGAGCGGGTTATGCTGTATGCAGTACAAAAGATCTGGAAAATGAACCAGCTGGAAGCTATACAGAAATCTTTCGGGGAATATCAAAAAATATTTCAGCAAAAAAAATCAAGAGATATACAGCGAAAGATATTGTATGGCTAAATCATAGACAGGAAGAATCGGGAGAACGAGAATGCAGTATTTGCAGAAGGACGGATCACCTAAAAGAAAATGATCAGTGTGAGATCTGTTGGGGATTGGAACAAATGGCTGTTAAGATGATGAGCAATAATTTCTTTGTGGTCAGTAAAGAACATGAAGAGACTTCCTTACCATTGCCAGGAGATTGTTATCTGACAACAGAAAGCAATGAAAAGAAATTACGACAGAGGATGGAACAGGATAATTATATTAGAGCTTATAGTAAAAATGAATTTTATTCAGGTTATTCTATTGCGACAAAACTTTGGGTAGGAGATTATAAAAATGGAAACGATTTTGGAGAATTAGCGAAAGGAGCACAGGGAATCGAAAGATTAGGTGTTTTACGAGCTGATATTGATAATCTTGGAGAAGCATTTGTTTCAGGATTTAAAAATGAAGAGAATCAAGATCGATATGTAACATTATCAAGAACAGCAACATTTTCCAGAAAGCTATCGATGTTTTTTAAATATCATATCAACCATTTATTAGAGAATGGCGAATTTTATTTGAAAGAAAAAGAGGATAAAAAGCGCAATGCTGTGATTGTTTATTCAGGTGGAGATGATCTGTTTATTGTAGGAAGCTGGGACGATATTATAGGATTTGCGGTAGATCTTTATTATGCATTAAAGAAATATACACAGGGAACGTTAAAAATTTCAGGGGGAATTGGCTTATATCCTTCAAAATATCCAATATCTGTTATGGCAAAGCAAACAGGAGAATTAGAAGATGCAGCAAAAGAAATGACAGGGAAAAATGCAGTTGCTGTTTTTGATCCGAAATATACATTCCACTGGACAGAATTTATAGAAATGATCATTGAAGAGAAATTTAGAATATTAAAACAATATCTTGAGACATGTGAGAAAGAACGAGGAAAAGCATTCTTATATCGAATTTTAGATTTGATTCGGGCTACATGGAATCAGGAAGAGGATGGAAAGATAAACATTGCAAGATTTGCATATCAGTTGGCAAGAATAGAGCCAGAGAAGAATGCAGCAGAAGAAGTGAAACAGATATATCAGGAATTTTCAAAATCTATGTATCAGTGGATAAAAAATAAAGAAGAAGCGAAACAGCTAGAGATGGCAATTTATTTATATGCTTATTTGACAAGAGATAGAAAGGATGATTAGATGGGAATTAATAAGGAAAATTATGTTGATCAAGCAGAACAAGTGATCAAAAATCTGATGACAGACCGCAAAGGAAATATTACACTGACAACAAGCAAAATTCGTAATATTTTAGCAATGGTTTCAGAAATTTATAATGAAGTAGTCCATGAATCAGGAGAAGTTTTATCCTCAGAGAGTCAGGAACGAATTCAATATTTGAGATTGCGGATTGTGTATGAATCAGGAAGAGAAACATCCGTGAAAGATTTTGTTCAAAAAGCTAAAATATTAGAAGAACTAAAAAAAGTAAAGGACAGCAAAAGTCAGTTCCTGCTTTTTTGTAGATATATGGAAGCATTAGTAGCATATAGAAAATTCAGTGGTAGAGATGAGTAAACATAGGGAGGGAAGATATGTATAATAAGATAAAAATTTCAGGGAAAATAAAAGTAGTAACAGGTATGCATATAGGAGGATCTTCTGCATTTTCAGCAATCGGAGCAGTAGACTCACCAGTTATACGTGATAAACAAAGTGATCTTCCGATGATTCCGGGAACTACCTTAAAAGGGAAGTTAAGAACTTTAATGGCAAAAGGGGTTTTCTGATAGTGCCAGTGCAATGATCGGGAAACATGATGATGACCCAGAAATTGTACTCCGATTATTTGGAAATGCGAAGAAAACTGTACAAGAACATAGAAATAGCAGATTGATTTTTTCTGATATGATCTTATCCAACATGGATGAGTTAAAACAGTTAGATATTCATTCTGCGACAGAAGTTAAATTTGAAAATTCAATCAACCGATTAACCGCAGTTGCAAATCCAAGACAGATTGAACGAGTGATCAGAGGTTCAGAATTTGAGTTGGAACTGATTTATAATGTAGAAGATGAAACTCAGGTTCAGGAAGATTTTGAAGCAATCAGATATGGGCTGACACTATTAGAATATGATTATCTCGGAGGAAGTGGAAGCCGTGGATATGGAAAAGTCAAATTTGAAGATCTACAAGCTGAAAATGTAATTGGAAATCTTAGCGATGAAGTGATGCAATTATGTAATGAGATATTAAGTGAGGAAAAATAATGGAATATAAAATATGTAAATTGCAGTTTTCGACAGGTTTGCATATTGGAAAAGGGATGTTAACAGATGGGGAGCCTATTTTTATGGCGGACACATTCTTTTCTGCATTATGTCATGAAGCTCTTGGAATTTTCAGAAGGAATTGAAAAATTAGTTCATTATTGTAAGAGTGGAAAGCTAAAATTAAGTGATGGATTGCCATATATTGATGATACCTTGTATGTTCCAAAACCGATGACGACTGTTGAAACAAAAGAAGAAGGGAACTCAAAGTAAAAAAGCATTTAAGAATTAAAATATATTCCCATTAATAAAATAGAAGAATATATGAAAGGAAATCTGGATGCACAAAAGAAAAGAAAAGTTAAGCAGACTTGGTAAATATGAAATGACACAGAAAGCATCTATTTCATATGAAGAAGGACTAGATGCCTTGCCATACTATATAGGATCCTACCATTTTAGTAAGAATGCAGGATTGTATGTTATAATCGGATATGAAGATACAGAAGCATTTCAGTTTATATCATCGTTGATTGAAGGATTATCATATTCAGGAATCGGTGGAAAAAGAACTTCAGGATATGGAAAATTTCAAGCAAAATATAAAAATATGGATCCACAATTAAAACAACGATTAAATGTGAATAAATATCAAAAGATGATGTCGTTATCGATTTCTCTTCCAAAAGATGATGAAATAGAAAAAGTTTGTACAGAAGTTCAGTTTCAGTTGATTAAAAGAAGTGGATTTGTAAATTCTATGACATATGCAGATACTTTTCGGAAGAAGAAAGACTTTTATGGTTTTGTGGCAGGGTCTTGCTTTAAAATACCATATCAGGGAGATATTTATGATGTATCTATTTATGGGAAACATCCAGTATACAGATATGCAATACCAATATTTATGGGGGTGATCTAATGCAGCAATACATGAGTACATACAAAGTAACATTAGAGACAAAAGGTCCGCTGTATATTGGTTCAGGGAAACAATTAGGTAAGAAGGAATATATTCATAACAGACAAAAAAAGAAATTGTTGTTCCCAATCTGATAAAAATGTATCAGCAGTTAAAGAAAAAAATCTTACAGGAGAATACGAAAAATTTTTATTAAATCCAAAAGAAAAAGATCTGTATATGTGGTTAGTGAATAAAGGAATTACATACGCTGAAAGTAAAAAATGGGCAGAATATTCTTTTGATTGTTCAGATGCAGTATTGGATAGGAACACGAAAGAAATTTCTCTTTTTGTGAAAGATGTATATGGGAAACCATTTGTTCCTGGAAGTAGTTTAAAAGGTGCACTAAGAACTATTTTATGCGTAGACGAATTAGTACATGATAAGAAAAAACTTTCACAAGTACAAGGCATGATTGAAAGTGGTTTGAGGAAGCCGGGAGGAGGGAAAAAATATCTTCAAAGAGAAATAAAGCAAATAGAAGTAGATGTATTCCACACTTTAAATATAAAAGATATATCAAAAATGAATGCTGTACAAGATGTTATGAAAGGAATGATCATAAGCGATAGCAAGCCGTTGAAAATATCAGATTTAACATTATGTCAGAAAATAGATGTTGATACAAGCGGCAAAAGAACAAGAATACAAATGTTAAGAGAATGTATAAAACCGGGAACGAAGATTGAATTTGAGTTAACAGTTGACGAGAGTATCAATACGTATTATGATGAAACTATTCTGGATGCAATCAATCATTTTTTAGAAAGTTATTATCATTTCCTGAATGGATTTGGACCTGTTAATGAAGAACAGGATATTCTGTATTTAGGCGGAGGAACCGGTTTTGCAACGAAAACAATTCTTTATGGAATTTTCTCAAAGAAAGATGCTGTTCGTGTGATTAGTAAAATATTTGATAAAACTATTTCTAGGAAAAAGAACGAAAAACCGCAACATATAAATGATATTCGTCTAGGTGTTTCACCTCATATTAAAAAGTGCACCGAGTATGCAGGACGTGAATATGAATTCGGTAAGTGCAAAGTTTATATAGAAGAAATATGATTTTGCCCCGATGACCTGTTTATGCGGTGTAGAGCCTTATTTTGAATAAGAAAAAGATAAAAATTTATCTCAAAATAAGTTTACACCGCAAAACATCTTTTTAACCCGCATAAATACAAGGATTGCAAGGCCAGGATTAAGAAAATAAAAGCCCCGATAGGGGACGAAAACTCAATTGCTTCTTGTTGTGTTTTATACTTGCGAAAAACTCCGATTAAGAAAATAAAAGCCCCGATAGGGGACAGAAACTAAAAATCATATATTATATACTTACCTACTTTTTATTGTAATTCACTCAAAAGAACTCTAAAAATTTTCATGATTAGTAGAGAAATAATCGTTCATTATTAAAAAATATGTTAAAATAACTTATAGACACTCTGATAAGGGACGAAAAAAGAACAAATTTATTATAGTGTAGAAAAATCTTGAAGATAAAACACCCCGACAGGGGACAGAAGAATATAACTTATTCTAGGAAAGGAGTGCCTATGTCATGTTTATATATTACTGAAAATGGGTCTAAAGTCGCTGTAAAAGGTGGGCATTTTATTGTAGAATGTCAAGACGGATCAGAACGCCTTGTTCCGAAAGAAACGCTTGAATCAATTGTGATATTTGGAAATGTTTATTTGACAGTACCATGTATTAAGGAATGTCTGGAGCGAGGAATAGCAGTATCCATGTTTTCAACAAAAGGAAAATATTTTGGGCGGATTGAATCAACAAATCATGTGAATGCAAAGAGATTGAAACAGCAAGTATATTTAAGTGATCAAGAGGAAATGCGAGTGCAGTTTTCAAAAAAGATTATTTTAAATAAGATACATAATCAAAGAGTTCTTTTGACAAGATATCAGCGCAGTACGGGGAAGAATATTCAAGAAAATATTCAAGCGATAAAAATACATGAAAATAAAATCTCACATTGTACAAATATTGAACAGATTATGGGCTATGAAGGAAATGCTGCCAGACAATATTTTGCAGCATTATCCAAAATGATAAAAGAAGATTTTAAATTTTCTGGGCGAAATAAACGTCCACCACGAGATGCATTTAATTCGATGATCAGTTTAGGATATACAATCTTGATGTATGAGATTATGGGTGAAATAGAAAATCGAGGAATAACGCCATATATAGGATTTATGCATAAAGATATTGAAAGACATCCAACACTTGCCAGTGATCTTTTGGAAGAATGGAGAGCGGTGATTGTAGATGCAACAGTCATGAGTATGATTCAGGGAAATGAGATCAGTATCAATGAATTTTCAAAAGATGAAGAAACAGGTGCTGTAATTATTAGTAAAAATGGTGTCAATCTATTTATAAAAAAACTAGAGAAAAAATTGCAAAGTAATATGAATTACTTAGAATATCTAGAACACCCAGTAAGCTTTCGTAGAGCAATCTGGTGGCAGGTATCTAAAATAGTAAAATGCATTGACAATGGGAATTTTGATGATTATATGCCAATAAGGATACGATGATTATGGATTATTTTGAATTTGAAACACTAGTAGAAGATGAAGGAAATGACAAATATCTGATATTGATCATATATGATATATCTGATAATAAACATCGCCTGAAAATATCAAAGCTTTTGGAAGGCTATGGAACAAGAATACAAAAATCTGCATTTGAAGCGTGGCTGACTAAGAAACATTTTGAAAAATTACTTTCAAAATTAAAAGAGATGACAAGAGTAACCGATAATATTCGGATTTATAAACTGCATGGATATGGGGAAGTAACCGTGTTAGGTGATCAAAATTATGTGAATGGTGATGACGTGATAATTATATAATAGATGATTTTTATTTTACAAAATTTTCAAATATAACAAACAAAGAAAGAAGGAAAATCAATATATGAGTACATACTATGTCACAAGAATCGAAGAACCAGACTTTGGTTGTGAAGGCCGCCCAGAAGGACAGGAAATCAAAGATAAAGTATATTTAAAAGAAGAAATAACGAAGGAAGAAACAATAATCTTCATGGAAGATAAATTACTATACGAAAGAGATATCAATGAAGGAATGAAAGTTGTGATCGATAGAGATGGAAGATTACAGAAGGTGGAGGATCAATAATGAAAGATCTGACAAAAGGAAAGATTTCAACATTGATCTTAGGATTTGCGATTCCGGTATTTTTAGGAAACTTATTACAGCTTACATACAGTCTTGCTGATACAAGGATTGTCGGAAGTTTTCTTGGAGAGCGATCACTTGCTGCAGTTGGTGCAACGACAACGATCAGTAACTTGATCGTTGGTTTCTTATTAGGTCTGGCCAATGGATTTGCGATCATTACAGCACAGAAATTTGGAGCAGGTGATAAAAAGAGAGTTCGAAGATCATTTGCGATCGCACTTGTGTTAGGAGTGATCGTTTCTGCTATTTTAATCTTGATCGGAACGGTATTTATCAATCCGATTTTAGGATTTTTGAATGTTCCAGGCAAATTATTTACCGAAGCGAAACAATATATACTGATCATTATCATTGGTTTATGGGTTACGATGTTTTATGACATCTTAATGGCAGTGATGCGTGCGATCGGAGATACGTTAACACCATTATTGATCCTTGCGATTTCTGTAGGATTAAATATCGCATTGGATCTTTTATTTGTTGCCGTATGGAAAACGGGAACATGGGGTGCGGCAGCAGCAACTGTGTTGGCACAGTTTATCGCATTGGTCATTTGCTGCTTTTATATGATTCATAAGTACGAATTATTACGTTTGAATAAAAATGATTTTAAAGATCTGGAATCTAAAATGATCAAAGAAATGCTGGCGACAGGAATGTCTATGGGATTTATGAGTTCTCTTGTGAATATTGGATCACTTACATTACAGACAGCGATCAATAAGCTTGGGCAGGAAATTATCGTAGCCCATACAGCGGCAAGAAAGATCACAGAAATATATATGATCATGTTCAGTGTCTTTGGCCAGACGATGGCAACATTCTGTGGTCAGAATATGGGAGCTGGGAAAGTTGACAGAATTAAGAAAGGTATGAAACTAGCGATCATTTATACATGTGTCTGGTCAACTTTTGCGATGATCGCAAGTTATACGATCGGACCGCAGTTAGTCCATATGGTTACAGGAAGTCACAAAGATGTAGTCATTGTAAATGCAACAAATTACCTGAAGTTTAATACGATCTTTTATTATGTGCCAGCGGTCATCAGTATAGTAAGAAATGTTATGCAAGGAATCGGGGATCAGATCACACCATTAGTATCCAGTGGATTAGAAATGGTCGGAAAAGTGGTGATCGCATTTACATTAGTTCCTTTGATGGGATATGCAGGTGTTATCGTAGCAGAACCGATCGTATGGTTTATCATGGTTATTCCATTGCTCGTACAGATCATAAGAACACCGAAATTAAAAGCAAATAAATAAAACCCAAAAAGCGGAGAATCCATAAAAGGATCTCCGCTTTCTACATACACATGACATTATTTTAATTGAACATTCCGTCCCACGGGAACATTCTTCTTTCTTCTTAAGGATTAAACAATACCCTGAGCTGTCATTGCATCTACGACTTTCTCGAATCCTGCAATGTTAGCACCAGCTACATAGTTTCCTTCCATTCCGTAACGTTTTGCTGCGTCATCTAAGTTGTGGAAAATGTTAACCATGATGTTCTGTAATTTTCCATCAACTTCTTCGAATGTCCAGCTTAATCTCTCGCTGTTCTGAGACATTTCAAGAGCAGATGTAGCAACTCCACCAGCGTTAGAAGCTTTACCAGGTGCGAATAAGATTCCGTTTTTCTGTAAGTATTCTGTAGCTTCTAATGTAGTAGGCATGTTAGCACCCTCTGCAACTGCGTAACATCCGTTTGCTACTAACTGTTTAGCATCTTCTAAGTGTAATTCGTTCTGAGTTGCACATGGAAGAGCAATGTCAACAGGAATAGACCAAACTCCTCTTCCTTCGTGATATTCAGCACTTGGACGAGCAGCAGCGTATTCTGTTAAACGAGCACGTTTTACTTCTTTTACTTCTTTTAATAATTCAACATCGATACCATCTTTGTCATAAATCCATCCTGTAGAGTCAGAAGCTGTAACAACTTTAGCACCTAACTGCTGAGCTTTTTCGATTGCGTAAATAGCAACATTACCAGCTCCAGAAACAGCAATTGTAGCACCTTTGATAGATTTACCATTACATTTTAACATTTCGTCTGTGAAGTAAAGAAGTCCGTATCCTGTAGCTTCTGTACGAGCTAAAGATCCACCATAAGATAAACCTTTACCTGTTAAAACTCCTTCATAAAGTCCACGAATTCTCTTATACTGACCGAACATGTAACCGATCTCTCTTGCACCAGTTCCGATATCACCAGCAGGAACGTCTGTATCTGCTCCGATGTATTTGCAAAGCTCTGTCATGAAGCTCTGGCAGAATGCCATGATCTCACGGTCAGATTTTCCTTTAGGATCGAAGTCAGATCCACCTTTACCACCACCGATAGGAAGTCCTGTTAAAGAGTTTTTGAAGATCTGTTCAAATCCTAAGAATTTGATGATTCCAAGGTTAACAGATGGGTGAAGTCTTAAACCACCTTTGTAAGGTCCGATCGCACTGTTGAACTGTACACGGTAACCTGTGTTAACATGAACCTGTCCTTTGTCGTCTACCCAAGGTACACGGAATTTGAACTGGCGTTCTGGGTTTACAAGACGTTCAAGAAGAGCATCTCTTCTGAAAGCTTCTTCGTTTGCTTCAACAACGGCTCTTAATGATTCTAAAACTTCTTTTACAGCCTGATGGAATTCAGGTTCTGCTGGGTTCTGAGCAACTACCTGCTCGATCACTTCATCTACGTATGACATTTTGTTTCCTCCTTATAAGTCATAATGATATGTGTGTTTAAAACAGAGGGTATCTTCTTCAAATGGGTGTTGGCACATCCCAAAAGATAAAACAAAAGAGGTCGGAAAACGCCTCTTTTTCTCAATGACGCCTTTGTCTTAGAATTATTATATAAGATATGGTATAATATTTCAAGAAAATCAATACGCAGGAAGGAAATTAGTATGAAATCTGTGGCAATGGCCTTTTATAATGGCGCGAAATATATAGATGAGCAAATAAGATCGATTCTTGATAATATGGAAGAGACAGATGAACTGATCATTTCAGTGGATGATGCTAGTGATGGATCAGAAGCAATACTTGAGGATTGGGTCCAAAACGACCAAAGAATCCGCATAATTAAAGGACCTGGGAAGGGTGTCGTAAAAAATTTTGAGAATGCATTTAAGCATTGTCGAGGGGAGATCATCTTCTTATCTGATCAGGATGATGTGTGGAAAAAAAATAAAATGAGCGAGATTGAGCGTGTATTTGAAGACCCGAAAGTGATGGCAGTTGTTCATGATGCACAGATTGTAGATGAAAAACTTTCATCTTTAGATCAAACCACTTTTGAGTGGAGAAATAGCGGAACGGGCTTCTGGAAGAATATGAAAAAGAATTCCTATATCGGATGCTGTATGGCAGTCAGAAGATCCGCAATGAAAAGAATTCTGCCGATCCCAGATGACATCTGGATTCATGACCAATGGATCGGATTGCTGTCAGAACAACTTGGGAAAGTTGTATTTTTGGAGGAACCTCTTATTTATTATCGAAGACATGGGGGAAATGTTACGGAATTGACCCATGGTTCGATCGCATCCATGATCAAAAAAAGATATCATATGATCATGGGAATCAATCACCGTGTAAAAGAATGGAGCAGACATGACAAACAAAATCAAAGACATACTGAAAACTCATAAGTATCTGTTACTCTCGTTTTTTCTGCCGGTTCTTCTATTAGAAGGAATCGCGATCGCAGAGAAGATACAGCCATTTGGCAGTGAATCATTTCTGATCGTTGATGCATTGCATCAGTATTTGCCCTTTTTTGCAGATTATCAGGAAAAATTAAAAAGCATGGATTCGATGTTTTATTCTTTTCATGCAGGTCTTGGATACAATTTCCTTGGACTATGGGCGTATTATCTGGCAAGTCCACTAAATCTGGTGATCGCACTTGTGTCAAAATCAATGCTTACGATGATATTAAGTCATTTGTATGTCTTAAAGATTGCACTGTGCTGCTTTACAGCCGCATTTTATTTTAGAAAACGCCGTGGAAAGGATGAGATATCCATTGTTGCGTTCGGAATGGCATATGGATTATGCAGTTATATGGTTGGCTACAGTTGGAATATTATGTGGATGGAAGTCATGATGATGCTTCCACTCATTTTGTATGGTATTGATAAGCTGATCAAAGAACATGATGGAAGACTTTATTGTTTTGCATTATTTATTTCTTTATGGTGTAACTTTTATATGTCCTATATGACATGTTTATTTTTAATCTTGTGGTATTTACTATATTCACATAAAAATGTCAAAGAATTTTTTACAAATGGATTCCGCTTTGCAGGATATTCACTGTTATCTGGAGCAATGGCAGCGGTTGTGTTACTGCCAGCTTACCTTGGGATCATGCAGACATCCTCAGCCAAATTACAATTTCCAAAAGAATTATGGTATGGAACATTTGGAAATCTGTTTTCCAGACATTTTCTTGGGACAACACCGCTTACGATGGCGGTAGATGACAGTAAGATCAATTTATATTGTGGAATCTTAACCTTATTAATGGCAGGATTTTATCTGGCAGTTAGAGAAATTCGCCTGATCGATAAGATTCGAAGATTGTTATTACTTGTATTTTTATTTTTAGTTTCAATATGCCTGTCTTAGGTTATGTTTGGCATGGTTTTCATGATCAGTATGGAATTCCAAACCGCTTTGCGTTTTTGTATATTTTTGCATTGCTTGCGATGGCGTATGAAGGATATTGTGTGTTGGTAAGAGGCAAAAGAAAAGTTTCACTGTGGATTTATTTGTCAGTGATCCTATGCGGTATTTTGATTGGAATCACAATGAAAACGTCGACAATGAAATTGGAAATGAAAACGGTTTACGCAACAGTTGCAGCGATCGCAGTTTATATGATTTGTTTCGCATTATATCAGAAGAAGATTTTCAGGAAGAAAATATTTACAACATTGATCTGTTTCTTATTTATAGTAGAAACCGCAGCGATGGCAGTGATGGGATTTCAAAAAAATGGAACCGTCGATACAGATAGTTATTTTCAGGATACCAAAGCTATCACAGAAGTAAAAAAAGAGTATCAGAAAAATGTAGAGACAAGAATGGAATTGATCAGTGGGCGTATGCTTGATGAAAGTATCTGGCATACCTTAAATGGAATGACCTTGTTTGGTTCCACAGCACAGGGAAACGTTGTCGATATGATGGATCAGCTTGGATTCTACACGGGTGTAAATGAATATTTATATGAAGGTGCAACGCCATTTACAAATAATCTGATGTCTATGAAATATCAGATTTACCGGCCATATGATACGAAATATACCGAATTTTCACTAAAAGAAAGTGTTGGAAATGTCACGGTTTATAAAAATCCTTATCGAACAGCACTTGCCTATACGATGGATGACTTGGTACAAACTTGGGATTATGAAGATTATAATCCATTTTATGTACAAAATGATCTGGCAACGAGTGCATTTGATGTTGATGAGTTGTTTCATATGGTCAAAACAGCTAAGCCGCAATTAAACGATTGTAAGATCACATCCGATAATGGTGATGGAGAATATGTATTTGAAAATACATCCGCCCGACCAGATAACATGGTATTTACGATCAGATCAACAAAAACAAGACAGCTGTATATTCATTTTGATGGAAGCCAGGTAGAAAATACTGTGATCGAGAAAAATGGAGAACAGGTTTTGACGGGAAGGCTGGATTCACAGATTATTTATCTTGGAAACGTGCAGAAAGGTGATGAAATCCGCATCAAAATGCAACTCAAACAAGATAATGAAATGTCTGGAGTTGTAAGACTGACAGTAGCGGAACTTGATGAAGAAGTGATGGAAGAACTTGCACAGAGAATGCAGGAAAATGCATGGAAACTTACCAGTGCCAAAGGAAATCATCTAAGTGGAACGATCCATGCACAGGAAGATCAGATGTTATTTTTCTCAATTCCATACGATAAAGGATGGACGGTGAAGATTGATGGCAAGAAAGTGAAAACAAAAGCACTTGGGAAAGCATTTTTGACAGTGAAAGTGCCGGAAGGAAAGCATAAAGTTTCACTAACGTATGTATCTTCTGGGTTTAAGGAAGGGGCAATCTTAAGTGTTGCGGGATTTGTTATTTTTATTCTGATCACGGCTTTTTTCAGAAGAAAGAAAAAAGCTGCAGTTAAAGAAGTATAAATTTCGTAAGAAATTCTTATGATTTTGGTCTATTGAAAGTCAGATTCGTTTTTGCTATGATGAAAGAAATTAATAAGCAGGAGGAAAAGGATTTATGAGAAAGTTTATTGGAAAATTCCTTGCAGCAGGACTTTGTGTCGCAATGGCATTATCATCTGTAACTGTCAAAGCAGACAGCGTTGATCAGAAATATCTGGCACTTGGAGCTGACTTAACAGCTTCCCAGAAAAAGAAAGTGTTAGAACTTCTGGATTTAGATGATAATAGCGACTATAAAGTTATTACTGTAACAAATAAAGATGAACATGAATATTTGGACAGCTATCTATCAAGCAGAGTGATCGGAACAAGAGCATTATCTTCTGTGACTGTAGAACAGAAAGATGATGGAAATGGAGTGAATGTCACAACACAGAATATTTCTTACTGCACATCTGGAATGTATCGAAATGCTCTGATCACAGCAGGGATCAAGAATGCCGATGTAAAAGTAGCTGGTCCATTTAAGATTTCTGGAACAGCAGCATTGGTTGGCGTTATGAAAGCCTACGAAGAAATGACAGGAAAGAAGATTCCAGAAAAGAGCAAAGATGCAGCGACAGACGAGTTGATCACAACGGGAGAAGTTGCGGAAAATATCGGTTCTGACGATGCAGAGAAACTGATCGCAGATGTCAAAACG
>ENA-OQOA01000226-OQOA01000226.1-human-gut-metagenome-genome-assembly--contig:-NODE-226-length-28654-cov-2.685140_pt1 | contig 28654 bp, 36 predicted proteins | sample MGYA00242633_ERZ504888 | MGnify/ENA primary metagenome ERZ504888 (study PRJEB26092, sample SAMD00036372) | human gut metagenome | host: Homo sapiens | study: EMG produced TPA metagenomics assembly of...
ATGATAGTAGTCTGCTCGATCTGATAAACAAACAAAAGGAACTCTATAAGAATATAGAAAGTCTGTGGCTGGACGCTACTAACGCTCAAGAGCAATATGCGGCGGCCGAAAGCAAACTGAAAAGTAGCCAGGCCAGTTACGAGATGGTCAGCGAGCAGTTCAATTTGGGAATGAAGAATACCGTAGAGTTGCTTACCGAGAAAAATAACCTGCTCAGTGCACAGCAGCAACGTATCCAGGCCAAATATATGGCTATCCTGGACCGGACTTTACTGAACTTCTATGCAGGTCAGGATATAAAATTATAATCATAACGCTATACATATTATATTATGGAAAAGAAGAAAATTATCCTTACTACAGCGGTAGCCGTAGTGGTCGTGGCAGGCGGTTTCTGGATGCTTGGCGGACCGGAGGGGAAAAGTACGGTCGATTTCGCAACGGAAGCTGTAACCAAAGGCAATGTCAGCAATTTCATCACTGCTACCGGAACCATAGAGCCGGTGACAGAGGTGGAAGTGGGTACGCAGGTATCCGGTATCATTGATAAGATTTATGTGGATTACAACTCCGTGGTAAAGAAAGGAGAATTGATAGCCGAGATGGATAAAGTGACATTGCAAAGTGAACTTCAGTCGGCAAAGGCCACCTATGACGGCAATAAGGCAGAGTACGACTATCAGAAGAAATTATACGACCGTAACCGTAAGCTGCACGAGAAGCAATTAATCAGCGATACGGATTATGAAGAAACGGTTTATAATTTCCAACGTGCCCAAAGTGCATTGGAGCAAAGCAAGGCGGCTCTGGCAAAGGCTGAGCGTAACCTGTCATACGCAACCATCACCTCGCCCATTGATGGAGTGGTGACCAGCCGTGATGTGGAAGAAGGACAGACCGTAGCATCTGGTTTCGAGACTCCGACACTGTTCACCATCGCTGCCGACTTGACCAAGATGCAAGTGGTGGCCGATGTGGATGAAGCCGATATTGCCGGGGTGGAGGAAGGAGCCCGTGTAACCTTTACCGTGGATGCTTATCCCGACGATGTGTTCGAAGGAGTAGTCAGACAGATTCGTTTGGGGAGCACGAACAGCACGAGCAGCAGCTCTTCAACAACCACCAGCACCACTGTAGTTACTTATGAGGTAGTGATAACAGCTGATAATCCCGATTTGAAACTGAAACCGCGTCTTTACCGCCAACGCTACCATTTATACATTGACCAAAGATAATGTGTTGACCGTTCCCAACAAGGCTTTGCGCTTTACTCCCAACAAGGACATTGTGGGAGGCCGTAAGATAAACGATTGCCAGAGCAGTCATAAAGTGTGGACACTGGATAACAATATCTTTACCGCCCATCCTGTAAAAATAGGTATTACTGATGGCAGCAAGACAGAGATTGTGAGTGGCATCACTGAAAATACACCGGTAGTGACAGAAACGGTAGTGAAAGGTGCTATGCCTGGAATGGAAGAACCGTCTGCCGGAGAAGGTGAAAGAAGTCCGTTCATGCCAGGCCCTCCGGGAAGCAATAAGAAAAAGAACAAGTAATAAAAGGTAATGCTTCCGTTTACATTGAAAGAATAAATCACATGAAAAAGATAATCGAATTACAAAATATAAAACGGAACTTCCAGGTAGGCGATGAAACCGTCCACGCCCTGCGTGGCATCTCTTTTACCATCTACGAGGGAGAGTTTGTTACGATCATGGGTACTTCCGGTTCCGGCAAGTCCACTCTGCTGAATACTTTGGGATGTCTTGATACCCCTACCAGTGGTGAATACCTGTTGGATGGTGTGTCCGTGCGTACCATGAGCAAACCTCAGAGGGCTGTGTTGCGCAATCGTAAAATAGGTTTCGTATTTCAGAACTATAATCTGTTGCCTAAGACGACTGCCGTAGAGAATGTGGAGTTGCCCTTGATGTATAACTCGTCCGTATCGGCTTCCGAAAGACGGAAACGTGCCATTGAATCACTGATAGCTGTGGGACTGGGTGACCGTCTGGAACATAAATCCAATCAGATGTCCGGCGGACAGATGCAACGTGTGGCCATTGCCCGTGCCTTGGTGAATAATCCTGCCGTTATTTTGGCTGATGAGGCGACCGGTAATCTGGATACCCGTACCTCTTTCGAGATTCTGGTACTTTTCCAAAAGTTGCACGCCGAAGGCCGTACGCTTATTTTGTCACTCACAATCCCGAAATAGCCCAGTATAGCAGCCGTAATATCCGCTTGCGTGACGGGCATGTAGTGGAAGACACCGTCAATCCTCAGATCCTTTCGGCCGCTGCCGCACTGGCTGCCTTGCCCAAGAATGACGAGGACTAACCATAAAAAAGAATCATTATGAACGGAACAAATCTATTTAAAATAGCTCTCCGGGCCCTTGCCAACAACAAGCTCCGCGCTTTCCTCACCATGTTGGGGATCATCATCGGTGTGGCATCAGTCATTGCTATGCTTGCCATCGGTCAGGGCTCGAAAAAGAGCATCCAGCAACAAATCTCGGAGATGGGGTCAAACATGATTATGATTCATCCGGGAGCAGAGATGCGTGGAGGGGTCCGCCAAGACCCTTCGGCCATGCAGACGCTGAAACTGGAAAATTATGAAAAGTTGAGCGAAGAGTGTACTTATCTCTCCGGCATCAGTCCCAACGTTTCTTCTTCGGGGCAACTTGTTGCGGGAGCCAACAACTACCCGTCTTCGGTGAGTGGTGTAAGTATGGATTATCTTACCATACGCCAGCTCACCGTGGAACAGGGGGAGATGTTTACCGAGAATGATATCCGTACGGCAGCCAAGGTCTGTGTCATTGGCAAGACCATTGTCGATAATCTTTTTCCCGACGGATCGGATCCGATAGGGAAAGTGATTCGTTGTAACCAGATTCCTTTCCGGGTAATCGGTGTGCTGAAATCAAAAGGGTATAACTCGATGGGCATGGACCAGGACGATGTGGTACTGGCTCCTTATAGCACGGTGATGAAACGACTGCTGGCACAGACTTACCTAAGTGGAATTTTTGCTTCGGCTCTGACAGAAGAAATGACCGAGGAAGCAGTAGATGAGATAACGACCATCCTGCGCCGTGAACATAAGCTGAAAGAAACGGACGCTGACGACTTTACCATCCGCACCCAGCAGGAACTGAGCAGTATGCTCAACACCACAACGGACCTGATGACCACTTTGCTGGCTTGTATTGCCGGCATCTCTCTGGTAGTCGGAGGTATTGGTATCATGAATATCATGTATGTGTCTGTAACAGAACGTACCCGTGAAATCGGTCTGCGCATGTCGGTCGGGGCACGAGGGGTCGATATTCTGAGCCAGTTTTTGATAGAGGCTATCCTGATCAGTATTACGGGTGGCTTGATAGGAGTGATTATAGGTTGCGGAGCCAGCTTTATGATTAAGGCAATAGCGCATTGGCCTGTGTTTATCCAACCTTGGAGCGTGTTGCTCTCCTTTCTGGTATGTACCGTTACTGGTGTGTTCTTCGGATGGTATCCGGCAAAGAAGGCCGCAGACCTTGACCCGATAGACGCTTTGCGTTATGAATAAGGGCGGAAAAGGTTTTCTGTATGGAGAGAAATGCCGGAACATACGTTCGGGTTTGCCTCCCCACGGTTGTGGAGAGCGCTCCTCATAACTATGGGTTGCGCTCTCCATAACTGTGAAGAGCGCGGCCCATAGCTGTGGGAAGCCAAACTTGAACGTATGAATAACAGAATAAGAGCCGTAGAAATCTTATTTCTAACCTAATCTTTCTTATCTTTGCCTATATGAAACAATTATTTTCACAGCGACGTTTTTTGGAACTGAGCATCCATATCGTCAGTTGGCTGCTCATATTTGGCTTCCCGTTGGTCTTTATGGACCGGGGAAGCGGCTTTAACCTGGCCCAATTCTTGCGGCACAGTTGTGTTCCTCTGTGCTATTTCGTTATCTTCTATGTCAATTACTTGTGGCTGGTTCCCCGCTATATGTTCACGGATGAAATGCGTAAGTATATTCTGAGCAATGCCGTGCTGATACTCTGCCTGAGTGTGCTTCTTCATGTATTTCTGGAAAGTATAAGTACGCCTCCGCCTCCTGAATTTGCGCGTCATATTCCACCTCGATGGATATTCTATGCGCGGGATATGGGGATGATGATATTTGTCGCCGGGTTGGGTGCGGCCATTCGTACCAGTCTGCGTTGGCGTCAGGCGGAAGAGCGTTTGATAGAAGCTGAGAGGCAAAAGACGGAAGCGGAGCTGAAAAACTTGAAGAACCAGCTGAACCCTCATTTTCTGCTCAATACATTAAATAATATTTATGCCTTGATTGCTTTTAACAGTGACAAGGCGCAGGAGGCGGTACAGGAACTGAGCAAATTGTTGCGGCATGTGCTCTATGACAATCAGCAGACTTTTGTCCCACTTGAAAAAGAATTGGACTTTATCCGTAATTATGTAGCTTTGATGCGTATCCGTCTGCCACAGCAGGTAGAAGTAAGTGTGAATTTGGAGGTAGACTCCGGAGGTGCGTTGCAGATCGCTCCCCTTATTTTCATATCACTGATAGAAAATGCGTTCAAGCATGGCATCAGCCCCACGGTAGACAGTTTTATCAGTATTTCTATCTTCGGGCATACGGATGGTACGGTGAGATGTGAGATCCTTAACAGCAATCATCCGAAGTCTGGGCAAGATAAAAGTGGAAGCGGGGTGGGGCTGGAACAGGTAAGCAAACGGTTGGAACTGATTTATCCGGGATATTACGAATGGATAAAAGGGATCAGTGAGAACGGACAGGTATATTCTTCTATATTAACTATACAGACTAAAAGCTTATGATACTGAATTGTGCTATTGTAGATGATGAGCCGCTGGCTTTAGAATTGCTGAGAAGCTATGTGGAAAAAACTTCTTTTCTCCGGTTGGTAGGGAGGTATTCCAGCGCGGTGCAAGCTATGACAGAAATTCCTCTCCGCGAGGAGGTACATGTCTTGTTCCTTGATATTCAAATGCCCGAGTTGAACGGTTTTGGAGTTTTTCACGCATGGTCAGTCCCGAAACAAGGATTATTTTTACTACTGCATTCGGACAGTATGCCTTGGATAGTTATAAAGTCAATGCCTTGGACTATTTGTTGAAACCTATCAGCTATGTCGATTTTTTGCAATCGGTGAATAAAGCGGTGCAATGGTATGAACTGAAACAGAAGGCAGATAATGGTGTTGATGCTGATGAGGCGGATGATTGTATATATGTAAAAAGTGATTATAAATTGCTCCGAATTGCTTTAGACCGAATACTATATATAGAAGGGTTGAAGGATTATATTAAAATACATGTGGAGGATGAGCCGAAAGCTATCTTGTCACTTGTCAGTATGAAAGCTATGGAAGAGAAGCTTCCTTCTAGTCGTTTCATTCGCGTACATCGCTCGTTTATAGTGCAAAAGAGTAAAATCAAGGTGGTTGACCGGGGGCGGATTGTTTTCGGTAAGGAGTATATTCCGATTTCCGATAGTTATAAACAGGAGTTACAGATGTACTTAAATAGTCATTCTGTTTGAAAAAGTTGATATTTGAACGATAAAAAGTTGATATTTTGTCGATATCCTTTTGCTAAAAAGAAATAATCTTTTTCTATTTGCGGCATAGACAAGGGAAGTTGTGAAACTTCTTAATAGAATAGTTTAGTTAAGTCTAGTTTAGTTTTGTGTTGTAAGTGCTCCCATCGTAAGCGAACGAATGGGAGCACGTTTTTTAGATACCTGTATGGGAGAAGTGTTCTGTTTCTGCAACAAATCCAGAGATTGGTTTGTTAATCATAGTATAAATAGAAATAATTCTCCTTATGAAAAAAATAATCCCCATACTGATTGCCATACTCATCTGTTTTGGTGTAGGCTGTACTGCTTCTTATTTTCAGTCGGAGGCCATACTCAACTGGTATCCTACATTGGACAAACCTTCTCTTACACCACCTGATATGGCTTTTCCCATTGCTTGGAGCCTTATCTATCTGTGCATGGGAATTTCTATCGGGTTGATTTGGCATATGTGGACAATAAGACGACAAATGATTATCAGATTATTCGGGTTCCAGCTCTTGTTTAATTTTACATGGAGCATTTTCTTCTTTTATCTCCGGAGTCCGTTGCTAGGTTTTGCAAACATTTTGGTGCTGGATGTGCTTGTTGTTTATTATATGATAGAAAGTTATCCGGTGAAGAAATCTTCGGCATATCTTTTTGTTCCTTATCTTTTGTGGTTGATTCTTGCCACTTATCTTAACGGCTATATATTAATGTATAATTAGAAGACTGTCATTGGCTAGTTGAACGGGAATTATGGGGTACAAGAAAAATACCTATTTATAGTGATTGATAACCCTAGTGATTTTCCGTAACTTTGCGGCCATAAAGAGAACAAAAACATAACTATGTATAAAACAAGTAAATATACTCCGACGGACAAAATGAGTTATCTTATCTGTGATAACTATACATTGCTACAGGTAATGAGCCGTTTTGATCTTTCGTTGGGGTTTGGAGACAAGACTGTACAGGAGGTGTGCCGTGAAAATGGAGTGGATTGTCGTACTTTCCTTGCGGTGGTGAACTTCATGATTGAAGATAGCGACCGGATGGAGGACGATGTGAAGGACATTTCTATGCCTTCATTGATGAATTATTTAAAACAGGCACATCATTATTTCCTTGATTTCTGTCTGCCTACTATACGTCGTAAACTGATAGAAGCTATAGATTGTTCCACGGAAAATGAGGTTGCATTTCTCATTTTGAAATTTTTTGATCAGTATGCCGGAGAAGTGCGTAAACACATGGATTATGAAGATATGAATGTGTTTACCTACGTAGAGAATCTGATGGCAGGACGAGAAACGGGAGGATTCCGTATCTCACAGTTTGCCCGCAGGCATGATCAGATAGATGCGACACTGACTGAGCTAAAAAACATCATTATTAAATATTATCCGGCAAAAGGAAATAACCATTTGTTGAACGCCGTATTATTCGACATATTCAGTTGTGAACAAGATTTGGCATCCCATTGCCGCGTAGAGGACTACTTGTTTGTGCCTGCTGTACTTAGGCTAGAAAAGGAGGGGAAATGAAACGGACAGAACCTGTGCACGTTGCGGTGGCCGAAACGTCAGTCATTGTGCGTAGCGGACTTGTGGCTGTGCTGAAGCGCATGCCTGATCTTACAATACAGCCGGTGGAAATAACTTCTCTTGAAGGACTGCAGAATTGTATGCAGGGACATCAGCCGGATATTCTAATTATAAATCCTAACTTTCGGAGGATGGTTTAACGTGGACGAGTTTAAATCGAACTATCCACAGGCATCTACCAAGTGCGTTTCTTTGCTGTGTTCAGTCACAGATACAAATTTGTTGAAGGGTTACGATGAGAGTATAGCGCTGTATGATGACATCGAAGTTTTAAATAAAAAGTTAGTAGATCTGATGAATCTTGGTGTGGATGAGACGGATGGCGAACAGGAAACGTTGAGCCAGCGTGAGAAAGAAATTATTTGTTGCGTGGTACGTGGAATGACAAATAAGGAAACGGCGGAAAAACTGTTCCTCTCCATTCATACGGTGATAACTCACCGCCGGAATATTGCGCGCAAGCTACAGATACATTCACCTGCCGGATTGACTATTTACGCTATCGTAAATAAACTGGTTGAACTAAGCGAGGTGAAGATGAACTTATAATACCTATAAATAGTGAGTGGAATAAGATAGAATACCTAAATGAAGTGATTGTGGATGTGGCCTCTAACCTCTATCTTTGCACTATAAGTTAGTCATATAGAAATTACGTAAACCACAAAGTTAGTTATTAGTTAAAAGCACTCCCTGCGAAGTGATTCGCGGGGAGTGCTTTTTTATTAGTAAGGCTTTTACCCACAATATTATGTTTTTTTACCTATTCCGCTTCATTATTCGTTAGAAATCTCGTTGTTTTCTTAACAAATATCCTCTAACTTTGTTATTTAGTATAGGACACATATTAACTAATGACAATGAAAGTAGGTTTATTTATTCCTTGTTATATCAATGCGGTATATCCGCAGGTGGGGATAGCCTCGTACAAGCTGCTGAAAAGTCTGGGAGTGGACGTGGATTATCCTCTCAACCAGACTTGTTGCGGTCAACCGATGGCGAATGCAGGTTTCGAGAATAAAGCGGTAGATTTAGCCCGCCATTTTGACGAACAGTTTAAGAATTACGATTATATAGTAGGTCCTTCGGCCAGTTGCGTCGTTTTGTGCGTGATAACTACAGTCGTTTGTTGAAAGAAGACAAACATCGGTGCGCCAGCGAAGGTAAGATATATGATATCTGTGAGTTTATTCATGATATCGTCAGACCTTCTTCGTTGAAAGCCAAGTTTCCACATAAAGTGAGTCTGCAAAACAGTTGTCATGGAGTGAGATTGATGAAACTTTCTTCTGCCAGCGAACTTAATATTCCTTATTTCAGCAAACTGCGTGATTTGCTCTCTTTGGTAGAAGGAGTGGAAGTTGTGGAACCGGAACGTAAAGACGAATGTTGCGGTTTCGGCGGTATGTTTGCCGTAGAGGAAGATGCGGTTTCCGTGCAGATGGGGCATGACAAGGTGATGCGTCATATCGCTACCGGTGCTGAATACATTGTGGGGGCCGACAGTTCGTGCCTGATGCATCAGAATGGCATCATTGCCCGTGACAAACTTCCTATCAAGACATTGCACATTGTTGAAATCTTAGCGGCAGGATTATGAGTACGAAACATTCAAAAGCGGCTGCGGAGTTTCTGAAAAACAAGAAACAGGCCGCATGGCATGACGAAACACTTTGGCTGGTTAGGGCAAAGCGTGACAGACTGAGTAAAGAAGTTCCCGAATGGGAGGAATTGCGTAATATGGCATGTGCTACTAAACTATATAGTAACAGCCATTTGGATGAATTATTGGTGGAGTTTGAAAACAATGCGCGTGCTAATGGAGCCCATGTCTATTGGGCAAAGGACGCGGATGAGTATTGTAATATTGTCTACAATATTCTGAACCAGCACGGAGTGAAGCATTTTATAAAAAGCAAATCCATGTTGGCCGAGGAATGCGAACTCAACCCTTTTTTGGAAAACAAAGGAATTGAAGTGGTAGAAAGTGACTTGGGAGAGCGTATCTTGCAATTGATGCATCTGAAGCCAAGCCATATTGTATTACCCGCTATTCATATCAAACGTGAACAGGTAGGTGAGCTTTTCGAGCGAGAGATGGGTACGGAGAAAGGAAATTTTGACCCTACTTACCTTACACATGCAGCCCGGAAGAATCTCCGTCAGAAATTTATTCATGCTGAGGCGGCTATGACAGGTGCTAACTTTGCTGTAGCTTCTACTGGTGAGATTGTGGTATGTACCAATGAAGGAAATGCGGATATGGGTACTTCACAGCCTAAATTACAGATTGCAGCTTTTGGTATGGAAAAAATTGTGCCGGACCGTGAATCTTTAGGAGTGTTCACCCGCTTGTTGGCCCGTTCGGCTACAGGACAACCCATTACTACATATACTTCTCATTACCGAAAGCCTAGAGAGGGTGGGGAGCTTCACATTATTATTGTAGATAACGGACGTAGTAAGATATTGGCCGACCAAAAGCATATCAAAACTTTGAATTGTATCCGTTGTGGAGCCTGTATGAATACATGTCCTGTATATAGACGTAGTGGGGGGTACTCTTATACTTATTTTATTCCCGGCCCTATCGGGATTAACCTGGGAATGTTGAAGGCGCCGTTGCATTATTATGACAATGTGTCGGCTTGTTCTTTGTGTTATTCCTGTTCGTTTGTGTGTCCGGCTAAGGTGGATTTGGCGGAGCAGATCTATCTGTGGCGTCAGGATTTGGATAAATTGGGTAAGGCAGACCGGATGAAAAGGGTAATGTCCGGTGGCATGGAATTCATGATGAATCGCCCTTTGATATTCAATATGGCATTAAAATGGGCGCCATTGGTAAACGGAATGCCACGTTTTCTTATCTATAACGGATTGAATGACTGGGGAAAAGGGCGTGAGATGCCGAAATTTGCTAAGGAGAGTTTCAATGAAATGTGGAAGAAAGGTAAAGTGAAGTAATTATGAGCAGCAGAGAAGATATATTGCAGAGCATCCGGCGTGCTACACATGTAAAATATGAGAAACCGGATTTAAAGCCATTGGAAGATATGGCATTAACTTATCCCAGTAAGGTGGAACAGTTTTATCTCATCATGAAGCAGGTAGGAGGGGAAGCCATTCTTTTGGAGAAAGAGGAGGACGTGAATGATTTCATTAAAAAGGCTTATCCTGGAGCCAAACGCATCGCTTCTAATCTGAAGACTATTACATGTGCGACATTTAATCCCGATGATGTGGAAGACCCTGCAGAACTGAATGGGACGGATTTGGCCGTTATAGATGGAAAGATTGGGGTTGCGGAGAATGGTGCGGTATGGATAGAACAGGATGTAAAGCAGCGTGCCATTTATTTTATTGCCGAAAAATTGGTTATTCTTCTAAACAAGAATAAGATTGTGAACAATATGCATGAAGCATATAAACTGATTGATACAGGCGAATATGGCTTCGGAACCTTTATTTCCGGTCCGTCAAAGACGGCTGATATTGAGCAGGCTTTGGTAATGGGTGCTCATGGGGCACGTGATGTGATGGTGGTGCTGATATAAGTGTATTGTTTCTTATATATAAAAAGGAGATGAGGCGAAAATTATAGGGCTCATCTCCTTTTATTTTATAGAATATTATTAGAATATTTTGCCACACAAACGGAACTTAAGTACCGGATAGACAGTAAGTTTGTCTATGATATCAGTGAAATCATTATCAGCTTCTGCTGTTAAATCAGACAAATCTCCGTTATTGGTATATACTTTGGGAGTGTTATGGAATTGCACACCCATTTCGAACATGAAGCCAATTCGTTTCTTAGGAATCGCTCTTCCGAAACCTAGTCCAAGATAAGGACGGAATGAAGAAACCTTCAAACCACCAGATATATTTCCGTTCTGATCTACAGGTATACGATAGTTTCCGATTTCAATACCTACTTCTTGTCCTTCTTTAATCAGTTCTGCCAACTCATCGCTGTGCCCTTTAATCTTGATGAGTTTTCCTCCTCCGAAATAAGCACCACCGCATACAAAAAAACTAGATGATTTGAAAGGATATACATTCAGCAATATTTCACCGGCAGTACGTCCCATTCCTCCTTCTACATCTATGCTGGTAGGTATATTTCCTTCATAAGAACCTTCAATATCTACATCCACATCTGTAGAATAAGTAAAGTTCGGCATAAAAGAAACTCCTGCACGTACAGCCAAGTAACTTCCTATAGGACTGGCTACATCAATACCTATACCTGTGGTACTTGCACTGACGCCTACAGCTAATGAATTAAAAATACCAGGACTTTCAGAAGAGTCTTGAGCAGCCATCTGATGGTTGCCTACACACATAATGTAAGTTAGGCAGAGTAATAGTAGTCTTTTCATATTTATAATAATTTATGTTTTAGATGCGAAATTAGATAATTTTATTGAAATGATGAAATATTTCCATTGATTTATAGCAACATCTTGTCTTCAGTATATTTTTAATTTAAATATACGGTATTGAAATATTCACCAAATAACGTTTTGGCTGTTTCCAATTGTTTTAGAGTATTTTCTTTTATTCCGTTTAGTTTGTATTCTTTTCCCATGGCTTCATATTTGTGTACGCCTAATGTATGATAAGGTAGTATTTCTACTCTTTGAATCATTTGATAATTCTTGAAGTGCTCTCCTAATGCCCGTATATCTTCCTCAAAGGAACTATAGCCTGGAACTAATACATAGCGCAACCAAAAAGGCTTTCCGTTTTTTCAAGCCATCCGGCGGTACGTATGGTTTGTTCGTTGCTGCGTTCTGTCAGTTGCCGATGGCGCACATTATTAAATTCCTTGATGTCTAATAATACGAGGTCTGTCCATTGTAGCAGTTCCTTTACTTCTTCATTCCATATACTGCCGTTGGTATCTATACAGATGTGGATGCTTTGTTCTTTTAATCGCTGGAATAACGGAATCAGTGCTTTTGCTTGCAATGTAGGCTCGCCGCCGCTGAAAGTCACACCTCCTTTTTTACCGAAAAAAGCTTTTTGGCTGACGGCCATACGCACAATTTCGTCTATTGTTGTTTCCGTACTTTCACCTTTGGTGTCAATTGTGTCGGGGTTGGCACAATAGAGGCATCGGAAATTGCATCCTTGTAAAAATACGACTAAGCGTAAACCGGGACCGTCAAACGTCCCCATTGACTCGTAAGAATGGACTCTGATCATAATGGTTTGTCTTTAAACTGGTAAGGGCAGGTTTAAAACCCGCCCCTACGATGAATGTATATGTGATGTTACATTCTTTCGTGGAAAGAACGGCTGATTACTTCCAGCTGATGTTCACGGCTCAATTTGATGAAGTTTACGGCATAACCTGATACGCGGATGGTTAGTTGCGGGTATTTTTCAGGATGTTCCATTGCATCTTCCAACATTTCACGGTTCAGCACATTTACATTCAGATGATGTGCTCCTTTGGTGAAATAACCGTCCATCATGGTTACCAGGTTCTCTATACGGGTTTCCTGGTCTACCCCTAGTGATTTTGGTACGATAGAGAACGTGTTACTGATGCCGTCCTGGGCATCACGATAGCGTAGTTTGGCTACAGAACTCAATGAGGCGATGGCACCGTTCTTGTCACGTCCGTGCATCGGGTTGGCACCCGGAGCGAAAGCCACTCCTTTGGCACGACCATCAGGAGTGGCACCTGTTTTCTTGCCGTACATTACATTGGAGGTGATAGTCAGCAGTGACAGGGTAGGGCGGGCATTTTTGATACCGGATGTTTCTTTAATTCTTCACTGAAGAAATAAACCAAATCTACCCCTAAGTGGTCTACGCGGTCATCATCATTACCGAAGCAAGGATATGCATTTTCAATATCAAAGCCTTCGGTCAAACCTATATCATTACGTTTGGCACGTACTTTGCCGTATTTGATGGCAGACAATGAGTCAATGGCAATGGACAGACCGGCTACGCCATATGCCAGATTGATACGTGGATCGGTATCAATGAATGCCATTTGAGCCTTTTCATAATAATATTTATCGTGCATATAGTGAATGATATTCATCGCATCATTATACACACGTGCAATTTGCATTAATACTTTCTTATAATTAGACCATACTTCTTCAAAGTTCAGCAAGTCCCCTGTCAATACAGGAATATCTTTCACCATTACAGTTCCTGTATTCTCACAACGTCCGCCATTGATAGCCAGCAATAGGGCTTTAGCCAGATTGCAACGTGCTCCGAAGAACTGGATTTGTTTGCCGATAGCCTGATAAGAAACGCAGCAGGCGATACCATAATCATCACAGTTACGCACTTCGCGCATCAGCGTGTCGTTTTCGTATTGTATAGAAGAAGTGTCGATAGAAACTTGTGCACAGAATTCTTTGAAACCTTCCGGCAATTCCGGACTCCACAGTACAGTCATATTAGGTTCGGGTGACGGACCCAGATTGTATAGTGTCTGCAAGAAACGGAAGGAAGTTTTTGTAACCTTGGTACGTCCGTCGTTGAAGCGTCCGCCGATAGACTCGGTTACCCAGGTGGGATCACCTGCAAAGATATCGTTGTATGATTGCATACGCAGATGACGGACCATACGCAACTTGATAATGAACTGGTCTACCAGTTCCTGCGCAAATGACTCGTCAATTTTACCATTGATCCAAATCATATTGAATATAGATATCCAGGAATGAAGAAACGTTGCCCAATGACATAGCTGCTCCATCTTGTTCTTTCACGGCAGCAAGATATGCCATATAAAACCCACTGAACAGCTTCTTGTGCATTAGTAGCGGGACGACCCAAGTCGAGTCCGTAATATTCACCCAATATCTTTATTTCTTTCAGTGCTTTGATTTGTTCGGCTACTTCTTCGCGCAAGCGGATACGGGCATCGGTCATCGGACTGGTGATATTGTGCAAATCTTCTTGTTTTGCTTCAATCAGTCGGTCGATACCATACAGTGCCAAACGGCGGTAGTCACCGATGATACGCCCGCGTGCATAATTATCGGGGCAGACCGGTCAGGAAACCGAGTGAACGGAAGAGCGGATTTCTTCGGTGTAAGCATCAAATACGCCATCATTATGGGTTTTGCGATAATGAGTAAAGATATCCTTTACTTTTTCATCTACTTCCACACCGTTTTCATGGCAGGCTTTTTTCTACGACTTTTGATTACCACCATAAGGTTTTGATGGCACGGCGCAAAAGTTCATCCGTTTGAAGACCTACAATCAGTTCGTTTTCACGGTCAATGTATCCTGCTTTATGTGAGGTGATGGTAGATACTGTTACATTATCAAGGGAACGAACTCCGTTATTGGCACGTTCTTCTTCTAGTGCCTTGAGGCATTCGTTCCACACTTTTTTAGTTCGCTCTGTGGGGCCTGCCAGAAATGAGGCATCGCCCTCATAAGGGGTAATGTTGGTATGTACGAAGTCTGAAACATTAATTTCCTTACTCCACAATCCATCCTTAAAAACTTTGTTCATTTCCATACTGTTATTCCATTATTAAGAGATTTAGGGCTGCAAAGGTACTCCTTTTTTGTGAGCTATGCATCACTATTAGTAGGTATAATGCGAATACTTGTGCATTTTTAAGTATAAAGTGGTCAATAAATGAAAAAACAATAAGGACTCTTTATAACAATTCCATAAAAAATAAAGCTAATTGGTGACAATAAACCAATTAGCTTCTAAAAGTAGCGGAACCGGGAATCGAACCCGAGTTTCAGCCGTGAGAGGGCTGCGTCCTAGGCCACTAGACGATACCGCCATCAGTTAGTCTTAATTCTTTTTCTAAGACGGTGCAAAGTTAGAAGTTTGTTTTTAATCTGCAAAATAAAAAATGATTTTTTTTATGCTATTACTATTATAAATCGGAATTTAATTTCTATGAAGAAGTATCATATGTTTTATGTAGTAAAATTGAAAGTCTAAAAAGCACCTTTACTCTTCCTCCCGAAAGCCTTGACAGCAAACTGTTGAAAAATGAATATAAAAAATAAGTCGTAAAATTAATTTACGACTTATTCGCGGAAGCTGGGGGATTCGAACCCCCGGTACGGTTACCCGTACGTCAGTTTAGCAAACTGGTGGTTTCAGCCACTCACCCAAACTTCCTTCTTATCAGAAGCGTTATCTCTCAAACGCGGTGCAAAGATAAGGGGATAAATTGAAATATGCAAACCTTTTGCTCTTTTTTTTAGATATATTTTTTGATGGAAATAATAAGGTGCTGATAGTGAAGTGTTAATAGGTGGAATTAATTTTTCTCCCAAAAATCCAAACATTCTTTAGCCACCTTTATTGGACAATGGTGTTTTTTAATATATTCAATGCTGTCGGCGGATAATTGAGAAATTTTATTTGTATTGGCTAATAAACTCTCTAGTTTGTTATAAATGTCATTTCCTTCGGGGCGTACGTTGATGATAGGGCGAAGTCTGTCTTCGCCTAATAAGTTGTAATGTTCCTCTTCTGCACCTCCCACCACTACAATTCCTTTGCTCATGGCGTATAATGCATTTAATCCCGGAGAATAAGAATAAAGCTGATCTAACATTACATCGCACCCGTCCATAAAATGTTCACATTCATCATACGGAGTGAAAACGGTTTGTTTGATTTCGCATGCAGATGGATGTCTGTAATATAATTTATAGAGGGCGCTATAAAGTTCGTCTTTTCCCTTCCATTCTTCACGATGATGTTTTAGACTGATATAGAATTTTACTTTTTCTATTTTTTTAAAAGGGATTTGTGGGTGAGGCAATGATTCTATCGGGAAAGGAATGTATTTGGTTTTTCCAGAGAAATAGGGTTGGTAGGCTAAATAGGATTCGTAAAGACTGGTGATGATTCCATTACAATTGTTCGCGATGATACGGTTTAATTTTCCTCTGAATCCATGCATCCAATTTATAATTGCCATTTTGTTGTCAATGGTGTCACGAAAAGTGCCATTGGCATAAAAATCATTATATCGGAGAGCGTTTTTATTTAAGCACATGTAAATCCAGTAAAAATCATATTCAAACCCTCCTAAAAATATCTTCTTGTTGTTCTTTTTAAGATATTGGAATACGTACTGAAGCAGTTCGGGTTTTAATTCTAAAAAGTAAGGGTTGACAAGTTGTACCACATCATATCCTCTGAGTTGGGGAAGGGTTTTCAGTAAATTGAACGTGTTTTTAAGAACTCCCCAACGGATTGATGACCGGTTGGGATAGAGATAGTCAGAGTTGTTTAGCCATAAATTGCTGTGGGATAATACATCGACTCTATGTCCCATATTTCTTAAGGCTTTTGCTAAAGTCCAATGTATATTGCTATACTCTCCTATTAATAAGATTTTCATAAACAGTCAATCATTATTTAATTAAATAGTTTGTGCATTGGTAGCAAGTCGTTTTGCTATTCTTATTTTTCTATTTAACAAACAAGTGTAGGCTTTAGTTCTTATTGTAGGGTGATTTTGCAATAAAAAGGATAATTTGTCTTCTGTTGTAGCTAGTATTGTCTATGAAAATTAAATCTATCAAAAATATATCTTCTTGTATTACAGAGAAATGTGTGTAGTGGAATGATTGAAAATGTATGGTTTGCAAAAAGATTTTGTATTTCAAAAAAATGAAAATAAGTCCTTCTTCAATTATGCATAGCGGTGAGAAATTGCTAAACCTTTTCTTTTAGAAGATTGTTTTCATACTTATGTGAGGTATGGTGTCCATTTTGATATGGTCTTTTGGGGAATTTATTGAGTAAAGAATATTTAAGTGTTAATGAAAGAATATAGGTTAAGAGTTAAAGAAAAAATAATGAAGGCTGATTTGGCGACAATCAGGAGGGAATATACAAAGGGTGGTCTCAAAAGGAGTGATCTTCCTGATAATCCACTTGTCCTTTTTACAAAGTGGCTGCAAGAAGCGATAGATGCGGAGGTAAATGAGCCTACGGCTATGTTGGTAGGTACTGTTTCTCCGGAAGGGAAACCGGCAATACGGATTGTGTTGTTGAAAGATTTGCATGATGGCAAATTTATTTTTTTATACTAACTATGGAAGTCGCAAGGGTAAACATCTGGCTCATAACCCATCTATCTCTATATCGTTTGTATGGCATGAACTGGAAAGGCAAATTCATATAGAAGGTATTGCGGCTAAAGTATCTCCACAGGAATCAGATGAATATTTTAGAAAAAGGCCTTACAAGAGTCGTATTGGCGCCCGTATTTCTCCTCAAAGCGAACCGATAGAAAGCAGGATACAACTTATTCGTGATTTTGTGAAAGAAACCACGCGCTGGATAGGGAAAGAGATAGATCGCCCTGAATACTGGGGAGGCTTTGCTGTTATGCCTGTTCGTGTTGAATTCTGGCAGGGTAGGGTAAATCGTTTGCATGATCGTTTTCTCTATATGCTTCAATCTGATGGTGTTTGGAAAATAGAAAGACTCGCTCCTTAATCTTCGGAATAGAGAAATAATTCCAGGTTCTTTTTCAAACTGAGCCGAGAAACCTTTTGAATGTAGGTGTAAATAGGAATACTTTTGAGTAATTGAAGGCGTTGCTTTTTTATATATTATATGCAAAAGGGAATAATCTATGGATTATTCCCTTTTGCATATTTATTTTTGAAGTGATGAGGAGGTTCCTGGCGGATTCGAACCGCCGTACACGGTTTTGCAGACCGCTGACTAAGCCACTCATCCAAGGAACCTTATTGTTATCAATCTTTGTTTCTCGATTGCGGTTGCAAAGGTACGACATTTTTTTTAATCTGCAAATATTTTGCTATTTTTTTCTCACTTTTCTGCATTTTTTCGCAACCGTCACTTTGGCTTGTTGTGCATAGACTTCATGGCGCAATCAGAATTACAGCATTCACACGGATTGCTATTGTTCTTTATGCGCTTGAAATACTGAAAGATACGTATACTTATCCATATTGTACAGAGGCATACGATTGCAATAACTATAATTTGTTGTAATTCCATGCTTGATAAACAATAATTTTAGGTTTAGGTTTATTAAATGATAATACTTCCTATTTGGGAATACGGTAAATGCAACAAGCCAAGCCAATCCAGTGGTGTATCCCTGCTGCGAATATGGCCCATTTCCAACTGCCGGATTCTTGCTTGATTGCTGCGAAAGTGGCAATACAGGGGAAGTAGATCAATACAAACAACATGTAAGCTAATGCAACCAGTGGAGTAATGGGAATACGGTCAGAAAGATTCACATTTTCCACATCTCCTTCATTTGTGTATAATACTCCTAGTGTACTTACTACCAATTCTTTAGCGCCTACACCTGAAATAAGTCCGATTCCTAACTTCCAGTCAAATCCTAGCGGTTTGATAACAGGCTCTATTGCTTTGCCTATTTGTCCGATATATGAATTTTCTTGTTGTTCGGCTACGCTTTCATGAGTATCATGCCGTGGATAATACCCTAGAAACCAAATAATAATTGAGGCAATCATGATAATGCCTCCCATCTTTTTCAGATATTGTGCTCCTTTTTCCCATGTATGACGCATGATACTTTTAGAAGTAGGCATACGATAGGGGGGGAGTTCCATCACAAATGGAGAATCTTCTCCTTTCACTAGAAATTTACTGAAAATACGGGCCATTATTACTGCTAATAAATACCTGCTGTATAGATACAAAGTAACATAAAGCTGGCGCAGTTAGGGAAAAAAAGCACCTATCATAACTAAATATATGGGAAGACGCGCACTACAGGACATTAAAGGATTCACCAACATGGTGATTAGTCTGGACTTTCGATCTTCTATAGTACGTGTTGCCATTATGGCAGGTACATTACAACCGAATCCCATAATCAGTGGGATAAAGGACTTGCCATGCAGTCCCATCCGGTGCATTATTTTATCCATGATAAATGCGGCGCGTGCCATATACCCCGAATCTTCCAATATAGAAATAAAAAAGTATAATATGAGGATATTCGGCAGGAAAACGATAACACCGCCCACTCCACCGATAATACCATCTATCAGTAAGTCTTTCAAAGGACCTTCAGCCATATTGTTTCGTATCAGGTTGCCTAATTGGTCTACTAGCCATTCAATACCTTGCATAGGATAGTCACCCAAAACAAAGGTTCCCTCAAACATGATATAAAGAAACAGGAAAAAAATAGGATATCCCCAAATGCGATGTGTCACAATACTGTCTATCACGCGGGTCGTTTGTTCTTTTTCCAAATGATTGTCGGTGAATGTTTCTTTCAAAGCTCCGGTGATAAAACCATATTTAGCATCCGTAATAGCTTGCTCGCTGTCTTCGTTCATCACTTTACGGATACGTAATGTTTCCTTGTTGCGTATCGCTATGATTTCTTTGCCATTAGGCAGTGTAGAGATGAAATTTTCTATTTCCCTATCGTTTTCCAGTAATTTGATGGATAGGAAGCGGGTGGAATATTTATGGCGTATGTCTTCGTTTTGACTGATTGCTTTCTTGACTTCTTCGATACTGCGTTCCAGTTCAGGACCGTGGTTAATATGAATATGACGCATATATCCGCGTGGGCGGGCATCTTCCTCTTCTTTGTGGCTTCCGAATTCGTGGTCGGGTACGTAGGTTTTGTGCCAGTCTCTCAGGTCTTCCAGAATTTCAGAACGTATTTCGCCCTTTTGTGACAGGAAATCTCCTCCTTCGTAAATACCGATGATAACATGGAACAGTTTGTCTACACCTTCTCCCCGTCGGCAGACAGTAGGTACCATAGGCACCCCGATCAGCTGGCTTAATTGGGTATAATCCAATTTATTTCCGCTGGCTTCCAGCTCATCGTACATATTCAAGGCGATAACCATACGCACATTCATATCAATCAATTGGGTGGTAAGATAGAAATTACGTTCCAAGTTAGAAGAGTCTACCACATTGATAATTACATCCGGAGTTTCTTCAATGATATGTTTGCGTACATAAAGTTCTTCCGGAGTATAGGCTGAAAGAGAATAGGTTCCGGGTAAATCTACAATACGGAAATGATAACCTTGGAAGTCGAAAAAACCTTCCTTGGCATCTACTGTCACACCACTGTAGTTTCCTACATGTTCGTGGGCGCCGGATGCAATATTGAATAGCGAAGTCTTTCCACAATTGGGATTACCTACTAAGGCTACATTGATTGTACGGCGTTTGCCTTTTGCCAGTGCCACCAGTTCTGATTCGGGCACGGGTACATCTTCTGTTATGGAACCATGGTAAGGGTTTTGCATCGTGCGTGCTTCCTGCTCGCTTACCACCTCAATCATATCTGCCTCTTGTCTTCGGAGGGAGATCTCGTAACCTAGTAGTCTGTATTTTATAGGGTCTTTCAAAGGGGCGTTCAAGATTACCTCTACGGTTTTCCTTTAATAAAACCCATTTCAACGATTCGCTTGCGGAAACCACCGTGGCCTAAAACCTTGACTATTACGCCTTTTTCTCCTGTTCTTAATTCGGATAAACGCATTTTGTTTAAATTTTTGCAAAGATAAGTTATTACTTAGAAGTATGCAAATTATTTAGATTGTTTTTAAATAAAGAACGGGCACTTTGTTTTTGTCTTGCAGAACTCTTATCTTTGTGCCATGTTTCATTGGAATATTCAGAAGTATATAGAGGAGAAACAACTTTTCACCTTGCATGATAAGGTGTTAGTGGCATTGAGTGGCGGGGCAGATTCGGTAGCTTTGTTGCGTGTCTTGCTTGTTTTAGGGTATCATTGTGAGGCTGCCCATTGTAATTTTCACCTTCGTGGTGAGGAATCCGATAGAGATGAAAGGTTTGTCAATGAGTTGTGTAAAGGATTAGGAGTGGCTTTGCATGTTACTCATTTTGATACGGTCACTTATGCTTCGAGGCATCATGTTTCTATTGAGATGGCGGCTCGCGAAATGCGCTATGATTGGTTCGAACAACTGCGTAAGGAGAGGGGGGGGCTGTTATTGCCGTAGCCCATCACCGGGACGATAGTGTGGAAACTTTTTTATTGAATTTGATACGTGGCGCGGGAATCAATGGCTTGAAAGGTATTAGTCCGCATAACGGCTGCATTGTACGGCCTTTGTTGGAGGTGAGCCGTCAGGATATTTTTGGGATTATTTGCGTTGTTTGCGTCAAGGTTATGTTACAGACAGTACCAATTTGCAAGATGAATATATGCGTAATAAAATCCGTCTGAATATTCTTCCGATGTTGCGTGAGCTGAATCCTTCTGTCAGTGAAAGTATAGCTGAAACATCAAGGCGTCTGACTGATGTTTCTCTTATATATAATAAGGAGATAGAGGCGGGAAAAGAAAGGGTGATGGAAAAGTCCGGTCATATTCTTATTTCTCGTTTGATGGAAGAGAGTGCTCCGGCGGCTTTGCTGTTTGAGATTCTTCATCCGTTAGGTTTCAATTCTGTCCAGGCAGGAGATGTATTCCGCAGTTTGTCTGCCCAGTCGGGAAAAAGGTTTGTTTCTGCCGGATGGGAGGTACTGCGCGACAGGACGGAGTTGATTATTCGCAGGAGGAAGCTGGCGGATGAGGAAGTGGAGGAAAATGTGCCCCCGTTCCGGCTTGCAATGGAAACGCAGGAAATAATGCCAGACTTTGTCATCCCTAAGAATAAGGATACGGCCTGTTTGGATGCAGACAAGGTGGTGCTACCTCTCACGGTGCGTAAATGGCGGCAGGGGGATAAATTTGTTCCTTTCGGAATGAAAGGGAAAAAGAAGATCAGCGATTATCTGACAGATCGTAAGTTTTCTCTTTTCCAGAAAGAAAATCAATATGTGGTTTGCTCTGCAGGCCAGATTGTATGGCTGGTAGGAGAGCGTAGCGATGACCGTTTCCGGGTGACGGAAGATACGAAACGGGTACTGATTATACAGCAGTTGTGGGATAAGTAGAATTTTTTCCTTTCCTGCTTTTTCATGAATGGCAGGGAATGCTCCCTGAAATCTTGTAGCAAAAATCCGCGAATCATGCAACAAGATTTCAGAAATCACGTAGCAAGATTCGCGGATTTTGGATGGAGCTTTCCGGTATTATTTGCAATACTTCTGTATCAGTCCGTCTACCACTTCATCGCCCAGTTCTTTTGCTTTGGCAAAGTTTGCACAGGCTTCTTGTTTTTCTTTAATTGTATCTGGCAGTATCCCAGCATGCGGTATGCGGCTGCGGCTTTCGGGTCTAAAGAGATAGCCTTTTCCAATGCTTCTATTGCTTCGTTATGTTGCCCTACACGTAGATGCACCGAACCTTTTTCCACCCACATGGCTACATCCTCAGGAGTCATTTCTACTGCTTTATTAATGTCATTGATAGCTTGCTGATACATCTTACATTGTATTTCCGCCTGTTCGCGTTGCAGATAAAAAGCGGCTGTAACCCGTCCACCGATAGCATCATAAAAAGTATCATAATCTATTACCGCTTCACGGTATTTACCTGTCTGGGCTTTATTTCTGCCCGTTCATAGAAATAAGGAGCAGCTTCCGATGTATAAGGCTTGGTGAAACGTGCCACAGCACTATCCATCAAGGCAATAACCTCGTTCATATCTGTTCCTTCAATCAGTTGTTGGTTTTGGCTGCCGAGTAAAATGTAGCGGCAGAGGCTATGGAAGACTGGTTCACTTTCTCATAAGCGGCGTATGCCTCAGGATATTTCTTCATAGCAAACAGAATATCTCCCTCCAATTGTGTGTAAATGGGTTGGTTGTCGGCTTGCATGGCATCATGAATGATGGAGAGAGCTTTGTCGTAACTCCAGTCACCGTATGGTTTCTTGTCACCTAAAGAGATGATGTACGAATAAATTAATTTAGCGATATTATATTGCGTCTCACTCTTGTTGGTAGTCACTTCCAGTGCTTTCTTCAGGTCAGCATCTGCCAAAGCGTTGTGTTCATCATCACTAAATCCCATATAAGTAGTGGCACGGCGTATATATCCGTCTGCGCTGTTGGGATATTGTTCCAGAAAATCGTTTAATGTGGTGATATATTCGTTCTGATTTTGTTGTGAAGATGCCATGAACAGGTACACCAGTGCTTGGTCTTCTGTTTTCGGGCAGTCCTTTTTTAATGCCGATTTTATTCAGTGACATGTCGTTCAAAGAAAGGGCGGTAATGCTCAGTGAGGCACCGTATGTAGCTCCGATGGCATAACTTTCCTTGGCCTCATCCGATGCGTTTTTTTGGATTAAACCTAATACTTCTCCATTGGCATTCATAATAGGGCAACTTACGGTTTTTTCGTTGGTTGTCATTGCCAGTGTATAATAATATGCCTTGTCGCCAATGGTGTCTACTTTGGTGACGGTCCCTGTCTGGCAGGTTGCCGCTTTTTGAGTCGAGTAGGGTAGCAGATAGACTGTTTCACCTACTGATGCCGGCTGTGATGCCGATTTTAATGCTATGGTCTTTTTATCGGCTTCAGTATTAAATTTTACGATGTCATACATGGAGTTGGCTCCCAAGATACGCAATACAGGTAATTCTTTACTGTCCGCGTTAATGATTACTGCGCGTTCGGCTCCTTCAAACAGGGTGTAATCAGATAATGCCGTTCCATTTTCATTGATATAGAATCCATTTCCTGTATTCTTGATTTTGTTATCTTTATCGTATGTAACGATGGAAAAAACGGCTTTTTTAGCTTTGTCGGCCCACTTTGGGGTTGCTTGTGCATAGCTTAGCTGGGTAGCTATGCCGCATGCCAATATCAAAAAGTACTTTCTTCATGATATAGTTAATTGTTTGTTAACGATGATACGGTATTTTATAAAGCGGATGCCGTCTTGTCTTCTGTGAAGCCGCGTTGTTTTACAGCTTCATAAATCAGAATACCTGCGGCAACCGATACGTTCAGTGATTCTATTTTACCCATTAACGGTATTTTGATCCATTCATCGCACAGAGAAAGGTGCTCGTAGGGAACACCTGTGTCCTCGGCTCCCATAATGATACATACAGGGTCTTTATAGTTTGCTTTGGTGTAATCATAATCCCCTTTTTCCGTAGCTGCTACAATCTTGAATCCGCAGTCTTTCAGATACTTGATGGTATTAGTCAAACTTTGTTCGCGACATACGGGAAGAGTGTGCAGAGCTCCTGCGGATGTTTTCATTGCGTCAGCATTGACACTGACACTGTTTTTCGAGGGAATAATAATGGCATCTGCACCGGCACATTCGCAGGTACGGGCAATGGCTCCGAAGTTACGTACATCGGTAATTCCATCCAGCATGACGAATAAGGGTGTTTTTCCTTCTTCAAACAAGAAAGGTACCAGATTTTCTGTTTTCTGGTAGGTGACAGAGGAGATGAATGCTACAACTCCCTGATGGTTTTTCCGGGTGATACGGTTAATACGCTCCACGGGTACACGCTGAACAGGGATGAGGGTATTTTTCAAACAGGCAAACAGTTCTTTGGACAGTTCGCTCTGTATATCTTTCTTCACCAATACTTTATCTATCTCTCTTCCGGCTTGTATGGCTTCAATAACAGCGCGTACACCGAAAATCATTTCATTCTTTTCTAACATGTCTAATTAGTGGTTAATGGTTAGTGACAGGTGGTTAGTGGTAAGTGATTAATGTCTGCAATATGACAGTCCATAAATCACTTGGCACTAGCCACTTATCAGCGCCTTTGCATTGTTCAGGGCTGCCTCTGTCAAGGTAGCTCCACTTAGCATATTGGCTATTTCTTTTACTCTTTCTTCATCAGTCAAGCGGCGGATGTAGCTGTTGGTGCCTGTTTCCGTATCTTCCTTATATACTTTATAATGAGTGATGCCGCGTGCTGCAATTTGGGGCAGATGGGTGATACTGATGACCTGACGGTTTTGTTTTCCCATTTCCTGCATGATGAGTGCCATTTTCTCGGCGATGGAACCGGAAACTCCAGTGTCTATTTCATCAAAGATGATAGTAGGCAGTTTCACAGCTCCGGCTATCATGGCTTTCAGCGAAAGCATGACACGGGCAATCTCACCGCCCGATGCTACGGAAGCTACATTTTGTAATGTTCCATTCTTGTTGGCCGAAAACAGGAATGTCACACTGTCCATCCCTTTACTGTCCGGTTCCTTGCGCGGATTCAGTTCCACCACAAAGCGCACATTGGGCATACCGAGAGGAACCAGCAGGCTTTGCATCTGTTTCTCAATGTTCTTACCCGATTGGGAACGAAGCTTTGTCAGCACAGCGGCTTGCTTTATCACTTTGTCATATAGCGTTTCTTTTTGGGCGGTAAGTTCTGCTATACGGTCGTCAAAAGAAGTGATGGCGTTCAGCTTCTCATGGTAGTCGGTTTGCACAGCTATCAATTCCTCTATTGTTTGTACGTGATGTTTCTGTTGCAGAGAGTAGATTAAGTTCAGGCGTTCATTTACATAATCCAGACGGGTAGGGTTGAACTCCACTTCCTCCTGTGCGCCTGCTATTTCATGCGACAGATCTTTCAGCTCTATGTAACAACTGTCTAAACGCCCTATCCATTCCTGGGCACGTGTGTACACTCTCGCTATGTTATGCAGGGTTTGCATACATTCTTTGGTAGCGGACAACAGGCTGGCATCTTCCGAAGACATTATTTGGTCCACTTTGTACAAGCCCGCTTTTATTTCTTCGGCATGACTCAAAGTTTCGGCTTCCTGTTCCAGTTCGGTTTGTTCTCCTTCCTGAAGGTTTGCATCATCCAGCTGTTCCAGTTGGAACCGGATGTAATCTTCATCCTTCCGGCTTTGCTCGGCTTGTGTTATGAAATCGGCCAGCTGTTTGCATACGTTCTTGTACTCGGTATAAATATTTTTGTATGCTGAAAGTTCGTTGTCATTTTGTGCCAGGATATCCAATACATTCAATTGGAATCCCTCACTGTTGAGCAACAGGTTTTGATGCTGGCTATGTACATCTATCAGTTTCTCGCCCAGTTCCTTCATCTGCGCCAATGAGGCCGGCGTGTCGTTTATGAATGCGCGGCTTTTGCCCGATGCATATAATTCGCGGCGGATAATACATTCATTCGGATCATATTCCAAATCTCTTTGGGTAAAGAAAGGCTCCATCTGATAGGCGGAGATGTTGAAACGTGCTTCTACAATACATTTATTGGCGCCTTTCTTGATAGCTTTGATATCGGCCCGTTGTCCCAGTAACAAGCCGATAGCGCCTAGAATAATCGATTTTACCGGCGCCGGTCTCTCCGGTGATGACAGAGAAACCGGGGGTGAAACTGATATCCAATGTATCAATCAATGCATAATTTTGTATATAGATAGATTGCAGCATATTCTTGCTCCTTTTTAATAATTTGCTGGTTTGTCAATTTGCTAATTTGTTGCGCTGTATTCCGCATGGTAATTAGCACATTGACAACGTGGCAAATTAAGAAATTATTTTATTATTTACCAGTCTGTCAATAATATCTCTTGCTACTTCCTGTTTGCTTTTTCAGCGGATAAGGAGTTACTCCTTGACGGTCTATAATCGTTATTTTGTTGGTATCACAACGAAACCCTGCTCCTTGGTCGTTCAATGAGTTCAGTACAATGAAATCAAGGTTCTTACGTTCCAGTTTTCCTTGTGCATTTTTTGTTCATCATTTGTTTCCAAAGCAAATCCCACTAATATTTGTCCGTCCTTTTTCTGGCTTCCCAGTGCGGCGGCAATGTCTTGTGTGGGTTTCAGTTGCAGTATTAGATTATCTTTCTCTCTTTTGATTTTTATGACCGGATACGGTTTCCGGGGTAAATCGGCCACTGCCGCACACAGGATGCCAGCCGAAGCTGTAGGAAACTCGCGGATGGCGGCTTCGTACATTTCTCCAGCACTTTCCACATCTATGCGGCGGATGTTAGGGTGATGGGCCTGAATCGTTACCGGTCCGCTGATTAGTGATACTTCCGCTCCACGTGAAGCGCATTCTTCGGCAAGTGCGAATCCCATTTTTCCTGAAGAATAATTGCCGATAAAGCGTACCGGATCTATTTTTTCGTAAGTTGGACCGGCGGTAATGACTACTTTCTTTCCGGCCATGTCTTGTTGTTTGGCAAAGAAAGCTTCCAGTATTTCCACTATTTTTTTCCGGTTCTTCCATTCTGCCTTTTCCTACCAGATGGCTTGCTAGCTCCCCTTCTGCCGGTTCTATAATGTGATTTCCGTAAGAACGGAGCGTGTCCAGATTCTTCCGGGTGGAAGGGTGTGCGAACATATCCAGATCCATTGCCGGAGCTACGAATACGGGAGCTTTCATTGACAGATAAGTCGTGATCAGCATATTGTCCGCTATTCCGTTGGCCATTTTACCAATAGTGGATGCGGTAGCCGGAGCGATAATCATGGCATCCGCCCATAGTCCCAAATCAACGTGACTGTTCCATGTTCCGTCACGTTGAGCAAAAAACTCGCTGATAACAGGTTTACTTGTTAATGCAGATAAAGTGATAGGTGTGATGAATTCTTTGCCTGCGGGGGTAATCACAACTTGTACTTCCGCTCCCTTCTTAATAAGTCCGCGAATGAGTATAGCCGCTTTATAGGCGGCTATACTTCCGGTTATACCTAGTACGATTTTTTTCCTTTCATACTCATTTCATCATTCCCGATTCACGTAGTCTGATTTTTGTCAGTACGTTTTTCGTGTTCAGCGTAAAATCACCGTTCAGTATCCAGCTGTAGTAGCCCGGATCTTTTTGTAACACTTCGCTGACAGACATTCCTTTGTATTTCCCAAAATTAAATACTTCCACGCCTTTGTCATCATAAACAATGCGTCCGGCGAAATCTACATTCTTGTTGAAACTTGAGTATTCGGCTAGAAATGCCATATCATTTTGCAGTTCTTCCGGATAGCGGTCCAATTGGGATTTCAGTACTTCGTATGTGGCGCGTGTGTCGGCTTCGGCTGTATGGGCATCTTCCAGATTCTTGCCGCAATAGAATTTATAGGCGGCAGACAGGGTACGCTGTTCCAGTTTGTGATAAATTACCTGCACGTCAATGAATTTTCGTTCATCATGTCAATGTCCTACTCCTGCGCGCAGGAACTCCTCAGCCAAAACCGGAATGTCGAAACGATTGGAATTGAAACCGGCCAGGTCACATCCCTCAATGTCCCGGGGCTATCTCTTTTTGCCACTTCCTTGAAGGTAGGGCAGTCTGCCACATCTGCGTCATAAATACCGTGGATAGCAGAGGATTGTTCGGGAATGTGCATTTCCGGATTGATACGCATGGTCTTCGTTTCTTCGTTGCCGTTTGGATACACCTTCAGATAGCATATTTCCACTATTCTGTCTGTGTTTATATTTGTTCCCCGTTGTTTCCAAATCGAAAAAAACAATAGGATTCTTCAAGTTCAATTTCATTTTCAGCTTGTATTATATATTGTTTTTCCACCA
>ENA-OQOA01000227-OQOA01000227.1-human-gut-metagenome-genome-assembly--contig:-NODE-227-length-28614-cov-5.437182_pt1 | contig 28614 bp, 31 predicted proteins | sample MGYA00242633_ERZ504888 | MGnify/ENA primary metagenome ERZ504888 (study PRJEB26092, sample SAMD00036372) | human gut metagenome | host: Homo sapiens | study: EMG produced TPA metagenomics assembly of...
TATCCAACATTCTCTGAAATTCCGGTCTGCCCTCTACGCTCTTTCCAGACTTACCTTCATCTGAATACTCATTTACGATTTCCATATTCTGAAATTCCGCATATCTCTTGAGTTTTTCTTTCTGAGCATCCAGACTGTAGCCATCTACCTGCATGGTTGTGGATACTCTGGTATATATATCGCATTTTAATCTTTTTATTCTTCATAATCTTCCTCGCAGTATAACTCTGTTTTATTGTCCCAACCTTATTTTAGTACTTGTTCCAACTATTTTCAATACTTATTTTCCGTATTGACGCATTTCTTCGCCAATCGTATAATTAAGTTAGATACAGAGCATTTCTGTTATCAAAATATTGCCCGCCCACCATTGGCGACTTATAAATGATTGGCTCGAAAATATTGTTCGCTTACCGGAAGCGTCTAATAAATGTCCGGCTTGAAAATTATTTAGAAATAATTTCTGTTTTTGATATTGTGTTTTTATCACACATTGCATATACTATAAATACACAAAAAAGCCAAAAAAGAGGAGGTGTTAGTATGGCTACTTCAAGTATTACTCATAATTTTGTCGTATCCAATCCAAATAGCGTAAAGCGTTTTGTCGCAGCAATTGACGAAGCCGACCGTGACCGCACACCAAAGCAGACACTTCCCGGACGTCAGTTAACGAACCCACAGGAAATCTTAGCTTTAATGTCAAAAAGGAGAAAAAACATGTCTGATAAATATTTTACCGTTAATATTCGGGCATATTTGGATAAAGACGAACCGACATATATCGGAGAGGAAAGTCTTTACGACTTGCTCTCCGATTTTTCTTGTCCCAAAAATCCCGATGTGGAATACTTTTTATTACATAATGCGGTTGAGTTTACCAAAAAAGATCAATCTATCACTTATCTGGTATTCGATGCCGAAGATGCTTCACTGGTCGGCTATTTTTCTCTTACAGTAAAGCCAATATCTGTCCGGGCTTCAAATATCAGTAAGACGATGGCAAAGAAGCTGTCCCGTGTCAGTATTCTGGATGAAGAAACACAGTCTTACAACACAGCAGCTTACCTGATTGCACAGTTAGGAAAGAACTATTCTCTACCAAAGGAAAAACGAATCCCTGGAAACATCCTGCTGGGATTTGCACTGGAAACCATATCCGGTCTCAAATATTCCGTAGGCGGCGTTATGGAATTTCTTGAATGCGAAGATAATGAATTTCTTCTGAGCTTTTATACACAAAATCATTTCAAGCCATTTGATACCCGTATTACCGCTTCCCAAAACAATGAACCTCACACTCTATATCAGCTTTTGAAATTCATCTGAAAACACATAAAAAGCGGCAGTCTGATTTACATTTAGTATTTCAGGAAACTGCCGCTTCTTTTTCTTCTTTATTCTGTTTTTCTTCCTCCAACTCCCGGAGGACTTCATCGCCGTACTTATCAATCATCCGTACCAGAAAATCAATGCACCGCTCAAATTCAATATTCTGTTGCATAAGCTCCTCCTGTCATTGTTTTAATCTGAGCTTATTTTACAGAATTTCTTCATAAACAACATTGAACCGGAATTGACCGTAAATTGAGAAAATCATGTAACGAAAATCTCTATTTATCTTGAACCGAATATATGTTCGTGGTATGATATACTTATTCAAACCTGTTCACTTAATTTAATCTATAGAAAAGAGGAAATGCCTATTGGATCGTTGTGATTTTAGTTCGATAATGACATATTTAAAAAACCAAATCAGTGAAAGCAATCAGATGAGCCAGCCTGAGTTTTTATACGAAATATTTGAAGATTTTTTAGACAGTCCTGAAAACAAAGAATTTACTTTGGATAATGGTCTGGTTTGCCGCTGGATGACAGGTCAGGCGAAAATCAGTCCCAAAATATCTTCTTTTTATGCAAAACCAAGCAATCAGGAAAAACTGGCAAAAAACATACAACAAAATATTCTTCCACTAATGGCAGACTACAGCAGAACACTTCAAGATATTTATACCTTATTTATCCAGGATTCTTCAATTTCTGAAGCCAAAAAAGCAGAACTTGCTCCTCTATACAAACCTGCCGATTTACGTCTGCTGTTTTTGGCAAAACTGATTTCTTTCGGTATGGAACGCCCGTTTATTAAACGTGATACCAAAAACCAGAAATTGATCGCAGGTGGTTCCCTCTCACCAATGGTACTGGATTATATTATGGATAGTGAAGTCCCAAGACCATGCCGCCATTTTGTAGGGAGAGAAGATGAAACAACAGAATTACATTCCCTTCTGGAAGATAATAGCAAAGCATTTCTTTACGGAATTGCCGGAATCGGGAAAAGCGAACTGGCAAAATCCTATGCAAAGTACTATAAAAAGCATTACACAAACATCCTGTATTTTGAATATGCCGGAGATTTACATCAATCTGTTACGGATATGGATTTTGCTGATGATTTACCGGAAGATACCGAAGAAGAACGTTTCCGAAAACACAACCGTTTCCTTCGTTCTTTGAAAGATGATACTTTAATCATCATAGACAACTTCAATGCAACCGCAACACAGGACTCCTTTTTGTCCGTAATGTTAAAATACCGCTGCCGGATTCTTTTTACAACAAGAAGCAAATTCGATAGTTACTGTACCCTGCACTTAAAAGAGATTAAAGAATCATCCAGCCTGTTTCAACTGGTATCTTCCTTTTATTCGGAAGCCGAAGAGCACCGGGCAATCGTAGAAAAAATCATAGAAACTGTACACTACCATACTTTTGCTGTAGAACTGGCAGCAAAACTTCTGGAAAATGGAATTTTAGCTCCGCATCAATTATTGATAAAACTTCAAGAGGAAAAGGCTTCTCTTCATAATGAAGATAAAATTAAAATAATGAAAGATGGTCAGAGCAGTAATGCCACCTATTACAACCATATCCATACCCTGTTTTCGTTATACTCCTTATCACGGAAACAACGGGATATTATGTGCAATATGTGTTTTTTGCCTTCATCTGGTATTTCTGCCCGTATATTTTCCAAATGGCTGGAGCTGTCTACTTTAAATGACGTGAATGATCTGATCGAGACAGGTTTTGTACAGTCAAGCCTCCGGCATACTATTTCTCTGCATCCAATGATTCAGGAAATTGCAGTTTCCGAGACCGCACCTTCTGTTACAAACTGCCACACGTTATTGGATTCTTTGCAAAAAATATGTTTGATGCATGGCATTGAAGTTAGCTATTATAAAAAATTATTTCAAACAGTAGAAAACATCATGCTTTTCATTGAAAAGGACGATATTCCCCAATACCTGTTATTTTTAGAAGATGTTTTTCCATATATGGAGAAGTACCACTATCAAAAGGGTATGAAAAAAATCATCCAGGAACTACAGCATTTTATAAAAGCAAATACTTACGGGACTGCATCTGACCGTGCCTTACTATTGGATTATCAGGCAACTCTGGAACCCAAAACAGAAAAAGCGATAAAATTAGAAAAAGAAGCACTTGCTCAAATAAAAGAAACCACAAAAGAAAATGCCCACCTGGTTTCCAACCTCCATTCCAATCTTGGAGGGCTTTACCGAATCAACGGACAACTTGATCTCGCTAAAAGGCACATGAAAATGGGTATCTCTCTTTTACAACAATACCAGCTTCTTTATACTAATGACAGTATTCCTCAGATTAATAATTATGCTGTCCTCTTAATTGAAATACAAGAACCTGACCTTGCCCTGTCTGCTCTTCAGAAATTAGCACAGATTATCAAAGAATATAATTCAAACCACTGTTTGGATTATGCCCAGGTACAGGAATCCCTTGGAAGTATCTGCCTGATCACTGCAAATATTTCACAAGCGAAAACCCATTTTAAAAAAGCCTTGAAAATTTATGAGGATATATGGGCAGACGAACCCGAATTGATTGAAAAAAATATAAAGAAATTCAGGAATTGTATCCACAAGCCGGGATTGCTCTGGCTAAAAGTATTCTACTAACCAAACACTGAATAAATATATTCATCTATTACATGTACTACAAACGATTCTAAAATGAATTACTAATCTGTTTTCTATTAAGTAACGATTGTAGCAGAAGATACGAAAAACTCCGTATCTTCTGCTCGTTCTCAGTTAAATGTTTTGTGCATCTAAAATGGCTGCTAAATACTGCTCCTTGCCTCTTGCTCCTTTGTATAGTTCATAAGAAATTTTTCCATTTTTCAAGAAAAAATATGATTACAATAGCTAACGGAAAACGGATCATGTGTAACCATTACAATTGTCGTTTTAAATTTTTCATTTATTTCTGTAAACATCTCCATTAGTTTTTCCGAATTCCGTGCATCAAGTGCTCCAGTTGGCTCATCTGCTAAAATCAAACGACTATTATTGACCAATGCTCTTGCACATGCACACCTTTGTTGTTGCCCACCAGAAACTTGATAGGGATATTTATTTGCTATTGCTTTAATTTCCAAAATTTCCATAATCTTATCTGTCTTCTGCATAACATCCGTCCCTTTTTTCCCAGTTAAAAGCAACGGAATATAAATATTTTCCTGTATTGTCAGCATATCTAATAGATTGAAATTTTGAAATACAAACCCTAAATTCTGTTTTCTAAATTCTGCACGTTCATCTTCACTCATTTTAGTAATATCTTTTCCATCAAAATAAATGTGTCCAGCCGTAGCTGTATCTACCGTTCCAAGTATATTGAGCAAGGAAGTTTTGCCTGATCCAGACTCACCCATTATTCCTATAAACTCCCCTTCCTTGATTTCAAAACTAATTCGATCTATAGCTTTTGTAACATTTCCAGAACTTTCATAATATTTCTCTATATTATCCATTTTTATAAATGCACTCATCATAAATACACCTCTAATAATTTATTTAGAATTACATTCTATTACAATTTTTTCATCACAAATATTCAATACTCTTTTATCATGGGATACTATAATGAATATATGATCTTTTTTTCTTTTCCAATAATGAACCAATCTCTTTACAGTTTCAACATCCAAAACCATTTGTAGGTTTCATCCATTATTTTTACTGTACAATTTTTTTTGAAAAATTTCTAAACCAATTCCAATTTTTTGCATTTCACCACCGGAACAATGAATAATATTATCTTCTTGAATTATATTGGAATCAATATCTAATGAAAACAATTCCAGTATTTTTTTTCTTTAATAACATCATAATTCTCAATTCCAAAATGCAAATATTCTTTCGGGGAAATGTTAATTCTCTCAATCTGTTGACTCAAAAAAGCAATCTCTCTTTTTCTAACTTCTTCACAGTTTTAGTGTTTTTTATATTTTTATTATCATAATATATATTACCTGTGTATTTTTCAGGATATAATCCAACTATAACATCTAATAATGTTGATTTTCCCAACACCCATTTTTCCCCAACTATCCCATAAATCTTTCCTTTTTCAAATTTTGCAGAAAAGATTTTTTAAATAATACCTTTTCCCCATATGAAAATGATACTTTTTCTAAAATTTATACTTTTCAATTGGTAGCTTATCTTCTGTCAATCCCTTGTTCTGCTCAATACAATTGTAACACTCCGCTAAAACCTTATTCATACGATCAAGAGCTACTCTTACTTTGGGATAGTCTCCTGAAAAATCTATAACATCTGTCGCTGCGGATAAAATCATATTAACGTAGCTCGTTATAATAGTAAAATATCCTATGGATATTTTACCACTTATAACATTATATCCACCTATTGCAAGCACCATTAAATAACAAAATACCATTATAAGCCGATTGATGTTTGCAAAAAGATATTGAATTTTTACTTGCCCAATAGCACCCTTCAGCATTCTTCTAAATGATATGGCAAATCTATCTTCCATTTCTTTTGAGACACTATTTTCTTTAACAAACCGAGTACAACGAATTTGCTCCATTCCCTTTGCTGTATATTCATTCCCTGCCATTTTATACTCTTGCTCATTTTGATACATTCTATTTTCTAATTTCTTATATACAACAAAATATATCGGAATTGTCACAATAATAATTATTCCCAATAATATGTCCGCTTTTATAACAAACAGGGCACTAATTACAAGTAAAATTATATTATATGTAAAATCCGGAAGCCCATTTAATAAAAATCCACTAATTGTTGCTGCATCTCCAGTAATTTGATCTGTCAAGAAAGCTGCATCTTTATTCTGAAAAAATGTCAAAGAACTTTTATATATCGTTTGAAATATCTTATTACATAATTTATATAAAAATGTATTATTTAACTTTGTCATAAAATATGTCATACCAAATTCCAACATAATCGAAAATATATTCAAAAATGCAATAGCTACGACAAATACCATAATTGCAGAATGTTTATCGACTAAAGAATCAATATATATACCGCTAACATAAGGAACAATAAGTTGTAATATCATTGTACAAACAGTTATACAAATATAGGCAATAATAGTCTTTTTTAAATTTATTATTTCATTTTTAAAAGTTTTTAATATCCATTCTTTCTCCATTTATCAAATAGTTACAGGTCAATGCCCCTTATGAAACATTGACCTATAAGTTTTTTCTATTATTTATTTCCCAATTATATGATAGAAGCATGTATATTTTTTGCAACCCTTAGTATGGCATGATGCTTTTCTTGTTGCTTCTAATGGTTCTGATAATACTTCCATTATTATTGACCTCCGCTTTCTTTCATTGACCTTTATTTACCAAAAATATGGTAAAAACATGTGTATTTTTTACAACCTTTTGTATGACAAGCTTTTGCACTTGCTGCCATTACTGGACCATTTAATACTTCCATTAAAATTACCTCCTTGTAGTATTTTTCATAAAGTAATTAATTTCCATACCAGCAAACTTTTCCTCTATGATTTTCTCCTTTATGTATCTTTTTAGCTAACTTCTTAATAAGTTCTTCTAATCCTTCAGCACCTGTATTATATACTGGACAGGTATAATTACAAGAATCCGAACTACATTTCCGAGTCGCAGGTTGCACTAAAATTTTCATGATGCATTCCCCTTTCCTGTTTCAATACAGCATCTGCATATGCCTGCATAAACTCACCGACATTATAACGATACTGCTCACATAATTGATTATTTTCTATTCTGCTATGAGGACATCCCCCAAAACATATTGGCATAAATTTACATCTACTACATACGGCATCTTCTGTTGGATCATAAAGCATATATTCTGCCAGTACCTTTTGTGTTTGAGCTGCACTAACCTGCATTTTTTTGTTGATTCCACCCAATCTCGAACCGTTCCAATTCGTCTATCCATAACGCCTACATCACTCCAGCATTTATATATATTGCCTTGTGCATCTATAACGTAGCCTTGTGCATAATCCGCACCACAGTAATTTCCCATTGGCTTAGGATATAAAGATGCCAACGGCATATCGTTCTTCAGCCAAAAATTCAAATTAAATTCTGAATATTTCTCAGAAGACATACATGCACAATTTGAGCATGAGCCATTTGTTGCTGTAACTAATCCAAGATAGCAAAAAACGTCTTCATATATTCCCTTTCTTTTAAGTTCATCAACAACTGCCTGTACTTCATTCTGATTTTCTTTGTCAACATTGATGCGGATAGCAATTCCGATTTTCCCGTGAATTTTATCCAAATTATCCACAATTTTTTCGTATGTACCTCCTCCATTTGCTAAAGGACGTCTTGAATTATGAATCTTAGCATCTCCGTCCAACGTTATCTGAGCATCAGTTATATCCAAGTCCAATAGCTTGTTACACACGTCCTCGGTCAACAAATATCCATTTGTAATAATACTTGCTGAATATTCGATATTAAAGCGTTTGCAAATCTTCTTAAACTTCTTTGTCAATCTTTCTATTGGAGAAATAGCTAATAATGGCTCTCCACCATACCATGTAACAACCAACTTTTCCAAATGAGACGCTTCTTGTTCCACCATTTTACATATGTTTTCTTCTGTGTCTTCCGACATATGGCCATTGCTATAGTGCCCACTTTCAAAACAATATGTACATCTGAAATTACATGCCATTGTCGGTGTAATCGTTAATGATAAAACAGATGTATCATATCTTGAATTTAACATCCGAATTTTTATATCCTTTTTTTCATCAAAATCATCTTCAATTAAAAAGCCACAATATTTAAGTTCCTCCAAAAACTTCTCATCTGATATTTCTATTCCAGTTTCAATAAACTGTACAAATTCCTTGTGATGTTTTGCTTCCATATGCGCTAAACTTCCGGTTCGCATATTATAATATAAAGCATCTCCATTTCCATTTTTATTTTCAATAACGTAATTATAATATGATGGTTTCATAATTTATCTTTCCTTTCCATAATTTATATTTCTTCTGAAAAATATATCTGTTATTATAAAATAAACAATATATACCGTAAGTATCCACAAAAGAGACAGCCAAATATAACGCCCGAATGATGTACGTAATCCTGTATCAAGTATAAACTGAGTACTTATTTTTACTGATATAAGCCATCCCGGAACAATCGAAATTACCAAAGGAATTAAGTAATCTATCGCTAATTGCTTATGAATAATAATATCAATCTCCTTTTGAGTCATTCCAATTTTCATCAGCAGTTCATAACGTTTTTTACTTCTTTTGTTGTACTCATCAAATGTGCAGCTAAAAGTGAGATAGCAACACAGAGGAATACAAGGCTAACATAAGCAAAAGGAAATAACACTGCTGTAACTGTAGATTTTAAGGTTATTTCTACCTCTTTTTTTGCCAATACCGGGCTTGTATACAAGATACTATGATTGCTTCCATAATGAAAATTTCCACCATAATCATCTAATTTTTCAGTAATATCCTCAGTTACAGGTCTTTTTGTTGTAGCTGCCATTACAGAATAATATGGAGTCATATTATCAACAATTTCATCTGGAAGAACTAAAATGTAATCTGCTCCATTATGTCCATTTTGTTCAAAATCAACAGTACATATCTTTTTACAATGTAATTTATGGTTTTCACATGTAATTACTCTATTGCGAATAGCATCCGACAATTCAGGTTCCAGCCTCCGCTTGATTTGAAGCACATATTCATCTTTATTCAATGTAATCTCTTTTTCGCCGATCATTTTCAATAAATAATTATAATCGCTTAGTTTTATATAAGTATCATATTTATAATAAACATCAAAATCTTCTTCCATTTTCAATTTATTTTCATCAAATTCCCCTTCCTTATTTGTAAGTTCATTGCCGAAAAATTTTAAGTTGGTATATAACCACTCATTCATATAACTACTTTGATTTTCATAAATAACATATTCATGATACATCTGCATTCCAACAGAATCACTTAATATATCTTTTTCCTTCTGGAAATCCAAATTCGGATTCTCATGATATATCATAAAATCATAAGGGTATTCTGCATCAATTTGCTTATTTTCATAATCTGTATACATCATGGCAATTGAACTACCAATTATTGAAATCATCAAAAGGAAGGCTACAAAAAAAATCACTCTTTTTATAGATTTTATTTCTGCCTCTACCGATCTCCAGATAAACAAACGATTTCCAGACAAAATCCACTTTCTTGTTACATGTGCTTTTATTTCTTCTTTTCTCTCGGTGATTTTTTCTAATTCACAAAGCTGGCAGATAGTTGAATTTAAAAATTTTTTCCGTATTTTGACCAATGCAATTCCGTAACAAAAGAAATATATTAGAGCAGTCAATATAACTGCTTGAAAATAAAAATTCATTTCAATTACATAATCCAGTCGAAACATTCGATAAAAAATAACCATTAAAAATTGTTTCAGTAATTCTCCCGCTGCTACTCCCAAAACAAATGCTATAAGAGCCATTAATATTGTTTCTTTTGTGTAATTTTTAAATATTTCTTTTTGTTTAAGTCCAAACAGCATATAAAGAGACATTTCTTTGCTACGATATTTAAACGACTGACGCATCATATAAAAAATCAGCCAAATCATTACAGCAACAATAAAAATTGTTACAAATCCGATTAAAACATCCATAACAAAACTTTGTTCACATATTTGCTGAACGTCCTTTGAAAAAAAGCATTGAATCAAACGCAAACATCAAAAGCCTCTATTAATATCATAGTAAAAAAATAATACTGGTTCTCTTGCTATGTTTTCCTTAACATTACGGTATGTTAATCCAGTTAAACTTAACATATTCACCCTTCTTCTTTTATCCTATCTTTGTTGACAGCATCATTATATCAGTAACATAATGAAAGTCCTATTGATTTTTCTTACCTCAATCTTACATTTTTGTCACTTTATCTGACTATATTGAAAGTAAATTTAATAGCTGTAAATTCTCCATAAATAGACTCTGCTTTAATATCTATATCCAACTTTTTACATAGTTTATAGACTAGATACAATCCCATACCCGTAGACTTTTCATTTTCTCTTCCATTACTTCCAGTAAACCCCTTATCAAAAATTCTTGGCAACTCTTCTTTTTTTTATCCCTTTTACCATTATCTAATATTTTTTAAAAGTATTTTTGCCATTTTCTCTTTTTTACACTCATAATTATTTTTGGCATCTTTTTCTTTTTTTATATTTAATTGCGTTCAGCAATACTTGTGTAATCATGAAAACAAGCCATTTTTCATCGCCATAAACATATATATCCTTATCGCATTTTAACTCTACTGCTACGGAACTGTTCATCACAACAGTACGATTTTTATTAACTGCCCTCGAAAGAACCTTCCAAATATTTAATTTCTGTATCAGATAATCCTTATATATCTGTTCAGATCTAGCATAATATAAAGCACGATCTATATCATTTTCAATCCTACTAAGTTCTATATTCAAATCTCTTTTTAATTCTAAATTATTTTGAATTCTATTTTCTAACATTAAGTGTATAGAAGTGATTGGTGTTTTCACCTCATGAATCCATTGTTCTATATAATCCTCATATTCTTTCTGTTCATCTTCCATTTTATGTATTTCTTCAATCGCACTACTTCCGATTTTTCTTAATAATTCTTGATATATCCGATCCTCTATTTGATAAGAAACGGGTAAAAGTTCTGCAATTAACCAAGGTTCATTCAGATCTTTTACCCGCTTTTCAATTATGTCAAAGTATCTTTTTTTTCTATACCAATCCATCAAATATTTCATCATTGTCATACCTGTAACAACTATTCCTATCAAAAATATCACACTGAAAGTATTTCCAATAATATATAAAAACTCCAGCATAATAAAAAGTACAAAAAATGTACCCAGTATTTCAGTAATCTTGTTTAGAAAATAATCTTTAAATCTCATCATTTTCATCCATCCTTATTTTAATTTTTTATCTTTAAATTTCCCAAAATTTGTCATTTCAATTTTGTTTTTTCCTGTAAAATATACCCCATTCCTCTCTTTGTTTGTATTACATTATATACCCCAATACTTTCTAGTTTATTTCTAATTCTTTTAATATTCACACTTAATGTATTATCATCAACAAAACTCTCATTATCCCACAAATCATTCATCAAATCCTCTCTTGATACAACTTCGCCTTTATGCTCAAAGAAATAACGTAGAATATGCAATTCATTTTTTGATAACTCCACTACATTCTGGTAATGTTTCAACTTCGCAGCGACTACATCCAACTCTAAATCCTCAAACGAAAGTATATTCTCACTTCTTTTTGTAGTCCTTCTCAGTACTGCTGAAATATGGGCCAATAGCACTGCCGGTCGATACGGTTTCTCAATAAAATCATCTCCTCCACTCAACATACATTCTAATTCAGTTGCCGATGAATTTTGTGAAGTGACAAAAATAATAGGAACCTCTGATAACATACGTATTTGTGCACACAACATAATCCCATCTACAGACGGTAACGAAATATCTAATAGAATCAAATCTGGTTTAACATCTTCTATTTCTTCTGGAATAGACGTAAACTTTTGGGCAATTGTTGTCCTATATCCTTGATTTTCAAGCAATACCTTCAATTCTCTTTGAACCGTCAAATCATCATCTACTACATAAATATGGTACATTTTTCTCTCCTGCCTAATTAAGCATTATTATTTCTTGGTACATGCAACATCTGTTTTTTCATAATAAAGCATTTTTCCATATTATAGCATTTCATTTTAATACACTCAATAAAAATAGTTACATAACTAAATTGAAAAATATTTTCATTATCTGCTTTTTTCTCAATTCCAGCTCAATTTCCCCTCAATGTCTTTTACCTCCAACTTTCGTATGCTTATCTCACAGCAAAGCAGTACCACGCCGGTACAACCTGCTGAATCAATCAATACGAAAACGGAGGTATTTTTTATGCGAGAACTTAGAAACACAAAAATCGTTGCTGTAGATCACGGCTACGGCAACATGAAAACAGCAAATACCGTCACACCAACCGGAATCAAAGCCTATGAAACAGAACCTATCTTCACCGGGAATATTCTGGAATATAACGGCATTTACTACCGGATTGGCGAAGGACACAAAGAATTTATCCCAGATAAAGCTATGGACGAAGAATATTATCTTCTAACTCTCATGGCGATTGCAAGGGAACTGAATGTCTTTTCTAGCCGTGAAGCAGACGTTCATCTGGCTGCCGGGCTTCCTCTGACATGGATCAGAAACCAGAGAGAAGATTTCCGTTCCTATCTGCTCCAGAATCCTAAAGTCCATTACCGATTTAACAGCAAAGAGTATCATATCCGCTTTGTGGGATGTAGCCTTTACCCACAGGGATATCCAGCTATCGTAAACCGGCTTGGAGATTTCAAGGGAACCAATCTTCTTGCAGATATCGGAAATGGAACCATGAACATTCTGTATATCAACAATAAGAAAGCACAGGAAAGCCGGTGCTGGACAGAAAAGTTCGGCGTAAACCAATGTATGATTGCCGCTAAAAACGCTGTTCTGGACAAATTCGGAGTAAAGATTGAGGAATCTACCGTAGAGCAGATTCTACGGTTTGGAACCGCTGACATTTCAGCGCCTTATCTGGATTGTATTACTGCTGTTGTCAGACAGTATGTCACAGATATTTTTGCCACACTCCGCAAATATGAATACAATCCTGACCTGATGCGCCTGTATGTGGTCGGAGGCGGTGGATGCCTGATCCGTAACTTTGGAACGTATGACAAAGCACGAGTTACCATCCTTGATGATATCTGTGCCACTGCCAAAGGTTATGAATCTCTGGCTTATATGAGCCTGAAAAGGAGGGGATAAGCCATGCAGAACCATATCCGCAACACAAACCTGCGATTTAATCTGGACAAAGACCAGCAGCGGAAAGCCTGGGAATATTTACAGACGATGGACAGACAGAATTTTAAATCTTACAGCCAGGTAATCTCCCTTGCACTGGTCGATTATTTTGACCGCTACTACCGCACTCAGGCTGATCCCTATCTGGAAACAAGGGAACGGGAAGAACTTTTTGTGAAACAGATTGTAGAAGCAGTGGAACACAGCCTGAAACAGTCATTGCCGATTTTTCTGTCCGGGCTGACTACAGGCATGTTGGAAAGGGAATCCCCCATCAGGGTGCCCTTTCCAGCTCCTGAAAAAGAACAGCCGGATCGTGATATAGACTGGGATTTTCTTGGAGAATAAACCATTGTGATTGGAGGTGAACACATGACGGACTTTCTGACAGCAGACACAAGCCTGCCATCTTATATGATGTTTCCCCGTTTTCTTCTGGACATGGAAATAAACGAAACTGCCAAAATGCTTTATATGGTCCTGCTCGACCGTGCAAGGCTTTCCCAGAAAAATGAGGGCTGGTCAGATACAAATGGTCATGTGTTCCTCTACTTTACGATTGAAGCACTGGCAGAAGTTCTCCACAAAAGCCAGATGACGGTGAAAACTGCTCTGGCAGTACTGGAAAAACAGGAGCTTATCTTCCGAAAACGGCAGGGACCCGGACACCCCAATCGGATCTATGTAAAAATCCCGAAAGAAACCCTCAGCAATACAGACAGAATTCTTTCCTCAAGACAGACAGAAAACTGTCCTATTGACAGACAGGATTCTTTCCCCGATACAGACAGAAAACTGTCCAGTAATAAGAAAGAGATAAAAAAGACCATTTAACAATAAGAGGGAGTAAAGAGCCACGCTCACCCTATGGAACATTTCAAAATGTTTTTCTGTCAGAGACGGAGCTGGAAAATATCCGGCAGACAATCCCTGACTGGCAGGACTATATGGAACGCTTATCCGGTTATATGGCTTCTACCGGAAAGCAATACCAAAACCATGCAGCTACCATCATCCGTTGGGCAAGACAGGATCATCCTGTTTCCCGGCAACGAAATTATGAAAGTGAGGAATACGAAACATTATGACAACATTTACAGAAAAACCAACAGCTATCACACCAAACAGAGAGCTTCAGTCTGATGAATATTTTAACGAAACAGATCACCTGATCTACTGTTCCAAATGCAATACGCCAAGACAGTGCAGGCATGAATTACAGGGAAAGGTTCTTATTCCTTCCATCCGCTGTAAGTGCCAGCAGGAGATCTTTGAACAGGAGGAAGCCCAGAGAAAACTTCATGAAAAGCAAATGGAAATAGAGCATCTCAAAACCAGCGGCTTACAGGACAAATCACTTTATGACTACACCTTTGCCAAAGATAACGGCATCAATCCGGAAATGAAACTTGCACACAATTATGTAAGTAACTGGGAAGAGATGAAAGCAAACGCTTCCGGACTTCTCATCTGGGGCGATGTCGGTACTGGAAAATCTTTCTTTGCAGGTTGCATTGCCAATGCCCTTCTGGAAAAAGGCGTCCCAGTACTGATGACCAACTTTTCCCGGATTCTGAATACCCTTACCGGAATGCATTTTGAAGACAGGAATCAGTTCATCCACAGCTTAAACCGCTACAGCCTTCTGATCATTGATGACCTCGGAATTGAACGGAACTCTGACTTTGCACTGGAACAGGTATTCAATGTGATTGACAGCCGTTACCGCAGTAAAAAGCCCCTGATCATAACAACCAATCTCACTTTATCAGAGCTGAATAACGCCGCTGATATCGCACACAAGCGAATTTATGACCGGATTCTGGAGAGATGTGTTCCCATCCGTATCAATAACTGGAATATCCGTCAGGACAATGCAACAGCTAATTTAAAAAAACGAAAAAAATTCTGTTAGATAATCACACTTCAAACCAGAGTTGAAACAAAGCAGCATCGCACAATAACTATTTTTCACTGACAGTAGTACTACTTTCTTTTCTTATTTATCACCAGAGACATGCCACTGTCAGTTATCTAAAACTATAGTACTAAACCACAAGATTTTAAAACTAAATCGCCCGGATACGGGCATAAAAAGGAGGTGCCAGATATGGCAAATAAAAGAATTATGACACCAGAAGAAAAAGTGCTTTTACAGGCAAAACACAGACTGGAAGAAATCGAAGCAAGAAACCGTAAAAAGGAACGTAATGCCAGAACACGCAGATTGATTCAAGAAGGGGCAATCCTGGAAAATGTTTCTCCTCACATCAAAGAAATGGATTTAGATACCCTGAAACGGGAGCTGATGCTCCGGCTAAGAGGAATGTAAATACACAAATTCTACTCCCGAAGGGCGCACTTACTCACCACCCGATCAATCGGGCGGTGGTATCCCCTACGGGGCTCGTGCGCTCTGCCGAGGGCTATCCGCTGTTGCAGGCAACATCGAAAGGAGGTGCCAGATATGGCAATTTATCATATGCAAGCCAAGATCGTCAGCCGTGGTTCCGGGCGGTCTGCTGTCGCTGCATCTGCTTATATGAGCTGTAGCCGCATGTACAATGATTACGATGGCATCCAGCATGACTACACCCGAAAACATGGACTGATCTATCAGGAAGTAATGCTTCCCCCTATGGCTCCGCCTGAATGGAAAAACCGGGAGCAGCTCTGGAATGCTGTAGAAGCTGCTGAAAAACAAAAGACAGCCGGCTAGCAAGAGAATTTGTTGTCGCACTCCCTATTGAGTTGGATAAAGACAGCAATCTTTCTCTTCTTCAGAATTTTATCCAAAAGAATTTTGTAGATATGGGAATGTGTGCCGATTTCGCCATTCACGATACAGATGGTCACAATCCCCATGCACACATTCTACTTACTGTCCGTCCATTAAACGAAAACGGAACATGGCAATACAAAACAGAAAAAGAATACCTTTGTGTAAAAAGACGGGGAAGAAAAGGGATTTACTGCTTCTGAATTTAAGGATGCTCAGAAAGAGGGCTGGGAAAAACAGTATCGTTATAAAGCTGGGAGAAAGAAAGTATATCTAACTCCCTCGGCAGCACAGGAGAAAGGTTATGAACGTATCGACAAACATCCAAAAAGCACCCGGTATGGCAGACAAAACCCGATTTCCGAACAATGGAACAGTGAGGAACAGCTCTGCCTCTGGAGAGCAAACTGGGCAGATGCCGTAAATAAAATGCTTGCCCTTAATCAGATAAATGCCACTATTGATCACCGTAGTTTTGCAGATCAGGGAATCACCGAACAGCCAACCATCCATGAAGGCTACATTGCCCAGAATATGGAAAAGAAAGGCATGATAGCAGACCGGTGTGAAATCAACCGTCAAATTCGTGCGGATAACAGAATACTACGGGAATTAAAAGCACAGATAAAAAAATTAGTGCAAGCTGTCGAAAAATCTATTCCGGTAATTGCAGAAACATTAGAAGCAATCCGCAATCATATGATTTTTACACAATATCATTTACTTCATAATGAAATGCAAAAAGAAGTGATCCATGACTGGATGCAGCATTTTCGTCCTATCCTGAATCAATATGATACCATTAAGAAAACGCTCAAAGCAAAAGTTGCTGAAAAGAAAAACTACATGTGCAAAAAAATAAAACCAGTATTCTGAATCCTTTCCAGCATATCAAGTTAAACCAGCAGCTTACAACCATAACAGAAGAAATTGAGGAACTGAAATCTGCCAAAGAACAGCTGCTGTTTCAGGCTGAATGTTCCACAGAGAAAGATATGGCGAGCCTTTCCAGAAAATACGACCAGATGGATAAGAATCTGAATATTCTCGATTCTCAGGATATGACTCTCAAAGGGCAGCTTGAAAAAAATGCTGTCGCTTTCCAAGAGGAAAAATCCCTGTCTAAACCGGAGCAATACACAGAATTACTAGATACCAGAATCCATATCCGACCTACTTTCCGGGATAAACTGATTGAGCATCTCAAAGGTACTTTTGGTGAATATTATGACTATCACCGTCGTGATATTGCAGCTAATGAAGTAGATTATCTCAATGTTGAAGATCCTGATGTTTTCTCCCATCGTGCCTGGGAACTTGAATATCAGAGAAAACAAGAGATGCGACGAAATCAGCCTGTCCGGACTAAGAAAAAATCACATGATATAGAATTGTAATTTGATTCTTCTTTGAACCCGTACAAACACAAAGAGCTGAACAAATAGGATTTTTCGTCCTACCTGTTCAGCTCTTTGTTTACCTGTAAATCAATTCTTTCAACACAATCTCTTCCGCCGCATTTCGGATATTATTTGCCGTTCCAACCCATTCCATCTGATCACGAGCTTTCAATTCTTCTGTAATGCCCCGCCTCTCCATCATCTGACGCACCAGAATCTCCATTCTCTCCTTTGCTTCATCATCCACAGCATTCAGATGTTCTGTCAGTCTGTCTTCCAACATATACAGTGAATACGTTGCCGGACGATGCTCTTTCAAATACGTTTTTCGTATCATTCCATATTTTCCATAATGCGGTTCTTCATCCGTACTGACAAGATTCGGATAGTAAATTCCGTCTGCTCCCAATGTGTAGGTTCCACCCATTTTTTCAAATGTGCTTTTCATGTGTTATTCCTCCTTGAAATCAGCGATGTCCTTAAATCATCGCAAAATATTTCAGGGCAGCCTTGATAGCATCTTCTTTCTCTTTCGGGCATTGTGGAACTCTTGCATTTTCTGATTTTTGGAAGATTATAATTTTTCTCCCACTTCAATTCCACATTTGCGTTTTACCTGAGAAATATATAAATTTGAAACCTTTAAGCCAAATTCTTTCAGCACATAATCTTTGATTTCCTGATAGGTTGCTTTCAACTCGGCACTGGTTGCATCCAGTTCGTCTAGGTCTAAGTCGATCTCTATCGTATCATCCGGCTTTTGTTGGGACAAAAGAACTACCGTCTCGACATGTGTATCACTGTCCAAACTCATTTCCATATCTTCCTCAATAATCGGAAGCTTGAATTTGATGGATTTGAGCCACTGACCGTTTGGCTGTCGTTCCTCATAGATATGGATTTCAGAAATCAGCGATTCCATAATCTGTCGCTTCTCCTGCTCGTCCATGACAGCGTACAGCTTTTCAAAATAAATCAGCACTTTGTAGATATTGTCAGCAGTGAGTTTTTCTGCTTCTATTGCCATTTTCTTTGCTCTGGCTTCAATCAACAGATTCTCCGTATCCTCTATCTTATCATACATTTTATAAAGGCGATCATCAAGGTCTGCTTTACGCTTGATGTAGTGCTTATCATCTGGGTCAAGGGTATCAATCTCATCAATCAAACGGGACTTCGTAGCATAGCTCTGACGAAGCTGTTTTTCATAATTGGCAATCTCCTGTTCAATGGCGGATGTATCTATCTTCATATTGATTTTTTGCTGCATCATCGCCGCAAACTTCGGATTGCTGACCAGTTTGATAATAACCTCTGCAACAGCACCGTCCAGCAATTCCTCATTGATTTGCTTCTTGTATTCACACTTATGACCACGGGTCATAGTGCGGTGTTTGCAGCCATAATAGAAGAAATCCTTATATTTCGTGCCGTCCGGCTTGTGCTTGATGCTTTTGTTGCCGTACATTCCGGCTCCGCAAATAGGACATTTAAGTAATCCGGTCAGCAGGTGTACCTTGTTGTCTTTACCGTTGTTGACCTTTTCATACTTCTTCGCCTGAGCAAGAAGTTTTACTTGGGCTTCATGCCAGAGTCCTTCTGATACAATGGCTTCATGCAGACCGTCAACTAACAGATAATTTTCCTGCTCCACAAGTCGGTAATCATTGCGAGTTCCATGTACCTTTTCTGTTCTTCTCCTGCCGTAAGCAATTTTACCACAGTAAACGGGATTTTTCAAAATTCTGCGAATCAGGGCTGCATCAAACAGAGGATTTTTTCCATTCTGCCGCTGAATTTTGTTGATACCGTGATTGGCAAGGTATTTCGCAAGTCCGTTAGCTCCTATATCGGTATGCACATACTGGTCAAAGATAATGCGGATTGCCTCGGCTTCTTCCTCGTTGATATACAGCATACCTTTTTCCAATTTGTATCCGTAGGGAGCAAAACCACCGTTCCATTTACCCTCACGAGCTTTCTGGATTCTGCCTTCCATCGTCTGAACACGGATATTCTCACGCTCAATCTCGGCAACCGCAGAAAGCACGGAAATCATCAGCTTACCGGCATCTTTGGAAGAATCAATGCCATCCTCCACACAAATCAGATTGACATCGAAATCTTGCATCACCTGTAAGGTAGACAGCACATCTGCCGCATTTCTGCCAAAACGTGATAACTTGAACACCAGCACATAGGACACGCCATCTTTACCGGACTTGATATCCTCCATCATGCGGTTAAATTCCAATCTGCCCTCAATGGACTTTCCCGATTTACCGGCATCCTCATATTCACCGACGATTTCAAAATCGTTGAACTCAGCATAGGCTTTCATTCTTGATTTCTGAGCATCCAAGGAGTAACCGTCTACCTGAACGGCAGTAGATACTCTCGTATAAATATATACTTTTGTTTTTTCTTTCATATCGCCATCCTCATTTGTGCCACAGCCTGTGGCATAATTCAGCTTTCATCGTCTGTATTTTTTGCCGTCAGTTTTCTGTTCCAACATCTTTATCGAATTTAATAATCATTTTCCACGTCGCTGAGCGTTCTTGTCTTATATTTTTCGATATTCTCCAGTCGCTTTATCAACAGCCTGCTTATGAGTAATGCTTCCATTTCCATTAAAAGCTGCTCTCCACTCATGGTAAGAATGCGATCCAGATGCTCTGCCCAGTCCTGCATCGTCATTGCCTGTTCACGCTCTGCCTGACGTTCCGCAAAATCCAGATACCCGGATACAAGTTGTCCCATAGCACGAAGCTCTTTCTCATTCAGATAGTTTTTCGCAACAATCGCTTCTTTGAGTGTCGGCTGATTACCGGCAAAGGTGGTAAGTCCCATGAACTCTTTTTCCGCATCCGCTCTTGTATAAATCACTTCTGCCGCAGTCTGTCCGTGAATGGCATAATGAATTTTATTCTGAACCTTTTTGAAAAAACGGATAGAGATTTCCGCTTTCGGGTCGTAGTCAATGCTGGTGGCATAGATTTCAAGCACCTGACGATAAAACACCTTTTCCGATGCACGGATGTCTCTGATTCTTTCAAGCAGTTCCTTGAAATATCCACCGCCGCCCAGATTTTTCAATCGTTCATCATCCAAAGCAAAACCTTTTTTCATGTATTCTTTGAGAATGTTAGTTGCCCAGATTCTGAACTGTGTGCCACGCTTGGATTTTACACGATAGCCGACAGAAATGATAACATCAAGATTATAGTAGTCAACCTGATAGGTTTTTCCATCTGCCGCAGTTGTTGCAAAATTTGCAACAACTGACTCTCGCTGCAGCTCGCCTTCGGAAAATACATTTTTTATATGTCTTGAAATAGTAGATTTATCTCTCTGGAACAACTCTGCCATCTGGTCAATGGATAACCACACGGTATCCTCATCAAATGTGGTTTCAATTTTTGTCAATCCATCTTCTGTTGTGTAAATAATCATATTGGATTTTTGATTCATATCATCATAATTGTTCACCGGAACACCTCATTTCTAATTGTGCAACGGGGTATTGCGCTTTTATTCTATGTAGCTCTATGCGTTGAGAACAGTAGCTCTCGCATAGAGTTTGGACACTTATTCCACGACTATTATATCATTGCTTTTCCATCAATTCAATAGTGTCACTGGGTTCTTCAGATGTGTTTTCTTCCTCCAAACAAGACGGCGGCTCTGGAAGATTATCAATATCCAGAACCGCCGCATATTTTTCTATTAAATTTGCAAGTAAATCGGCAAAACCATTCCATTTATCTGTCAATAGTGCTCTCCTTTCTTTTTCGTCCACGTTCCTGCGGAATGTCCTGTTTCTCTTTTCCTCTGGTCAAAACGGCATTAAGAAAAGCCCGTACCCTTTCAGGTGCGAGCTTGACAGCATCCAGATACGGCTGAGCCTGTTCCAGAAGTTTCTCATATCGTTTTTTCCATACCCCAGCATCTTTCTTGGCTGTTTCATATTTCTGCTGGTATTTTAATTTCTCCGCTTTTTCAGCAAAGCTGCTGACAGCATAATTTTTGAGAGTACGGCATTCATCGGGTGTCAAGACGATGTTCCCGGTAAAAGATTTCTTACCCATCGACTCCAGCTCCTGAACCGTCACCGCTATTCCGGTTGCCGCCTTAGTCTGTGCTTGCAGGGATTTAAGCTCCTGCTTTTTCTTCTCCGCAGCCTGTGTAGTATCGTCAAGCTGTGCTTCTTTCTGGTTCAGTTCCGCCGTCACAGCTTCCAGTCGCTGCTTTTCCTTTGCCACCTTAAACTGGGTCACAGTCAGATGTTCCTCGGTGCTGTCACGCTCTCCACGTTCCACATCGGTATATCCGGCAGCTCTCATGTGCTGAAAAAAATCATCCTGTAAAACAGAATAGGATTTTCGGAGAACAGGCTTACCATTGACTTGCAGAATTGGTTTTCCATCTTTGTCCACAGCAGGTTTGGACAGCCACTTTTTACTGCGGCTGACCTGCATAATGGTTTCCTTTACCGTTCCTCTGAGAGCTTCATCCTTGCAGCGTTTCGACCACAAAATCTGTTTCTCCACCACAGGGACATAGACCACATGAAGATGATAATGGAACACGTCCTTGCCAAGTGCTTCGGACATCGCCCGGTTAATCTCGTCAGCGTGCATGACTGCCGAGAGGATATACTGTTCACCGCCAACAATCTCCACAGCGGATTTATAGGCTTCCTCATAAAACTGTCTGGCGTATTCATAACCGCCGTGATTGTCGAAGTACGCAGAGTTCACATCAAAGACCATTTCGTTGAAATGGACGGCATCCGCCTTCAGACCTCTGGTGGAAATGATGTTGTCAGCTTTCATCTGCTCAAACATTTCAGCGTAGCTCCCGGTAGGTTCTTTGAAGTGTACGTTGAGGGAACTTCTTTCCGGGATAATATCTTCGTTACTGTATATTTCTTTTTCACGCTCATTGTGTGCCTGTGCATCTCCGATGTCATTATCTGTGACATCCATATTTCTTGCACAGGTACGGTCAACTCCGTCATTTCTTGCCATATTTTTCCTTCCTTTCTTTGGGATTTGCAGACAGGTAGCTTTGGAAAGGCACTTCTGCGGAAGTGTAATAACCCACTATGACACTTTCATCCATACTGGCTGCAAAGTGCCGTGGGCTCTCCCGAGGGGCTCTCCGAGGGTAATGCGGTCGCTGCGGCGACCTCTGCCGAACATCAGAAAGTTGTCTGCTCCTCTTTCCAATGTCCGGCACGGACGGCTGCTGTTTTGCGAAACCGCCCCGTCCGTTGACAGAAAAAGACTGACTTTTTCCTGTCATTTGGGTACGTCACGAAGGTTTTATACAGGAGTGATTTACGCTCGTACGCTGTGTACGTACGTACCAAAAAATCAATCCCGCCATTCCTCCGGTACGTACGTACACGGCGAAACGTCGTAAAACCCATTTATATTCGGACGGGCTACGGCTTCAATTCCCATGAATCCCCACACCCTGCGCCCGGCAGAGTTTGTGATTTTGTTGGTGTGTTCCAGATTGTAGCGACTTAAATTTGCCACCACACTGTCACTAAAGCTGCGGGATTTCAGGGGCGGCAGAGAATTTTCCTCACACCACATCCGATAAATTTCGTACAGCTCCTTGGAGCTGATGGAAGCATCCGCTTTCAGCCGGATATAGCCCTCAGACTCCATGAAGTCGAAAATATTGTTGTTGTCACGCTTGACGGACTCTCGGTTGGTTTTGGTGCGCTCACTTTCCGTGAATTTGAAATTGTTGGCAACCAGACGCTGCAATCCCTCAAACGCCCAGAGGAAAATGCCCTCCACCTCAGCTTTCATCTTCTGGGCGAGGTCAGGGTCATCCATTCTTCCGGCAGGCTTTTCCTTTGTGGTCAGCACAAGCTGTCTGCGGTAGAAACCGTCACTTCGGTCATACAATGCCTGTAAATCTCCATTGGAGAAAGCCAGCAGACGGGCGAACATCCAGCCCTGATAGCTCTGTTTGCCCTTGCGCTCCAAATCCATTTTCCCTTGAGCTGTCACAATGGATTTCACATAATTGGTCTGGCGCAAGGCTTCCATTCGCATATCATCATCCACGCATAGGAGGATATGCTCCAGATCGGCACGGGCAAATCGGTTCTCAGAGATTTTACCAATGCTTCCGTCCTTCATGGAACTGCCCAGCATTTGCCCCAGCACCGCACCGATTTGGGATTTACCCTCGCCGCCATTGCCCTTAATGACCATCATCCTCTGTCCTTTATTGGAGGGAATCAGGCAATAGCCGATAAATTCCTGCAAGGTAGGGATGTCCTCCGGGTAAAGCAGACCATTCAGAAAGGAAAGCCACAGCACAGGTTTCGGAGTATCCGGGCGATAGAAAACCGGGAGCCTGTTTCTCACAATATCCGGCTTCCCCTCTGTAAAAGTGCCGTCCAGCATGAGCGTACCGTTTGCCAGATGAATCCTGTCCTGCTCCGGCGGGAAGTCCTCCACATGAGCCGCCAGCTTCATAATCTCAATGATGTTGCTGATTTTGCGGGGAATGTTGTTCACGGCACAATATTTCAATTCTTCAAAGATTTCGCCACGAAGCGGCAGGTCGTCCGTCACTCGACCATCAGGTGTGAAAAAAGCTCCGTTTGCAAAGATAATCTGACGGGTTCTCAGAAAATCTTCACAAAACAGAGCTTCATTGATACTCTTGCCGTCAAACCACATCGGCACATTCATCTCAAGCAATTTCCTGTTCTCTGACATGGCAGCGCACCTCCTTTTTCTGCTCGTCCAGTCGTGTTTGCATTCTTGCAATCGTTCCGTCTGTCAAAAGTTCCTTGACGGTATCAGTCCTTTCTTCCTGATCGCTCATAAGGAGCAAATCGTTCAGATACTCCACATATTCCAGCTTGTGGCAAGCTTCCACGAACCTCTCATCCGGCTCGTCCTCCGGTGCTTCGGGAGCATATCGCTCTTTCCAGTCCTCCAAAAGATGAAGATACCCGGACAGCACATTCATGCAGAAAAGCTCGTCCTGTTTCGACTGATTCACACGGGGACGGTACTTCTTTACCTGTGCCACCACGGACGGCGGCCTGTCCAGTCCGAAATCCGCAGCCAGTCTCTGCGCTGCTTCATAGGCAGACAGGTCAAGCAGCCTTGCCACAAAGTCAATCACATCTCCCTTGGCACCGCAGCCGAAGCAATAGAAGTAATCCTCGTTCAGCTTCAAGCTGGGGTGTCTGTCATCGTGGAAAGGGCAGCAAATCATCCCGGAGCGATTGATTTTCAGCCCGTAGTGTTCGGCGGCTTGCCTAACCGTGACCGCCGCCTTGACTGTTTCAAAAATGTTCATTTGCATAACCTCCTTGATTTTTCTCGATGATTTTTTCATCTGCCTGAATATACGCAGAAAAACGCTTTCAACCGAAAAATCAGGCACTTCCGCAAGCAAAGCAAAAAGCCGCCCCGAAAACTTGAAAAAATGCAAGTTTCGAGACGGCAGTGTTCACACAAAGTTGGTTGATATTGTTCCGTAAATAGAATATAATTGAAGTTAATATGAATCAGGAGGGATGATACAGAAATGAAATACCTGTCTACATTTGAAGTTGCCGAGAAATGGGGTATCTCTCCCCGAAGAGTTGGTATCCTCTGCAACAATGACCGCATACCGGGCGCACAGCGGGCAGGAAGCCGCTGGATCATCCCGGAGGACGCTGAAAAGCCGACAGATGCCCGCATTAAAAGCGGAAAATATATCAAACAGAAAACAGACAGAGGGGAGGAAGCATAATGGCTGATACTTATTTACCCGCCGATGTTCGGAAAAGAATCGTTGATGTAATGAGAGAACGCAAGATGACCCAGCGAGAACTGGCACTTCGGATTGATGTGAATGAAAGCACCATCAGCCGCTTCCTTAGCGGAAAGACCGAAAAGCTGAGCGAAGAAAGCGTTATCCGCATCGCCAGAGTGTTCAATGTGTCCACGGACTTTATCTTGGGTACGACCGTAATCCCGGATAAAAAGAACTACGATATTTCAGAACTGGGATTATCTGTTGAAGCTGCAAAGAATCTTTATACCGGAAAGGTCAACAATGATGTAGTCAACCGTCTGCTGGAAAATCCCCGCTTTGCCATGGTTACTTATATGATTGCACAGTATATGGATGATACCCTTGCAAGAGGATATGCCGCACAAAACCAGATGTTTGCTACCGTTGGCTCTCTGCTGTTGGGACAGAACCAAGCTCCCGAAGCAGTACAGGCAGCCCGAACCGCTAATGCCATGAAAATTCCCGCTTATCAGGCAGACCAGACCACGATTCAAAACACCTTTATGACGGTGGTTAAGGAAATCAAGAAAGAAGCAGGCAGCGATTTGGTCGCAGCCAAGGCAATCAGCAAGGAAGCCACCGAAAAGATGTTTGCCGAGCTGACCAAGGGGCAGGATATGCAGAATCCGACCATCACGCCGGAAGCAGTTGTTGATGCTATTACAGGCAGCATTTCCGGTGTCGATGGAGTCAATCAGGAAGCTCTGGACAACTTTAACAAAGCCTTGCTGGGGCTGATGCAGACGATGGTGCTGCCGGAAGATGATGGACAAGATAACTAACGAGCAGCTCTGTATTGCGGCGCAGAGCGGTGACAAATGGGCAGAAAACGCCCTTGTAGAGAACAATCTGCGGTTTATCCGAAAGACGGCATACGAGATATGGAGCGCACAGCGGGAGCTGAACGTTGCCCTCGGCATTGAACTGAACGATTTGGTGCAGGAGGGTTCATTGGGGCTTCTGGGCTGCATAAGCAGCTTTCAACCCGACTACGGGAACAAGTTTTTGACCTATGCTGCCCCGGCTATTCATAATGCCATGCTGGACTACATCCGCAGGCTGAATCCTACCTTTGAAGCCAAAAATCTGGACTGTATCATTCGTCTGGATGAGGTCAAAAAGGGCGAGAATAAGGGACAACATGAATTTATAGCAGATTCCAGAGTACAGAACCCAGAGCAGATTTTCATTGCAAAGGAAACCCACGAAGAAATCCATACGGCTCTGGAAATGATTGATGAGCGAGAGAAAGCCTATCTCTGGTATCGCTTTGGCTTTGAGGACGATGTCCTCCATCCTCTGAGCGAAACGGCGAAGCACTTCCATCTGTCAGAGAGCAGAGCAAAGTCCACGGAGAAATTGGCTCTGGATAACTTCTGGCTGGAACTGCCTTGGTGGTACTAAATATTCAAAGAAAGGGACATGTAATCATGGAAAAATATAAAATACTCATCATCGAAGATGACCCAATCATTCAAACTGAATTACAAGTTCTGTTAAACGGAAACGGATATGAGGCATCCGCAGTTACTGACTTTACATCAGTTATGCAAGCGGTCAAAAATACTCATCCCTATTTGATTTTGCTGGACATAAAGCTGCCACAAGAAAGCGGCTACTCAATCTGTTCTCAAATCCGCAGTTTTTCCAATGTACCGATTATCTTTGTAACAAGCTGCAATACGGACATGGATGAATTGAACAGTATTTTGCTGGGTGGAGATGCTTTTATCACCAAGCCTTATAACACAGCAATTCTGCTGGCAAAGATTTCATCCTTGATGAAACGAGCTTACCCGATAGAACAAATTGAGCGTCTGAATTGGCAAGGAGCGATTCTTCACTTAGAAAGTAGCACGATTGAATATGACGGTAACCAAGCAGAACTGACAAAGAATGAATTGAAAATATTATATTATCTTTTTCAAACACGCAGGAAAGATTTGTTCCCGTAATGATATTGTAGATTATCTATGGGACAATCAGCTATATGTGGATGACAATGCTTTGAGCGTCAATATCAACCGCATCCGGGAAAAACTGGCGGGCATTGGCCTGACGGATTTTATCAAGACAAAGCATCGCCAGGGGTACACGATATGAACAGCAAACGGTATTGGAAAAACAGGCTTCCATTTCTGCTGACGAACCTTGTTTGCATGGCTGCGCTCACTGTATTTTTGCTGGTGTGCGGCAATTCGGCTTCCGCAGTAGTATTGATCCTGATCGTATGGGCATTGATTTTGCTGATGGGACTTGTCCTCACTTACTGGAAACGAAAGCGGCAGATGAAAAAACTTCTGGATATGGCGAAGCAGCTCTCCGAGAGATACCTTATTTCTGAAGTGATGGAACTGCCGGAACAGGCCGAGGATCAGGTTTACTATCAGATTTTGAAAATGGCTGGAAAATCCATGTTGGAGCAGATTGGGGAGGTCGAGCGGGAACGCCTGGAGTACAAGGAATACATTGAACAATGGATTCACGAAATCAAAACGCCCATTACTGCCATGAAACTCCTATGTGAAAACCATCGGACGAACTGGACAAAAGAACTTCTGCTGGAACTGGAAAAGACCAACCGCTTTACGGAACAGGCTCTTTATTATGCCCGCAGTGAGCATACAGAGAAAGATTATTCTGTCCGGGAAATGGCACTGTCCCAAGTGGTGCATCAGGCGATTGCAGATAACAAATATCTGCTGCTCCAAAGTGGTATGCGCCTGGAAGTGGAGGAAATGCAGGATACGGTTTATTCAGATGAAAAGTGGGTGCGTTTTATCCTAAATCAACTGATTGTCAATGCGGTCAAGTATCGTACGAAGCAGCCGGTTCTCCGCATTTCTACTCATAAACGGCAGAATCAGGTTGTCCTTGTCGTGGAGGACAATGGAATCGGGATTGCTGCGTCCGATCTGCCCCGTATCTTTGAAAAGGGATTTACCGGTCAGAATGGTCGTCTGATTCAGCAGTCCACGGGCATTGGTCTGTATCTGTGCAAACGGCTCTGTGAAAAGCTGGGCATTGGCATTACGGCGGAGTCGTCGGAACATGGCACAGCCATTTCCCTTTCTTTTCACATTAACTGTCTGATTCATGAAGTGCAGAACTGAAAAGCGTTCTGCACTTCTTACATTTTTGTTAGAACTTTGTAAGAAAACTTGATACAAACGAAGCCACTCTTATTCTACAATAGAGATCAGAGGTGATAACAATGAAAGAAATTTTGAAACTGGATCATATCCAAA
>ENA-OQOA01000228-OQOA01000228.1-human-gut-metagenome-genome-assembly--contig:-NODE-228-length-28592-cov-6.019673_pt1 | contig 28592 bp, 26 predicted proteins | sample MGYA00242633_ERZ504888 | MGnify/ENA primary metagenome ERZ504888 (study PRJEB26092, sample SAMD00036372) | human gut metagenome | host: Homo sapiens | study: EMG produced TPA metagenomics assembly of...
GAGAGGGCGCAGGCCGCTCACCAGAAAACAAGGCTACCGCACAGATAAACTGCGCAGTAGCCTTGCTTCAAAAATTCAGAAATAATTACAGCTCCTGCGTCTCGAAGCCGTTGACGGTCAGCACTTCCACACTCTTGAAGCCTGCGGCCTTGACGGCGGCAGCAGCCTCGTCGAAGCCGAAGGTCAGGCTGTCCACATCGTGGGCGTCGGAGGTGATGATGACCTTGCCGCCCATCTTCTGCCACTCGCCCAGCAGCCATGCGCCGGGGTAGAAGTCCTTGCGGTAGCCGCGGTAGACGCCGCCGGTGCTCACTTCCAGCAGGCAGCCGTGCTCTTTGGCCGCATTCAGCGCCTTGAGAGCTGCGGCCTTATACCGGGGCGACTCCTCGTCGAAGAACTCACCGGCAGCGTTCAGCTTCTTGATGAGGTCGATGTGGGCGAGGATGTCGGGACCCATGGCGGCCACCTTCTCCACCTCGGCGAAGTATGCCTCCACAGCGGCCAGAGGGTCGCCGTCGAAGTCGTCGTAGATGCAGTCGTGGAGGTCCTGGGGACGGAAGTCGATCTCGTAATACTTGCCGGTGTTCTTGCCGTAGAGGTGGTGCGCAGAGCCGATCCAGTAGTCGTAGCCGGTGCGCTTGTCCTCGCTCAGCAGGTCCCACTCGATGCCGCAGAGGATGTCCACCTTGCCCTTGTACTCGGTCTTCAGCTTGGCGATGGTGGCCTTGTACTGGGCCGTGCGGCTGGGGCTCATGCAGTATTCACGGTCGCGCTGGGTATAGCTATGGCCCGTGAAGCCCAGTGTGGTCAGCCCCTGCGCACACGCAGCGGAGGCCATCTCCTGCAAGGTGTTTTTGCCGTCGCACATCGTCGAGTGACAATGGACACTGGACTTCTTATAATCTGCCATAGTGAATCACTGCATCCTTTCCTGTTTGACCTTGTGGTCGATAACGTGTCGTTTTTCCAGCTCGCGGGTGATGTCCTCCACCGTGATGCCGGCCTGCACCATCAGCACCAGCACATGGTATGCCAGATCGCTGATCTCGTAGACCGTCTCGGCCTTGTCTTCCTTTTCGCCCGCGATGATGACCTCAGTACACTCCTCGCCCACCTTCTTGAGGATCTTTTCTTTGCCCTTCTCGAAGAGATAGGTGGTGTAGCTGCCCTCTTTGGGGCTGGTCTTGCGGCCCTTGATGAGGTCATACAGCCCCTGCCAGCTGAACTGCTTCAGCTCCGGGGAAACATACACTTCGTTGAAAAAGCAGCTCTCGGCACCGGTGTGGCAGGCGGGGCCGCTCTTGACGACCTCCACCACCAGCGCGTCGGCGTCGCAGTCGGCGGTGATGGACACCACACGCTGGACGTTGCCGCTGGTCTCGCCCTTGTGCCAGATCTCCTGACGGCTGCGGCTCCAGAACACCGTCCGGCCCTCCGCGATGGTCAGCGCCAGCGTCTCGGCGTTCATGTAGGCGAGGGTCAGCACCTCTTTGGTGTAGTGGTCCTGCACGATGGCAGGGATGAGGCCCTTTTCGTCAAATTTCAGGTCCATAATGTTTCTCCTTCCCCGCAGGGGGACAGCTATAGTTTAGCGTATTCGGCGGTCAAACGCAAGGGCTCAGAGCCGCATTTCCACGCCATTTTCGTTTAAGTATTCCTTTAGCTCCCGGATGGTGAGCAGCTTCTGGTGGAAGATGCCCGCCGCGGCCCCTGCGCCCCGCCTTTTCCCGGGCGCTTTTGTCTTATGATAAGGTTATTTTACTTTATCCAGATAAAGTTATAAAGTGTGAAAGTGACCGTGTTTTCATTTTTATGATACGATTTTTCTGTGCGTTTGTACAGAAAGGCGAAATGATTTCACGAAAGCCTGCTTTGAGATGATGGGAGCGCAAAAAAGGAGCCGCCGCACAGCGTTTTCCGTGCAGCGGCTCCTCGCCGTTTTATCCTCAGCCCAGCAGTTCCAGCACGCCGCTCTTAGGACGTGCGCCGACAGCCTGACGAACCAGTTTACCGTTCTCGAACAGCAGCAGGGTGGGGATGCTCATGACGCCGAACTCGGCGGCCAGATCGGGCTGCTCGTCCACATTGACCTTGCCCACCTTGACGTCGGTGCGCTCCTCGGCCACCTCGTCCACGATGGGACTCAGCATCCGGCAGGGGCCGCACCAGGCGGCCCAGAAATCGAGCAGGACGGGCTGAGCGCTCTTCAGCACCTCGGTCTCAAAGTTTTCTTTCGTGATGGTGATGACTGCCATATCGTTTTCCTCCATAAAGAGCGTTTTTTCATCTGACAGGGACAGTATACCCCAAACTCCGGCGTTTTTCCGTGAGCAAGTCACATAAAAAGCCCGGGGCAGACATTTTCTGCTCCGGGCTCCGGAAATTATTTTGCGATTTCAGGCTCAGATGTCCTTCAGGGCGTTCTTGCCGGCGACGTAGCCGTAGTACATGGCCATGGAGTGGCTGACGCCCTTCAGGCCGATGGGGTACTCGGTGGCAAAGCGGTTGCCCTGGATGTTGCCGGCCACGTACAGGCCGGGGATGACATTGCGGTCGGCGTCGAAGGTGTGGCAGTCCTCGTCGCTCTCGAGGCCTCCGATGCAGACCAGCAGCAGAGCAGTGGTGAACTTGTCGGCGTAGAAAGGGCCGTTCTCGACTGCCCACATACGGGAAGCGGGCTTGTGGAAGTCCTCATCGTAACCGGCCTTGGCCAGCTCGTTGTAGCGCTGGATGGAGTCCAGAGCGGTCTGCTGGGCGGCAGTATCGTCCGGGTAGATCTTTGCCACCAGCTCTTCCAGCGTGTCGGCCTTCACAGCGCGGCCATCGGCCACAGCAGCTTCCAGCTGATAGGGGCTCTTGTAGTTGCGGTAGGTAGTGTTGTTCTTGGGGCCTTCGTCCTCGTTGGCGTAGTCCTCATAGTAGCAGGCACCGCCGTGGGCTGCGGGCATATAGGGCAGCTGCTCAGGCCAGTTGGAGTCGAAGATCTGCCAGCTCTCGCGGTTCTTCTGCAGCTCGATCTGGTTTTCCAGCTGCTGGCCGGGCAGGTCCTCGTTCATGAAGCGCTTGCCGTTGAGGTCGAGGTTCAGGAAGCCTGCATTGCCCATGACGCCCACGCCGGCGAGGTCGGCGCCGCCGCCCATGTGGTGGATCATCGGGGCGTGGCTCTGCTGCACCTGAGCGCCGGCCCACATACCCAGCTGGATGCCGTCGCCCTGATTGGTGAAGTTGCCCTCCACATCCACATTGGTGAACAGGCACTGGATGTTGTTCTCGATGACCTCGGGGCAGAAGTGCTTGAGCATCTTGGTGTTCTGGGAGTAGTCGCCGGTGGAGAGGATGACGCCCTTGGAGGCGTTGCACTTGATGTACTCGCCGGTGGCGGCATCGCGGGCGTAAAGGCCCACGCAGCGGCCATCCTCCATGATGAGCTTCTCGACGAAGCAGCCGTAGAAGGTCTGGACATTGCCGGTGTCGATGGCTTTCTGCATATTGGCCTCGACGGTGACGTGCTGGTCGGGCTTGAACTCGACGGAAGTGGGGTAGCAGGGGAAACGCTCCTGCTTCCAGTCGTAGTGCTCGGGCAGCGGGTAGAAGATGGGGATGATGAAGTTGTCCGCGCTCTCGTCGGGGATAGCGCTGCGGGTGGTCTCGGCGTAGTACAGGTCGGGGTTTGCCTCCACCCACCAGTCGAAGGCGTCGCCGATGTTGTGGGCCCACTTGCTCATGATGCTGCGCTTGCAGCGGTAGGTGCTCTCCACCATGTGGGAGTCGATGATGTCGTCGATCTGCTCGCGGGTCCAGGTGTCGCGGCCCCACTTGGCCTGCACCTTACCGTTGATGACGGCGTACTCGCCGCTGCGGCACTGGGGGCTGTCGGCCTTCTCGAAAGCAGCCACCAGACCGCCGTCCTCAGCGACGCTGCGGCAGGCGGCAACGCCTGCGATGCCGCAGCCCACCACGGCCACATCCACGTCAACGGTCTTGGCGACCTTGCTCTCGTCGATCTCCGGCTCGGTACCCAGCCAGTCCTCATCGGAGGAAGATGCAGCGGTGTCGCCGCCTGCGGTGTGGACGCCCATTGCCTGCTCGATGCAGCTTGCGGCGGCCTTCTTGACGGCGTTGGTGGTGATGGTAGCGCCGGAGATGTTGTCGATCTCGGTGCTCTGAGCAGCCATCAGGGCGTCCTTCAGGGTGGGGGCTGCCACGCCGCCGATGCTCTCGGTCTCGTTGGAGGCGTCAATGACCACGTCGGTGATGGCGGTCTCGCTGAAGGTCATGGTGACCTTCACCTCACCGATGCCGGTGGCGGTGCCGGTGTAAGTGCCGGGGGTGTAGATGGCCTCGCCGGTGGAGGCGGCGGTGCTGCTGGAAGAGCCTGCGTTGCAGGCGGCCAGTGCGCTGGCGGTAACGCCGCTCATAGCGGCAGCGGCGGCAACCTTCAGGAAGCCTTTACGAGAGATCTTTTTCATCTGGAATGCTCCTTACTCTTTCTTCTTTCGACGTTTTCAGGCAGAAAATCGTTCTTCCGAGAGATAGTATAAAATATAACGAAGTAAAAGGGAATTAAAAATCTTAAGCATCCTGATAAAAAAGCTTTATAAGCGTCCTGTTTCCTGCTATACTGAGGCTGTACGGATGTCCCGCCGCCGGAAAGGAGTTTTTTGTCATGAACGAGCACCAGCTTCTCTGCTTTCTCACCGTGAGCCGGACGCTGAATTTCTCCGCCGCCGCGCGGGAACTCTACTGCACCCAGCCCGCCCTGAGCTACCAGATACGCAGCCTCGAAAAGGAGCTGGACGCCGCACTGTTCCGCCGCACGACGACGCAGGTGGCCCTCACCGAGGCAGGCCGCGCCCTGCTGCCCCATGCGGAAGACATCTACCGCGGCATCCTCAACGCCCGCACGGCACTGAAAGGCTTCGGCACCCATCACACCCTGACCCTCCGCCTGCCGCCGGTGCTTTTGCAGCGGGACCCCATCTACCCCATCCTGATGGCGAGGCTCCACGCCGCGCTGCCGGGCTATGAGTTCAAAGTGGACACCACGCCTGTCCCCTCCAGCTACCACCACATGCTCTGCACCGAGGCAGACGCGGCGCTCTACCTTCCCTTCGGCCCGCTGCCGCCAGAGATCCGCTGTGAGACCATCATCGGCAACCGGTTTTACCTCATCACCGCGCCGGAGCACCCATTCTCCGGCCAAAGCAGCGTCGAGCTTTCTGCCCTCGCCGGACAGCAGATATTTTACGAGCCCCTTTATCAGGATATGGTGGATTTCGCCCGGAAGCAGCCGGGGATGCCCTATTCCACACCGGTCTGGCGGATGGTGGAAAACTACGAGTCGGTCTACGCCGAGCTTCTGGCCGGGCGGGGGATGTTCCTCTGCCCGATGATCTACCCGGCTTTCCCTGCCGGGTGGCACATCCCGCTGCATCTGTCCATCCCGGACACCTGCCTGCTGACCCTGCGGGATGACCCCCGCCCCGAGATATGCACCCTGCGCAAAGTCTTCGCCGAGGTGTACGCCGAGAGGGAAAAGCTGATAAAAGCTCTGTGAGATGCAAAAACGCCGCCGTGCAATGCACAGCGGCGTTCGTTATTTCAGAGAAAGAGCTTACCTGCCCAGCATTTCCTTTGCGGTCTTGCAGATGGTGGCAGCGTCCAGACCATACTCCTTCAGCAGGTCCCATGCGGGGCCGGAGCAGCCGAACTTGTCCTGCACGCCGACGCGGCGGACAGGGGTGGGCAGCTTCTCGCTGAGCAGGGAGCAGACAGCCTCGCCCAGACCGCCGATGACGTTGTGCTCCTCGGCGGTGACGATCTTGCCGCACTCCCTGGCAGCCTTGAGGATGATGTCCTCATCCAGAGGCTTGATGGTGTGGATGTTGATGACGCGGGCGTGGATGCCCTCGGCGGCCAGGGTCTCGGCGGCCTTGCGGGCCTCGTTGACCATCAGGCCGGTAGCCACGATGGCAATATCACTGCCCTCGGTGAGCTGCTCGCCCTTGCCGATCTCGAAGTGATAGTTGGCCTCATCGTGGAACACGGGAACCGCCAGACGGCCAAAGCGGAGGTAGACAGGACCCTGCATCTCGTAGGCGGCACGGACAGCAGCGCGTGCTTCCACGTCGTCGGCGGGGCAGATGATGGTCATGCCGGGCAGGCTGCGCATGAGGGCGAAGTCCTCGCAGCACTGGTGAGAAGCGCCGTCCTCACCGACGGAAATACCGCCGTGGGTAGCGCCGATCTTCACGTTCAGGTGGGGGTAGGCCACGGAGTTGCGGATCTGCTCAAAGGCACGGCCCGCAGCGAACATTGCAAAGCTGGACACAAAGGGAACATAGCCCATGGTGGACAGGCCGGCGGCGACGCCCATCATGTTGGCCTCGGCGATGCCGCAGTCAAAGTGGCGGTCCGGGTAAGCCTTGCGGAACACACCGGTCTTGGTAGCGGCAGCGAGGTCGGCGTCCAGGACCACCAGGTCGTCGTGGCCCTCAGCGGCCAGTGCTTTCAGAGTATTGCCGTAGCTCTCGCGGGTAGCGATCATTTTCACATCTGCCATCTTACTTGTCCTCCTGTTCCAGCGCGGCGTAGGCTGCGTTCAGCTCCTGCATGGCCACAGCGTACTCCTCGTCGTTGGGGCCTTTGCCGTGCCAATCCACAGAGTTGGTCATAAAGGAGACGCCGGTACCCTTGACGGTGTCCAGAATGATGCAGGTGGGCTTGTCGTTCTCGGCGTGGAACGCCTTGATGGCGGACTCGATCTGGTCGTAGTCGTGGCCGTTGATGGTCAGGACGTTGAAGTTGAACGCCTTGAGCTTTTCTTCCAGCGGGGCGCTGTTCATGACCGTCTCGGTGGTGCCGTCGATCTGGAGGTGGTTGCGGTCCAGCATGACGCAGAGGTTGGAGAGCTTATAGTGGGCGGCGAACATGAAAGCCTCCCAGCACTCGCCCTCTTCCACCTCACCGTCACCGAGGATGGTGTAGACATTGATGGGCTTGCCGCTGTGCTTTGCGCCCAGAGCCATGCCGCAGGCGGCAGACACGCCCTGACCCAGACTGCCGGTGGACATATCCACGCCCGGAGTCTCATTCATGTTGGGGTGGCCCTGCAGGTAGCTGCCGATCTTGCGCAGGGTCTTGAGGTCTTCCACCGGGAAGAACCCGCGCTCGGCCAGCGTGGCGTAAAGTGCCGGAGCCGCATGGCCCTTGGACAGCACGAAGCGGTCGCGGTCCGGCTTTTTCGGCTCCTTGGGGTCGATATTCATATCCACGAAGTAGAGATAAGACAGCACCTCGGCGATGTCCAGACTGCCGCCCGGATGGCCGCACTTGGCGCTGTGAGTTCCCTCGATCACGCCCATGCGGATGTGACAGGCGTGCTTGGCAAGGGTAAGCTTTTCTGCATTTGTCATGATGGTCCTCCCGTATGAACCTCAGAAGTTGCAAGTATACAGCCGCGCAAGGCACAGCTCCCGCCGCCCCATTGCGCTATAATTCAAGTTTATATTATCTATTCTGTGCAAAAAGGTCAAGCTTCTTTCAGCAAAATGTACACAGGCGGTCAAAAACTGCTCCAAACGCTTTCTTTTTTGGTCAATTTGCAGCCTGTCCGGGGACAGTCTTGACAAATCCTGCGGCACTCTGCTATAATTTTCACGATTTCCGGCAGGAAGCCGGGCCTGCGGGCCGAAGCCCGCCTTACACTATTTTCAGCCGCCGCATTTTTGAAACAGACGCCATGAAGGGGTCTGCCGTTGGCTTGCAAGCCGACTGGCAGGCCCTTTTTTCTGTTTTTCTGCGGCGCAGTCACAGGAGGAAACAGATGAAAACCAAAAACTCTTCTCCGGCCCGCAATGTCGTGCTGGCCGCACTCTTTCTGGCGCTGGCCTTCGTGCTGCCCATGGTGACGGGCCATCTGCCGCAGGTAGGCAATATGCTCTGCCCGATGCATTTCCCCATCCTGCTCTGCGGCTTCGTGCTGGGCGGACCCTGGGGTCTGGCTGTGGGCTTTGCGGCCCCGCTGCTCCGCTCGGTGCTCTTCGGGATGCCCCCGATGTTCCCCATCGCCATTTCGATGGCTTTTGAGCTGGCAGCTTACGGCGCCGTGTCCGGCTGGCTCTACCGCCGGGTGAAGCACACCCTGCCCATGACCTACGCCACCCTCGCGGCAGCCATGGTAGCTGGCCGCCTCGTCTGGGGCGCGGTCCGCTTCGTGCTGGCGGGCCTGTCCGGCTCGAGCTTCCCGTTCTCGGCCTTCCTGTCCGGCGCGCTCTTCACCGCTGTGCCGGGCATCATCGCACAGCTGGTGCTCATCCCCCTCATCATCACCGCTCTGCAGAAGGCAAGGCTCATGGACTAAATCCTTATAAAACAGCCAGACCGTGCCGCCGGGAGCTTAGCTCTCGGCGGCACGGTCTGTTTTTGGCTGAGCTGCTTTTGGTTGGAGAAAATGAGCGTGGAAAAAGGCTTAGGAGAATACTGTTTTTATCACAGCCACAGGCTGCAGATAAAGGTGGCAAGCAAGCCGCCCAGCGACATAGACAGATTGCTGATGGACAGGGTCTTGAGGCCCGTCTTCATATCAAAGCCCATGCAGTTGGTGTAGACCCAGAAATAGCTGTCGTTGACGTGGCAGCACAGACGGGCACCCGCACCGGAAGCCAGGAAGATAAGGATGGGGTCAAGGCCAAGGCTGGCTGCAATGGGAGCGCAGAGCGTTGCCGCCGTCGTCACTGCGACCGTGCCGGAGCCCTGCACGACTTTCAGCAGGCCGGAGATGACGAAGGGAATGAGGATGAAGGGCAGACCGGTGTTCAGCACCATCTGTGCCAGACTGTCGCCTGCGCCGGAAACTTTAAGTACTTGGCCCAGTGCGCCGCCCGCTGCGGTGATGAACACGATGGGGCCGGCGTCCTTCAGAGTCTTGTCCATGATGTCGATGATGGCTTTGCCGCCCAGACGCTTGCCCAGGGTGATGATGGACAGGACTGCGCCGATGGCCAGAGCGATGTTGGAATCACCAACGAAGGAGACGATGGACAGGATGGGGGAATCCTCAGGCAGGATCATGCCGCAGGTGGTGTTGAGCAGGATGAGCACAATAGGCACGACAAGGGGCATCAGGCTGGCAAAGGTGCCGGGCAGGTTCTTGTCATCGTCGATGGACGGGGCAGCCTCGTCCTCTTTCTGCGCTTCTTCGTCCCGGAATGTATAGTAGCTTTCGGGCTTATTACGGAAGTAGAGCTCCGCGAAGATCCAGCCTGCGGCCGTCATGAACACTGCGCCGAATGCGCCGTAGAGGATGGCACGGCCAATGTCGATGCCCAGAAGGCCCGCTGCAGCCAGAGGGCCGGGCGTGGGAGGCACGAAGACGTGGGTGGACAGCAGACCGGCAGAGAGGCTGACGGCCAGAATGGCAAGAGGGATCTTCGTTTTCTTGTGGATAGCCTTGACCAGCGGGGTCAGGATGACGAACGCCGCGTCCGAAAAGACGGGGATGGAAACGATATAGCCGGTGATGGCCATTGCCAGGCCTGCACGCTTCTGGCCGACCAGTTTCACCGCATCATAGGCCATCCGGTTCGTACCTTTGGCCGCGTCCAGATAGTTGCCCAGCATGATGCCAAAAATAATGACGATGCCGATGCTTTTGACCGTGCCGGAAAAGCCACTGGTGATGGCGCTGACGGTGTCCGCGCCGCTCATGCCGCTGAGCATACCCATGACCAGCGCCGTCGCCAGCAGAGAGATGAATGCATTTGCCTTGACTTTGATACACAGGATCAGAAGGACCGCCATTCCGATCACAAAAACAAGTTCCATTGGCATAATTTTTCCTCCCGGGAGCCGTTCCTCACGAACTGCCCCCGTATCTTTCTCTTCAATTTACATTTCTTATAACTCTTCTAACTCTTTTCTCCAGATTTTTCCACGCGTCACATTACTCTGCTTTTTGTTCCGCTTTTTCTTTTGCGAAGCGGGCGCGCATCAGAGGCTTGATGCCGCCTGCGGCAAGGATCTTCATGGCCTGTTCGCCCAGTGCCTCGCAGGGGTAGCTCTCGCCGGTCTCCTGCACGGTGACGACGCCCTTGACGAAGTCGAGGGTCAGGGTCTGACCTTCTTTTACCTTTTTGCTGATGCCCTTGCAGATGACCGGAACAAGGCCCAGATTGACCGCATTGCGGAAGAAGATGCGGGCGAAGGAATCTGCAATGACCGCCTTTGCGCCCATGTTCAGCAGGGCGATGGGGGCGTGCTCACGGGACGAGCCGCAGCCGAAGTTGCGGCCTGCCACCACAATGCCGCCCTGCGGGAAGTTGGCGGCGATGTTCACGTCCACGCCGCTCAGGCAGTGGCTGCCGATCTCCTTCGGGTCGGTCAGGGCCAGATAGCAGCCGGGGTAGATCTGGTCGGTGTCGATGTTGTCGCCCACGACGATGATCTTTCCAGTGATCTCACTGTTCATAAGAACGTTCCTCCTTTTTCAAATCTCACAGAAAATCTCTGGGGTCGGTGATGCAGCCGTTCACCATGCTGGCGGCAACGGTGGCCGGGCTGGCGAGGTACATCAGAGCCTCGGTGGAACCCATGCGGCCCGGGAAGTTGCGGTTGGTGCTGGTGATGCAGACCTCACCCGGAGCGAGGATGCCCTCATGTGCGCCGAGGCAGGCACCGCAGCCGGGGGTGGTGATGGTAGCACCGGCATTCATCAGATCCTGAATGTAGCCGGCCTTCATGCACTCCTGCATGACCTCGTTGGAAGCGGGAACGACGATCAGACGGGTATACTCGGGGATGTGTCTGCCCTTCAGGATCTTGGCAGCGATGGCGATGTCTTCCACGCGGCCGCCGGTGCAGCTGCCGATGTAGCCCTGATTCAGCTTGATGGGGCCGTTGGCCACCACCTCGGACAGGGGATGGACATTCTCGACGCTGCTGGGGCAGGCAAGGTTCGGCTCGATCTTGGAGACATTGAACACATAGCTCTCTTCGTACTGGAAATCGGGGTCGGTGAACTGCACCTCGTAGGGGCGGACAGCACGCTTATCCATGTAGTTCAGCACGTCGGCGTTGGGCTGCATATAGGCGGTCTTGGCGCCCATCTCGACCGCCATATTGCAGATGGTCATGCGGCCTGCGACGTTCAGCTTCTCGACGTAGCTGCCGGTGAAGTCGATGGCCTTATACACAGCACCGTCAGCACGGATGCGGCCCAGAACTTCGAGGATGACGTCCTTGGGGTAGACGCCCTTCTGCGCCTCGCCGTCCAGACGGACTTCGATGATCTCCGGCACACGGAACCACAGCTCGCCGGTCATCAGGATGGTGGCCATATCGGTGGCGCCGCAGCCGGTACCCATCGCGCCGAAAGCACCGTGGGTGGTGGTGTGGCTGTCGGTGGCGACCACGATCATGCCCGGGTAGATGACGCCGGCTTCCGGCATGACCTGATGGCAGACGCCGCAGTTGGTGTCAAAGTGGAAGCGCAGGTCGTTCTTCTTGGCGAACTCGCGCATCTCCTTGTGGTTTGCTGCGCTCTTGATGTCGGGGCAGGGGGCGTAGTGGTCAAAGACGAAAGCCGCCCGCTCCCGGTTCCAGACCTTCTCGCCGCCCATCTCGTAGAAGGAATAGACCGTCTGGAGATAGAGGTCGTTGATCTCGGCAAAATCGACCTTGGCGGTCACGATCTCGCCGGTGTGGACCTCGGCTCTGCCGCTGTTCTTGGCCAAGATTTTTTCGATGGCGTGCATGGTGGAATCCTCCCGTTCTCTTTTTTGAATTTTGAATATCGTATACAATTTCTTTTCGGTGGCTCTACAGTACCACGTTTCAACGCTGTTTTCAAGAGGGATGGGCCGCTTTCTCCGCTATCTCTAAATTTCAGACATCTTTTTTGTGGAGAACGACGAATATCGTATACGATATTCCATTTCTAAAATGTTTGACACGATATTTCGGAAATGATATTCTTAAATAGAAAAATAATAATATCCCCGGTCTTTCCGTCCGGAAAAGCCGGGATTTCAGATCCTATGGAGGCACACCACACTATGGACAGCTTAAAAAAGCCATGCCCGTTCGGGTACAGATCACCGCCATCCTGCGAAAAGCGCTCTTTTCCGGCGAGTACAAGAGCGGCGATGAACTGAGCCTGACCGAGACTGCCGAGCGGCTGGGCGTCAGCCGCACGCCGGTGCGGGAAGCATTCCAGACTCTGGAGGCCGAGGGCCTCATCGAGCTGCGGATGAACCGGGGCGCCATCGTCAAGACCATCGACGAGAAATACATCACCGACCATTACGAAATGCGCATCCTGCTGGAATCGGAGGCCGCAAAGCGCGCCGCCCAGCGGGGGATGCCGGACGCCGCCGACTACATCAAAAAGCTGGAAGCTCTGCAAAGCCATATGGACAGCGTTTCAACGGAGGAATACGAAGAGCTGAACCTTGCCGTCCACTCCGCCATCTGGACAGCGGCAGACAACGAGCGGCTCTACAAATTCCTGTCCAGTCTCTGGAACGGCCCCAGCGTGGGCATTGCCTCCCCGAAGCTGGACCATTATATCAAGTCCACTCAGGAGCATATCGACATCCTCAAGGCCATCCAGAAGCAGGATGCCAAGGCCGCCCAGAAGGAAATGGCAAAGCACATCGAGCGCAGCCTGAACAATATCCTCAAGAACTTCAAATTCCGCACATGAAAAACGGCTGGGGCCTCGCGGCCCCAGCCATTTTGTTTTGCATATTACTTGCGGAGGAAGTCCGGCAGGAGCTTGCCCTGCTTGAGCCACTGATGATACTCGGCGGTCGCGGCGAACTCCACGTCGCCGGCGGAGTTCAGCGCAGTCTCCACAGAGTCCTGGATCACGCCGATGATGAAGCCGACACCGACCATCTGCATGGCCACATCGTTGGAGATGCCAAACAGGGAGCAGGCCATGGGGATGAGCAGCAGAGAGCCGCCGGCCACGCCGGAAGCGCCGCAGGCACCCAGAGCGGACATGGCGCTCAGGACGATGGCGGCAGGCAGGGTCACGGGGATGCCCAGCGTGTTGGCCGCAGCCAGCGTCATAATGGTGATGGTGATAGCCGCGCCATCCATATTGATGGTAGCGCCCAGAGGGATGGAGACGGAATACATATCCTTATCGAGGCCCAGCTTCTCGCACAGGGCCATGTTGACGGGGATGTTGGCCGCAGAGCTGCGGGTGAAGAAAGCGGTCAGGCCGGACTCCTTCAGGCAGCGGAACACCAGAGGATACGGGTTGCAGCGCAGATAGAGGAACATGATGAAGGGCGAAACGATGAACGCCATGAAGAGCATGGTACCCACCAGCAGGGCCAGCAGCTTGCCGTACTGGGTAAAGATGGCCAGACCGTTACCGGCCACATTGGTGTACACCAGACCCATGATGCCGAAGGGCGCCAGATTGATGATCCAGCGCACCACCTGAGACACAGCGTCGGCAGTGTCGGCAAGGAACTTCTTGGTGGTGTCAGAGCCGATGTTCTTCATGGCAAGGCCGAACATGCAGGCCCAGAACAGGATGCCGATGTAGTTGCCGCTCATCAGAGAGCTGACGGGGTTGGCGACGAAGTTGGTGAGCAGGGTGCCCAGCACCTCGCCCAGACCCTGCGGTATCACATCCGACTGCGCAGCGTCTGCCAGAACGACCGACACAGGGAACATGAAGCTGGTGATCGAAGCGATAGCAGCCGCAAGGAAGGTGGTGAGCATGTACAGCCAGATGACCGTGCCGAAGCGGCGGTCCAGCTTGGAGCTGCCCTGTGCCAGTGCGCTCGCCACGATGACGAACACCAGCACCGGAGCGATGCCCTTCAGTGCGCCGACAAACAGGCTGCCCAGCTCACCGACCCAGCCTGCACCCGGCACCGCAAGCGCCAGCACCGCGCCGATGACCAGACCGACGACGATGCGAAGGATGAGGCTGACCTCATTGTACTTCTTCGCAATGGCTTTTGCACCATTCATCATATAAAACACTCCTCTGTATTTGTGCGTCCTCGACGCACACTTTTCCTGTCTCTTACCCAAAGACAGTTGTTATTATAGCACACACGGAAGAAAAGTCAAAGGTTTTCAGTGAATTTTTCGGGCTGCTTCGGCAGATTTTTTCGTTTTCAGCCTTCCTCCGCGCCGCCTTGTGTGTGCGTCACAAGAATACACAATTAAAATATTTTACCGCTCAGGGCAGAAAAATCCCCCGGCAGAGTTCGTCTGCCGGGGGTAGTCATTCTTATTTATTTTTTCTGATCTTTCAGTCGTCCAGATAGGTCACTTTGCCGGGGACGAAACCCTGGATGCCCATGCCGGGTGCATCCGAAACGGTGATATTCTTCTCGTCGAAGACCGCGCCGCCGAGGATGTGGTCCTCGCTGCAGAGCACCGGGCCGTCCAGGTCCACTTTGGTGATGATCTTCTTGGCGCAGGCCAGCTCCACGGCTGCGTTGACCGAGATCTTGGCTTCCAGCATACAGCCGATCATGCACTCCACGCCGTAGACCTCTGCCGCCGAGGCGATGCGGAGGGCGTTGGTGATGCCGCCGCACTTCATCAGTTTGATGTTCACAAAGTCGGCCGCGCCGGTCTGCATGATGCGCAGGGCATCTGCCGGGCTGAACACGCTCTCATCGGCCAGCACCGGCACACTGGCGTGGCGGGTGACGTACTGCATCCCCTCGAGGTCAGCCGCCGGGACAGGCTGCTCGACGAACTCGATGTCCAGGCCCTTCTCCTGCATCTGGTCGAGGATGCGGACAGCCTGCTTTGCATTCCACGCCTGATTGGCGTCGATGCGGAGCTTGACGTCCTTGCCCACGGCCTCGCGGACGGCGGCCAGACGGGCCACGTCCAGCTCCGGGTCGATGCCCACCTTGACCTTCAGGCAGTCATAACCGCGCTGGATGGCGGTGCGGGCGTCCCGGGCCATCTCCTCGGGCGGGTTGACGCTGATGGTGATGTCCGTCACGATATTGCTGCGCGCGCCGCCCAGCATCCGGTAGACCGGGGCGCTGTACTTCTGGCCCAGCAGGTCCCACAGGGCCATATCCACGGCAGCCTTGGCGCTGGTGTTGTGGACGAGGGCCTTCTGCACGGCGGCGGTCAGATCCTCGAACTCGTCGAGGCCGCGGCCCAGGATGGCCGGAGCGATGTGGTCGCGGATGGCACCGAGGATGGCACCGGTGGTGTCGCCGGTGATGACACCGGTGGGAGGTGCCTCACCGTAGCCCACCGCGCCGGTGTCGGTGTGCAGCTCAACGATGACGTCCTCCACGCTGCTCACGGTGCGCAGTGCTGTCTTGAAGGGGACGCGGAGCGGGGTCGAGATGCGGCCCAGCTTTACCTGTGTGATCTTCATGCCAGTCCCTCCTTATTCTTCCTGCATGTGTACGGTGGCCGACAGCTTCTGATAGGCGACGCGGGGCGTGCCGTCTTCCACATGGATGATGCCGCAGCGGGCAAAACCGTTCTTCTCGAGAAGATGCTGCATGATCTTGTTGTCGGCGTGGGTGTCGGCCCGCAGGCTCTCGCAGTGTTCGAGGCACCATGCGATGACCTCAGACGCCACGCCCCTGCGGTCACCCGTCGAGGCCAGCCGGTGGATGGTGCCGTAAGGCACCTCATCGTTGAGCCACTGGCCGTCTTCGATTTTTGCGTAGGTGGGGTCCGGCCCGAGGATGAAGGCAAACACCGCCTCGAGACAGCCGTTCACCGTATAGACGAACAGCCGGTTGGAGTCGATGTCTTCTTCCAGCATCTCCTGCGGCGGATAGCTGTCGCCCCACTGGGTCGGGTTGCCCGAATCCGCCATTGCTTTCCGGGCATGGGCATAGATCTCTAAAATTTGCTCCAGATCAGAGCGCCGTGCTCCACGAAACATTCCGTTTCCACCTTCTCTTTCCGTGCGCCGCAGCGCACTCCCGCATTTTTTCAGGTCTGGCTTTTATTGTAACACACTCTGCATCGTTTTTCCATCTTAAGACATCAAAAGACGTCCCGCAGACACGGGACGTCTTTTTTCGCGGTGTGCTCAAAGGTCAGGCCGGTGTGCGGGTGCGGGCCGCGCGGCTCTGGCGGTACTCACGGGGGCTCTGGCCGTACCGCTCGTGGAACAGGCGGTAGAAATAGCTGGTGTTCTCGTAGCCGACGTAGGTGATGATCTGCTGGATGTTCCAGTCGCTGCGGCGCAGCAGGCGGGCGGCAGTCTCCATCCGGTGCTTCTGGAGCAATTCCTTATAAGTACGGCCTGTCTGCGCCCGGACGCACTCGCTGACATAGGCCAGAGAGACGCCGTAACTGCGGGCCACATTGGAGAGGCTGGCCTCACGGTAATTCTTGGTGATCTCATCCAAAGCCGCCTGCACCAGCTCTTCGCGGCTGACGGCCGCGCCGTAGGCTTCCAGCGGGAATTTCTTGATGCTCATAGGTATCCTCCGTTGCGGCGCAGCCGGGGACAGGGGGGATGTCGGAGCCGGGCCGCGCTCAGGTCTCATAAGCGTCCCTCTGTTGGGAGGCTTCTGCTTATAATACGGCGCATCCGGGCCGGAAATTGCATAAGACAAGAAAAAACTCCAAAATTTTTCAGACGGGGTCTCGACGAAGCAAAAGCTGCCACCCATGTGGGGCAGCAGCTTTTCAGGAAAAGAAGAAGAGGAAAACAGAACTCAGAACATCTTCTCGTGGTGATACCGGCCCGTGCGCAGGAACTCCACCCACTCGGCGATGTTCACGGCGTGGTCGCCGATGCGCTCGAGGTACTTGATGACCATCAGCACATCCAGCGCGGCGTCCACTTTGCCGGGGTCGGCGGCGATCTCCGCCGCCAGCATCCGCTTGATGGTGTTGAAGTCGTAGTCCACCGCGTCGTCGGCGTCGATGACGGCTTTTGCCGCCGCCTCATCTTCTGCCGCAAAGGCGCTCATGGCGTCCTGCAGCATCTTGTGGGCTTTGCGGCCCATCTCAATGCTCCTGCTCACGGCGGGGTCGCCTGCCTTGCGGACGCCGGCCAGATGGGGGACGATCTCCGCGATGTCGGCGGCGTGGTCACCGATGCGCTCCACGTCTGTCACCACTTTCATGGCAGCAGAGATAAAGCGCAGATCACCTGCCACCGGCTGCTGACGCAGCAGCAGGGTCATGCAGCGGTGCTCGATGTCCCGCTCCATCCGGTTGACCTCGGTGTCGCCCTTGATGATGCCCTTTGCTTCCTCGGCGTCCGCCGTGCAGAGGGCTTCCAGCGCATCCTCCACCGCGTCGGCAGAGAGCTGGCTCATCTTGGCCAGCGATTCCTTCAGGGCCGCGAGGTCGGCTTCGTACTGTGTGCGTGTGCTCATATCGCAAACCCTCCTTTTTAACCGAAGCGGCCCGAGATGTAGTCCTCGGTGCGCTTATCCTTCGGGGTGCTGAAAATCTCGCTCGTGGGGCCGCACTCCACCAGCTCACCCAGCAGGAAGAAGGCCGTGCGGTCGCTGATACGGGCCGCCTGCTGCATATTGTGGGTGACGATGACCACGGTGTAGTTCTTTTTCAGCTCGCTCATCAGCTCTTCCACCTTCATGGTGGAGCCGGGGTCGAGGGCGCTGGTGGGCTCATCCATCAGCAGGACTTCGGGCTTGACGGCCAGAGCCCGGGCGATGCACAGGCGCTGCTGCTGGCCGCCGGAGAGGCCCAGCGCGCTCTTTTTCAGGCGGTCTTTCACCTCGTCCCAGAGGGCAGCGCCCCGCAGGGAGTTTTCCACCAGCTCATCCAGCTCCGCCTTATTGCGGACGCCGTGGAGCCTGGGGCCGTAAGTAATATTGTCGTAGATGCTCATGGGGAAGGGGTTCGCCTTCTGGAAGACCATGCCCACGCGGCGGCGCAGGTCGGTCAGCTGCATCTCCTTTGAGAAAATATCCTCGCCCCGGAGCCGGACGTCGCCCTCGATGCGGACGTTCGGCACAAGGTCGTTCATCCGGTTCAGGGTCTTGAGAAAGGTGGATTTGCCGCAGCCCGAGGGGCCGATGAGGGCAGTGATCTCCCGTTCGCCCACGTCCAGCGAGATGCCCTTGAGGGCCTTGAAGTCGCCGTACCAGAGGTTCAGATCATGGGCCGTAATAATTGATGCCATACAGACTCCTTTATTGGTTGACTGCTCCTTCATCCAACCTCTCAGTCGGGCTTGCGCCCGCCAGCTCCCCTTGTAGGGGAGCCTCTGGCGAAGAGGCTGACTTTTCCGATATGCCAAGGCCTCCCCTCGATAGGAGCAACAACGACGACCGCCGCCAGTGGCGGAAACAGGGAGTCGCTGTTGGGGCCGCGGCCAGCAAGACGCAAGCAAAGCGCTGCGGCGGCTGGGTGCCGCAACCCGGGCAGTGGCATCGCGTCAGCGATGACGGAGAGGTTTACTGTTTCTGTTTGAGCTTTGTTTTTGCCAGACGGGCTGCGAGGTCGATGAGAAGCACCAGAACCAGCAGCACTGCGCCGATGCCCCAGGCGGAGGCGAAGTCGCCATCCTCGAAGGCCCGCAGATAGAGCAGGACGGAGAGGGTCGCGCCGTTGGATGTGTAAGCCTTGGCGATGCTGCCTGCAATAACTTCCGCCGCGCCGGCGGTGAAGAGCAGGGCCGCGCTCTCACCCACGATACGGCCCACGGCCAGGATGCAGCCGGTGACGATGCCGTCGATGCTGCAGGGCAGCACGATGGTGCGGATGATGTGCCACTTGCCCGCGCCGAGGCCCAGAGCGCCCTCCCGGTAGCCCTGCGGCACCGTTTTGAGGGACTCCTGCGTGGTACGGATGATGGTGGGCAGGTTCATGACCACCAGCGTCAGGCTGCCGGAGAGCAGGCAGGTCTTGAAGCCCATGGTCTGGGCGAAGACCAGCATCCCCACGAGGCCGTAGATGATGCTGGGGATGCCCGCCAGCGTCTCATTCGTGAACTCGATGACCTCAATGAGCTTCCGGTTGGAGGCGTACTCTGTGAGGTAAACTGCCGCGCCCACGCCCAGCGGAAGGACGATGAGCAGGGTGAGCAGGATGACATAGAACGTGTTGAGGATGGCGGGCAGGATGCCGTCGGTGCCTTTGAGGACGCTGGCGGTGGTGGAAAGGAATCTCCAGCTGATGTGGGGGATGCCCCGCACCAGTACCAGCCCGATGACGCCCACCGTGAGGGCGATGACCAGCACTGCCGCCGCCCAGACCACAGCGGTCATGATGACGTTCCATGCGCGGCGGGAGGGGGAGAAGTCACTTTTCATCCTTGTTTCCTCCCTTCAGCACAGCGTTGAGCAGCACATTGATGACCATGATGAAGACGAACAGCACCAGCGCGATGCTGAACAGCGCCTGCTTCTGCAGGCCGCTGGCGTAGCTCATCTCCTTGGCGATGGCCGTGGTCAGGAAGGTGACGCTGCGGAAGAGGCTGTCCGGCATATTGGGGCTGTTGCCGGCCACCATCATGACGGCCATTGCCTCGCCGATGGCGCGGCCGATGCCCAGAACGATTCCGGCTGCAATGCCGCTCCTGGCCGCCGGGATGCTGATCCTGAACCATGTTTCCGTATCGGTCGCACCCAGTGCCAGACTGCCCTGCTCATACTCGGGCGGCACGGCGTTGAGGGCCGTCACCGACACCGACACGATGCTGGGCAGGATCATGATGGACAGCACCACGATGGCCGACAGCAGGCAGGCGCCCGACGCCTTGCCAAACACCTTCGCCACCGCAGGCACCAGCACCTGCATACCCAGCAGGCCGAACACCACGCTGGGGATGCCGCTCAGCAGCTCCACCGCCGTGACGACCACATTGCGCACGCCGGGAGCTGCCGCTTTCGAGAGGAAGACTGCCGTCAGCAGGCCCACCGGCACACCGATGAGGGACGCGCCCAGGGTGCCGTAAATACTCGAAAGCAGGAAGGGCAGGATACCGTACTTCGGCTCGGACGCCGTGGAGGCCCACTCGGTGCCGAAGAGGAATTTCAGCGGGCCGATCTTTCCGATGGCGGGCAGGCCCGACAGGAACATATAGATGGTAATGACAGCCACGCAGCCCACGGCGAGGATGCCGCAGAGGAAGAAGATGGCGTTCATGACAGCTTCCAGCCATTGGGCCGGGGTGCGGGGAAGCTCGAATTTTTTCATAAAAACACCTGAGGGATCCCCTCACAAAGTTACTCGTTCACCGGCACAGCGCCTGCGGTGCGGATGAGGTCGGCAGCGTCGGTGCTGGCAGCAAAGTCGAAGAACGCCTGAGCCTGAGCGGAGAGGGTGACGGAGTCGTTGGTGACGAACACGAAGGGACGCTGCACCTCATAGCTGCCGTCCTTGACGGTCTCCTCGCTGCACTCCACGCCGCCGACGGTCACAGCCTTGACGGTGTCGCCGATGGCAGACAGGGAAGCGTAGCCGATGGCCAGAGGATTGGCCTCCACAGCGCTGATGACAGCGCCGGTAGCCGTCAGCTCCTGCGCGTACTTGCAGGAATCCTTGACGTCCACGATGCTCTCGAAGCCATCGCGGGTGCCGGAGCCAGCCTCGCGGCCCACCAGAACGATCTCGCCGTCGTCGCCGCCGACCTCGGACCAGTTGGTGATCTCGCCGGTGAACATCTGCTTGAGCTGGTCAACGGTCAGGTCCTCGACCTTGCTGTCCTTGTTGACGATGATGGCGATGCCGTCCAGCGCTACGATAGTGCCGGTGACGCCGGTCTCGTCAGCCTTCAGGGCGCGGGAAGAAAGGCCGATGTCCAGAGTCTTATCGGCAGCGCCGGTGATGCCTGCGCCGGAACCGGTGGGGTCATAGCTGATGGTGACATCCGGCTCGATCTCGGCGAAGCCCTCGGTCAGGGCGGCGATGACGTTCTTCATAGAGGTGGAACCGCCGGTGGCGACATTGCCGGACAGCGCAGCCGTAGAAGAAGCGGAAGCTGCGGTGCCGGATGCGGCGGCAGAAGAGGCAGCAGTGGAAGAAGCTGCGCCGCCGCAGGCGGTCAGGGCAGCAGCAGCGGCAGCAGCGCCGCAGATGGACAGGAACGAACGACGAGTGATCTTTTTCATCATAATATCTCCTTCAACTGGGCCGGCCCTTTTGTTCTGGCCGGGCTGTTTTCCTTTTCCTCGTTGTGTCTCTCTTGGGACGCCTTTATTGTAGCGCACCGCCCATCCGGCTGCGACCATGGCGGCGCAAAATGCAGGTAAAGCTTTGTGCGGTGTTTTTGCGCTGCTGTCATCCTCTGGTAAAGCCGGTGTGGAAAACAGGACACTCGATTTTACATTTCCGGTCAAACTGTCAAAAATCCGCACGTTCCTTTGTGCATCCCGCCCGCTGAAGGGTGCAAAAAAGGCTGCTTCACAGAACGTAAAGCAGCCTTTCAGACCCTATGATCGAATCAGAATTTCTCTTCCGTGCCGTCCGGGCGGTAGAGCTGGACATATCTGCGCCATTTGTCCGCGCCCATCACCCGGCTGTAGCAGTCGGCCAGCTCTTTATTGGCCGTCTCTGCATCCAGTGTCTCCCCCTCGGCAGGCAGGACCAGCACCCGGAACCATGCGTCGAAAAGATGCTCCGTCCAGCCGGTGTCAACGGCCCCGCAGCGGGCATAAAAGCCCAGACGCCGGACGGCCATGGCCTCGTCGTCGGCCTTCTCGGGACACTCGGCCTCGATGAGGATGGCCTTTGCGCCCTCCTCATGGGTGGGCAGAGCGGCCAGCAGCTTTGCGCCAATGCCAGTGCTGCGGTAGGCGGGCAGGACGGAGAAATAGTCCAGCTGGCTCACTTCACAGCCCATAGGCTGCACCATCAGCAGATAGGACACCAGCGTCTCCCCCTCGAACACGCCCCAGGTGTGGGCCATGCCGACGGCTTCACTGTTCAGTATCATGCTCAGGGGTTTCAGCTCGCTGGGCGGGAAGTCGCGGCGCATCTCGTCCAGATACACCCGCGTCAGCTCGTCGGCGGTGAGTTTCTTCCACATAAAGGTCTGGGGCTTCATATCAAAATTCCTTTCCGATAAAAATACCGCCGGGCCGGGCGCAGCGGCCCGTTCCCGGCGGTGTTCGAGAAGCTGTTTGCGTAAGAAAACGGCTTCTTCGTTACAGCTGCTTGCGCAGGGCATCGTACACAGCCTGCACATCGCCCTTGATAACCACCTGGCAGGCGTTCTTGGCCGGGCGGATGACGCCCTCTGCGCCTGCGGCCTTGGCAGCGGCCTCGTCCACGGAGGCGTAGCTGTGCACCTCAAAGCGGAGGCGGGTGGCGCAGTAGTCCACCTTGGCGATATTGTCCTTGCCGCCGAGGGCTTTCAGGATGCCGGAGGCCAGTGCCTCGCTCTCGGCAGAGCTCATGCTGGGCGTCTTTGCCCCGCCGTTCTTATGGTTGTGATAATACTTGCGTCCAAAATAGAAGCAGGCCATGGCCACCATGGCGAGAACGATCTTGAACGGCAGCGTGATCGGAAGGAATGTGACGATGAGCGCGATGACGATAGCGGCGATCCAGCTGTAAATATCCATTCCCAAAAACATACGATAATTCCTCCTTTGGGGAACGATGCGGCGGGCGCTTCCGGCAGGAAGCCGCCCGGACCCAGTCCGGGTACAACACCATATTAACATACTGCCGGGAAAAAAGAAAGCCTTTTCGGGCATCTTTCGGCCCGAGAGCTTGCATCCCGGGCCGGAATCGGGTACTATAAAGACAGTATATCCCCAATACACGGAAGGAGCATCCTTATGGAATGGACTGATATTCGCCTGACCGTATCCAAAGCCGACGCCGAGGCCGCCGAGGCCGTGGCCACCATGATCGCGGAGGGCGGCATTTATATCGAAGACTACAGCGACATCGAGGAACAGGTGGAGCAGATCGCCCACGTGGACCTCATCGAGCAGGAGCTGCTGGACAAGCCCCGGGACACCGTCATCATCCACATGTACCTCGAGCCGGGCGCTTCGCCGGTGGAGACGCTGGCCCTCATCGCGGCCCGGATGGAGGCCGCAGGCATCCCCTACACCTCTGAGACCGAGGGGTGGAGCAGGAGGACTGGCAGAACGGCTGGCGCAAGTATTACCACCCGATGGACGTGGGCCAGCGCCTCGCCATCGTGCCGTCCTGGCAGGACTATGATACCGACCGCGTCAAGCTCATCCTCGACCCGGGCCTTGCTTTCGGCACCGGCGGCCATGAGACCACCAACCTCTGCCTCGAAGTGCTGGACGAGCGGGTCAAGGGCGGCGAGCGGGTGCTGGACATCGGCACCGGCAGCGGCATCCTCGCCATCGCGGCCCTCAAGCTGGGCGCAGCCGTGGCCGAGGGCGTGGACATCGACCCCGTAGCCGTCCGCACCGCCGGCGAGAACGCCGCCCTCAACGGCGTGGCCGACAAGCTGACCGTCCTCGTGGGCGATCTGTCCGACAAGGCCAGCGGCAAGTACGACATCATCACGGCCAACATCGTGGCCAACGCCATCATGTCCCTGGCCCCTGCCGTCCCCGGCCTGATGGCCGACGACGCCGTCTTCATCGCCAGCGGCATCATCGACAGCCGGAAGGATGAGGTCATCGCCGCGCTGGAAGCCGCCGGCCTCGCTGTGCTGGAAGTGAAAGAGAAGCGCGGCTGGGAGTGCATCGTCTGCAAAAAAGCGTAAATTTTTTAACGGGCTTGCCCTCTCAGGCCGCTTCGCGTCCAGCTCTCCCAAAGGGAGAGCCAAAGACGTAACGGGCAGGCAAAAGCCTCTCCCTTTGGGAGCAACAACGACGACCGCCGCCAGTGGCGGAAACAGGGAGTCGTTGTTGGGGCCGCGGCCAGCAAGACGCAAGTGCTTCTCAAAGCACGAAGCGGCTGCTGGGTGCCGCAACCCGGGCAGTGGCATTGCGTGAGCAATGACGGAGAGGGCAAGGACGCTCAAGGAGGAACCATGCCGCACCGTTATTTTACCACTGAAATTTCCGACGGCACCGCCGTGCTGCGGGGGGCCGACGCCCACCATCTCTCCCGCGTGATGCGGGGCAGACTGGGGGACACCGTCATCCTCTGCGACGGCAGCGCCGTCGAGTATACTGCCACCATCACCGGTTTCGGCGACGAGACGGTGGAGTTCAGCGTGGAGCCGGGCTATCCCAGTGCCGCAGAGCCCACCGTGGACGTCACCCTGCTGGTGGGCTACCCCAAGCAGGACAAGCTGGAGCAGGTCATCCGCCACGGCGTCGAACTGGGCTGTGACCACTTCATCCCGTTTTTCAGCCGCTACTGCGTGGCCGCGCCCAAGAAGGAAGAGCAGAAAAACGAGCGCTACAACCGCATCGCCTTTGAAGCCGCCAAGCAGTGCGGCCGGGGCGTACTGCCGGATGTGGCCCTTCCGCTGCCCAACTTCGGGGCCGTCTGCCGCAGCCTCGACCAGTATGACCTCGTGCTCTTCTGCTACGAGTGCGGCGGCGCACCCCTGCGCCAGCTGCTGGCTGAGGCCAGACCCACCGATGGCGAAAAGCTGAAGATCGCCATCATCACCGGCGCAGAGGGCGGCTTCGCCGCCGAGGAAGCCGAGATGGCCGCCAAGGCCGGCGCAAAGACCGTCGGCCTCGGCCCCCGCATCCTCCGCTGTGAGACGGCCCCGCTGGCCGTTGTCTCTGCCGTCATGACTCTGACGGGGAACCTCGAATAACTTCTGACATCAGAAACGGCGTCCCGCCGAGGCGGGACGCCGTTTTTCTTATCTTGCATCTGCATCCCGCAGGGCCTTTTTGATGGTCAGCAGGTTCTGCGGGCTCATGGAGAAGCTGCGCAGTCCGAGGCGGAGATACTGGGTCGCGTTGACGGCATTGCCGACGGCGAGGCCGCAGATGGTGACGGGGATGTCCGCTTTCCTGGCGGCGTCCACCACCATGGCGATGAGCTTTTTCATGGCCGGGCTGGCGGGACGATAGTAGTGCTCGGCAATGGCCAGTTCCCGGCTCACCGCGTGGGTGTACTGGGTCAAGTCGTTAGTGCCGATGACGAAGAACCGGCAGCCGTGGGCAGTGAAGTCCTCTGCCGTCAGGCAGGCGGCGGGTACGCTGAGCATGACGCCGAAGGGGACGTCAGGCTCGAACTCCACGCCCCGCTCGGCGAGCTTGCGGCGGCAGTAGTCTACCACCTGCATGGCGGAATCCCAGTCCTCGATGTTCGTCACCATGGGGAACATGACCCGCAGCGGGCCTTTTGCGGCGGCACGCATGAGGGCGCAGATCTGAACTGCCATCTGGGGCAGATCGCGCAGGCTGCTGCGGATGCCCCGCAGGCCCAGCTTGGAGGACTGGACGCCCTGATAGGCGTCGGCCATGGTGCGGTCGGCACCGAAGTCGAAGGTGCGCACCGTCACCATCTTTCCCTTGGCGGCGGCGAGGCAGGAGGTGTAGAACAGATACTGCTCCTGCTCGTCCATGGCATGGCCGGGCATCATCATGTAGCTGCTGCGCAGCAGGCCCACGCCGGACGCGCCGGACTCCATCGCGGTCCCCACGTCCTCGGGGCCGAAGCAGTTGGCCAGAAGCTCGAACTCCTCGCCGTCCCGGGTGCGGTTGGGCAGCTCGAGCTGGGCGTTCAGCTCCTTGTTCTGGCGCTGCATCTCGCAGATGCAGGTGATGGCGCTCTGCCGGGCGGCGGCATCCGGGTCAAGGATGCACTCACCCTCGGTGGCGTTCAGGATGACCTCGCGGCCGTCGCAGTCTTTCAGGAAATCTTGGCCCACTTGGGTGATGCCCGGGATGTTCAGCGAGCGGGCGATGATGGCCGCATGGCTCTGGCCGCTGCCCTCGGCGGTGATGAGGCCGAGGATGCGGCCCGCCGGGACGCTGAACAGATCGGTGGGCATGAGCAGGTCAGACGCAAGGATGACCGGGTGGTCGAGGGCCAGCCAGCTGCGGATCCGGTGGCAGAGGATGTTGGTGATGCGCTGGGTCACGTCGAGGATGTCCACGCTCCGCAGCTGCATATAGGCATTGTCCTTCATGGCGGCCAGCTGGGCGGCGTAGCGGTGGCCCACACGGTCCATCGCCTCGGCGGCACCGACGCCGGCTTTTATCTGGAAAGCCACTTCATTCATGAAGCCCTCGTCTTCCAGCATCATGCTCTGGAACAGGAAGATGGCCTGCTCCGAGGGCGCGGCGCGGCCTGCCATCTCGTCCAGCTCCTGCTGAGCCACCTTGATGGCGTCTTCCAGCGCCTGCTTTTCCTGTTCGGGGTGGAAAGGCCCCTCGCCGAACACCAGCGGCGGGCGGTCCAGCCGGCTGACCTGACCCAGCACGAGGCCGGGCGATGCGGTAAAGCCCTTATATACCTTCATGTTTCCATCTCCTCCGGCGGCACTCTGCCGGTCAGCGCCCGGCAGACCAGTGCCTGCAAAAAGGTGTTGGGCAGCAGAGCGGCCCGTGCGGCCTGCGCCGGGCCTGCTTCACCCTCGAACAGCGGCTCGAAGCTCCTGAGGCGCTCGAAGTCGCATTTTGCAAGGAAAGCTTCTCCCAAAGTACGGGTGGTGTAGTAGGGGGCGGGGTCTACGCCCACGTCCTCAGCCACGGCTTCCAGCGGGGCAAGCTCTGCATCCGAGAGTTTTGCCAGCAGGAGAGCAGCGTCTGCCGTCAGGGTGGAGGGGTGCTTTTCCCGCACGTCCTTCTGGACGGCCTCGAAGGCCGCATGGAATGCGGCAGCATCCGCGCTGCTCTCAGCCCCGCTGTCCACAGCGTAGGCGCAGCCCCGCAGCCGCCCGAAGGCCCGCAATGTATCGTGGTAGCCCAGCTCGATGTTCCGCCGGGCGGTGGCGGGCTCGAAGCGGAGGATGTCGCCCAGCTCCCAGTAGCTTCGGATGAGGGTGGTGGGCAGGCCGGTGCGGTTGGGGCGGGTGATGCCCACACCCTCCAGGTCCACACAGACCAGCTCTTCTGCGCCCATCTTCTGGGCCAGCGCGGTGGGCATATTGTCCCGGTAGCCGCCGTCGAGGTAAGACACCCCGTCGATGGTGTGGGCCCGCAGGGCGGGGAAGCAGGCTGCAGAGGCCAGCAGGTAGTCTTTCACCTTGCCCTCGGGGATGTCTTCCAGCGGAAGCTCCCGGGCCTTGAGGGTCTTCTGCTCCACGGTCACGAGGCCCAGCCGGATGGGGCTTTTGCGGAGTTTCTCTTCGTCCAGCACCCGCTCGACGATCTCTTCCAGCGGAGTGACGTCCATGCCGCCCTGGGTCACAGCGTCTTTGAGGAATGCGTGCAGCTCGGGAAGCGGCGCATCCTCGGCGGGCAGCTCCATCACATCCTGGCTGCGGATGGTCAGCCACATATCCCGGGCCGTCTCGTAGAGGTCGAGGGCGAACATAGCGCCGTTCAGGCTGCCGACGCTGGTACCCGTAATGATCTGGGGCCGCCAGCCCAGCTCGGTCAGCGCCCGCCAGACGCCCACCTGATAGCTGCCGCGGGCGCCCCCGCCCGCCAGCACCAGCGCCTTTACGGGGGTGTTGTTCTGCGCCATGTTTTCTGCCTCCTTTGATGTGTTCCGGTTTTGCCTAGATTATAGCATATTTCCCGGGAGATTTCTCTCTGTTTTTGTAACAAAAAATGTGCTATAATAAATTCACTTTGCCAGAACGATTCAGGAGGACGACAGATGCACCGCAAGCAATGGATTTTCGACATGGACGGCACCCTCACCGACAGCATGACCGTGGTGTGGCAGGGCGCACCGCTGGAGCTGCTCCGCCGCTATGGCCGCACCGCAAGACCCGGCATCCACGATGTTCTGCTGAGCATGGGGATGGTGGAGGGCGCGGAATATCTCATCCGCACCTACGATCTGCCCCTGACCCTCCGGGACTACGAGCCTGCCATGCGGCAGGTCATCCGGGACCTGTACAAAAAAGTCGAGCTGAAGCCCGGCGTCCGGGAGATGCTGGCCCGGCTGAAAGCCGAGGGCGTGCGGATGTGCATCTGCTCCAACACCTGGGCAGAGCAGTGCGAAGAAGTGCTCACCCGGCTGGGCGTCGCAGACTATTTCGAGTTCTTCTACACCGCACAGGGCGCGAAGAGCAAAGCCCACCCCGAGGTGTTCCACGAAGTCCTCGAGCGGCTGGGCGGCAGCGAACCCGCCGACGCCGTTGTCTGCGAGGACGCTGTCTACGCCACCCGTACGGCCAGGCAGTGCGGCTTCTACCTCATCGACATCGAGGATGAGACCAGCGCCGCCGATCAGCCCGAATTGCAGCGCCTTGCCGACCAGTACATAACGGATTGGACGCAGCTGGACTGGACAAAATTATAAAGCAATGGGGAGGCCCTTCCGGGCCTCCCCATTGCTTTATCGGAACTGCTTTTCCAGATAATCTTTCAGCGCCGTGCGGGCTGCAGGCTCCCGCCCGCGGGGGACAGGGACCCGTGCGCCGCTCTGCATCCAGAACTCACCCGCCGCCAGCTGGGACACCGCCGCCAGATTGACTACATAGGAGCGGTGGAGCTGGACGAAGCGCTCATCCGTTAAAAGCGGCTGGGCCACCTGTGCAAACGGCACCCGGACGGACAGGGACGGCACATCCTCGCCGCTGGCGAGATGGAAATGCACCACATGGTGGGTACACT
>ENA-OQOA01000229-OQOA01000229.1-human-gut-metagenome-genome-assembly--contig:-NODE-229-length-28585-cov-5.472591_pt1 | contig 28585 bp, 29 predicted proteins | sample MGYA00242633_ERZ504888 | MGnify/ENA primary metagenome ERZ504888 (study PRJEB26092, sample SAMD00036372) | human gut metagenome | host: Homo sapiens | study: EMG produced TPA metagenomics assembly of...
TCTGCTCTGCTCTGCTCTGCTCTGCTCTGCTCTGCTCAAAATTGTGTTGCCGGTTTCTGCAAATGTCAAGAGTTTATCCCGGTAATACTCGTACTGCTTCTGCCGGGCTTCGATTTCAGCAGGCAAACCAATATTGAGGTCAGAGCAAATCTTCTCAAAGTTGTCCAGCACATTTACAATGCGGTTCTGGATTTCGAGAGATGGAACGGGTATTTGATAATCTAACACTTTTTGAAAGTCCAGCGAATCTACTGTTCCACCCTGCTTTTGGTTTTCTGCGAATATCTTCACCGTAAGCTTGTAACGCATGAGAAACATACCGAGAAGATATCTCTTCTTTTGTCACCAGAATTTTAATATCCTGATTTACCGTCGTTTCAAACGGAATATAAGTAACCGGGAATGTGTGCCGCAAAATCCCTGACCGTGTAACGATTGCCACACTCCCAGCCGGATATACCGTCATAGATGCTTCATCAACTGCTACATTCGTGATATGGTCAGTTGTGTCTGACAAAATCGGTTGTTTAACATCTTTTGATGACACCCATGGAATTGTACCATTATCCCAGTATTTCTTTTCTGCCATGGAAGGAGTTTTGCCGCCCGACCATTTTCCGAGATTTCTGATTTCAACCGCCGATGCCTTTATTTTCGTTTTATCCAGCAGTCTTTCTCGGTAGAAGCTATACTGCGTTTTTCTAGCTGTAAGCTCCGCTGTAAGCTCCGCTGTAAGCTTTGTGAAACTGTCCAGAATCCGAACAATTTCACGCTGAATTTCAAGAGGTGGAAGTGGAATTTCTACTTTTGCCATTTTGTCCTTGGAAACATTGTACCGCGTCACTCCACTAGCTGTTTTTCCAATTTGGAACCTTAGTTCGCTCGACCTAAAAAGGTGTTTTGAAAAGTCAGGTAACAGCACTTTGGGATTATCTAAACGGAAGAAAAAGCAAAAGCTATTCAGATATAATTTTCTATCCGGCTTTCTTGTAACAACCGATGAAAAGCCGCACTCGTCCGGCGTCTCCGATGAACCTGTAAAAACTATATCTCCATATTCCAATGTTCTTTGTTTTTCGCCGACCACTATTTTCACTTTATCATTTGGATAAATATCTATTGCGGGGTTCGAATAAACATTCTTATATGTTATAAATACTTCATTTCCGTTCTCAAAATCTTTCTTTGATTTTCCTGTTAGTCCTCCGTAAAATTTTCCTATCTCGCCTAATGTCTTATATTCTACCCCATCCGGGCAAAGCTCCCGAATCAGCTCATCCAGCTTACTCATCTGCGTCCTTCACTTTCTTTGCAATATATGTATTATACAACACCATCACCGCATAATAGTACATATCTTCCTGTGTTTCAATCAAATCTTCATCAAAAACAAAATCTTCTTCTGATTCAGCAAATACCCGGCAACAGTCAATAACAATTCGCATCGTCCAGAATGTCATTATTTCTTCCGGGCATCCAGCTAATTTGCATTGCGACCAAACCATATCAATTGGTGGCTGCAGTAGCCATTTGGATTTTCCCAAATCTGCGGAGTGAAGGTAATCATACATATATCCGTATAGCGTTCCGTTATAGCTCGTGTCTTTTAATAATTGGAGTGAATCACCTTGATAAAAGTGTGTTCGCCTTATGTCCTCAAATATGTACGGGGTTACGGTTTCAATTTTTTCATCCGAATAACACTCCATCGCTCGATGAAAGTATTTAGCCCCATCATATAAAGTATCTCGTCCAAAACCGCACGCCTTAATATCATCTTTTAGTCGTTTTAATGCAGCACTCACCTGTTTTTTAGAAACCTCTATTAGCTGAAAATTGGCTTGCTTCAGAATTTCCTTTTGGACTTCCTCACTACATCTTAAAAACTTAGTCGTTATCGCTCTATGATGCTTTCTTTTGAGATTCAGGCTTTTTGCAATCGCTGACAACGGCAAGTATTCTATTTCATCTTCATTATCAATCAGAAAAACTCTTGCCGCTTCAGCAACAGCTTTTTTCTGCGCCTCCACTTCCATTTGCTCACGTTCTTTTTCATGCGAGCGCTGTAGCCAATAGATTGCAACTGTCAATACAACTGTTGCAATCAATGAGAGCACATCCACTACGAAACTCCAAATCTCAAGGCTCATCTTTACTCTAGGTTTTCCTCCAAATACCTGTCAAAATCGCTCTGGTACAGCCGATCCTGCACCACACGGTACTTTTCAAACTCCGTTTCGGCGTGCATCTTTGCCAGCTGTGCCGAGATTTTGCCTGCATCCTTCAACACTTCCAGATCATCCGCCTGCAAATAGATGTCCAGCCGCTTGGCCCAGTCCTCCATGGTCATGGGGATATGACGGCGGGCACGGTTCTCGGCAAGGTCGAGGTATGCCGAAACGATCAGCTCCATGGATTTCATTTCATCTTCGGTCAGGTAGTTTTTCGCCACCGAAACATCGCTCTTTTTGATTTTGCCGTTGGGAGCGTCCTTCCATGTGTGAAGCCCCATGTGCGGCTTTTCGGCATCGGCACGCTCATAGATCAGCTCTGCCGCTGTATGGCGATGCACGGCATAGTGCATCTTATTCTGCACCTTCGCAAAGAACTCTTTTGTGGTCAGTGCATTGCGGTCATAATCCAGCGAAGTAGCGTAAATATCGGTAAGTTTCTGGTAGAAGTTGCGCTCCGAAATACGAATTTCACGGATGCGCTCCAACTGCTCTTCAAAGTATTTCTTGGTCAGGACTGTGCCGCCGTTTTTCAGGCGCTCCTCATCCATTGCCCACCCCTTGATGGTGTACTGCTCCACGATCTGGTTCGCCCAGACACGGAACCGCACCGCCCGCTGGTTGTTCACCTTGAAGCCGACCGCAATAATCATTTGCAGATTATAGTGGTTCACGCTGCGAGCAACCTGTCGGCCACCCTCATTTTGAACTATTCGGAATTTCCGAATCGTTGCCGCTTCGTCCTGCTCATGGTCAGCATAAATCTTTTTGATATGCTCATTGATGGTCGGAAGCCCCACATCGTAAAGGGTCGCCATCATCTTTTGCGTCAGCCAGATGTTTTCATCCTCGTAGCGCATCTCAATGCTGTCCTTGTCTTCCCCTGTGGAGGCAACAAAAGTCAGGTATTCCGCCGCAGAAGAACGTACCAATGCAGAATCTTTCTTTTTGCTTTCCATCTCAGCCCTCGATTTCTGCCACAATCTGGTCAATGGCGGCTCGCAGCTCATTCTCCCGTGCTACGATTTGCGCAATTTCAGCGTTCAGCTTCACAATGTCGATCTTTTCACGGGTATCCTTGGCTTCCACATAAGTGGAAACCGACAGGTTATAGTCATTTTCCTGCACCTCGGAATACTCCGCCAGATGGGAGAAGTGTGCTTCTTCTGCCCGCTGTGCAAAGGTGTTCACTATTTTGTTAATGTTCTCCGGGGTGAGTTTGTTGTTGTTCGTCACCTTGACGCACTCGGAAGAAGCATCAATGAACAGCACCTTATTGTCCGTTTTACCCTTTTTCAGCACCATGATGCAGGTGGCAATACTGGTACCAAAGAACAGGTTGCTCGGCAACTGGATGATGCAGTCAATGAAGTTGTTGTCCACCAGATACTTGCGGATCTTCTGCTCTGCGCCGCCACGGTACATGATGCCGGGAAAACAGACGATTGCCGCCGTACCGTTGGAAGCCAGCCATGCCAGTGAGTGCATGATAAAGGCCAAGTCTGCCTTGCTCTTCGGAGCCAGCACACCAGCCGGAGCAAAACGTGGGTCATTGATCAACAGCGGATTCTCGTCACCGGCCCACTTGATGGAGTACGGTGGATTCGATACGATCAGCTCAAAAGGTTCATCATCCCAGTGCTGCGGATTGGTCAGCGTGTCCTCACAGGCAATGTCGAATTTGTCAAATTCGATGTCGTGCAGGAACATATTGATGCGGCACAGGTTGTACGTTGTGATGTTGATTTCCTGTCCAAAGAAGCCGTTGCGCACGGCATCCCGTCCCAGCACCTTTTCTGCCTTCAGCAGCAGCGAACCGGAACCGCAGGCCGGGTCATATACCTTGTTGATTTCCTTCTTGCCTACCGTACCCAGCCGGGTCAGCAGCTCCGAAACATCAGCAGGCGTAAAGAACTCGCCACCGGACTTGCCTGCATTGCTGGCGTACATGGTCATCAGGTATTCGTAGGCATCGCCAAAGGCATCAATGTCATGCTCTTTCACATCGCCAAGGTTCATATCTGCCACGCCGTTCAGCAGTTTAACGAGCTTTTCATTGCGTTTGGCAACGGTCGCGCCTAGCTTGTTGCTGTTCACATCGTAATCATCAAACAGCCCTGCAAACTGTCCCTCAGAGGAGCTGCCCTTTGCGGATTCCTCAATGTGCCGGAACACCGTTTCCAACGTTTCATTGAGGTTTTCATCGCTGGCCGCTTTTGCCCGTACATTGCAGAACAACTCACTGGGCAGGATGAAGAACCCTTTTTCCTGTACCAGCCCTTCCCGTGCCTGCTCTGCCTCTGCATCAGGCATATCCTCATAGCGGAAGTCCGGGTTGCCTGCATCAATTTCGCCCTGATTGATGTAGCTGGCAATGTTCTCCGAAATATAACGGTAGAACATCGTACCGAGAACGTAGCTCTTGAAATCCCATCCGTCCACTGCGCCGCGCAGATCATCCGCAATCGCCCAGATTGCACGGTGCAGCTCTTCGCGTTCCTGCTCTTTTTTGGTGTCTACCATTTTTATTTCCTCCATCAAATGCGGATTTCCGCATTGTTTTCTTTCATTTTAACATAGTAAATGTACCACTATTGGTACACCATGGTGTCTTTTTCTAAAAAGGATACACTTTCCCTTTATACTATCCTAGTAAAGCGTACCACAGCTTTTCCGTGATTGCAAGCCGATAAAAATTTCCATTGCATTTTTCAGCGAGATAGTGTACACTTTTTTCAATCTCATCCACTATCTGCATCTCAGACGTGTTTCGTATCAGTAAGCATCTACGGTTTTGGAGGGAAACAAATGAAAGTGAAAAAGACCAAACTGCCCGAAAATCTGTATCATTACACCAGCCTCATCAAGTATCGGATGATTCTTGCAACTGGGAAATTGCTTCTGACACCTTCCAATCTGAAATATGACAACGCCACACTCCATGACGAACCACTCTTTTTTAATGGGCAGAAAATTGGTTATAAATCCGTTGACAAATATGAAAACTATCACCCTGTCGTCTGGCTGACTGCCAATGACCATGCTGGTGCCAAAAATACCGGCCTGTCCAACGACAAAATCATGTGCCGCATTACCATCAGGACCAATGGTAAAATCTGGCGGTATCTGCCTTGGCGCACTTTCTGCGACAAGTACAACGCTGACCGCAGCGTTGCCTCAACCCTCAAACAAACCGCTAACGACTACCTGAACTGGTATGTCTGTGAATCTGAGATTCCAGTTGCGGACTTTGCAAAGGTCGAGTTTCTGGCTGAAGATGGCACCTACAAAGACGAGAAAGACATTCCCGGATTTGCTCTGACGGATATTGCCCCGGAACTTTTTGAGTAAAATATCACTTATATGTACAGACCCCCGCCAACATCCGCTGGCGGGGGTCTGCTATGCTTACAGCTCTATGCTGTTCTGCCTGTTCTTCTTCTGGCTCCTATCTGTGGTCTGCTCCTGCTCCCTCATAAGCCCAATGACCTGCTGCATCTTTTCGGCACCGAAATAGTTCCACACTCGCCTGAAATCGCGTTTCATCGCATAGAGCTGAGAGTTTTCAGCCTCCACCTCTTTCAGCCGCTGGCTTAGATGATGGGTAGCTTTCTTCTCGTCCTGATAGAAGTGCAGATACTTATCCCGCTCATCCTTGACCTCCCAGTACTTCCGATGGAGGGCAAAGAGTACCTTCACCAACTTCTGGACCAGCGGCATGGCCTTCTTCTCCCGATAGCTCTTGGCGGTCTCAAATGTGGCTGCTTCTGGCACCCATTCTTCTGGCCGCTGGGAGTATTGCGCTGACAGGCTTTCCAGCCCATCCATAATGGGAGCCAGCTTGTTCAGTTCCTTGCTCTGTTTCTGGTAGGCTTTGTCTGCCTGTTGCGCCCGCTGTTCCGCTGCATCTGCCGCTGTCTGCACGGTTTCCAGCTGCTCCTGCATCTCAGCCAGATCAGCCTGACACTCCTGCTTGGCCGCTTCCAGCGCAGCCACCTCTTTGGTGCGCTCCTGCTTCTTGAAGTCCAGCACTGACAGATGTTCTTCGTGGGTGCCTTTCTGTTCCCACTCGATGCCATGCCGCTCCATCACGGCAGCAAGCTGCTCTTTCTCGGCGTTGATCCACTGGTTCAGCTCGGATTCTCGCTTGGAGCCGCCTGCAAAGCCCAAGACCTTCAGAGCCTGCTTCAGGGAGACCTTGGTGTCCAGTCCTTTGCCTTTCCAGCCGGACACATACGGCACGAAGTCGATGTGCAGATGGGGCGTAGCTTCATCCATGTGGAGGAATGCTCCGAACACCCGCAGTGTCGGGTTACGTTCTTGGAAGCCCTGCATATACTCGTCCAGCAGTTCCTTTGCCAGCGCGCCGTTCTCGGTCAAGACACCCATATCATCTTTGTTGCCGATCTGGACGATCAACTCATGGAAGAGCTTTTCCTGCTTGCCTGTCCGCAGATGCTCATAGTAGTCGTTGATACAGCGGTCCTTGCGCTTCTGCTTGGCGTTGTAGCGGTTCACTGCCTCGTCAAAAAGTTCGTGGTACACCTTCTGAATCGGTTCATCCCGGTACACAACATTCAGGCTGCTGCGCTCCGGGTCTACGTTTTCAGCGGTAAAACTTCTCCGGTTATGGTTGAGGGAGCCGGGACCCCGCATTGCGGAAATGGTTCTTTTCAATCGCACGTCCTTTCTCTGTGGAAGTAACTGGTGCCGGACACGGCAAAGGCTTTGTTACTTTCGTCGAAAGTAACGCAAAAGCACTTTTGACAGACGTTCCGTCCATCAAAAGATGCCTTTGCGCCCTGCCGGGAGCTTCCGTCTGCGGACGAGGTTTTGCTGCGCCTCACCGCTGCCCGGTCCAACACCACCTTCCTGCGTGATTGCATTCACAGGAGCGTGACACGCTCCTGTCCTCTGCCAATAGAGGAAATCACCAGCGGAAGCTTTCTGGCACGCCTCGTCTGTCCAGATACTCCTGCCGAGCCTGCTCCCGCTGTTCCTCGGTGGGTGCTGTCTTGTACTGGGCATACAGCTCATGCCGCAGCATCGCATCCAATTTTTGCTCCAAACCCTGCTCAATTACCTCTTCGTACTCATTTTCACCGCTCAAATGATAATGCAGCAAGGCGACGAAAAGTTCCTGCGAAATCTGCACATTTTTCATCGTTATCACCATCCCGTGTCGGTTGTGTCGATTGTGACGGTATTTTACATAGTAGCAAAAATACCGTCACAACCGTCACGAATCGTCACGCCCCAGAATTTTCCAGCGTTAATTTGACCACCCTGCCCTCATGGGTGCGCCTGCTTTCGTACCGAATCCCATAGTCGTTGTAGAGCCTGTCGGCACTCACATTCAGCTTCCGGGTCAGGATGTTTGCCTGTATGCTCACACCCGGCAGACGTTCAAGCAGTTCCGTGGGTGCACCGCTCCACTCCGGCTGTTCCGGGGTGAGCATCTTTGCCACCACTTCCAGAAGCGGGTCGGGCGGCAGCTTCCAAAGTTCCGTTTCGGCTCCTTGGAACTCCCACACGCAGCGTTCCCGGTCAAACTCCAATGTCAGCTCCTGATCCGGCTGGTCACGTCCCACAATGTCCAGTAGTGCGGTGTTGTCCGTGCGCCGCTTCTTCTGCATGATGAACGCGCCATCCGCTGCACCCAACAGACCGTTGGTGCCGGAGATCATATCAAAGCTGTCCTCAGCTTCCATCTTCCGGGTGTGATGAACCACCAGCAGGCAGATGCCGTACCTGTCGCTGAAAGTTTTCAGTTTGGTCACGATCTCGTAGTCGCTGGCGTAGCTGTATCGGTCACCGCCGATCTCCCGCACCTTCTGCAGGGTGTCGATGATGATGAGCCGTACATCCGGGTGCTCCCGGATGAATCCTTCCAACTGCTGGTCAAGTCCCTCGCTCACGGACTTAGCTTGCGTTGCGAAGTAGAGATTGCTGGTCTCCTCTACCCCGAACATCCGGGAGAGCCGCCGCTGCAGCCGGGCGTAATCGTCCTCCAATGCCAGGTAGAGGACGGTACCCTGATGCACCTCGTACTCCCACAGCGGAAGCCCCATCGCCACATGGTAGGCAAGCTGCCCCATGAAGAAGGACTTACCCACCTTGGGCGCACCTACAAAGAGGTAGGTGCCGCTGTACAGCAGGTCGTTCACGATGGGTTTCCGAGGTGGATACACCGTGTCGTACAGCTCGGTCATTGATATCGTGTTCAGCCCGAAATTGTTTGACTTTTTCGCGGCTTGCAGATTGATTTGCTTGCCCGAATTTGTTATAATATTGGTGTTGATTTTTGAGGACGACTGTACCGCATCTGCGCCAACAGATGCACCCGGTACGGTCGTTTTTCTATTATCCGTCATTCGCATTCCTCCTTAAGTCCGTTCAACGTCAGAGTTACCATTTGCAGGGTCTCCAGCAAGTCCGGCGGAACTTCTTCATCCACGGCCAGCCGCTGCAATTCCTGATAGATTAGCTTCATCTGGTCTCGCAAGGCTTTGTAGACCCTTGGGTTGCCTACCACGGTGATTTCCCGGTCAGTCAGGCGGCGGATGATATACTCCTGCTTGGTCAGGCCGGAGAGTTTTACCTTGGCTTCCAGAACCTCGTCCTCTTCCGGGGACATTCGGAAGGCTACCACCTTGTTCCGCCAGCGGCCTTGCTGGTCGAGTACTCGTTCCATCTTCATCCCTCCTTTCGCTCCATGTCCAGCTTCTGCGCCATCTCCTGCTGCTTTGAGGGGAAGAGATGGGCGTACTTATAGGTGATGTCCACGCTCTCATGCCCCACCCGGTCTGCGATTGCCAGCGCCGAGAAGCCCATCTCGATCAGCAGCGATACATGGGAGTGCCGCAGGTCGTGGATTCGGATGCGCTTCACCCCGGCTTCCTTGGCTCCCCTGTCCATCTCGTGGTGCAGGTAGCTCTTGGTCACCTCAAAGATCCGCTGGTCTGGCTGAACTTTGTAGAGGGATTTCAGATAGTCTCTGATCTCGTCCGTCAGAAACTGCGGCATCTGGATGACACGGACGCTCTTGGGTGTTTTCGGGTCGGTGATCACATCCCGGCCTTTCAGCCTTTGATAGGATTTGGTGATGGAGAGCAGCCCCTTGTCCAAGTCGAAGTCTGCCGGAGTCAGAGCCAGCAGCTCGCCCTCCCGGATGCCACACCAGTAGAGAACTTCAAACGCATAGTAGGATTGCGGCTTGTCCATCATGACTTCTGCGAATTTGAGGTACTCTTCTTTTGTCCAGAAGAGCATCTCCTTGTGCTTTTCTGACCCCATGCACCCGGCTGTGGCTGCTGCGTTTGATTTCAGCCCGTAGAAACGGACGGCGTGGTTCAGAATGGCACTGAGTTGTCCATGCAGCGTCTTGAGGTAGGTCGGCGAGTAGGCCTTGCCGTTTTTGTCCCGGTAGTTCAGCATCTCGTTCTGCCATGCGATTACATCCCGCGGCTTGATTTCGCTGAGCCGCTTTTCTTTGAAATACGGTAAGATTTTCGTTCGGATGATATGCTCCTTGGTAAACCATGTGTTTTCCCGGAGTCGCTTCTTTTTGTCCGTGATATAAATTTCCACAAAGGCTTCAAATGTCATGGTCAGGTCTGCCGCCTGTTGAAGAAGGAACTCCCGCTCCCACGCCAGAGCATCCTTCTTGGTGGCAAATCCCCGTTTCAGCTTCTTCTGCTTCACACCTTGCCAGTTCTCGAAGTAGAAGGAAGCGTACCATGTGCCCTGCCTGTTGTCCTTGTAGGCTGGCATCCTATCACTCCTCCCCTGCCCCGTAGATCTTCTCCTGATAGTACCTCCTGCTTACCCGGCCTCCCACGGTCGTGTAGCCCTTGGCTCTCAGTTCCTCGTTCCACTGGGCGATCATTTTGTACGCCAGACCCTGCGAGATGTCCAGCTCCTTTGCCAGCTCGTCTGCCTTGATAAAAATGCTGTTTGCCATTTTTTGTCCTTTCCTTGTCGGTTTCATTTCGGTGCCGCTTCATCCTCACTGACTTCCGGCAGGCATATCCCCTTTGCGGTGCTGTGCCGTCCCCTTACGGAGCGCTCGCTTCCTTTCGGAAGGTCTTGGCGGTTTGGGTCAGTTTGGCGGTCATTCAATTTTACTAAGCATTTTTGCTTATCTTTTTGTGTCCTCATTATACTAAACACATTCCGTTAAGTCAAGAGGTTTTCGGGTAAAATCTTAAACTTTTTGTTTATTTTCTATTGCACCTCCTGTTTTTCTGTGCTATACTGGGTTCAACAAATATGTTTAAGTCAGGAGGCAATCGCATGGCAGTCGGTGACCGCATCAAACGTGCCCGCAACCTCCGAGGTATGACCCAGAAAGAACTGGGCATTGCCATCGGGTTTGAGGAGAAAAGCGCAGACATCCGCATCGCACAATACGAAAGCAACATCCGTACGCCCAAGGAAGAGTTGCTCCGCAAGATTGCGGAGGTATTGGATGTGAACTATCGGTCTCTCTATGAGCCGACCCTGTACGCCGCAGAGGATGTGATGTACACTCTGTTCGAGCTGGATGAGCACTATCCCGGCACCCGGCTCTACGAGGTCACAGACACCACCGACCCGGATTTCCCGGAAAAGCACATGGCGGTCAGCTTCCGGTATCGCCTGCTGGATGACTTCTTAAAGGAGTGGCAGCTCCGTAAGAAGCAGCTCCGGGAGGGTGAGATCACCAAGGAAGAGTATCTGGAATGGAAGCTCAACTGGCCACAGACCGCCGACGGCTGCGGCCGGTACGAGCCGAAGAAAAAGTGGCGTAAAGAATAAAAGACACAAAAATGCCCTCTGAAAAACTTACCGTTTCTCAGAGGGCATTCTCATGTCTCTCTTTATGAATAATCGTCTGATAGTATCAAAGCAGTATCACAGAGCCTTTTGACTCTCAAAATATTGCATTGCATCAATACTTTTCAGGGTTTGCAGATTACTCGAGCTCGATCGTGGCCGGCGGCTTACCGGTGCAGTCGTAGAACACGCGGTTGACGTGCTTGACCTCATTGACGATGCGGCTGGTGACAGTGCCCAGCACGTCCCAGGGCATATTGTAGCTCTCGGCGGTCATGAAGTCAGTGGTGGTGACAGCGCGCAGGGCCACGGCGTAGTCGTAGGTGCGCTCGTCGCCCATGACGCCGACGCTGTGCATATTGGTCAGAGCGGCGTAATACTGGCTGATCTCCTTATCGAGGCCCGCCTTGGCGATCTCCTCACGCCAGATGGCGTCGGCGTCCTGCACGATCGCGACCTTCTCGGGGGTCACTTCGCCGATGATGCGGATGCCCAGACCGGGGCCGGGGAAGGGCTGGCGGCTGACCAGATACTCAGGCAGACCCAGCTCACGGCCAGCCTGACGGACTTCGTCCTTGAACAGGTTGCGCAGCGGCTCGACCAGCTCCTTGAAGTCCACGGTGTCAGGCAGGCCGCCGACGTTGTGGTGGCTCTTGATGACGGTGGACTCACCGCCCAGACCGCTCTCGACGACATCGGGGTAAATGGTACCCTGTGCAAGGAAATCGACCTTGCCGATCTGCTTCGCCTGTTCCTCAAAGACGCGGATGAACTCCTCGCCGATGATCTTGCGCTTGCGCTCCGGCTCGGTGACACCGGCCAGCTTTGCAAAGTAGCGGTCACGGGCGTCCACGCAGATGAAGTTGATGTCAAAGCCGTTGGCGTTGCCGGGGCCGAAGACAGAGCAGACCTCTTCCTTCTCGTTCTTGCGCAGCAGGCCGTGGTCAACAAAGACGCAGGTCAGCTGCTTGCCGATGGCCTTGGCCAGCATGGCAGCCAGCACGGAGGAATCGACGCCGCCGGACAGGGCGCAGAGCACCTTGCCGCTGCCGATGCGCTTTCGCAGGGCCTCGACATTGTTTTCCACGAAGGAGTCCATCTTCCAGTCGCCGGTGCAGCCGCAGACATTGTACACGAAGTTGTGCAGCATCTTCTTGCCCTCAGCGGTGTGGAGCACCTCGGGGTGGAACTGAACGGCGTACAGCCCCTTTTCCTCGTTCTCAGCTGCGGCCACCGGGCAGTTGACGGTGTGGGCAGTGATTTTGAAGCCGGGCGCGGCCTGCTCGATATAGTCGTTGTGGCTCATCCAGCAGACGGTGGAGGGCTGCACATCGGTGAACATCTTGCTGCTGTTGTCCACGAAGACCTCGGTCTTGCCGTACTCGCGCTCCGGGGCGCGGCAGACGTGGCCGCCCAGCAGGTGCATCATGAGCTGGCTGCCGTAGCAGATGCCCAGCACAGGCACGCCCCAGCTGAAGATCTCGGGGTCGATGGTGGGCGAATCCTCCAGATAGACGCTGTTGGGGCCGCCGGTGAAGATGATGCCCTTGGGGTTCTTCGCCTTGATGACGGACAGGTCCGTCTTATAGGAATAGATCTCACAGTAGACATTATTCTCGCGGACGCGGCGCGCGATGAGCTGATTGTACTGGCCGCCAAAGTCCAGCACGATCACGGTTTCATGCTGCATGATGTTCTCCTCTCTCTATATCACTGGTGTGCTTCTTATAGCTAAGATTTAGTATAGCACATTTCACAACCAAAAGCGACATCTTTTGTGTATTTTTCTGTTTTGTTTTTCGTTTCGAATTGTAAACCTTTTCGCTAATTCAAAGTTGACGCAGCGTTTGCAGTCTGCCATACTGGGAGTATGGCCGCTTTGGGCCAGAACGTATAGGAGGAACAATTCTTATGAGTCAGAACACCCAGGCCGCTGCGGCCACCAAGTCCAAGTTCTCTGTGCGGGACATCTGCTATGCAGGTCTGTTCGCCGCCGTTATCGCCGTCATGGCCCAGATCTCTATCCCGATGCCTCTGGGCGTCCCCATGACCATGCAGACCTTCGCCATCACGCTGGCTGCTGTGGTGCTGGGTTCCAAGCTTTCCGCCATCGCTTCGCTGGTGTACCTGGCACTGGGCGCTGTGGGCGTGCCGGTGCTGGCAAACTTCTCCGGCGGTTTCGATAAGTTCGTCGGCCCCACCGGCGGCTTCCTCATCTCTTTCCCCCTGATGGCCTACATCATCGGCCTCGGCGTGGAGCACCGTGACGCCTTCAAGGGTGCTTTCGTCACCGCTGTCATCGTCGGCACGGTAGTCAACTATGTGGTGGGCGTTGCAATGTTCGTGGTCGTCGCCCACAGCACCATCGCCGTGGGTATCACCGCCTGCGTCCTGCCCTTCATCCCCACTGCCATCATCAAGGCAGTTCTGGCCTGCGCCATCGGCCTGAATCTGCGGAAGCGCATTCCGGGGCTGAAAGCATGAGCATCGTACTTCGTCCCCATCATCTGCTCTGCACACAGGGCTATTCCGGCAAAGGCTATGACAACGATTTCGTGGCCCACATGACCGATGTGGTGCATCAGCTGCGGGATGTTCCCGGCACCACCATCCGCCTCACCTTCTCCACTGACACCCTCTGCTCCTGCTGTCCCAACAAGCTGGGGACTGACCTCTGCGACACGCAGGAAAAGGTCAAGCGCTACGATGCAAAGACCGTGGAATACTTCGGTCTCGAGGAAAAGGATTACGTCTACCAGGACCTCATCCGCGAGATCGACGCCAAGGCCACGCCGGAGATCCTCGCCGACATCTGCCGCGACTGCTGCTGGTTCCCCATCAGCGCCTGCTGCAAGAATATCTGCGAAGGCCGGTATGTGAAATAAAGCGATAAAAAATACGGGATGCTGCAAAATGCAGCATCCCGTATTTTTGTTTTATCAGGCGATGAACTTATCGTACAGGCCGAACACGAAGATGAACAGGACGATGAGGGGCAGGCCATAGGTCAGATAGCCGCGCATCCAGTCGTGCATCTTGAGGCCTTTGCCGGTGTTGACTTCCTTCTTGTAGTTGTCCCAGCCCCAGCCGTAGCGGGTGACGCAGAACAGCAGGTAGACGAGGGAGCCCAGCGGCAGGAAGAGGTTGCTGACGAGGAAATCCTCCACATCCAGCACCGCACCGCCGAAGATGGCGAAACCGTCCCAGGCCCAGACGTTGTAGCCCAGCACACAGGGCAGAGAGAGGGCGATGATGAGGAAGAAGTTGACGAGGCTGGACTTCTGACGGTTCCAGCCGGTCAGCTCCATGCCGCAGCAGATGATGTTCTCGAAGACGGCCAGCACGGTGGAAAGCGCCGCAAAGGCCATGAACAGGAAGAACAGGCTGCCCCACAGACGGCCCATCGCCATATTTGCGAAGATGTTGGGCAGGGTGATGAAGATGAGGCTGGGGCCGCTGGTCTGGTCCACGCCGTAAGTGAAGCAGGCCGGGAAGATGATGAGGCCGGCGGTGATGGCGACGAAGGTATCCAGCACCACGACGCGGACGCTCTCGCCCAGCAGGGCGTGCTCTTTGCCGATGTAGCTGCCGAAGATGGCCATTGCACCGATGCCGAGGCTCAGGGTGAAGAACGCCTGATTCATGGCCCCCACCAGCGTGTTGACGATGCCCACTTCCTTCATCCGCTCAAAGTCGGGTACAAGGAAGAAGGTCAGGCCCTCCTTTGCGCCGGGCATAAACATGCTGTTGACTGCCAGCACCACCATGATGACCAGCAGGGCGATCATCATGACTTTCGTGACTTTCTCGAGGCCGTTCTGCAAACCGCGGGCGCAGACGAAGATGCCGATGGCCACAACGACCACCATCCAGAAGCCCATGGTCAGCGGGCTTGCCAGCATCTCGGTGAACTTACCAGCCACCTGGTCGGCGTCAAGGCCCACCAGCTTACCGGCAGCGGTCATGTAGAAGTAGTGGAGCATCCAGCCGGCCACCGTGGTGTAGAACATCATCAGCAGGTAGCAGCCGATGAGGGTGAAGTAGCCGTGGATGTGCCACTTCTGGCCGGGCTTTTCGAGGGCCTGATAGGCGCGCACCGGGCTCTTGTGGCTGGCACGGCCCACGGCGAACTCCATGGTCATGATGGGCAGACCCAGAATGACGAGGAACAGCAGGTAGAACAGCACAAAAGCGCCGCCGCCGCCCTGACCTGCCATGTAAGGGAACTTCCACACATTTCCGATGCCGATCGCGCAGCCAGCGGAAAGGAGGATGAACCCGAGTCTCGATTTGAGTTTTTCGCGTTCCATTGATTGTCTCCTTTATTGCACCTTGCAAAAATCTGCGCCCGTCGTTTCGTCCACGACGGGCGCACAGTATATTGATTATATCACAGCTTACGGCAGATTTCCCAGAAGTATCGCTTGAATCTTTTTCACGTTTTTCTTGGGAGAGTTTGCTGTATTTTCATGTTTTGAGCAGTTCCGACTGTATTTCGTCCAGCTGCTCGTAGCTGTAAAGGCGGTTGAGGGCTTCCACCAGCTCTTTTTTCGAGAGCCGGGGCGGCAGGCCGAGAGCGCAGAGCAGCTTGTTTTCCGCTCAGCCGAGCCCGCCGTACCCGAAAGCCCCCACTCATAGAGGTCGGTATAAGTAATTTGCCGCCCCTCCGGCTTTGCAGGGGCAATGCCAGCTTCTTCGCCCAGAGCGTCCCGGAGCGCCTGCAAAACGAGGGCATCGTCCACGCCCTCGACCCCCAGAAGCCCCTCTTTGCCGGGCTGAGCCTTCCGCTTTTCCTTGCCGTGGATGGCCGGAACGTAGGCTTGCACCACGTTCTTCTCCCCCACCAGATTTGTGATGTAGGTGCGGATGCGGAAGCCCGCCGCGTCGGAGTCCGTCAGGAGGATAAGACCATTTTTGTGGGCCAGCTGTTTGAAGAGCTGCTGACGCTTCTTATCCTTATAGATGCCGAAGCCGTCCGTCAGCAGGATCATGGCGTCGGTCAGGTGGGAGAGACGGGCCGCATCGTATTTGCCCTCCACGATGAGCACACGGTCGGTGTGCAGCAGTTCCAGTTTCTCACTCATCTTCTTCCTCCCGCCATTGCCAGACGGCAGAGCGCCGTTTCCAGCAGAGTCTGCGCGCTCACGGGCTGGCTTTTCAGGCTCTTGTCCAGCTCAAGCAAGATCTGCATACAGGCTTCCAGCTGGGGCAGCGTGTAGTGGCTGGCTGTCTCGGCAGAACGCTTGAGCCGGTAGTCGCTGCCCTTGTAGCCGAAATCCTTGAACACGGTGCTGTAGCTCTTCCGCTTGGCTGCGCCAGTTTGACCCGATAGAGGTCCACATAGCTGCCGATCATGGCCGCCGTGATGGGGATGGGCTCCTGCTGCAGGCGGAGAAGCGTTTGCAGCTTTTTGCAGGCGCCGGTGGCGTTTTTCGCCGTGATCATCCGTATCATCTCGAAGACGTCGGCCTCGAGGCTCACAGTCCCCATCTCGGCCACCATGGCCGTGGTCACGGTCTGGTAGCCGGAGAGGGCGCAGAGCTTGTCCACCTCGTTCTCGAGAAGGAACGGGTCTTCGCCGCAGCGTTCCAGCATGGCCGCCGCCGGTACCCTCGGAGAGGGGTGGTGTCCTGCGCCTTGGCACGGTCCATCATCATGACCTTCAGCTCGTAGGGCTTGGGCTTGGCCAGCTCTTCGGCAAAACCGACCTTGGTACACTGGGCGATGAGCTTCTGCGCCCGCTTGCCCAGCTTGAGCTTATTGCGCTCCATCTCGAACACGCTGCCCAGCACCACCACGGCATTCTCGAGGCTGGCCAGCGTGGCGCACAGCTCGTCGAGGTCTTTGTCGCTGTAGGCGGCGGGGTCCACCTCGGGCAGAAGCACCACGCGCCGCGTCCCGAAGAAGGAGATGGTGCCTGCCGCCATGATGAGCTGCTCGATTTCGGGCGCAGCACCGTCCAGAACGGTCGTTTCTTCGTCCTCACCCTCGGCCAGAAGCTTTGCCGCCCGGGCCACGGCCTGCCGGACAAGATAGCGCTCGCTGGAATAAAAATAGTAGACCGGACAGCCTTCCTGGGCAAGCTGCCGGAGCTTCGTTTCCGTTGCCAAATGATCGGCTCCTTTGTATTAGGATTATTTTATTTTATCATACTCTGCCCGCTTTGAAAAGCGCTCACCCCTCGGGACGGAGGCGAAGCCGCGAGACAGGCTCTGCGTCTTCCTCCATCCAGCGGTATTTGCTGCTCAGGGTCAGGCAGTCGGTGTACCGGATATTGTCCGGCCTTGCCATCGAGGCCAGCAGCCACTCGGCCCGGATGGGCTTCGCAGGCCGGACGGTGCCGCTGAGGGTGATGAACCTCTGCCCGCCGACACGCATCCGCAGAATGCAGCCCTGCCGGGTGCGGAAAAGTTCCAAGTCCACCCCGCCGCAGGAAGCACGGCGGGTGGTGTTCTCGGCCAGAGCGGCAGCCTCGATACGCTTTTGGGCCTCGATACGGCAGGGTTCTTCCGGCTGCATCCGCAGGTCAACCAGAAGCTCGACCGTCTTTACGCCCCGCTTTTCCAGCTGATTTTCCACCGCCCGCCGGGTGGTGCTGCCGCCCCGGAAGAGGACGACGGCCTTTTCTCTCTGGGTAATAATGACAGCGGGTGAAGCCCGGGTCCCCACCAGCTCGATGTTCACCACATTCCAGTTCAGAGCCGTTTCCAGCCCGATAGCCAGCGCTGCCAGCAGAATGACCGTCGGCAGAGCTACCCGGAGTCGGATGTGTCGCCGCATTGCCATTGCGCAGAGCAGGATCAGCACAAGACACACCAGTGCGGCATAGGTTCCATCAAACCAGAGGGACGCTCCCGGCAGAACGGACACCCGGAAAGCCCACTCGTTCATCAGCCATGCCAGCCCTTCGGCACAGAAGGCCACCGGGCGGCGGATGATCTCAAACAAAGGCAAGGATTCGAAATTCTGGGCGGCCAGACCCAGCAGAGCTGCACCGAGGCCGAAGCTCAGCATCGGCCCCACCAGCCAGAGGACGGCCACGCCCGACGCCACAGCCCAGACCGTCGTGCTCATCCCCCGCAGCACCAGCACCGGGAAGGTCGCCGCCGAGGCACAGAGGGAGACGCAGAGCGAGTCCCACACGCCGCCCGCAAAGCGCCGGAAAAGGAGCACCGCCCGGGGCGGTTTCTCCCGGCGGCTTTTCCGTTTCTTCTTTCTGTCGTAATAGCGCTCCCGCCCACGCCCTGCGCACTCAGCACCGGCCAGTGTTCCCATCACTGCCGCAAACGACAGCTCGAAGCCCACGTCATAGACCGCGTATCCGTTGCCCAGACACATGAGGACGCCTGCCGCGCCCAGCGAGGTGAGCGTATCCGCCGGGCCTCCCACCCAGACGCCGAGGGAGCTGACCCAGACCGCCACCGCCGCCCGGAGGACAGAGGGCGTCGCGCCGGTGATGCCCACCAGCAGAAGGGCCGTTCCGGCCCGGAGCAGCGACCGCATCCGCCGGTAAGCCCGGCTCCGCTCCCGCTCCCGGTGGGGCAGAGCATCCAGCAGGCCGCAGAAGATGGTGACGTGGAGGCCGCTCACCACCAGCACATGGGAAAGCCCCGCGCCCCGGTAGGCACTGCGGAGAGTCGAAGTCAGATGGCTCCGGTCGCCCACCACCATCGCGGCCAGAACGCCGCCGGTGTTTTCGGCCATGCCTTTTCGCAGGGTGCGGCTCAGTGCCGCCTGGAGCCGAGCCGTCCGGGCGCGGAAGCTTTCGCTCTGCCCAAGACGAAGCATCCCGGACAGATATTCCGCGCTGAGGACAATGCCGTCGGCGTAGTCGTCCAGACACTGGGTGGCATCCGGCACATCCAGCGAAAAGCGGCCCCGGATGCGGCCTCCGGCCTCACATTTGGGCAGGCTGGCGCACTCCACCCGGAAGCGGACAGCTTCCCCGTCCACTTTTTCCACCATCAGCACGGCGCTCACCCGGCCCGCCGTGTAAGCGCGGCCTGTGCTCTCCACTTCGGCGGTGAGGGCCACTTCTTTTCCGGCGTAGGCGTCCTGTATCTTTGCAAGCCGCGCTCCGGTCGTTTTCATGATGCCGACGCCCAGCACTGCGCCCAGAAGCAGGCAGACCGCATACCCTCTCGCGGCCCCGCCTTTCCACCAGACCAGCAGGCAGAAGACAACAAAAATTGCCGCAGACGGCAGCAAAAGCCCCATCTGCGGCAAAAATGAGCATAACACTAACACACCCAGCGCACTCAGGCAGAACGCGCAGAGCGGGCGTCGCATATCGGTTTAGTGGAGGAACAGAGGCAGCGGCTCGAGGAAGATGATGTCCTTGCGCTGGGCAGCATCACCCTCGGCCAGAACGGCGGCCTGACCCACGATGGTACACTGGGTCTGCTCAGCCAGCTCGTCCAGAGCCTTGAGAGAGCCGCCGGTGGAGATGACATCATCCACGACCAGCACCCGCTTGCCGCTCATCTTGTCCAGCTCCTTGCGGTCGATGACCAGCTTCTGCTTGCCAGCAGTGGTGATGGACTGGTCCTCGACAACAACAGGGTCGGGCATATACAGCTTGACGCCCTTGCGTGCGCAGACGTAGGGCTTGCCGCTCTGGCGGCTCATCTCGTGAGCCAGCGGGATGCCCTTGGCCTCAGCGGTCAGCAGGATGTCAAAATCCGGGCATTTCTTGAGCAGCTCAGCGGCAGCCGCCACCGTCAGCTCGGCGTCGCCCAGCATGATGAAGGCCGCAATGTCCATGTGGTCGTTCACCTTGCAGATGGTCAGCTCACGGGTCAGGCCCGCGACATTCAGCGTATAAGTCTTAGCCATATTCAACGATCTCCCTTACTTTTTCGGAATCAGACAGGCAGCTTCTCGCCGCCCAGAACATGGAAGTGCAGATGCTTGACGGTCTGGCCGGCGTCCTCGCCCACATTGGAGATGACGCGGTAGCCGTTGTCGAGACCCTGCTCCTTGGCAAGCTTTGCGATGACCGCAAACACATGGCCCAGCAGAGCGCCGTCTTCCTCGGTCAGCGCAGCGGCCGAGGGGATGTGCTTTTTGGGGATGACCAGGAAATGCACCTTGGCCTGCGGGGCGATGTCATAGAATGCCACCACCTGCTCGTCCTCATAGAGCTTCTTCGAGGGGATGTCCCCCGCTGCAATTTTGCAAAACAGACAATCTTCCATGGGAATCGCTCCTTCCAGATTTTTTAATGAGTCAACCTCTCAGTCTCGCTTCGCTCGCCAGCTCCCCTACCGAGGGGAGCCTCTGGCGAAGAGGCAAGGCTTTCCGGAATGCCAAAGCCTCCCCTCGATAGGGGAGGTGGCATCGCGCCAGCGATGACGGAGAGGTTATTCCTTAGCCCAGCTGCTTCTCCACGATGCTCTTGACAGCGGCCAGAGCCTCGTCGATCTTGGTCTCATCCTTCAGACCAGCCATAGCGAAGTCGGGCTTGCCGCCGCCCTTGCCGCCTGCGATGGCAGAGATCTCCTTGACCAGATTGCCGGCCTTCAGACCCTTTGCCTGAGCGTCCTTGGTCACGGTAACGGCCATGGTGATCTTGTCGTCAGACTTGCCCACCAGAACAGCCACAGCAGCAGCCTTGGCATTGTCACGGATGGTGTCGCACATGCCGCGCAGGGTGTCGCCGGAGGTACCGGTGAAGTAAGCGGAAGCGATCTTGACGTCGCCGACGGTCTCAGCATTGTCGAACAGGCTGGTGACCTTGGAAGCGGCGACCTTTGCCTTGATGTCCTCCAGCTCCTTGCTCATGGCCTTGTTCTCAGCCATGACAGCCTCCGCACGAGCGGGCAGAGCGGCGACGTTGTTTGCCTTCAGGGTGTTCGCCACAGCGTGCAGCATCGCTTCCTGCATATTGGCACGAATCAGCAGATTGCGGCCGGTGACAGCCTCGATACGGCGGATGCCGGCAGCAACAGAGCTCTCGCTGACGATCTTGAAGCCGCCGATCTGAGCGGTGTTCTTGACGTGGGTGCCGCCGCAGAACTCGGTGGACCAGCCCTCAATATCAACAACACGGACGACCTTGCCGTACTTCTCGCCGAACAGCGCCATAGCGCCCAGCTTCTTGGCCTCTTCGATAGGCATCTCCTTGACGGTGACGTTCATCGACTCGAAGATCTTGTCGTTGACGATCTTCTGCACGCGGACCAGCTCCTCGGGAGTGACAGCGCTGAAGTGGGTGAAGTCGAAGTGGGTGATGGAAGCGTCCTGATAGGAGCCTGCCTGATGGACGTGGTCGCCCAGGACCTCGCGCAGAGCTGCCTGCAGCAGGTGGGTAGCGGTGTGGTTGCGGGCGATGGCCATGCGGTATTCCTTATCCACGCGGGCGGTCAGATGGTCGCCGACATGGACGATGCCGCTCTCGAGGGTGCAGGTGTGGACGTAGTAGCCCTTGGGGGTCTTCTTGACGTCCTGCACGCGCAGCACGCACTCAGCGCCGGTGATGACGCCGTGGTCTGCGGCCTGACCGCCCATCTCAGCGTAGAACGGGGTCTTATCGAGAACGACCAGCACGCCTTCCTTGGCCTGCTCGTCGGTGGCGATGGCATCGGTCAGGGTCTCCTCGTCGCTCAGAGCCACAACGACGCTGTCGCTCTTGAGGGTGTCGTAGCCGACGAACTCGGTGGGCTCAGCGGTCAGAGTGCCGAACAGGTCTTCGCTCCAGCCGGAGATGTTCTTCTTGAGGCGCTCTGCACGGGCGCGCTCCTTCTGCTTGGTCATCTCGGCGTGGAAGCCTTCCTCGTCGATCTCGATGCCCTGCTCCGCAGCGATCTCCTTGGTCAGGTCGAGGGGGAAGCCGAAGGTATCGTTCAGCTTAAAGACGTCCAGACCCTTCAGCAGGTGCTCGTGAGCCTTTTCCAGACCGTCGATCATGTTGTTCAGGATGTTCATGCCGGCGTCGATGGTGCGGGCAAAGTTTGCCTCCTCGGTGCCGATGACCTTCTTGATATAGGCGTCGTGCTCACGCAGCTCGGGGTAAGCGGATTCGCTGGACTGGATGACCGTCTCCACCAGCTCTACGAGGAAGGGGCGGCTGATGCCCAGCATACGGCCATGGCGGGCAGCGCGGCGGAGCAGACGGCGCAGCACGTAGCCGCGGCCCTCGTTGGAGGGCAGGATGCCGTCAGACACCATAAAGGTGCAGCTGCGGATGTGGTCGGTGATGACGCGGATGGAGATGTCCTCCTTGGGGTTGGTGCCGTAGGTCTTGCCGGCGATGCGCTCCACATGGTGCAGCACGCTCTGGACGGTATCGACCTCGAACAGGTTGCCCACACCCTGCATCACGCAGGCCAGACGCTCCAGACCCATGCCGGTATCAATGTTGGGGCGTGCCAGACGCTCGTAATGGCCCTTGCCGTCGGCGTCGAACTGGCTGAACACCAGATTCCAGATCTCCATATAGCGGTCGCAGTCACAGCCCACGCCGCAGGTCGGCTTGCCGCAGCCATACTCGGGGCCGCGGTCGAAGTAGATCTCAGAGCAGGGGCCGCACGGGCCGGAGCCGTGCTCCCAGAAGTTATCTTCCTTGCCCAGACGGACCATGTGGTCGGGGGCAACGCCCACTTTCTTGGTCCAGATGTCGTAAGCCTCATCGTCCTCTTCGTAGACGGAGATGTGCAGCTTATCCTTCGGGATCGCCATCCACTCGTCGGAAGTCAGAAACTCCCATGCCCAGGGAATGACCTCTTCCTTAAAGTAATCCTGGAAGGAGAAGTTGCCCAGCATCTCGAAGAAGGTGCCGTGGCGGGCGGTGATGCCCACGCGCTCGATGTCAGGGGTGCGGATGCACTTCTGGCAGGTGGTCACGCGATGACGGGGCGGCTCCTCCTGAGCGAGGAACCACTTCTTCATAGGTGCCATGCCGCTGTTGATGAGCAGCAGGCTGGGGTCGTTCTTCGGGACGAGCGGGAAGCTGTCCAGACGCAGGTGGCCCTTGCCCTCAAAGAAGGTAAGGTACTTGTCACGCAGTTCATTCAAACCGGTCCATTGCATAGTTTTAATCTCTCCTCGTGTATCGGCGTCCTCCTCCGGACGCAGTTTTTATGGCAGACTGACAAAACAAAAAACAGCCCTCATCCCGAAAAGGGACGAAGGCTGTCTGAAAAGCTCCGTGGTACCACCCAAATTGCAGAAATGCCGCCGGGGCGCTCCTGCCGCTTTGTGCGCTGTAACGCTGCGCAGCGTCCGGTTTATTTCGCCGGAAGCTCCGGGGTGGCGTAAAAAATGCTCTGCCGGAACGCCTTTCAGCCAAGGGCGTTCTCTCTGGGCGGCGGCATACATCCTTCTGGCCCCATCCTTGCCATTTGCCATAATTACCATTCACGCGCAAAGGGCATGCTGCTCCTTTGCGTTCATTTCAGATTATAGCATAGTCAGGCCATTTGTCAACGGGTTTTCCCAAAAATCGCGCGTCACGGTACCCAGATGCGGAGGATATTGCTGACTGCGCCGTCCTTCGTGAAGACGGTGGTGTTGTAAGGCGTCCAGTTGTCCTTATCCTCCGAGACGGCCTTGCCTACCTCGATGGTGCCGCTCGTCTCCACCGGCACAGCGTCCACGCTGGCGGAGCTGTCGCTGAGGGTCACACTGTCGTCCACGGGCAGCACGAGTTCTCCCATCATGTAGTAGACCGGGTAGTCGTCGTAGGTGACGGTGCGGTAGATGTCGCCGCTGCGCCAGAGGTCTACGCCGCCCTCTTCGATGCCGCCGTTGATGGAGACGGTGCCGTTCTCTTCATTCTTTTCGATTTTCTCCACTGTCACGTTCTGTGCTTCCACAGCGCCGTCCAGATGGGTGCTGAAAACGCTGCCCACATCCAGTGCGTCCACGTCCTCGGCGCGGTAAGCGTCGTAGCCGTAGACCGTCAGGGTCATCTGGCGCTTCTTGGCGTCCACGCTCGAGATGTTCGCAGCGAACTTATAGGAGCCGGTCTTCATCTCCTCGAGGCTGCCCTGGTCGATGGGCATTATGACGCCCTCTTCGCCGGGCAGGACGCGCACTTCGCTGCTCACCTCTTCGGCTTCGCTGGCGGCGGGCATCGAACCGGCCATGCCGCTGGCGGCACTGGCAGCGCTGGCAGAGCTGCATCCGGCCAGCATCCCCAGAGCCAGAACGCCTGCAAAGAGCATCAGTTTCTTGTCGTTCGTCATATCAATACCTTCTTCCCTCTTCAATCATGTAAGGCTCTCATTATACCATAAATGGAGATTTGATGATGAAACCATCGTTAGAATTCTTTTTGCACCGGCACAGTATACTCTTGTTTTTTGAAAAAGTAAACAACCAACTTGACGTAAGAAGGCGGATTCGCTACAATAAAAGCAAATCTTAGCCTAGTCTTAAGTTAGAGAGAGGAAACTTCCGTGAAAATATTGAAAGTCAAATGTCTCGCCCCCACCCGGCTGGACAACTATCTGATGCAGCAATTCCCCGCGCTGAACCCGGGCCGTCTGAACAAGGCCCTGCGCGAAAATAAAATCAAACTGAACGGCAAAAAGCAGCCGCTCTCCACCCGCGTGATGGCAGGCGATGAGATCAAGCTGTTCATCCTTGACGATGTTCTGGACGCTGACAAGCGTGTGGACGGCCCGGCGTGGAAGAACGCCCGCGGCCCGGCGCAGGTGGTGTACGACTGCCCGCAGATCCTCATCGTCAACAAGCCCGCCGGCCTCGCCGTGGACGGTCCCGACGACGACACCCTGCTGAACCGCGCTCTGCTCTATCTCAACCAGCAGGGCGAGTACAAGGAGAATGACGTCTACACCCCCGCCCTCTGCCACCGCCTCGACACCGGCACCAGCGGTCTTGTCATCATCGCAAAGACGCCGGAGGCCGAGGAGCTGTTCCTCGCCGCCATCAAGAGCCGTGAGGTGAAAAAGACTTACCTCTGCGTCACCTTCGGCCGTCCCACGCCCCCGGACGCCACCCTCGGCGGCTATCTGCTCAAGGACGCCGACCGCGGCATCGTGAAGATCGTGGAGGACAAGCAGCCGGGCGCCAAGGACGTGGAGACCCGCTACGAGACCATCGCCGTCTCCGGCCGTCTGGCTCTGCTCAAGGTGCAGCTCATCACCGGCCGCACCCATCAGATCCGCGCCCACATGGCAAGCATCGGATGCCCCATCCTCGGCGACAGCAAGTACGGCAACAATACCGCCAACCGCGAACTGAAGCTCAAATATCAGGCCCTCTGTGCGTGGGAGCTGACCATGCCCCACTTCAACCAGCCCGATTTCGAGTTTCTCAGCGGCAAGACCTTCCACGCCCCGAAACCGTGGTACTATCAGCAGGTGCTGGATGGAACGCTGAAGTAATTTTTGATCATACAAACAAAAGCGGCGTCGCAGTTTCAGTCTGCGATGCCGCTTTTTGTTTACATATGATACCTTTCGTGTATCTTTCTGGCGTGTTCCATTTTCTGTTCTTCTGATACCTGTGTATAGGGATACAGTTCACGATAGTACCGGTCAATCATTTCGTCGGACAATAGGCTTCCGTACGCTTCCGCATTTGCCTTTACGCTCGACAGAAGTTCTTTTCTTTGTACCACATAATAGTTATCCGTATTTTGTCTAATATCCATCAGCCTGCATTCGTCTCCGAACACAATGTAAGAGTAAATATTGACTCGTGTATCTCCCAAAACCCATTGAAGCGCCTTTATATGCGTATCATTCTGCCAGATTGGGTTATAAAATTTATACTTCTGGCTGCCGCCCTTTCCATCAGAAAAGCTTTGCGTCCAATATCTCTGATTCTCACTTCCGAATATCCAACCGCTGTAGTTTTTGGATTCAATCACATAGATTCCCGATTCATGAATCAGAATCAAATCCACTTCTGTAACGTCTCCATTTTCTGTCGGGAGATAGCAATTCGGAAGCATCGCCTTACAGCCGCTTAGTTTTTCCAATGTGTCATAGATTTTGCTTTCGCCGCATTGACCTCTGTTCCGGCCTCCAAAGCTCACTATGACATAGCATATCAGGACAAGCACAATAACCCAAATCATAAATTTTAGACCCGCACCATATCTGCGGTAATCTCCTCAATGGAGTGCGCGCCGCACATCTGCATGGTGTCGGCCAGCTCACCGGCCAGCTTGTCGATGTAGCACTTGACGCCTTCCTCACCGCCGCCGTAGACAGCCGTGACGAAGGGGCGGCAGATGAGCACGCCGTCCGCGCCCAGTGCCAGTGCCTTGAAGACATCCACGCCGGTGCGGATGCCGCCGTCCACCAGGACTTTGACGCCGGTACCCTTGAGGGCCGCGGCGATCTCAGGCAGGACTTCGGCGGTAGCAGGACACTGGTCGAGGACGCGGCCGCCGTGGTTGGATACCACGATGGCGGCGGCACCGGCCTCCTTGGCCTTCAGCGCGCCCTTGACGGTCATGACGCCCTTGACGATGAAGGGACGCTCGGCCAGCTTGACGATCTCAGCCAGTTCGGCCACGCTCTTGCTGCCGGCCGGAGGGGTCATATTCTTGAGGAAGGGCAGGCCGGCGGCGTCCACGTCCATGGCCACGGCAAAGCAGCCGCTGGCCTTGGCCTGTGCCATCTTCTCTTTAATGGTGTCGATGTTCCAGGGCTTGATGGTGGGCACGCCGCAGCCATCGGCATTGCTGATGGCCTTGGTGGCCATGGTCATAACGTCAGGATTGGTGCCGTCGCCGGTGAAGGCGGCGATGCCGCTCTCCGCGCAGGCGCGCACCAGCACGTCGTTGTAGGTCATGTCGGTGTAGGTATCGGAGTAGTGGAGGTTCACCGCGCCCACAGGGCCGGCGAAGAAGGGGTACTTGAAGCTGCGGCCAAACAGCTCCACGTGGGTGTCGGGGGTGCCGTTCTCGCAGAGGGTATCCATGTTCACGCGGATGTCGGCCCACTTATTATAATTGCGGATGGCCGTGTCGCCCACGCCCTTTGCGCCGGGGCCGGGGATCTGATTCTTGCAGGCCACGCCGTTGCACACCGGGCAGGCCTTGCAGTATTTGCCGATGCACTGGCGGGCATTGGCCAAAACATCTGAATAATTCATCTGTTTTTCCTCCTGAATTCCTTTTGTTTTCCGCAGAGTTTCCCGCTCTGCATACTCTCTGCCCTCATCATAGCCCCGTTTGCCGCCTGCGTCAAGGGGGGCTTCGTCTCCTTTTCATTCTCAGTCATCGAAGCTTCGTCATTTTTGAAAAAATGCAAACTTTTTTGAAAAAATGCTTGACAAAAGACCTTCTTTCAGGTATTATAGTGGAGCGCTGAGGGCCGCGGCCTGAAGCACTGAGAACTGAAGATGTGGAAAGATGGCTGAGTTGGTCTAAGGCGCACGACTGGAAATCGTGTAACGTGTCAAAAGCGTTCTGGGGTTCGAATCCCCATCTTTCCGCCACAAAACCCAGAACCGATGGTTCTGGGTTTTTGTTATATCCAGAAGTTGAAAGGATGCTTGTCATGTCTGTCACCATCGCCATGCCCCGGATGAGCACTGACCCGGAGCTTACCACCGCACAGTCAAAATATGTGGAAAGTCTGGCCCGGGCTGGTGCCGAGGTACACTGGGTAGAGCTTTCCGACCCGGACGCCGCCGTAGCCGAGGCGCTGACCTGCGACGGACTCTTGCTGCCGGGCGGCGGCGACATGGACCCGGCCTTCTACGGGCAGGAGCGCATCCCCGCCTGCGGCGAGCCGAACCTTCTGCGGGACGCCGCCGAGCCGAAGCTGCTGCGGGCGTTCCTCGCGGCAGACAAGCCGGTGCTGGGCATCTGCCGGGGCATTCAGGTGATGAACGTCGTGCTGGGCGGCACGCTGTATCAGGACATCAAGCCTTTCGAGCATGTTCCCCACAATGACCACTGGGCGAAAGTCCATACCGTCACGGTGCGGCGGGGGACCCTGCTGTCCCGCCTGCTGGGGCAGGACACCGTGCTCGTCAACAGCCAGCACCATCAGGCGGCAGACCGCATTGCCCCCGAATTAGAAATAGCCGCCCTCAGCGAGGACGGCATTGTGGAAGCACTGGAAAAGCCGGACGCGCACTTCTGCCTCGGCGTCCAGTGGCACCCAGAGTGGCTCAGCGACGCGGACCCGGCACAGCAGGGACTGTTTGGGGCGTTTGTCGAGGCTTGTAGAGGTTAAGTGTATCGCGCGCCGGTGCGCGGGGGATGTTTTCTCTTTCGGTCAAATGGCTTGCGCTCCGCGCGGGCCAGAGGCAGGGAGGGGTGTTTCGAATCCCCCTCCCTACCTCTGGACTCCACTCTCCCCGCAACGAGTTAAGGGCTGCTCGCCCTTAACAATTCCAAAGAAGTGGGCTCCAACTCAAAATGCTGGAGATTCGTGCATTCGCACGAAGATCTCTTAACCGCATTTTGAGCCTCCGCCGTTTTACGGCTTCGCCGAAGATTTCAGGCTTTCGCAGAACTTTACCGTCAGCAGAGAGGTAACACCAGCTGCGAAGCAGCAAATCGGAGAAACGAGAAAAAAGCGTTAAGCGCAGCGACTAGCTTTTTT
>ENA-OQOA01000230-OQOA01000230.1-human-gut-metagenome-genome-assembly--contig:-NODE-230-length-28501-cov-4.657680_pt1 | contig 28501 bp, 26 predicted proteins | sample MGYA00242633_ERZ504888 | MGnify/ENA primary metagenome ERZ504888 (study PRJEB26092, sample SAMD00036372) | human gut metagenome | host: Homo sapiens | study: EMG produced TPA metagenomics assembly of...
ACTTCACATTGACGTGAATGGCGGTTTGCTTCCTACGGGGAGTTCTAGCCCCGATTACATAGATCCATCTCTTTCATAGAGAAATCTGACGGAAAGGGGACTTGAAATTATGCTAACCATTACAGACCTAATCGCAGTAATCTCACTGTGTGCGACTTTTTATAGTCTTGGCTATGTGCGTGGAAAGCATGATGCCAAGACAGAAAAAGACCGCCTACCCTGAGAAAGTAAGCGGTCTATAAAAACTTATATTAATCAGGCAAACCGTCATCGGTAGCACCTTTTTATATTGTTATATTAACATCTATAATTTTTTTATGTCAATTCTATTATCTAATTTGGTTTGAACTTTCTAGTCAAAATAAACTCAATCACCAAATGACACAACACAATTTCCAGAAGAAAGGCAATAAGACACGGAAGATAAAACCAACTGTAATATCTATTATGTTTGCAACAATACCACTTGCATTTCATAGCCAACCAAGAATTAAAAAAGCTCCTACAATGATCATTGTCGCAAATCTGTTTTTACTTCTCTCCTTATCCCTCCTATTTTTCCTACTCCAAATTCAATTTCTTCGTTAATATCACTTCTGTAACAATATGATAAATGATAATGATCACAATATTCTCTACAAGATAGATCCACAGATCACCATCAAATCCAAATGTGTTCTGCAGACTTGATCCCATATTATCTAAGTTTGTCATACTTGGAATTCCGATCAGTGATACAATGATCGATAACACTGCATATGCCACAAATGCAAACAAGAATCGATTGCCATTACTCAACTGTCCGATCACCATTGCTGCATATATATGGTAGATTCCACTTAGCAAACCTACCACTGCGATCACCGCTCCATATCCAATCCATGGTCCTGCATGTACTTTGATGACCCAGTTTCCAAAATATGTTACGGTGTCCATAAGTTTTACCGGGCTTATCGCAATGATCTCTACTCCCAATAAAGAGATTACGAGTGCTGTCCCACAGCTGATGATCAATGCACTGATCACTTTGGATAAGATCAGGCTTCTTGTAGTAACTGGAAGCGTGAACATTAAATATCCTTCTTCCTGCAATAACCCATTCCAGAAACGCTGAATCACAATGATCACATTCATTACAAAGATTGCAACGATCACTGCAACAATGACCACAAGACTAAATACGATCATCGTATTTCCAATTCCGTCAAGATTCGACCGAATACTGATTCCAAAGATCAGTCCCATCACTAAGAGTACACCCCATAATGGTGCTAAAATCTTCGCTAATGCTTTCAGATCATACTTTATTAATTTTCCTAGCATACTTCGTCCCCTCCTCTGTATACATCTGTATGAAATATCTCACGGAACAGGGCATCGATGGATTTGCCGCTTTCTTCTCTTAAGTCATCAGCTGACTTGTATGTTACAATATTTCCTTCTTTGATAAAAATAACCTCATCCATGATCTTCTCGATATCTGCGATCAGATGTGTTGAAATGATCACGGTTCCTTCCTCATTATAATTGTTTAAGATCGTATCTAAGATAAAATCCCTTGCTGCGGGATCGACTCCTGCGATCGGTTCGTCTAGCAGATAGAGTTGTGCTTTTCGGCACATTACCAAAACTAACTGGACTTTCTCTTTATTTCCTTTGGATAAGCTTTTGATCTTCGCTTCGGTGTTGATCTTTAATGTCTCACACATGCCCTCTGCTTTTTTACGATCAAAGTCTTCGTAAAAATCTTCAAAAAAATCCATCAAATCTGCAATCTTCATCCAATCTGCAAAATACATCTTATCTGGCAGATAGCTGATGATCTTCTTGCTGTCAACACCAGGTGCTTTACCATTGACTTTAATCTCACCTGATGTTGGCTGCAACAGACCGTTTAATAACTTGATCAATGTTGTCTTTCCAGAACCATTGGGTCCTAAAAGCCCGATGATCTTTCCTCTCCCTATTGTTAAGTTGATTCCCGTTAAAGCTTCCTTCTTTCCATACCGTTTCTCTAAATCAGTTAATTCTATTAAATTCAAATCCTTCATTCTTCCTCTTCCTTTCCGATCAATGCGACTGCATCTTCCTTATTGTATCCAAGTTCCTCTAAATCCCTGATGTATTGTTTTACAATCTTGTGTGCTATATCTTTCCGACATTCTTCTATCTTCGTCACATCTTCTGTGACACAGCGCCCGCTTGTTCGGTTGGTGATCGTTAATCCATCCTGATCAAGTGCTGATAACGCTCTCTGCATCGTATTCGGATTCACCCCTGCTTCTCCTGCAAGATCCCTGACACTTGGTAGTTTCTCTCCGCTTGAATAGGTTCCTGACACAATCCTCTTGATCATCTGTTCCTTCAGTTGTGTCCAGATTGGTCTTCCATCATCTATCTTCCACCCCATAGTTCTCCTTCCTTCTTATTGTATTATTGTATTACTTCCTTAATACAATAATATTGTATGCTACTTTTTATAAAATGTCAATCCTTATTTCATTTATACTTTTGACACTCTCATCATAAATTGATAGAAAACACAAAAGACATCGCACGAATATTTGTATTTCATGCGATGTCTTTTATGACTACTATTGGTAACTATAAATAAAATAGTTCCTTTTTATTTGATCATTGTCAGGATCCGTTCTCTACATCCCAGACCAATACCATTGGCCTGTTCGATGTTTTTCTCTAGTTGGTGTTCAAAGTGACGGAAGGGAAGAAAGATGCCAATCTCGCTGCTTTGTTGTTCAAATTTGTTTTCATCCATTACACCGTAATACATGAACGCTCTTGGTAATTGTTCTTCCAATCTCATCATAAAATCCCAAACAATGCTGTAGACTTCGTTATCCTCTATCATTTCTTTTACTTCTTTAGGTAGTTTAAATAATAGCAGGATTCCAATATGTTCCCCAATCTTCATTGTGTTAATTTCATTTTTGTTCTGATAATCGTGTTTTTCACGAAATCCATAAGCAAGACAGATTTCATAATCCGGTATATCGTCCGCCTGATCTAAAATCTGCTGAAACATTTTATATTGTTTTTGTGAAATCTGTTTGTTTACGGATGTTTGTTTAATCAGCTCGCCCTCTGCATCTGTTAATCTTACAGGATTTGTTACACCTTTATCATTGAATCTCATAGGAATCAAAAACGCATTTCTTAACAGATCAAACATACTGTTTCCACAGATTCCCATCAAGAAAGCGGAAAGATCCCTATTTTGATATGCATCAAATAGTGCTTTCACAAACTGTTTTTCCGAAAGATCACGATCTCCACTGTTGGCAAACTCTTCATAAAATAACTCTCTCAATCGTTCACAGGCATCATTATTTTCCAGAATTTTTTTAAATATATGCTCTGCATTTTCTTCTCTTGGAAAAATTGTTTCCACGCTGATCATCCCTTTCTTGACTTTTTCATCAACTGTATTATACTTTAGGAAGAATGATATGTAAAATATATATATCATATTAATAACATACAAATTTTATATAACTAGGAGGTCAATCATGCCTTTTGACTATTATCGTATCTTTTATTATGTTGCAAAATATAAGAGTTTCTCTAAAGCTGCGAAATTCTTACATAATAATCAGCCAAATATCACTCGCTGCATGAATATTATGGAAAGTGAACTTGGCTGCACTTTATTTATCCGGTCACACAGGGGAATCAAACTGACACCAGAAGGGGAACAACTTTATGCACATGTAGCGATTGCAATCCAGCAGATTTCTTCTGGAAATGATGAACTAAATCGAACAAAAAATCTGAAATCTGGAACTGTTACGATCGGAGTAAGCGAAACTGCACTTCATTTATTTTGTTGCCGAAATTAGAGAAGTTTCACAAACTTTATCCACATATTAAATTAAAAATTTCCAACCATTCCACACCACAGGCAATCAAAGCTTTGAGAAAAGGATTCGTTGATTTTAGTATTGTGACAACACCATTGTATTGCGAACATCCACTACAATCGCAACGACTTTGCTCTTTCCGTGACATTTTAATTGGCGGACCTTCTTATAGGGATATTGGTTTTTCACCGAAAAGACTACGTGATCTGCAGGATTTTCCTTTTATTTCATTAAATGAAGGAACAGCAACCAGAAATTTTTATGAGAAATATTTCTATCAGAATCAGTTAGTTTTTCTCCGGATATGGAAACTGCTACAACGAACCAGATCTTATCTCTGGTGCAGCATGATCTTGGAATTGGTTTCTGTCCGGAAGCTCTTGCTAAGGACTATCTTGATCGTGGTGAAATTATAGAAATTCCTGTAAAGGAACATGCTAATCCACGAGACATTTGTCTCCTTACCGATTCTACCCGACCAATTGGAATTGCTGGGAAAAAATTATTAGAAATACTTATGGATTCGGAGGGGTGATATATATGGAGGAAGAATTTCATAATCATATGCGGATTCCTTGGCATGATCATACAAGAAAAAGTATTGGTCGTCCGATCACGGAAGCTTCGTTAAGTGAGAAAGCCTCGATCATCGGTCGTACTGGAATTATGCTTCTATCTTGCGGAACTGGAGCATGGAGAGTACGAAGTTCTATGAACACACTGGCTAGAGAACTTGGAATTACTTGTACTGCTGATATTGGTTTATTATCAATTGAATATACTTGTATTGATGGTGGTAACTGTTATACAGAATCCCTATGTCTGTTTAATACAGGCGTAAATACATCAAAACTTTATCGAATGGAATTGTTTGTTAACAAATTTTCCAAAAACTGCAAGAAGATGTCTGGAGATGAACTTCATACACTACTTGATCAGATTCATGAAATTCATGGATTTTACTCTCCGCCATTCCTTGGTCTGGCTGCAGCTGTTGCATGCAGTGCATTTACTTTTTTACTCGGTGGCGGACCGATTGAGATGTTTTGTGCATTCTTAGGTGCTGGTGCCGGAAATTTTCTCCGGGCAAAAATGAATCAACATCATTTAACTTTATTCCTATGCACTGCGGCAAGCGTTGCTTTGGCATGTATTGTATACACAATTGCCTTCATGGCATTGAAATCTGGATTTCATATTTCGATACACCATCAAGCTGGTTATATCTGTTCTATGTTATTCATTATTCCAGGATTTCCATTTATCACAAGTGGAATTGACCTTGCAAAATTGGATATGCGTTCCGGACTTGAACGTCTGGCTTACGCACTGATTATCATTGCTGTTGCAACTTTAGCTGCATGGATGCTTGCTTTAGTTCTTCATTTAAAACCGATGGATTTTCTTCCATTGAATTTAAGCAAGTCAGAATACCTGATATTTCGACTGATCGCAAGCTTTTTTGGAGTTTTAGGTTTCTCCGTAATGTTTAACAGTCCATTACAACTTGCTGCTACAGCAGGGATCATTGGAGCAATTGCAAATACAACTCGTCTGGAACTGGTTGATCTTGCATCATTTCCGCCAGCTGCGGCTGCATTCCTTGGAGCTTTGCTTGCTGGTCTTCTGGCATCTATGATCAAGACTTCGATTGGTTATCCTCGAATTTCTTTGACTGTGCCTTCCATCGTTATTATGGTTCCTGGATTGTATTTGTATCGGGCAATTTATAATATTGGTATTACTTCGATTAATACCGGTGCTTTTTGGTTTACAGAAGCTTTACTTATTATTATGGCTTTGCCGCTTGGATTGATCTTTGCAAGAATTATTACAGATAAGACGTTTCGACGTTGTTCATAGAAATGGATATGAATATAGGGGCTGTCTCACTAAAGTGACAGCCCCATAAAAAGACTTATATGAACACAAGAAAAACCTTATCCAATATTTAATCTGTCAATTTCACTGTCAATCAATGCAATTTCCTCATTATTCAACTGCCATTCAAATGCACTGCAATTTTCATCTGCCTGTGCAGGTGTATTAACTCCAGTTAATGCTGTACCAACAAAACTCTTTTGGGTACTCCAGTTGATGGATACCTGTGCCACCGGTACATTGTGTGCTTCTGCAATTTTATCTAATGTCTTTAATAATTCCATAACATTAGAGAATACCGGTTCTTTAAAGAATGGATAGAATACCTGACGCATGTCCTTTGGATCTGGTTTTGGAAGTTCGCGAATAGCTCCTGTTAAAATTCCACCACCTAGAGAACCATAAGTCATTGTCCCAATTCCTTGAGTTTCAGCCCATTCCATTAGTTCTCTTTCTGACTGGTTCACGATAGAAAACGGAGGCTGGATTACATCAATTTTAGCATATTTTTGCGCTTCCTGAATTAATTCTTTGGAAGAATTAGACATTCCAATGTAACGGATTTTCCCCTTTTTTTCAACATATTACAGACTGCCATTGTTTCTTCAATCGGTGTATTTTCATCTGGCCAATGCATAATATAAAAGTCTATATAATCTGTTTGTAATCTTGCAAGAGATTCATCAATTTCACGCTCTACGGAGTTATATTTGTTATCTCTTACAGATTTTCCTGTGTAATGACTGATGTAAGAACCAAACTTTGTTGCAAGATACACTTTTTCACGATATCCATCTTTTAATGCTTGTCCAACGACTGTTTCAGAATGACCGTCTCCATAGATTGGGGCTGTATCTACCATATTAACTCCATTATCTATCATCTGGCGAATGGCAGCAATCGATTCTTCTGTATCTACATCTCCCCATGTCACTCCTGCAGAGTTTGCTCCTGCAATCCCCCATGTACCAACTGTTAATGCAGAAATATCAGCATCTGCATTTTTAAAATGTTTATATCTCATAATTTTTTCTCCTTTTTAACGAATTTTTTTCTGCTTCCTTATATTGTGCCATAATCAATTGTTTTAACTCCCATTCATTTTCTGTCAGACCACAATAAACTTCTATAGCTTTTTCAATCCCATGTTCTTTTACATAGTTTGTAATTTCTATACTGGCAATATCGCTTTCATCACGGTATAAAAATCCATAGGCAATCCCTTTTGCCAAATAAAATGGCAGAATATGATGTTTCATACATAACAATGCTGGTCCTACAAATCGATTATCTCTGGAAAGTTTTGTCTTAGGATCTGCTGCTACTCTCGTAAAAGCATCTTTCAGATTTCGGTTTTTAGGAGCTTCTACAATAAAATCAATCCACTCCTGATGGTCAGTTTCATCAAATTGATATTCCGCCTGAATAGCTGCATCCGCTTCAAAAAATGCTCCAAGTACACAATCCTCAATCCATCCATCATCATAAGTATCACGAATGTAAGTATAGCCTTTTGCTTTTCCCAAAAAAGCCAACATGCAATGCTTCATATTTCCAGTATAGACTTTTCGATAAATCTGAGCTTTCCCTTTTTGAACCCCTCCAGTTTGTTTCACCTGTGGCAGCTCACCTTTAAAAGGTTCTTCATCAATTCCAATATGTCCATCTAATTTAGTTGTAACTGCAAATGCATCTTCTGCAATTAATTCTTCAGAAGACGGCATTGCCGCCATTCCTACCATAACCTGACAGATTCCTATTTTTTCTTTAAGATAACGGCTAGCAGCCGGGTTATTTTGCAATAATTTTGCTAACTCTGTCTCAAAGTAATCCGGAGCCCCCAATGCATTAACACAAAGCAGTATGTTCAATGGAGCTGCCTCTTGTTCTGTACGATATTCAATAGCTTCCTTTAAATTTTGACAAATACTTTGAAAAGCACCTTCGTATACGCAACAGGCAATCAAATCTACTTTTTTCATATGTTCAATCAAATCTACTGTATCTGAACAATCTAAAACATCAAAATCGTCGACAAGAACTCTTCGTTTATTGTTCGCACCTACCCGTTCAATCAAATAAGTGCCTTGTTCTTTCAACTGTTTCATCCGTTCTTCCATAATATCGTAAATATACAAATGGTAACCAGATTCAAAAAATAATCCACCGATGACACCTCGTCCAATATTTCCAGCACCAATCACAAGTAATTCTTTTTTCATCTTTAGCCTCCTGCCCTTAAGCAATCGCTCCAATTGCGAATAACAGTACACCGACAGCCATAGTTCCAATCAAAAGCGGTACGACTTTTACACCTTTTTTCAATAACCAATATTCAATACCAACCAATGCAATTTTTAACATTCCCGGCATGACTGTATCTAATGTTGTTTGCAATACAATGCCGCCATTTTTTACATTCCCAATAGTAATTGGTGTACTAATGTTTACAGTATAAAATATCATAGCACCGATTGCCATTAATCCAACTACTGTACAAGCATAAGATACTTTATCCATAATACCTGATTTCTGGGATTTTACCATAAATTCCATTCCCATGCTGTAACCATATTTCAGGCTGTACCATCTTGCCAAATAGTTTGGAATATTATAAATTAATAAGAATAAAATTGGTGCAAATACATTTCCAGCTGCTGCCATAGTAATTACAAGTGAGGTTGCCAGAATTCTTAATGTTGCAGGAAATAGAGTATCTCCAATTGCTGATAGCGGTCCCATTAATGCCGTTTTTACTGTATTGATAGTTGTATCATCAAACTCTGGATTTTTTGCATTTTCCTCTTCCATCGCAGTAGAAATACCTAGGGCAAATCCTGCAATATTCGGAGTAATATTAAAGTATTCCATATGGCGCTTCTTGGCCTTGATACGTTCTTCTTTATTATCTTTATAAATCTTATCAAGAACTGGAAGTAAGGAGAATGTATATCCATTATGCATCTGTCCCGGATAGTCATTCATACAATTTAGTGCTAAATATCTTCGATATATTGTTTTTAAATCTTTCTTTTCAATCTTAGAACTCATTTTCGTCACCTCCTGCATTTTCTTCAGCTGCTAGCTGATTATTCTGTGATGTTACCATAACTAATACAAACATAATTCCTAATAGAGTTACTGCAATCGTCGGCATACTTAAATATGCTGCTAAAATAAATCCGATAAAGAAATATGGTGACATCTTTTTTGTAATTACCATCTGGAGTAAGAGTGCAAACCCTACTGCCGGCAAAAGATTTGCAGAAGCTGCCAAGCCATTAATAATTACTTTTGGAATTGCATTTACTGCAGCTTCCACTGCTGCACTTCCTGCAAAGATGCAAACAAAAGCATAAGCAAAATACACTACAAAACAGGTGAAAACAGAACCCATTATATATATTCTAGAAGCACCTTTAGAATCATCTTTTTCAAGATATTTCATCATAATCTGTCCAAAAGCTGCATTCATCAATTTACATCCAATGAAAATGAATCCACCTAACAATGCAATTGGCAATGCCATTGCAGTTGCTACTGCCTTTCCACCTCCAGTTAAAATTGCAAAAGCAGTACATATGGCTCCCGCAGAAGTATAATCCGGGCTGACTGCTGCTCCAATTGGAAATGAACCGATAAACATTAATTCCAAAACACTTCCCATAATCACACCTTGCACCGGATCTCCCAAAAACAGTCCTGTTAATGTTGAGACTACAATCGGACGTCCAACTTGAGGGAATCCGTAAATCCATTCACTTTTACATAAACCTAATACAAGCCCCACTAATATTGCTTTTATTAACATCTTTTTTCCTCCTAACTTTCTAATAGTTTTTCATCTACATGTGTAATAGCTTCTGTCGGAACTTGCTGAATGTCAATTTCTATGTTTTTTGCAAGCAGTTTTTTCAGCGTCTTTACATCTTCTGATGTTACATTAATTGCTTTGCTTAATGCTTTTGTATTTTCATTTGCAGGCAATACACCAAGATTCACATAATTTAATTCTGGTATTTCCTTTGCCAACCTCTCCACATCCTGAATATTATTTACAACAATAAACATTTTATATTTATCTGTCACTCCTGATTTGATTGATTTTACAGAATCTTCAATCGATTTAATTACTAATTTCATTCCCTGTGGCTTGGAAAGTCTTAACATTGACTGGCGCATTTCATCTTTTGCAACCTCATCATTGGCAACTAAAATACAATCTGCTCCAATATGACGTGACCATGAAATAGCTACCTGTCCATGTACCAACCGATAATCTACTCGCAATAATTTAATCATCCACAATTCCTCCTTTTTAATCAAATACTACACTTACGCGATATGCTCCAGGTACAATTGCTGCCTCAAATGCCTGTTCCACATCATCTAATTTATATTTTGCTTCTACTAATTTTGATAAATCGATTTTCTTTTCTCTCATCAGCTCTGCAGCTCTTTCAAAATCACATTTGTCTGCAGAAAAAGTTCCAATTAATTCCATTTTACGATAATGAATTAAGTTAGAATCAACATGCAGCTCCGGTGCAGGATACCCCGCTGCAAACATTAAAATTCTTCCATGCAGCCGTTTAATCATTTCCAATGCCTGATCGTTGGCTGCTGTCACTCCTACTGCCAAAATAACTGCATCTACACCTCGTCCATCCGTCCATTCTTTAACTGCTTCTACCGGATCTTTTTCTTTTACATCAACAACATTTAACCCAAGTTCTTTAGCAACTTCAATTTTTTTGTCCATCATTTCTGTAATCATGACTTCACAGCCTTCTGCTTTCGCTACCAATGCATTCAAAACACCCATCGTTCCTGCACCAATAACAACTATTTTTTCTCCCTGCTGTACACGAAGTTTCCGAATTCCCTGACATACAGTTCCAACCGGCTCTACAAATGCTGCTTCTGACGGATCCATGTTCTGATTTAATTTAAATAAAGAACGATAAGGTTTGATTACGTATTCAGAGCAACCAAATCCTCCGTGATATCCATCTGGAGACAGCTTGTTTCTTCCAGCCCCCAAGGTAACACATTCACTGGTCAATCCCTTTTTACAAAATTCACACTCACCACAATTATCATATCCGATTCCAACCATTTCGCCAACTTCAAATTCCTTTACATCAGAACCCATATCTACTATAGTTCCTGCAAATTCATGTCCCCATGCCATAGGAAACATCAGATTTTTTCTTGCTCCTGTATACTGCCCATAATCTGTCGTACAAATATTACAGGCACCATTTTTAATCAATACTTCATCGGCTTTTAACGCCGGAATTTCTCTTTCATGTACTTTTACGACACGTTCTGCTTCCAAAACTGCAAATCTTGTTGTCTTTCTTTCACTCATTTCCTTCTACCTCTTTCTATTATAAATTTTGCCTTATGATATGATATGTTTTCTCATAAACCTTAAAAGGCTCCAAAAAGTATTTACTATCTGTATATTCCAACACAAAATGCCCAGAAAAACGATTGCGATCAAAAATATCCAATATTTCTTTTATGTCAGCTTCTCCATCTCCCCATGCCAGATGTGAACGGATACCATTTTTATAATCCATAAAATGACAATGATTTAGTTTTTCCCAAATGTATCAAAATAATCTTGTATAGATTCCTTAGCATTGTAAATTGTATGAATATCTGCTGTAATTGTAAATGCTTTAGAATTCACTTCCTTCATCATCTGTTTTAAATCGCTGATAGTATTTACTAATGTGGTACTTTGCCTGGATAATGTTTCCATTGTTAAAGACACCCCATATTTTTCAGCAAATCTGCACAATTCGCCAACCATCCAGACACTACGATCCCATGCTTCCTGTCTTGTCTCAGAATAAGACTGCCAGCCGGATGTAATCAAAAGTTTCGGACACGATAATTCATGTGCTGCTAGAATCATATTCTGAAAATACTGTTTTGCTTTTTCTCTTAACTCTGTCTTTTTTACTGCCATATGAAATGGATTCGGACAAGATTGTCTAGGAGTAATGCTTACTATACGGATATCATACTGACTCATTAGTTTTTTAATATATTTTGTATCTTCATAATTATTACTGTCAACGAAATAATGGGAACCGCAGGTCCAAAGATCCATAGAATGATAACCAATCTCTGCGATTGATTTCATATAATCATTCAGTTCATAAAACCGATATATATGATTCATTGGGGCAAATTGTTCAATTCCCAATGTTTTTACCATCTGTTCTCAGACCCGAATAATTTCATATAATGTTCTAACTCTGCTTGGAATCCTGCCACACCTGCTGCAATTGTCTGCTGCAAATTCATCTTTTTCGGTGTAAATTCATCTTTTCCGGAACCATGAACTTCTGTGGAAGCAAGGGCTTCTCTTAATGCCTGCTTTCCTGCCTCACTGACATCTGTATTTAAGTTTACTTTCTGAATTCCTGTTCTTACTGCTTTTGCAAGATTTTCATCCCCTGTTCCAGAACCTCCGTGCAATACCAATGGGACTGGTACTTCTTTGGATAAATGATCTAACAGTTCAAATTCCAGATGTGGTTCTCCTTTGTATACTCCATGAGAAGTTCCAACTGCAACTGCCAGACAATCAACTCCGGTTTCTTCCACATACTTTAATGCTTCTTCTAATTTGGTAAGTCCTGCATCTCTTGTTTCTTCATATTCAGCACCCTGTCCTACATGTCCAAGTTCTGCCTCTACCGAAGTCCCTACTGCATGAGCGATTTTTACAATTTCTTTTACTTCTTCTACATTCTTTTCATAAGCACATGTAGAACGATCAATCATAACAGAACTGAATCCTGCATGAATTGCTTTGACAATATCTTCATAAGCTCCACCGTGATCTAAGTTTAAAGCAAATGGTACTTCTGGATACTGTTTTTCATAATATCTTGCAATATCAGCACATTCATAAATTCCATGAACTGCTGCAACATCTAAAATAATCGGTGCTCTTAATTTTTTCGCTGCTAAAAACATGCCTCAATAGTTTCTCTATTAAATACATTCGGTGCTGCAACTCCATACCCTTCTTTTTTGCTTTTGCTAACAATTCTCCCATTGGTATCATCATAATCGTTATTCTCCTTTCGGCTTTTCAAGTTTCATCACTTTTTATCCGGATGTCTTTATATAAAACAAAAAGCATGCCAACTTAGTGTCATGCTTTTGTCAAAATCTTTAATTTCCCTCGAAAAACCTCATATTCCCGTTAAAATATCGTAAATATAACCAATTTCAGAAATTGGAATTTTCACACTATAAGTCTTTTCAATCACACTAAACGCTGCCTGTATCTGACGAATTTCCTTTTTGTGAATTTTTTGAAACTTATCTTTCTCTGGATAATCTTCAATTGCCGAATTACGAATCAAACGTTCTGTCAAGCAGCCCACATGAATAAAAAGATTAATTTTTGTACTATTTTTTAGCTTCCTTCCTGTCAAAAACTCATACTGTTTCATTGCCTCTTCAATATGCATTAAAATTTTTTCCGTGTCTAAAATTGTCAAAAATCCCAATAAACGATTCATAGAAAAATTTCGTATTAGATTATCATTCAATTTTTCCATAGAAACTGCGTCCGCAACATTTTTCAACATATTAATCATCTGTTCCGTTGCTGCTCCGGAAACTAATTGTTCCAATGGAATAAACTTTTCCTGTCCTATTTGGGGATTTTTTGTACCTACAATTCCTAAGACTTCACACTTCTGGTAGATTCCTTTCACAATTTCCACATTTTGTAGTTGATCATAATCATAAGAAATCACTTGAATATCCATTTCTTTTGGAATACTGTTTTCAATCAACAGACGAATCTGCTCCGCCGTTCCTGTGCCGGTAATGCAACAGTTAAAATAGTTTTTGTTTTGTATTTGAGGATATATGATTTTATACTCCGTTTTCATTTTCCTCTTCAAGAATCCGAACAATATCTTCTAATTTCTCTTCCTTTTGAATCAATTCTCCTGCCATAATTGCCATTTGTGTTGAAATATTATTCATTACAACGAGCGGTGATTTTAAATTTTCTTCAAAAGATCGATAAATTTCCCTTAAAGAACCCATATCAACCATTAAAATAATTCCATGGCTGACATCATTTTTTTCTACATACTCTTTCATCCATTGCACGACATCGGATACATTTTTCTCAATTGGCATATCCACAGATTCAAAAATATTTTCATCCAATATTCGGTTAGCAACATCTGCAACACTGCTTGCTGTCGCATATCCATGGGCTAAAATTACTGCTCTTGGTCTTTTCCTGGAAAAAGAAACATTTAAAAGACTTCGAATATAAATTGTCAATGGAATTAAATCCTCTTGTGTTGACACAATATCCATTTTAGAAGACAGCATATTAAGAATCCGCTTTGCGATATGAATTTCCTTCGGATACTCTTCTAATATATACTGCATCAATTCATTGGGAATGAAAATATTTTGTTTCCGAAAGTGTTGATTCATATAGAAAAAATACGCCGTAATCGCATGGAGACTATTTCCTCCAAACTGAACATTACAACTGTACTCGACATATCGAAACGCTTCCTGCACGCTGTTTACAATATATTTACGCATAGCATTTTCATTTTCAGAATTCTGATTATAAATCAAACGATCCAATACATCATTAACTGTGTGAATGCATCGTTTTTCAAACTGTTCCTTTGCATAATTCTGACTGCGAAATTCTCCAAAAATAGCAATCAATTTTTCAAACAGTTCTTGATGATAATCTTTTCCGTTCTTATCTCCAGATAATATTTCCTGTATTGGGGCGTCCGGATAAATTTCTACCGTATCATAATTTCCAATTTTATTTTCCGCTTTCTCTGCAATCCCCTTTAACACATCTTCCGGAAGATGCTCCAAATGTATATCAATTTCGTTTTTTCGTTTCTTTTTTTGCATATGCAGTTGCACAAATAAATTTTATTTTATTCTCTAAATCTCCAATATTTCCTTGATAAAGATGATTTAACAACGCTTCAATTACATTACCGGACACTTTCATCTTCTTATTTAATACCTTACTTTCTTCTATAAAGAAATGGTAAATAAACTGCAAACGTTCCTGTTCTCCCCTCTCTTTTAAAGACGGTATCTGTACAATAATCGGAATTCTTCTTAAAAATGTGTCTAGAAAATTCGATTCCAGATTTTCTGTGGTAGCCATGACCATCCGCACTTTTGCTTTATGCCATCCTTCACTTTCTCCCATTCTCCGAAAAATTCCTTGATCCAGAAAGACAAACAGCTTTTCTTGGCTTTCACTGTTTAATCGATGCACCTCATCTAGAAATAACATTCCACCGTCTGCTGCCTCCAACAATCCTTTGGTTGTTGCATAAGCTCCAGTAAAAGCTCCCTTGACGTACCCGAACAAATTACTGGACAATAATTCAATATTATTTACGTACTGAGCACAGTTCATAATTACAAAAGGAGCATCCGGCTTAAGAATTCCTTCTTGCACTGCAAATTCATAAATTTTTCTTGCCATAAAACTTTTCCCTGATCCGGTCGGCCCGTGAAGAAATACCGGAAGACTGGTATTGGGATAAAAAATAGAAGTTTTCATCTGTTCAATTGGTTTTTTAAACTTCCATTAGAACCAATCAGATTTTGAAAAACATCCTGTTCTTCTACAAAATTCATTTCCTGCTTTTCTTCCTTTTGGATGCCATTTTTCTGCTTATTTTCATCTAAGAGGTCATTCACACTAGCATAAACATCCTTTGACACTGTAAAAAAATTTTTTTCAAATATTTTTTTATCTAGAAAGCGAACCGGTCTTGTATTAATTTTAAAAAATGTTTTTCCAATTTCTTGATTCAGATAATAGCTGACTGTATTTCTTTTTACCTGAAAATATCCGGCAATTGCTTCCGCTGTCAACACAGTATCTAATTCTTCCAAGCTAATTTTTGCTGTATTTTCTTTTACATATTGAATAATGGAATCTTTCAGCAACTTTCTCTCTCCTTTTCTCATTTTTGTATTATTATATATACAATATTTTTCATCTGCAACCCTTTAAATTTTCACACTAACACTTGGCATCATTCTTGCTCTATAAAAAAATATCATTTAAATTGAACTATTTTTAATAACGAGGTGTATAAAAAAATGAAGAAAAAACTTTTAATTGCAACACACAGTGTATTTGCTGATGGAATCAAAAATGCTATGGAACTTGTAACTGGAGAACAAAATTCTGTTTCTACTTTATGTGCATACACCAATGACATGACAGAGGTAGAAACTCCTATCAAAGAAATTATTGATGCGTTATGTGATGACGAAGAATTAATTGTTACAACAGATATTTTCGGAGGAAGCGTCAATAATGAATTTATGAAATATCTTTCAAAATCAAATATTTACCTGATTGCTGGAGTAAATCTTCCCTTACTTTTTGAACTAATTATGAATCTTGAATCGGAAAATACAGTTCAAATGATAGAAACTGCAGTAAAAAATGCCAGAAAACAATTACAATACTGTAATCCTTTGATACAATGTTCTATTATAGAAGAAAACTTCTAGTAAGATTTGGAGTGTGATGAAATGAATTTCAGCCCTAAAACTACTTTAGTGCAAACCCAAACGTTATCCCAAACACAACTACAGTCGTTAAAAATACTGTCTTTGGATAATTTTGAGTTAAATAACTTCCTTCAAAATGAATATATTGAAAATCCTTTGCTGGATTATAATGAAAATTCAAATCTTCCTTCATGGAATCAATATGTTTCCTATTCCTCTGCAAAAGAAGACGAGGATATTTACAAAGAAATTCCTGACTTTTCGGAGAGTGGAATCAAAGAATTCCTTCTGGATCAGTTAAACCAAAGAGATTTTTCAGATTTACAGTGGGCAGCAATGCAGACCATGATTGACTGTCTGGATGACTGTGGTTATTTTAAATTGTCGTTAAAGGATTTCAGTCAATGGCTTGGTGTTGATATATCTACTGTAAAATATTGCCTGGACATACTATCCTCTTTGGAACCATTGGGAATTTTTTCAAAAGACCTCCCGCACTGTCTTTTACGTCAGTTAGAAGCACGGCAGGAACTGACACCGGAACTCAATCAAATCATCCGTTATCATCTGGATGATATTGCTGCTGGAAAAATCAATACTATCACACAAAAACTTTCTATGTCTACACAGGATGTCCGAAAATGTATTGCAAAAATCAGAGAATTAAATCCACGCCCAATCTCTGGATTTCTTACTGATTCCACAGATTATATTGTGCCGGATATTCTTATGGATTATCAAGACGGCAGTTGGACCATTAGATTAAACGATCAGTGGATTGGAAATTATTCTCTCTGTGACTATTATTTAAATATGATGCATACTTCGCAGAGTCCGGAGTTAAAAGAATATTTCCGTAAAAAATACAATCGTGTGCAATTGATTATGCATAGTATTGAACAACGCCGAGAAACAATCTTAAAAATTACATCTGCTGTTTTAGAGCGCCAAAAAGACTATTTTACTGGAAATAGCACATTAAAACCTATGACACTTGCCGATATCGCTTCTGATATTTCGATGCACACATCCACCATCAGCCGTGGAATCAAAAATAAATATCTCCAATACCCTTTTGGAGTGGTTTATTTGAAAGATTTATTCACATCTTCTGCTGGAAAAAAGGATAACAACAGCCCAATTACCGTAAAAAAACAATTGAAGGCTATAATCGCTTCTGAAAACCCTAACAAACCCTACAGTGATTCGACATTATCAAAATTTATTAAAACAAAAAGGAATCAAAATTTCCAGACGTACTGTCGCAAAATATAGAGAAGAGATAGGAATTAAAAGTACATATAACCGAAAAATATATAACGAATAGAAAGGCCGCATCTGGAATCCGCAATGCAGAAATGGTACGAGAAATGATAAACGCTGGAGTAGACCAATTCGGAATCAGTCATTCCAGCGTCATGAAAATCATTTTGGAATTAGCTGCAATTGAAAAATCATCGTAATCTTTCTAATATTACTGCTATGTTACGAAACTGTATTCACAGCATTTCCGATACCGTAGCAACATGATGCCTTCATCCTTGCTACGGTAACATCACAATTATCATTGCTTTTGATAATTTCAGTCAATTTTTCTAAATAGCCTACTGCATCCAATTGGGAACTTCCAACATATTCTGACTACCTGAGTACAGAATACAATCCTATGTCAACAAAAAACAGTTAACACTAGACGATCTTTGTCTCATATAAAAAATTTTCAAAGAACCTCTTAATCACGTACTTTTATGTGTACTTCTCTTAATTGCTGTTCTGTAATCTCGCTTGGGGCTCCGTACATTAAATCCTGTGCAGTTCCGCTCATTGGGAAATCATTGATATAGCAGAAGCGGTATGCATTTTTCTCCAGTAAATCCAAACGGCTTCCCAGTTCATCTCTGATCTGCCCCGCATAGATGTAGGCTGCCTTTTCCGGCGCTGCCGATCTTGCGTCTGTCGTATATTTCTGAGCAACATTGTATTTTAATACATCTGCTCCAAAGGTTGATCCTGCCCCCTGTTTTGTACCGCTTCCAACTTCCTCATTGTCAAAGACACTGCACATCGTCACATAATCCTTAGAGCTTCACGATTTATTAATCGTTAAAGCGACAACCCCTTATTTTTATGCATAAAAAATCCCCTCTGTGATTGCTCACAAAGGGGATTTTGATTTATTAGATTAAGATCATCTAAACAATAGGTAATGCCTATTTATCAGACATTTCTTTTAATCTGTTGTATTTAGCTTCTGCGTTTGCTTTAGCTTCTGCGAACAGTGCTTTAGCTCTTTCAGGGTTCTGACGAGATAATGCATTGTAACGAACTTCTCCCATGATGAAGTCTTCGTATTCTGTTGTAGGAGCTTTAGAATCTAAGTGGAATGGATTCTTTCCTTCAGCAGCTAATGTTGGGTTGAATCTGAACAGATTCCAGTATCCAGAAGTAACAGCTTTCTTTTCTTCTGTCTGAGCAATCTTCATTCCACCCTTGATACCATGGTTGATACATGGAGCGTATCCGATTACTAATGATGGTCCTGGATAAGCTTCAGCTTCAGCGATTGCTTTAACTGTCTGGTTGTAATCAGCACCCATAGCGATCTGTGCTACATATACATATCCGTAGCTCATTGCGATTGCTGCAAGGTCTTTCTTCTTAGTTCCTTTACCAGCTGCCTGGAACTGAGCGATTGCTCCTAAGTTTGTAGACTTAGATGCCTGTCCACCTGTGTTAGAGTAAACTTCTGTATCGAATACGAATACGTTTACGTCTTCTCCAGATGCTAATACATGGTCAACACCACCGAATCCGATGTCGTATGCCCATCCGTCACCACCGAAGATCCACTGAGATTTCTTAGATAAGAATTCTTTCTTAGCTAAGATTTCTTTAGCAGCGTCACATCCGCAAGCTTCTAATGCTGCAACTAATTTATCTGTAGCTGCTCCGTTCTTGCTTCCGTCTGCATATGTGTCTAAGTATTCAGCTGCTGCTGCTTTCACATCTGCGTTATCTGTAGATTCAGCTAATGCAACAACTTTTTCTTTGTCTGTTCTCTTAATGTGTTCTGTCCTGTGAACATACCTAAACCAAACTCTGCGTTGTCTTCGAACAGTGAGTTAGCCCAAGCTGGTCCCTGTCCTTTAGCGTTTGTTGTGTATGGTGTAGCAGGTGCAGATCCACCCCAGATAGAAGAACATCCTGTTGCGTTTGCGATGTACATTCTTTCACCGAATAACTGAGTGATCAGTTTAGCGTAAGGTGTTTCACCACAACCAGCACATGCTCCTGAGAACTCAAGCATTGGCTGTCTGAACTGGCTTCCTTTAACGGAATCAGCTTTGAACTTAGCAAGTACTTCTTCTTTAGCTGGTAATTTCTGACCATAGTCATAAACTTCCTGCTGATCTCTCTGAGAATCTAATCCAGCCATTGTAAGAGCTTTTTCACCCTTCTTACCTGGACAGATGTTTACACAAGATCCGCATCCTAAACAGTCAAGAACTGTAACTGTCATAGCGAATTTGTATCCTGGCATTCCAGTCATATCAGCTGTCTTAGTAGCTGCTGGAGCTGCTTTAGCTTCTTCTTCTGTCATAGCTACTGGACGGATTGTTGCATGAGGACATACATAAGCACAGAAGTTACACTGGATACAGTTATCTGGATTCCAAGAAGGAACGTCTACTGCTACTCCACGTTTTTCAAATGCAGATGCACCTAAAGGCATATGTCCATCAACATAAGGCATTAAATCGCTAACTTTAAGAGCGTTACCTTCCTGTCCGTTAACGTAGTTCTGTACGTTGTTGATGTAATCAACAAGAGGTTTGTTATCTCCCTTAGCTTCAACGAATAAGCTTTCTGTTTCAGCGTCAGCCCATTCAGCTGGAACTGGTACTTCAACGATAGCTTTTGCACCAGCATCGATCGCATCGTGGTTCATCTTAACGATAGCTTCACCCTTCTTGCTGTAAGAAGCTGTTGCAGCGTCTTTCATATATTTGATAGCATCTTCTTCAGGGATGATTCCTGATAATTTGAAGAATGCAGACTGTAATACAGTATTGATACGTCCACCAAGTCCGATTTCTTTACCGATCTTGATACCATCAATGATATAGAACTTAATGTTGTGTTTAGCTAAGTAAGCTTTTACCTGTCCTGGAAGATGTTCTCCAACTTCTTCTGGAGCCCAGCTGCAGTTTAACAGGAATGTTCCACCGTCTTTTAAGTCCTGAACCATGTTATATTTTGTTAAATATGGTGCACAATGGCAAGCAACGAAGTCAGCTTTGTTGATCAGGTATGTTGATTTGATTGGGTCATCTCCGAAACGTAAGTGGGACATTGTAACACCACCGGATTTCTTAGAATCATAATCAAAGTATGCCTGAGCATATTTGTCTGTATGGTCACCAATGATCTTGATAGAGTTCTTGTTAGCACCAACAGTACCGTCGGCTCCAAGTCCCCAGAATTTACAAGCTACGATGCTGTCTGGAGCTGTAACTGGAGTTTCTCCTCTTTCAAGAGATAAGTTTGTAACATCATCCACGATAGATAATGTGAATTCGTTTTTATCAACGTTTTCGAATGTAGCGATGATATCAGCTGGTGTAGTATCTTTAGAACCTAATCCATAACGTCCACCATTGATTGTGCAGCTTTCGAATTTTGTTCCTCTTAATGCGTTAACAACATCAAGGTATAATGGTTCTCTTGCTCCAGGCTCTTTAGATCTGTCTAATACGTTGATAACTTTTGCTGTATCAGGGATTGCTTCTACTAATTTCTCAGCAACGAATGGTCTGTAAAGACGAACTTTAACAACACCGACTTTTTTACCCTGTTTCATTAAGTAATCGATTGTTTCGTCGATTGTTTCACAAACAGATCCCATAGCGATGATTACGCTCTCAGCGTCTTCAGCTCCATAGTAGTTGAATAATTTATAATCTGTTCCGATCTTAGCGTTAACCTGATTCATGTAATCTTCAACGATTGCAGGGAAAGCATTATATGTTGAGTTAGCTGCTTCTCTTGCCTGGAAGAAGATGTCTGGGTTCTGAGCTGATCCACGAAGAACTGGATGTTCTGGGTTTAAGCACTCAGCTCTGAATTTGTCGATTGCTTCATAATCAACCATATCTGCAAGATCATCATAATCCCACATTTCGATTTTCTGAATTTCATGAGATGTTCTAAATCCATCGAAGAAATGTAATACAGGAACACGTCCCTTAATTGTTGCTAAATGAGCTACTGCTCCTAAGTCCATAACTTCCTGAACACTAGAGCTGCAAAGCATTGCGAAACCTGTCTGACGACATGCATAAACGTCAGAGTGGTCACCAAAGATGTTCAGTGCGTGAGATGCAAGTGCACGAGCAGATACATCAAATACGCAAGGCATCTGTTCACCAGCGATCTTATACATGTTAGGGATCATTAATAACAGACCCTGAGATGCTGTATAAGTAGTTGTTAATGCACCAGCTGCTAAAGAACCATGTACAGTTCCTGCTGCTCCTCCTTCAGACTGCATTTCAACTAATTTTACAGGATGTCCGAAAATATTTTTCTTTCCCTGTGTTGCCCACTGGTCAGTTGACTCTGCCATTGGTGAGGATGGTGTAATAGGATAAATTGCTGCAGCTTCTGTAAAAGCATATGATACGTGTGCAGCGGCTGTGTTACCATCCATGGTTTTCATTTTTCTTGCCATGTTCTCTTCCTCCTAAAAAATCTCGTGTGAATATATTCACACATTGTTAATCTCTACGTCCACCTAGCATATGGGCGTAGAAAATATCACTACAACTTTCACAAGTTGCTTAAAACATAAACAAAGCTGTATACATATAACTTTTGTATACAGCTTTATTCTACATTATTTGCACAAGTTTTTAAAGAGATTTTTATGTATTTTTAGGTATTTTTTTTTGTACGCCAAAAAAATAACAATCTTTTTGAATCCTTAGTAAAATACTCAAGATTTTGAATTCGTTGTATTTGTGCTATTTGTACTATTTTTATCTTTTGTACTTGTGCTTTTCGCATTCTTATGTTCATCGAATGTTTTTGTGAAAATATGAGTTCCCTTTTTGCTTCCGTCAGTTCTATAATATAGATAATCATGTTTCTTCGGATGCATCGCAGCCTTGATCGCCGTGTCTGACGGATTACAAATCGGTCCTGCTGGTAACCCTTTCATAACGTAAGTATTATACACCGTTTTCACTTTCAGATCTTTATAATAAACTTTCTTCGCATTATATAATCCATTTGTTGTGGTATACAAAACGGTCGGATCGATCTGAAGTCTCATTTTCGCTGCAAGGCGATTCTCAATGACTCCTGCGATCATCGGACGTTCTGACATATTGCTTGCTTCACGTTCGATCATTGATGCGATCGTCATGATCTCTGCCATAGAACGCTTTCCTTTATAAGATTTCGCAAGTGCTGAATATTTCTTATCGAAATTATCAAGCATCTTCTGGATCAGATCTTCTGGTTTGGAACTTTTGTAAATCTTATAAGTATCCGGATACAGATAACCTTCTAATTTGTACTTTGTTCCCTTCTTTGGGTCAATGTCTTTAATAAAATCGTTTTTATACTGATCTGTATTCTTCGCAGCCTTTATAAATTCATCTGCTTTAAAGACTCCCTGTTTCTCTAGTCGTTTTGCTATCATATCAATGGAATATCCTTCCGGGATCATGACTGTGACGACTCTTCTTGCCTCTGCAAGTTTTCTGGCCTCTTCTGCTTTCTGCTGCCTGTAGGCCATATATTTTCTTCCAGCAAATATACCTCCTGCCACAATGACCACCAATAAAATGATGATTCCCATGATCTTAGGTTTTCTGGAATGATTTCTTCCTCTGCGCCCCCTTCTGCGCCCTCTGGAATGATGATCAAAATCTAAATATAAATCTTCCATGATTTCCTCCCAAATTTGTAATTCTTATATGACCTTTAAATCATATTTCTTTCTTATGCTATTATACTCGCATTTTGTAGAAAAAAAAGAGTTTTTATTAATTTTTGTTCATATTCTTAACTTTTTTGTAATTTTTGTGAATATTTATGCATATTTTCCGATATGTTGCTCATATACTTCTCGTCAAATCTCTGTACTTTTCTTAGCATTTCCATTATAATCAAAACATAGCCGCAAACGGCAAAATTAGAATTTAAATTCAATATATAGTAGAAAGGAATTTGATATTATGGCAAATCCAATTGTAACGATCACTATGGAAAATGGTGATGTAATGAAAGCAGAATTATATCCGGAGATTGCTCCAATTACTGTTGAAAACTTTGTAAATCTTGTAAAAGACGGGTTCTATGATGGTTTAACATTCCATCGTGTCATCAACGGATTTATGATCCAGGGTGGTTGCCCATTAGGTACAGGGACAGGGGGTCCTGGACATACGATCAAAGGAGAATTCAGTCAGAATGGTGTGATCAATAACTTAAAACACACTCCTGGTGTTTTATCCATGGCTCGTTCCATGATGCCTGATTCTGCTGGATCACAGTTCTTTATCATGCACAAAGCTGCCCCACATTTAGATGGACAGTATGCTGCATTCGGTAAGATCATCGAAGGAATGGATGTTGTAAATAAGATCGCTGAAGTTGCAACAGACTATTCTGACAAACCAATTGAACCACAAGTTATGAAGACTGTAACTGTGGAAGAATAATCAACTATATCCTTACAGCACAGAGCCGGACCATCAATCTTCATTTGTATCCGGCTCTTAATTTTTATGAATATTTAGATGGGGAATGATAATATGAGTGAAAACAACAAACTAATCTTTATGGATGTCGATGCGACTTTGTACAGTAAAGAACAGCGTCTGGTTCCAGAATCTACGATCAAAGCAATCCATGAAGCACAGGAAAATGGTCATAAAGTCCTGATCAACACTGGACGACCTCTTGTTTATTTTGAAAAGAGATTCTCGATATTGGCTGCGACGGTTATCTTTGTTCTAACGGAGTTCACATCCTTCTTGATGGTGAAACGATCTATCACTAAAACAGTTCCTGAAACAGTGGTCGAGCAGATCAAACGGATTTGCGTAGAAAACAATATCTATGGAACCTTTGAAGGGGAAAAATGTTCTTATTTTCCGCGATCATAATGTTGACTTTCATCCACATTATGGATTTATGATCACTGCTTTTGACCTTGCTCCTTATATGGCGCATGAATTTACATGGGATCATGTTGAAAATCCTGATAAAGCCATTGTATTTACAGGTCCTGGAAGCAATGCCTCTGGTTTTTTAGATGCTCTTGACAGCATTTCTGATACCATGGATTATATTCGAATTGATGATACCCAGTATGAGATTTTATTAAAAGATCATAATAAAGGAACTGCTCTTACATATGTTGCTGATCATCTCAATATCTCTACAGATGACTGCTACGCATTTGGAGATAGTAATAACGATATCTCCATGTTTAAAGCTGCTGGCCATGGAATTGCTATGGGAAATGCCTGTGATGAGTTAAAAGAAATTGCGGAATATGTTACAGATTCCGTAAATGATGATGGGATTTATCATGCATTTAAACATTACCATTTGATTTAATATAAGAGGGGTATTGCAAGTTTTTGTTACTACTTTTGCAATTTAAAAGAAAAGCAGCTAGAAATCTTAAATTTTGATTTCTAACTGCTTTTTCTTTCAATAAATATCAGAGATTACTTTACTATTTAATTTTAATTGTAACCGTCTTGCTCTTTCCGCTTCCATCCACTGCTCTTGCTGTGATCTTCACGGATTTTTTCTTTCCAGCTTTGTATGTTGTTACAGTTCCTTTGGAAGAAACTTTCGCATATTTTGTATTGCTGCTTGACCATTTTAAAGTTCTATTTGCCCCTGCAGATGCGCTTGTTTTTCCTTTCAGATATAACTTCTTACCAGCTTTTACTGATTTAACTCCAGAAATGTAGACTTTCTTTACAATACCTTTCTTGACATAGATCTTATATGATGCTTTCTTACCACTTCCGTCTTTGGCTGTCGCTGTGATCGTTACTGTTTTTCCACCCATTTTCTTCTTCGTTGTAACGACACCGCTGCTGCTGACTGTTGCAACTTTGGTATTGCTTGATTTCCATGTAACACCTTTATTGTATGCGTTGGATGGTGTTACAGTCGCCTTTAATGTTACTTTCTTACCAGTTGCGATCTTGTTAGATGTTGTTGTTGTGATCGTAATCTTGCTGACTTTGATATTTTCTACTGTTACGATGCAGTACATTACATTTCCGTCAGATGTTATTGCCGTAATAATTGCTTTTCCTGCAGCCTTAGCTGTTAATTTACCTGCTGCATCAACTGTTACAACTGCTCCGTTAGAAGATGTCCATTTTACTGTTCCGATTGAAGCTGTTGCATAATCTGGTAAATATGTGATCTTCAGGTGTTCTGTCTTGCCTGGATTTAACGTTACAAATGTTTTGTTTAATACAACCGCCTGTGTAGGAATCTTACCTGTTTCGTCTGTTGTGTAAACTTTGATCGTTTTTGTTGTTGTTCCAGCTTTTAATGTCAGTGTTGCCATCTGACCTTTTGTTCCGGCTTTGATCTTATCGCCAACAGTTACTGCATTTGAAGAGGATGTGATCGTGCATGCTTCTTTGCTGTCTACAAATACACCTTTTGTAAACTCCTGTATTGTTAATTCCTGTCCTTCTTTTAGATACAGGCTATCGCTTAAGAATGACATTCTTGTCGCTGTGCTTGCTGTTGTTGGCAGATATAAGGATTCTAATTGTGCTTTCAAATCATTTAATGCTGTAAAATCTGTCACAGATGTTCCTCTTAGATAGAGTGTTTTTAATTGTTTTAAATTCTTTACGAAACTGATATCTGTGATGTTTTTGTTGTTTTCGAGATCGATCTTTTTGCAATTGACTGCTTCAGATAAACCTGCTAAATCTGCATTCGTCAGATCTTTATTTTCTAAATTAATAGATTTTACATTTTTGATCTCTTCTGTTGAGATCATTCCATCATTATTTGCATCTGCCTCTAATGCATCGTATACTTTGTAGCTTGTCAATGGAATGATATCTTTTCCTACGGCTGCTACCTGAATCTCAATCGTTGCTGTATATGTCTTTCCTGCTCTTACTACTACCGCTTCTACCGTTGCTTTTCCTGCTGCTTTTGGTTCCAGATAGTATGTCTTTGTTCCATCCTGTGCTGTTTCTGTGCGGATATTTAAGATCTTTGTATCTTTTGATGTGATCGTTACTACATCATCTTTTTCCAGATTATTTAACTTGATCTGTTTCTTAAATGCTCCTACACTTACATTTGGATCATTTTTATCAAACTCTGGTGTTGTTGCACTTTTGGCTGTCACATTTACTGGAATCGTTGCAGATACTGTTGGTGTTGTTGTACTCTCAACTTTTAAATTCGTCGTTCCTGCTTCTGCTGTATCCACTGCTTCCAGACTTATGGATCCATCTGACTGAACCTGGATTGATTTTAATTTTGCTGTTGTTCCTGCTACTTCCTCAGAATACTTAACATCTTTGCATCCTTTTAAAATTCCTTTTGGAAGGATAGGATCATTTGTTTTGGCTCCTTTTTCTACTGTGATCGGATCTTTCTTGATCAACGCAATTCTGTCTGCTGTGGAAACCTTTGTACCTTCCAGATTGATTTCCTTTAGATTCGTCATAGATTTTAATGCATCAATCTTACTTACATTTGTATTCTTGCTTAAATCTAATTTTTCACAACCAGTTGCATACTGAAGATATACTACTTCTGTATCTGTCAGACCTTTGTCAGAAAGATTGATCTCTGTCTTCGCTGCTAAGTCTGCTTTAGTAAGTTCACCTTCTTCCTTTCCACTAAATACCTGATACATTGTTTGTGAGGTAAATGGAATAACATTATCATCTTTGCTTAAATTAAATTCAAGCTGAGCACTTACTCCATCTAATGGCTTTTTATTCTTTTCAAATGTTGCTATTACAGTAACTTTTCCGCTGTCTTTTAATGCGATTGGCATATACTTCACAACTTCTGTTCCATCTGCTTGTTTGAAAGTCTTTTGTTCAATCTTTAATGCTTTTTCATCAGAAATATTGAAGTTGACTTTATCGAAATCTTTTGCCTGCGTTCCCTGGAATTCATAATACTTGAAATTTCCTACTGTTACATTCTGGGATTCTGCTGCAAATGAAATCCCACTTGTAACTGTTGGTGTGGTTGTACCTTCCTGTGTCACCGCTGCCTGATTCCCCTGATCTGCTATTGCCGCCATTACCGTAAATCCGTTGACCGGTATCATGGATATACTGAGCAGACATGCTAACAGTTTCTTTCTGCTCTTTCCATTTAAGTGTCTGAATACTTTCCATCCTTTTTGCATGAAATTCGTCCTCCTTTTCTTCATGTTTGAATCTGCATATTGCTTTGTTTATTATAACACTTTTTTGTGTAGAATGCATAAAAGAGTGATCGATTTGATCACTCTTTTAGCGCATTTGGGGAATTATTTAATTTTAATCGTTACAGTTGCTTTCTTTCCGCTTCCATCGGTTGCCATTGCTGTGATCTTCACTGATTTCTTTTTACCAGCTTTTAGTGCTTTGACTTTTCCTGATCCGGATACTGTTGCGTATTTTGTATTGCTGCTAGTCCATTTCAGTTTCTTGTTGGCTCCTTTGGATGCGGTTACTTTGGCTTTCAGACTTAGTGTCTTTCCTGCTTTGACCGTTTTCTTTCCTGTGATCTTGATCTTCTTTACGGTTCCTTTCATGATCTTGATCTTGAACGTCGCTTTCTTTCCACTTCCGTCTGTTGCATATGCCGTGATCGTAACTGTTTTTCCGGCTGCCTTTTTGTTGAATTTTACGACACCATTTTTATCAACCGTTGCATATTTCTTGTTGCTTGTTGTCCATTTAATATTTTTGTTGCTTGCATTGTTTGAAATATTGGCTGTTAATTTTACTTTCTTTCCTGCGGAAAGTTTGTTTGATGGTGCTAGTGACTGTGATCTTAGCAACTTTTTGTGGTGCAGCTGTTGTTGGCTGTGTTGGGGTTGGTTCTTCTGTTGTTGGTTTCGTTGGTTCTGTTGGCTT
>ENA-OQOA01000231-OQOA01000231.1-human-gut-metagenome-genome-assembly--contig:-NODE-231-length-28410-cov-3.288583_pt1 | contig 28410 bp, 35 predicted proteins | sample MGYA00242633_ERZ504888 | MGnify/ENA primary metagenome ERZ504888 (study PRJEB26092, sample SAMD00036372) | human gut metagenome | host: Homo sapiens | study: EMG produced TPA metagenomics assembly of...
ACCGGTATTTTTCCACATATCCAGCATGGCGCAACAGCCTACTCCTTGTGAATACCCGAAAAAGAGCCGTTTGCCATGATCTAGCTGATAGGCTTTGGGAAAGCGGAGCATCTCAGAGTCGGCAAAGCGCTGGGCATATGAATCGGAAGATATACCGGGAAGGGGTGTGGGGACTGTAGGGAGAGGGGCTATGCATACTTCTCCACTGTACGGAATTGCTTTTTTAGCTTGGAGAGACATGGGTGCCATGCAGGCGGCCAATAAATAGATGTAACAGTAATTTTTCATGGTATTTCCTGTCGTTTTTATAGTCTTTGAATGATTTTACATTTTTTTGCTGATGTAAAAATAGGCTAATTAACGCTATAAGTCCATGAATAATTGTTCATTTAGATGGAAAATCTATCGGTTGAGTCTCTTTTTTTAAGGAATATGTGTCAATAAAGAACGAATTTTGTGGAAAAAATGGTAAGACAGAGAAAAACTGTTCACCCATTTGTCATTTAGAAGGAAATAAGGAATGACAAATGGATGAACTTGATGAGAATATCAGTTGTGTACCAGTGTTCCTATATTTTCACCGGTCATTACTTTTTTCAGGTTACCTACTGTGTCCATGTCGAAAACGATAATGGGTAGGTTGTTTTCCTTGCACATGCAGGTTGCTGTAAGATCCATTACTTTCAAACCGCGCTTTAATACCTCATCGTAGGTGATATCGTCAAATTTCGTAGCAGTGGGGTCCTTTTCAGGATCAGCTGTATAAATGCCGTCCACGCGTGTTCCTTTCAGCATCACATCGGCTTCTATCTCGATACCACGTAGGGAAGACCCGGTATCGGTAGTAAAAAACGGATTGCCTGTTCCGGCAGACATAATTACAACTTCTCCGTTTTCCATCGCTTCAATCGCTTTCCATTTGTTGTAAAACTCACCGATGGGTTCCATGCGGATAGCTGTCAATACACGTGCCTTGACTCCGGCTGCTCCCAATGCGGAACTCAATCCCAAGCTGTTGATAACGGTTGCCAACATTCCCATTTGGTCACCTTTTACACGGTCAAAACCTTTAGAAGCTCCACTCAGCCCACGGAAGATATTTCCACCACCGATTACAATACCTATTTGTACGCCAAGGTCGTGTATCTCCTTGATTTGTTGCGCATATTCACCCAGACGCTTTTCGTCTATACCATATTGCTTTTCGCCCATCAGGCTTTCGCCGCTCAGCTTTAGTAGAATTCTTTTAAATCTTGCCATATTGGTTTGTTTTTAGTTTTTTGCAAAGATAAAAATATTAATCTTTTTTACTTGTTTTATATCCTAAAATATTTCTTCCCATAACTCCTTGCATTACTCCGCGAAGTAGAAGATAGGTAATGAATGCCATCCATAAAGCGTGATTGCCCATTGCTCCCCGGAAAACCGTAGTAAATAAGAAAGAAACTGACAGAAGCTGCTATCATGGCTTTCAGCATCAGATGGGTGGCTGTCGCACCGATGAATATTCCATCGAACAAAAAAGCAGAGAAGCCTGCCAAAGGAATGGCAAGTACCCAATAAAAATAACTTTCGGAAGCATGAATGACAGTTGTTTCGTTAGTCAGTAATCCGAGAAAGGATTGTCCTCCTATACTATATAATAAGGTGAAACTAAGTGATAATCCTAGTCCCCAGCCGAATAGTTGGCGAACCGTCGTGTGGAGTGCTTTCTGATTATTGGCTCCGATATATCTTCCTGTCAATGCTTCTCCGGCGTATGCGAAGCCGTCCATAATGTAGGAGAATAAAGTGAATAATTGCATAAGTAATGTATTGACCGCCAACACCACTTCTCCTTGTGCCGCACCTGCCGAGGTGAAAAAGACAGTAACCGCCACTAGGCAGATGGTACGGAAAAAGATATCCCTGTTTACTTGGAAGAAACGGTACATGGCCTGTTTGTCAAAGAAGGAATGCCATTCTATGCGTTTCCGCAGGGTGCTGTAGTAGCGTAACCACAACAAATATGCCATGACTAGCCCGGCATATTGTGCAGTTAACGTTCCGATAGCGACACCTTCTATTTTCATTCCTAATCCATATACTAGAAGAAGACTGACCGCAATGTTCACTATATTTTGTGTGATGGCTATATACATGGGGAAACGGGAATTTTGCATACCGATATACCAGCCGGCAAAACTGTAAAGCCCTAATACAGCCGGTGCTCCCCAAATACAGATACGGAAATAGAGACCGGCCAGATGTTCTACTTCTTCAGTCGTTTGGATAAAGGTGAATGCAATTCTTTCTATAGGATATTGCAAGGCTAGCAAAGTAAATGCAATGAATAATCCTACTCCGACGGAACGGAGTAGTAACCGGGTGACTTCATTCAGGTCGTGCCTGCCGTATGCTTGTGAAGTCATGCCGCTGGTTCCCATACGCAGAAAACCGAAAATCCAGTAGATGATGTTGAAAAGCATTCCGCCTACAGCTATTGCTCCGATGTAGGCGGCAGAGCCCAAATGACCTACAATAGTAACATCAATCAAACCCAACAGAGGAACTGTAATGTTTGAAACGATAGAAGGGATGGCAATTTGAAGTATTTTTTTGTTTCCGTTATTAAGTTGAATCATGAGTGTAGATTGATAGAGATGGATACAAAGGTACTCTCTTTCTCATAAATAACCAATGAAAATTTAAATTTGAACTGAAATTTGTTGTTGTTTAAGATGATATATCATTGGATTATAGATATATTTGCGGTTATTAAAATGGTCAAAACAGGAGAATTATGAAAGAGAATTTTCAAATCCATATTTGGTTGGGCTTATTGTTATGTCTGTTAGGTATGTCATGTTCGGATGATACTCCGGCTAAAGGAAATGAACCGGGAAATGGCAACACGGAGTTGGAAGTCAATGAGTGGATAGAGAGTGTCATGCGCAGTGATTATTTGTGGAATAACGACATTCCTGCTCAAGATAAATTGGATTTCTCTGCTGATCCCCAAACATTTTTTAGCTCTATGCTCAGTTTGAAAGATGGAAAGACGAGAAACGGAAAGCATCTTTATTATTATTCTTATATGGAGAAGAATAAAGATTATAAAGCACGTACCAGCATTGATGCGGATGATACTTATGGTATGGAGTTTACTTTATTTAATGTTGTAAACGATAGTAATCAACCTTTAGGATATTATTATGCCCGTATCCTGTATGTTCTTCCTAATAGTCCGGCATCAAGTGCAGGTTTGGAAAGAGGGGATTGGATCGTGGGTATTAAAGGGAAAAATAATATTAATTCCGATAATTATGGAATCTTATTAAATGGGGATAGGACTCAATGGCTCGTCAAACGTGGCGATACAGAGGTCAGAACTATTGATATAGAAGCTTCCCGGGCCGTGGAGGACAATCCCTTATTCTATCACAATGTATAACTCGGGGAGATAAAAAGATAGGGTATTTGGTTTATAATCATTTTACTCCCGGACCGAATGGGTATTCGGATCGTACCTATGATGAGGAAATGAAGAAGATATTTGCCGGATTTCAGGCACAAGGTGTGAACGAATTTGTGTTGGACTTGCGATATAATGGAGGTGGATATGAGAATTCTGCTAATATGCTTGCAGGACTCCTCATACCAGAAGCTTCTCGAAAAAAAGTATTTGCTGTTTTCTCTGACAATAAAGGACAATCCTATTCTAATGATTTTTGTGTGGAGACGAAAGGAACGGCAGGTTACTTGAAACTTAATTCCAATCGAATTTATATATTGACAAGCCAAAGTACGGCTTCTTCTTCGGAAGTCGTTATTAACAGCCTCAACCCATTTATGGATGTTATCCTTATTGGCGAATTGACAGAAGAAAAAAATGTAGGAATGGAGATGCAGAAAAATGATAAATATGAATGGATGTATTGGCCTATTACATTGAGAGTGACTAATGCGGTGAATTATGACTACAGTGCCGGTTTTAAACCGGATATAGAATGGAACGAGTATGATTTGACTCAAAATCCGACGGACGTTTTATTACCATTGGGTGATCCGGATGAATTCATGCTGGGTAAAGCCATCTCCTTGATTACAGGAGTAAAACGATCAGCCAGAGGCATGAATACGTTATCTAAATCGATTATGAAGGGGGAATCTGTGTATCAATCGACAGAACGTCATGCCACTGGAGGAATGTTGATGGTTCCTGAAGGGAAGGACAACTAAAGGATATATTTAACTTCTTTGAAGGCATATTTTCTAAGAGAACCGTTTTTATCTTTCAGAATCAAATGTCCGTCGGGTTCCACACGGATCAGTTTGGCAGTAAACTCTCCTTTTGCATCACAATAGGGGTGATAACCTTCCTTGCGATATTGTGCTTTCAGGTAGTATTCCTGAATTTTGGTGATGATATCAGTTTCTCTGTTTTCTATCCGGGAATAGAGGTTTATGATATGTTCCAATACGCTGTTTAAAACTTCCATTCTGTCTGTTTCCTTTTGAGTAATTTGTCTTAATGAAACAGGGTTGGGGCGGATGAATGAAATTCTTCCTGGTTAATATTGATTCCTATTCCAACAATGCTTTGTGAAATTTGGCTTCCTGTTAAATCATTTTCAATCAATATGCCGACTATTTTTGTCTTTCCAATAGATATCATTGGGCCATTTATTTGCAGGCAATCTGCATGGACGTAATGGGCCAATGCGGTACGAATGGCAGAAGCTACCGCCATAGATAAAATGAACTGACTGGCGGGGGCGATTGTTTTGGGGATAAAATACAGTGCTGAATGTCAGATTCTTGCCATATTCTGATTCCCATGAATTCCCACGCTGCCCTTTTCCGGCGGTTTGATATTCTGCCATAAGCGTGGTGAATTCCTTGATTTCTTTTTCCTGACAAAGTTCTGCAAGTCGGTCGTTTGTAGAGGTTACAGTTTCTTCTTTTAAGATTTTGCTTAACCAGTTAGGGGATTTCATCATATTCTTTTTTAAGTTTACGGGTGAATTTTTTGATAACCTCTTCGTATGAGTGGTCTATCAGTAATAAAATCAGTTTGTCGTCAATGTCACCTTGTAATGATACTTGGTTCCAATATTTCTTATTGAAGTGATAGGCTCCTTCAATGCCGGAATGATGTTCTCTTAATTCCAAGGCATATTCGGGATTACATTTTAAAGATAGCCATTCCGGGTTGTCCAATCCGATGCAGGCATACATTTTCCCCATGACTTTGAATACTAAGGTGACATTATCAAAAGGAAATTCTTCTGTTGTTCCTTTCTTTCTGATACAGTAATTGCGTATTGTTTCTATGTCCATATATAATGTATATATTTCTACCAAATCGGAGGATAAAAGGCTTCTTCAATATGCTCTATAGTGAAAGGAGCCTTTTCGCCCACTAAGGTGATGATATCAAAACGTACAGGTAAATCTACTGAGAACTTACGCAAGTATACATCAGTTGAAGCTATGATTCTGCGAATTTTCTTATCTGTTACTGCATCTTCCGGATTACCGAATCTAGTATTCTTGCGGGTCTTTACCTCTATAACAATTAGTTCGTTTCGATATTCGGCGACAATATCCAGTTCTTTTTTCCCGCAATGCCAATTCCGGTGGCGGATGGAATATCCTTTATCTATGAGATATGCAGCGGCCTCTTCTTCTCCCTCCTTGCCAAATTCGTTGTGTTCTGCCATTCTGTTTCTTTTTGCGCAAAAATACTCTTTTTTATGCTTTGTATTTACAGAAGTAAAGCTAATTTTGCAGAGAATATGGCAAACAACGTAAAAAAGAGGGTAAAAGTACCGGCATCAACCCCTAAACGCAAGCAGCGTATGGTATGTCTGATGAGTGAAGAGGAGGTACGGATTGTGGATTGTTATCTTAAAAAATATAAGATAACCAATAAGGCGCGTTGGTTACGCGAAACAGTATTGACTTTTATCCATCAGAAGATGGAAGAGGATTATCCTACGTTGTTTAATGAACATGATATGAGAAGATAAGATGGCAGATGATACCTATTATATGAAACAAGCCTTGATGGAGGCTGTAAAAGCAGCTGAACAGGGAGAAGTTCCGGTGGGGGCGGTGGTAGTCTGTCGTGACCGCATCATTGGCCGTGGCCATAATCTGACAGAAACATTGAATGATGTTACAGCTCATGCCGAAATGCAGGCTGTTACTGCTGCGGCTAATACATTGGGGGAAAATACCTGAATGAATGTACTTTGTATGTCACAGTGGAACCGTGTGTGATGTGTGCCGGTGCTATAGCTTGGGCACAGACAGGAAAACTTGTCTTTGGTGCTGAAGATCCAAAGAGGGGATATCAAAAATATGCTCCCGATGCCTTGCACCCAAAGACGATCGTGGTGAAAGGAATACTTGCCGATGAATGTGCCCGATTGATGAAAGATTTCTTTAAGAAAAAACGATGATTCTTATTTCACCTCTTCATAATCTACATACTCTCCCTCATCCTCATCAAAGATTTTTTTTCTGTTTCCCGACGAATGAGAACGTCTATTTGAAGAAGAGGATTCTGCAAAATTCTCATTCTCGTCATTCGCTTGATTCTGAGTATATGTATTTTGTTTCTGGTGGGTGGAAGTTCGATTTTGATAGGGGGGACGTTTGCCGATCCCGAACAATACACGCAAAATGTTACCTAATATAGTGAAGCCGATAAAAACAATCAGCAGAAAAATAATAAGTAGAAAGCCTAAAAATCCAAACATAGTAATTCTTTTTTTATATATCACGTACAACAAGCGTGCCACGTTTATTGTTTACGCTCTTTTTTAGTTAAAAGAGATAGAATGATATACCACAGGATGATAGCTGCAAAACTGCTGATTTTAAAAAAAATCAACAGGGGGATGCATACAATGAGGAAAATATAGCTGACTTTGTTCTGTTTCCAGGCAAGACTCTTGAATTTTAATGAGAACATTGGGATTTCTGCCACCAGCAATAATGACATAATAACTACCAAAATGAAAAGATATGCCGCATTAAAAGAATCGGATATAAGGAAAGAATGTGCTCCTACAGTCAATGATCCCCAAAATAAAGCATTAGCCGGAGTGGGCATACCAATAAAACTACTGCTCTGACGTGGGTCTATATTGAACTTGCCTAAACGCAAAGCTGAAAATACGGAAATAAGGAATGCGGTATAAGGCATATAATCGGCAACAGGCAATAGAAAATCAGGATAGTGTACCTCTTTAAATAAGGAAAAGACAATGGCGGAAGGAGCGAATCCAAAAGTGATGTCATCGGCCAACGAGTCTAATTCTTTTCCTAAAGGACCTGATACTTTGAACAAACGTGCCAACATGCCATCAAAGAAATCAAATACAGCACCTAGTATAATAAAAGAGATGGCCAAGGTATAGTCTTCATTAAATGCCATGACACTGGCAATACAACCGGAGAATAGATTACAGCAAGTTACTGCGTTAGGAATGTGGCGTGTGATACAGTTTGCCATTGGTGATTTTTTATTTAGTTTAGCAATGACGGTTTCGTTACCTACAGTCGCTTGTCCCATCTTGACACAGACTTCGGTTCCTAAGGGAAGATAAACATCTACACGCGAACCGAATTTAATAAAACCCATGTGTTCATCAATGTAGCAATCTTCTCCTACTTCGGCATAGGTCACGATTCGACGGGCTATTGCTCCTGCTATTTGGCGCGCCATGACGGTATGTCCTTCGGGAGTTTCAATAACGACCATAGAACGTTCATTTTCCGTACTGGCCTTAGGCAGCCATGCTTTCATAAATTTACCGTTATGATGGTCTACATGTTTCACTACTCCGTCTACGGGATACCAATTGGCATGTACATTGACAATGCTCATAAAAATAGAAATCATTAACCGGCGGTCATGAAAATATTCATGTTCGTCTACTTCTTCTATAACTACTATCCTTCCGTCTGCCGGGGCTACTACGATTTTTTCGGTGTCGTGCTCGAATAATCGAATGGGACAACGGAAAAAGTTAACCATTAACAGGTAAACAACGATACTTGCGGCGGCAAATATATAGAATGGAATTTTGCACTCAATTCCCCAAAACAACAGGGCATTGATACCAATTAATAGGATGGCACTGACAATTAAAATGCTTGTTCCTTCTCTATGTAGTCTTATTTTCTTTAATTTCTTCAGTCGGTTCATGATTGTATAAAACCAATTATCGTGCAAAAATAAACTTATTTTGAAAACCCTGCAAATAAAAGTTGTTAGAAATGCCTATTTCGACTTCATTTAAGATAAAAAAAGCGAATGTTGATAACTTCTTCTTTATCTTTTTGCAGGTTTTATGAAAGCGGAGTATCTTTAGACAATTTTTTAGGAGAGTAACGATTATGCAGGATTTTGTCCATTTACATGTCCATACCCAGTATTCCATCCTTGATGGCCAGGCGTCTATTCCACGTTTGGTAGACAAGGCTATGGCTGATGGAATGAAAAGGTATAGCCGTAACAGACCATGGTGATATGTTCGGTATCAAGGAATTCTTCAATTATGTGAATAAGAAGAATAGCAGTACTAACGGTGAGATAAAGGATTTGAAGAAAAGAATAGCCGGACTGGAAAAAGGTACGGTGGAATGTGATAATCCCGAGGCGGAACTTGTGGCGTGCAAGGAGAAGTTGGAGGCGGCAAAGAGGAAATTGTTTAAACCGATTTTCGGTTGTGAGATGTATGTGGCACGCCGTCGTTTATTTAACAAAGAAGGAAAACCCGATCAAAGTGGTTATCACTTGGTAGTGCTTGCTAAAAATGAAAAAGGATACCACAACCTCATAAAATTAGTGTCAAAGGCATGGACGGAAGGGTTTTATATGCGTCCGCGTACTGATCGTGTGGAATTGGAAAAATACCATGAAGGGCTGATTGTTTGTACAGCGTGTATTGCCGGAGAAGTGCCTAGAAATATAATAGCTGGAAAATATGAAGAGGCAGAGGAGGCTATCCAATGGTATAAACGTGTATTCGGAGATGATTTCTATTTGGAATTGCAACGTCATAAAGCGACGGTTCCTCGTGCGAATCATGAAGCTTATAAATTGCAGCAAATTGCTAACGAAAAGTTGATAGAGTATTCTAGAAAATTCAATGTCAAGCTGGTTTGTACTAATGACGTTCACTTTGTAGATGAAGAGAATGCTGAAGCACACGACAGGCTGATCTGTCTGAGTACGGGTAAGGATTTGGATGATCCTAACCGTATGCTCTATTCAAAGCAAGAGTGGATGAAGACACGTGCCGAGATGAATGAAGTTTTCGCTGATGTCCCCGAGGCTCTTTCAAATACGGTGGATATTTGTGATCAGGTGGAATTTTATAGTATAGATCATGCACCGATTATGCCTACTTTTGCTATTCCTGAAGATTTTGGGACAGAAGAGGGGTATCGGAAGAAATATACAGAAAAGGACTTGTTTGATGAGTTCACTCAAGATGAAAACGGTAACGTGGTAATGAGTGAGGAGGCCGCCAAAGCCAAAATAGAGAAACTGGGTGGTTATGACAAACTCTATCGTATTAAACTGGAAGCTGATTATCTGAAGAAATTAGCGTTGGAAGGTGCGCACAAGCGTTATGGAGAAGTCTTGAATGAGGAAGTGCAGGAACGGATCAAATTCGAACTTCATATTATGAAGACGATGGGTTTTCCGGGTTACTTCTTGATTGTGCAGGATTTTATTCGTGCCGCGCGTGAAGAATTGGACGTGTCTGTAGGGCCGGGACGTGGATCGGCGGCAGGTTCTGCCGTAGCATATTGTTTGGGTATCACTAAAATAGACCCTATTGCATACGATTTGCTGTTCGAACGTTTCCTGAATCCCGACCGTATTTCTTTGCCTGATATTGATGTGGATTTTGATGATGATGGTCGTGGACGAGTACTGAATTGGGTAACTGAAAAATATGGTCAGGAAAAGGTGGCGCATATCATTACATATGGTACGATGGCAACCAAGCTAGCGATCAAGGATGTAGCCCGTGTACAGAAATTACCTTTATCGGAGTCTGACCGTTTGTGTAAGCTGGTTCCGGATAAGATTCCTGATAAAAAAATGAATTTGACTAATGCCATAGCTTATGTTCCTGAACTACAGGCAGCGGAAGTCTCACCTGATCCTATTTTGCGTGATACGATAAAGTATGCAAAGATGTTGGAGGGGAATGTCCGTAATACAGGTGTGCATGCGTGCGGTACTATTATATGTCGAGATGATATAACGGACTGGGTGCCTGTAAGTACGGCAGATGATAAGGAAACCGGTGAAAAAATGCTGGTGACTCAGTATGAAGGTTCAGTTATTGAAGATACTGGATTGATCAAGATGGACTTTTTGGGTCTGAAGACTCTTTCTATTATCAAAGAGGCGATTGAAAATATTAAGCATAGTAAGGGGATTATCTTGGACATTGACGAGGTTGACATTTCGGATCCTCCTACTTATGCTCTTTATAGTGAAGGACGGACGATTGGTACATTCCAGTTCGAATCTGCCGGTATGCAGAAATATTTGCGGGAATTGGAACCTAGTACTTTTGAGGATTTGATTGCGATGAATGCTCTTTATCGTCCGGGGCCTATGGATTATATTCCGGACTTTATCGACCGTAAGCATGGCCGTAAGCCTATTGAGTATGATATTCCTATTATGGAGAAATATTTGAAAGATACATATGGTATTACGGTATATCAGGAGCAGGTCATGCTTTTATCACGTTTGTTGGCGGATTTCACTCGTGGCGAATCCGATGCCTTGCGTAAAGCAATGGGTAAAAAACTAAGAGATAAACTAGACCATATGAAGCCTAAGTTTATTGAAGGCGGACGAAAGAACGGTCATGATCCCAAAGTACTTGAGAAGATTTGGACGGACTGGGAAAAGTTTGCTTCTTATGCATTCAATAAATCTCATGCTACTTGTTATTCATGGGTGGCTTATCAGACTGCTTTTCTGAAAAGCAAAACTATCCCGCGGAATATATGGCAGCTACGATGAGCCGGAATATTTCGAATATCACGGAAAATTACTAAATTGATGGATGAGAGTAAGGCGACTGGCATCATGACCAAGGGACCCGATGTGAATGAAAGTTATCTGAAGTTTTCTGTGAACCGTAAAGGGGATATCCGTTTTGGGCTGGGAGCCATTAAGGGAGTGGGGGAAAGTGCTGTGCAGTCTATCCTTGAAGAACGTGAGAGAAATGGAGAATATAAAGATATTTTCGATTTTGTACAGCGTGTAAATCTTTCGGCTTGTAATCGTAAGAATATAGAAAACTTGGCTTTGGCAGGTGCTTTTGATAGTTTCACGGGAATAAAGCGTGAAGACTTCTTTGTAAAGAACGCTAAGGATGAAACCTTTACCGAAGTTTTGGTACGTTATGGAAATAAGTATCAGATGGATAAAGCCGCAGCTGCAAATTCTTTGTTTGGAGGTGAGAATCAAGTGGATATTGCTACTCCCGAAATCATTCCGTCTCCTGCATGGGGGGATTTGGAACGTTTGAATAAAGACGTGATTTGGTAGGTATCTATCTTTCTGCCCATCCGTTGGATGAGTATGCTGTTATATTAGAGAATGTATGTAATGTCCACATGGCGGAACTTGCCGATTTAACCCCTTTGCAGAACAGAGACGTTTAACCATGGGGGGGATTGTGAGTGCAGTGCGTGAGGGATATACCAAGACGGGAAAACCATACGGTATTGCTAAAGTGGAAGATTTATTCGGGCTCAGCGGAATTTGCTTTTCTTCGGTAATGAATGGGTAGAGAAGAAGAACTTTTTTTATGACTGGTATGTTTTTATTTATGCGAGGGAAATGTCAGCCAAAACAATGGCGGCAGGAAGAATGGGAGGTGAAGATAAGTACTATTGAATTATTACCAGAAGTAAAGGAAAAGATTATTGAGAAACTTACAGTTTCAGCTCCTTTGTCTGCATTGGATGAAGAGCTGATAACGGAGTTTTCAGCCTTAATCAAGGCAAATCCCGGTAATGCAGAGCTTTATTTTCATGTAATGGATGAGGATGGACAAATGTATGTCAATCTGATGTCACGTACTATGAAGATTTCGGTTCAAAAAGAGATCATGACTTATTTAAAGAGCCAACCACAGCTCTCTTACAAAATTAATTAGTATATTTGCGCTAACATTTTAAATAACTAAGTATAATAATTATGGCACTAGAAATTAAAGATAGCAATTTTGAAGAATTGCTGGCATCGGGCAAGCCTGTAGTAGTGGACTTTTGGGCAACATGGTGTGGTCCTTGTAAAAAAATAGCTCCGGATGTTGAAGCTTTGGCAGAAGAATATAAGGATCAGGTAATAATTGGAAAGTGCGACGTGGATGATAACGACGAACTGACCGGTAAATTTGGTGTACGTAACATTCCTACCGTTCTTTTTATCAAGGATGGTGAAGTGAAAGATAAGACTGTAGGTGCAGTGACCAAGGCCCAGCTGGAAGAAAAAATTAAAGCTTTACTGTAATAAAAAGAATATTCACCCTTTAATATATACGACTATGGGAATGGAAGACGATTTCTTATTGGAAGATGAGGATGATCAAAAAACGATAGAGTTTATCAAAAATTATCTGCCTCAGGATTTGAAAGATAAATTCACGGAGGATGATTTGTATTATATCCTTGATGTGATTGTGGATTACTATACCTCCAGCGGATGCCTTGATGTACAACCTGATGAAGAGGGATACATTAATATTGATCAAGATGAAATTGTGAATTACATAGTCAAGGAAGCCAAGAAAGACGGAATGGGGCCTTATGACCCCAATGATGTATTCTTTGTAGTCCAGGGGGAAATGGAATATGGGAATTCATTGGGACAGGTAGATTAAGAAGATAGTCTCATAATAAAATAAAAGATGCGTATCTCCAGCTAGGGATACGCATTTTTTATATTTGAAAACAAGGTAATATCTACTATTAGCTCTCTTATTTCTTTTGTAAAAGAAAATAATAGAATACCTTTGTAAAAACGCTCATGCTCATTTTAACTATAAAAACATTGCTTAATGGCTAAAAAGAAAATTTCCAATTCCTACCTGGTTTTTTGGAGGATATCATGTCTTTATTGACTCCGGAAGAACAAGAAATTGCATTTGAATTGTTTAATGATGGAGCCAATCAGGTAGATGAAGAACTGTCTCATATTTATTATCATCATCAGTGTCCCGATTATAGATTGATTGCACAGCCAGTCGCATCTTATTTGATGCCTTTGTGGACGATGGATGATATGAGTAGTCTGTCACCGGCTGAAATCTACTCTTCTTGTGCTGTTATTCCACAAGAAACATTGGAACGAGATCTCCGTAATTTTATTTTAACATCTTTGTCGTATATCGGAAAATGCCCGAAAAATGTTATTCATATAGAATGTGGTATGCATTAGGAATGATGGAGCATTTTCGTATGGAACGTTGTTTGGATATTGTTTTGGAAGTATTGCGGCAAGACTTGGATTTCTATGATTTTTATTTCGGTTATTTGTATGAAGCAATGTTGTCTGCTATAACCTATCAATTGGGACAGAATCAATTAGATGTTTTGATGGACTTTATGAAAGAGCCTGGATTGCTTCCTATGTCTAAATATAGAGTGATTGAAGCGGTTGCTCATATTGTGATAACTCATCCTGCCAGAAGAGAGGAAGTGATGGATTGGTTTGGTAATTTGTTGGGTTATTATTTTGATATACTGAAAGATCAGAAGAATGATATTTGTTCCACTTTGCTGCTTGATCATGTTACAGCTTGCATGATGGATATTCGAGGGTAGAAACTTTACCTATTTTGACAAAAGATTTATCGGACTTATCATATTAAACCTTATGGTATTCCAAGTATTAATGAACTAAAGAAAAAAATGCCTTATGCGGAAATGCATGGGTTGGAAATGGAGCGGGTAGAAGATTATTTAGCTGAAGTTTTTGAGGCTGCTACTGATGAGGACGAGGATGAGGAAATTTACGATGATCCGCTTTACATAGAAGATCAGCCTGCTAAAAAACTTAGAATAAAAATAGAGTTGAAAGATTCTGAACCGTTAGTATGGCGCATATTGGAGGTCCCTTCGAATATTTGCTTGGAAAGATTTTCTGAGGTGGTAGAAGTGGCAATGGGATGGGATGGTTATCATTTGCATCGTTTTATTAAGGGGGACACTTATTATCTTCCTCCCAAAGATCGGACAGGTGATTGTTTTTTGAAGGTGCACTCAAACAGTTTGATTCCGGTATGCTTTCTTTAGGTGAATTATTAAGTCGCAAGGGATCAAAGATTAAGTATGAATATGATTTCGGGGATAGTTGGATACATGAAATTATATTAGAATCCTGTCAGTCTTATAAGAAAGAGGAAAATTCCGGTTATTGCCTTGTTGGATGGTGAAAATGCTTGTCCGCCGGAAGATTGTAATGGCATATGGGGGTATAGGGAAATGCTGAAAGCTTTAGAAAAACCTCGCTCCAAAGCTGCGCGTGAATATAAGAATGGTTGGGTATAATTTTGATCCTACAGAATTTGATCTTGATGAAACTAGAGGGCTGTTGGCTGAAATTATAGATTGATTTGGAATTTGGTTATAACAGGGCGGGTGAAAATCCCGCTCTTTCCTGAAAAAAGTGTTTTATGTCTGGTGGATAGGGAAATTTAATATTCACAGATTTTGTTTACTATGTGTTTATACGATGCCTTGTACATTCAAAAAGAAATAGATTCCTGTAGCTATCATTAATAGCCCTAATATAGCATAGAAAAGTCGTGCACGCTGGCGCCCTGCATTACTGACAATGAACTGTGTGTTGTGTGCGGTAAAGAACCACTCCCAATTAAATAAGGCTGCCAGAACAGACAGTAGTCCTACCAATACGAATATGGCTTGGATCAGATAATGCATTCCCATAATTTAATGAATTTGGCTGTAGGGGCAGATTATGTTCGTCCCTACAGTGGATATTTTCTTTTATTCAGCTTCAAAGCGCATGATGCGGCTTCCATCTTCAGATTCTTCAATCTCGACTTTTACAGCATTGCCAGGCAAGAGTTCTTCTACCAGTTCCGGCCATTCGATGAAGCAGAGGGCACCGCTATAGAAATAATCCTCATATCCCATGTCGTATACTTCGTCCAGTTTCTTGATACGATAGAAATCAAAATGGTAAATAAGTTCGCCGGTTTCATCCGAACGGTATTCATTGACAATGGCAAAAGTTGGTGAGTTAATGACATCTGTTACCCCCAGCTCTTCGCATACAGCTTTGATAAATGTTGTTTTACCGGCCCCCATCTTTCCGTAGAAAGCAAAAACGGTATTGTCACCCATGGCTGCGATGAATTGTTTGGCAGCTTCGTGGATAGAGTTTAAAGAATTGATTTTAATTTCCATATTCATTGGTTTGATTGAGTTTCTTTTGTTTGTAAAGGTACATGCTTTTCCCCATTTTACAAAAAGTATAGATGAGGATTGAAAAAAAGATTATCGCTGCACCCGAAGGAACTTGTAATTTATAAGAAATGAACAGTCCACCTAAACAACCTGCATAACCAATGATGACAGACCACCAAATAATTTCTTGAAACTATGGGTAAACAAATTAGCGGTCATTTGTGGTAAGGTCAGCAGAGAAATGGCCAAGTACTATACCTACCATGCGGAGACATGATACGATGGTCAGTGCAATGAACATCATTAGAATATATTCAAATAAAGCTACCGGTATACGTTGAGAACATGCGAATTCCCGGTCGAAAGCGATGCAAATGATAGGATTTAGAAATAAAGTGAAAAATAGTATCAACAGTATGGAAAGAATGGCAAGTAACAAAATATCTGTGGGCGTAATGGTCAGAATGTTACCGAACAGAAAGGCGGATAAATCGGGAGTGAATCCTGGAGCTAAAAAGCTAAATATAATACCTACTGCCATACCAAAAGTCCAAAACACAGCGATAGCAGAGTCTTCGCGCATATCTTTCCGTTTGCTTAACCATTCTACCCCAAAGGAAGAGAGTACGGAGAAGATTGCAGCAGATAATAGAGGAGAGATGTCTGCGTATAATCCTAGACCGATACCTCCAAAAGAGGCATGGGTAATTCCTCCACTGATAAATACCAAACGGCGCGTCACAATGTATGTGCCGATAATGCCACAGGCAATGCTGGCAAACAAGCTTCCTAGCAAGGCATGTTGGAAGAAAGTATAATGCAAAAGTTCTAATATATCCATACTGTATCTTTTTTCAGTGGTTTTATTCAAATGGAGGCTTTGTTTGATGTAGGGCGGATTATTTGAATCTTCGTTCACCTACAATCAGGAAAAGTTCGTCTTTCAACTCGTCTGGCAGTTCTACTCCACGTAATTGCAGGCTACGGCTCCATCCGGCTACCTCATCTTCTTTACAAGTGTACATGATTTCTCGAAATTCTTCCACTTCTTCTTCATTATAACCATTTGAGGGACGGCCGCGAAAGCGGTCCAGTTCTTCATCATCATAATATTCTATTTTTTTGCTGACAGCGGCAAGCAGGCTTTCTTTTTCACAAATTTCATGTTGTCCACAACATTCAGCGTCTGCTTCCACTATTTCGGGAGCGGTCTTCAATTCTCCGCTTTCTATCTTTTTTGTATCTGGCGGTTGTGTAAAACTCCCACTGCCATGGCGATACCTGCCAAAATAATCAGACCAATAATAAGTATGAGCATAACTTTATATCTCCTCTATTATAAAACCAGCTTTCTTTAAATCTTCCCAATAGTAAGGATAGGATTTTGAAACGACCTGTGGGTTGTTAATCCGGATTTCGGGCATCACTACACAAACCGGAGCGAACGCCATAGCCATACGGTGGTCCTCATAAGTGTCAATGGCGGCATCAGCGGTCATTTCACATCGTTCACCTTCCCAAGACAGAATACGATCGTCTATTTCATGAAGTATATATCCTAGCTTTCCCATTTCTTTTATCAAGGCTGTTATACGGTCTGTTTCTTTAATCTTCAAACTTTGTAAGCCTGAGAAGCGGAAGGGAATATTCATTAACGCACAAGTGACAACAAATGTTTGTGCCAAATCTGGTTGGTTGATGAAATCATAATCCAGACGTTCGGCTATTTTATCGGTCTTTTTCAATGTTACCGTTTTATTTCCATAAATACTTTCGATTCCTAGTAACTGGAAAATTTCAGCCACTTTACTGTCCCCTTGATAGCTTGTTTCGAATAATCCCGGTAAAATGATTTCCGCTTTGTTGGAAAGAGCGGCTATCTGATACCAATATGAAGCTGCGCTCCAATCACTTTCCACGTAGAAAGGTATGGATTGGTAGGGTTGTGGCTCAACTTTTAGTTGATATTCATTGAGCCATTTGGCTTTGGCTCCAAAGTCATTCATCAACTGTAGGGTAAGATTGATATAAGGGCGGGATATAATTTCTCCTGTCAGTGTAAGGGCCAGCCCGTTACTTAGTATAGGGGCAATCATCAATAGGGCTGAGATATATTGAGAACTGATATTGCCCGGCAGGCTGATGGTATCTTTCTGCAGTTTGTGTCCGGTGATACGCAGAGGAGGATATCCGTCATTGATTATGTATTCTATTTCTGCTCCTAACTCACGTAAAGCATTGACCAACACCTGGATGGGACGTTGTTGCATACGTTGTGTACCAGTGATGATCCGTGTTCCCGGAGTGACGGACAAATAAGCGGTAAGAAAGCGCATGGCTGTTCCGGCTGCCATAATGTCTATGGTATTTTTGCCGTCATTTAAGGCGTGAATCATTACTTGGGTATCATCGCAGTCAGATAGGTTCTCAAGTTGGAATGTTCTATTTCCCAGTGCGTTGATAATCAATGCACGGTTGCTGATACTCTTGGAAGAGGGGAGCTGGATCGTTGTATATATTTGAGCGGGTGCCGTTACTTTTATTTGCATCATACCTTATATAATATAATAATGTGTATCGGATTGCAAAGGTAGGAATATTATCTTAATACTTGAAGGTTGCTACTTAAAAAAGGAAGCCGAGAGTATAAAAAAGCCGAGAACATGGAAAGGTGGCTGTTTTGTTCCCGGCTTGGACATATAGTGAAAGTTAAGCTATAGTGATGCTTGAATCCAAATAAACATCTTGAATGGTATTTAACAATTCAATTCCGTCTTTCATCGGTTTTTGAAAGGCTTTACGTCCACTTATGAGACCCATGCCTCCGGCACGTTTATTAACGATTGCTGTTATTATCGCGTCTTTTAGATCAGAACTGCCATGAGATTCACCTCCAGAGTTGATTAATCCTACACGTCCCATGTATCCATTGGCTACTTGATAGCGGCAGAGGTCGATAGGATGTTCTGAAGTCAGATCGGTATAAACTTTATCATTTGTCTTTCCAAATTTAATGGCTGTAAAACCACCGTTATTGACCGGTAATTTTGTTTTACAATATCCGCTTTGATAGTAACTCCCAAATGATTGGCTTGTCCGGTCAAATCGGCTGCTGCATGATAATCTACGCCGTCTTTTTAAAAGCATTATTACGTAAGTAACACCATAAAATAGTAGCCATGCCTAGTTCGTGGGCATATTCAAAAGCTTCCGCATTTCAACCAGTTGTCTGCGGCTCTGTTCAGAACCGAAATAGATAGTGGCGCCTACTGCTACAGCCCCCATATTCCAGGCTTCTTTTACAGTGCCAAACATCACTTGGTCGTAAGAATTGGGATAAGTCAATAATTCATTGTGATTTAGTTTGACAATAAAAGGAATCTTGTGGGCGTATTTGCGAGCAACGGAACCTAATACTCCGAAAGTAGAGGCTACGCCATTACAGCCCCCCTCAATAGCGAGTTTTACAATATTTTCCGGATCAAAGTAAAGTGGATTGGGAGCAAATGAGGCTCCTGCTCGTATCGTTCTATGCCTTGATCTACAGGAAGAATAGATACATACCCTGTATTTGCAAGTCGCCCGTGTCCTAACAGGGCTTGAAGACTGCTTAGGGTACGAATATTGCGGTCTGATGATATCCAAGTATCATCAATGGTGTTTGGAGAAGGGATATGGATTAATGATTTATCTATAGTTCTACAGGTGTGCTCTAAATAAAATGCTGCTTGGTCACCCAATAAATTTGTTATTTTACTCATACTATTTTTTCTTTTATTGATTAATAATTCTTTATCCATAATGTTTTCTTTCTAGTATAAAGGCGTATGATTGCGCTTGAATGCATTATTGAAAACACTATTTTGATGTATTCTCCATTCTGTGATGGAGGTTTCGGACAGCGCAGGAAAATTATTTCCTGCCGTCGGGGGTGGTCTTTCCTTGATCGGCTACTGCTTCCTATTAGTTTTTTTATTTCTTCCGGATCTCCCAAAAAGTAGTCTTTCTTCAAATTCAGGTCATCATCAAACTCGAACACATACGGAATAGCGGTAGGTAGATTAAGGCCTACAATTTCCTCATCCGGTATGTGTTTCAAATATTTAATAATTCCTCTGAGGCTGTTTCCATGAGCCACTACCAGCAGTTCGTTTGCTGTAGCTAGATTGGGGAAAATGATGCATTTCCAATAAGGTAATATACGTTCTACTGTTTCTTTCAGAGATTCAGTACGTGGAAGATCTTTGTCAGGAACTTCTTTATAACGGGTATCTGTTTTCGGATTGCTCGGATCGTCTTCCGATAGGGCTTTGGGGGCTACGTTAAAGCTACGGCGCCATATCAATACTTGTTCTTCTCCATATTTAGAAGCTGTTTCGCTTTTGTTTAATCCTTGCAATACGCCATAATGTTTCTCGTTTAGACGCCAACTTTTCTCTACAGGTATCCAATCTTGATCCATTTTATCTAGCACACAGTTTAATGTTTTGACTGCACGCTTTAAAAAAGAAGTGTAAGCTTTATCAAAATGAAATCCTTTTTCTTTTAAGAGTGTACCTGCTTGGTTGGCATCAGCGATACCTTTTTCGGTTAAATCTACATCTGTCCATCCTGTAAAACGGTTGTCTTTGTTCCAAGTACTTTCTCCATGGCGGAGTAATACGATTCTTTTCATTTGTTCTCCTTTCTTTATTACCCGGTAATACATTTTCTGTTGGCAACAAAATTAGTTGTAGCATACATACTTATCAATACCCATTAATTATGAATTTAACAATGGAAGGCAAGGATTTGTTTCTCTTTTTATTATTTTTGTGCTTTGTAATTAACACATGCCATGAAAAGAATTAAAACAGGACTAACGGGATTTATATTAGGAGATTGGTTGGGAATGCCTTACAGGGGAAAAGGAAAAGGGACATTTAAACCTATATGGACAAAATCTTATCTTCGGGGAGATAAATGTTCAGGGAATACCTCGATGTTATTATGTGCTTTGGACAGTCGTTGCAATTTGGAACTTTATCAGCAGAATTTAAGAAACTGGTATTTCAATAGAAAGTATACAGGAGAAAACATTGAGTTTGATATTGATCAGGTGACCCAAAAAGCAATCATGAAAAATTTCAGGGGAGTGTCTTCGGATTCTAATAGTGGCAACCGCAGTTTGATGGGGTGTTGTGTTTTGGCTTTTTCTCCTTTATCTAAAGAGGAGATTTTTTCTTTTATTAAGATCACTCATAATAGTCGTTATAGCTTTAAGTATACTTGGTTTTTTATTGAGTTCATTCGTTGCCTGTTGGAATATGAAGATAAAGAACAGGCATTACAGCAGGCTGAGCAGAGATGTGATGTGGAGGTTAACAGGCAAAATCTTTGTAATGGAAGCTTTGTTGTAGATACGGTGGAATCAGTGGTCAATTGGTTTATGGCAGGAAATAGTTATAAGGAGTGCGTATTTTCGGCTATAAACTCAGGTAAGTCAAGTGATGCGGTAGGAGCATTGACAGGTTTGCTGGCGGGAATATATTATGGATTAGAATTAAAGAATGGAGTGAAAGGGTTTGAAACAATGGAATCTTATATTGATTCATTTATCCAGTACCTTAATCCCACTCTTTAAATTCCAATGAAAGTTGTTCCCATTGTTTTTTATTCTTCTTTTTCTTCTTTTGGATTAGATATGGATAGTCCGATAAGGCGGATGGGGTGGCTTTCATAATCAATTTCTTTCAGTAATTTTTTTGCTAACGGAAGAATTTTATCCATACTTGTCAGTTCACTGTTTTGAGTGATGCTGCGGGTTATTTGGCTAAAGTCATGGAACTTTATTTTTAAAGTAAGTGTGTTACCGCTGAAATTAGTGCGTTTCAGTCTTTCTAGCAATTCGGTAACTACATGATATAGTTCAATGATGGCGGAAGAATGAAGAGAAATGTCTTTTTCCAATGTATGTTCGCATCCTACGGACTTACGGATTCTTATGGGTTCTACAGGACGGAGGTCAATGCCTCGTGCGAAATCGTAATACAGATTACCTGCTTTACCAAACTGCCGGGTAAGCATTTCTAAAGTGCAGGCTTGTAATTGGGTACCATTATGAATCCCTAATGTGTGCATTTTTTTGGCTGTTACCGGACCTACTCCCCAAAAAGATTCGATGGGAAGGTGGGCGATGAAATCCAATGCTTGGTTGGGATGTATTGTACATAATCCGTCGGGTTTGCGGTAATCCGATGCTATTTTGGCTAGAAACTTGTTATAAGAGACCCCGGCTGAAGCTATCAATCCCAATTCTTTGCGAATACGCTTTTTAATATCTTTGGCTATATCTATAGCAAGTGAAAAGCCTGCTTTATTTTCAGTTACATCCAGAAAAGCTTCGTCTAGTGACAGAGGCTCTATGATATCTGTATAGGTATGAAAAATATCATGTATCTGCTGGGATACAGTTTTATATACATTCATTCGCCCCGGAACAAAAATCAGTTCTGGGCAAAGTCTTTTGGCTTTTTGTGATGACATGGCGGAACGTACTCCGTAACGGCGGGCTTCGTAACTGGCAGCAGCTACCACACCTCGTTCTTCAGCGTGTCCCACAGCAAGCGGTTTTCCACATGATTCGGGGTTGTCACGTTGTTCTACCGATGCGTAGAATGCATCCATATCGATATGTATTATTTTGCGTTCGGACATCTTCAAGAAATTTGTAGAGCAAAGGTATGAAAAAGGTTTTTGGTTGATGAACTCTTTAACAGCTTTATTTGTTATATTTTCATTAATATTATTTCTGTATAACGAGTATGAGAAAGGCACGTAAAAACTACTTTATTTACTTGATGATGCTATTGATATTCGGAGGGTTGATTTATACCGCTATAGCAGGTGGTGAGCGTTTTTTGCATTTGTCATCTATAAAGCCAGCGACAGCAGGTGATGATGCTTTTACTATGTTTAAAACTATATTACTTGATAATCTGGAGCATCCTTTTTCCATTTTACTCATTCAAATTATAGTTGTATTGATTGCGGTTCGTATTTTTGCGTCTGCATTCCGCTATATAGGGCAACCGGGAGTGATAGGTGAGATAGTGGCAGGAATTGTCTTGGGGCCTTCCCTGCTGGGATCTCTTTATCCTGAGTTTTTCGGCTTTTTGTTTCAACCGGATTCTTTGACTAATCTGGAACTTATCAGTCAGTTAGGGTTGGTACTATTTATGTTTGTTATTGGAATGGAGGTTGATTTCGGAGTATTGAAAAATAAGATAAATGAAACATTAGTTATTAGTCATGCAGGAATTTTGGTACCTTTCTTCTTGGGAATGTTGGCTTCTTACTGGGGTATATGAGGAATATGCTTCCCAGCAAACAGCATTTCTTCCATTTGCTTTATTTATTGGTATATCTATGAGTATTACCGCTTTTCCGGTTTTGGCCCGTATTATTCAAGAACGGAATATGACACGGAAACCTGTAGGAATTCTTACGATAGCATCTGCAGCCAATGATGATGTGACAGCTTGGTGTTTGTTGGCGGTTGTCATTGCTATTACAAAAGCAGGAACGTTGGGAGGTGCTTTGTATACAGTTCTTCTTACATTTGTCTATATAGCTGTGATGTTTGTTGTTGTTCGTCCGTTTTTAAAGAAAATCGGTACACTTTATTCCAATAAAGAAGTTATAAACAAGACCTTTGTCAGTTTTATTTTTTGGTTTTGATTGTATCGGCGGCTATTACGGAAATTTTGGGGATTCATGCTTTGTTTGGTGCTTTTATGGCGGGTGTAGTCATGCCTTCTAATTTTGGTTTCCGTAAGGTAATGATGGAGAAGGTTGAGGATATAGCATTGGTTTTTTTTCTACCGTTATTTTTTGCTTTTACAGGATTACGCACACAGATAGGATTAATTAATACGCCGGAATTATGGTGTGTATGCCTGTTATTGATTACTGTAGCGGTTGTCGGAAAATTTGGTGGATGTGCTGTGGCCTCCCGTTTGGTGGGTGAGTCTTGGAAAGATAGTTTCACCATAGGTACTTTGATGAATACCCGTGGATTGATGGAATTGGTGGCATTGAATATCGGTTATGAGTTGGGGGTACTTCCTCCATCTATCTTTGTTATTCTTATCATAATGGCTTTGGTTACGACTTTTATGACGACACCTTTATTAAATTAGTCGAATGGGGCTTTGCAGTAAGAGACAAAAACGGTTTTGCAACGAAATTGCTTTTGTTCTTTGGACGTCCCGAAACAGGTGGTAAGCTATTATCGGTATACAAATTACTCTTTGGAAAACAACTTTCTTATCATCAGGTAATTGCAGCTCATTATACAACGGGTACTGATGTGAATCCTACTAGTGTTGAGCAATTTTTTGAAGAAAGTTTTATTCCTGTTGATAAACAGGCAGAGCACTTGAATATACATATAGAGAAGCGTTATAGAGTAACTGATAATTTGGTATCTGATATGATTTCCACTGTAGAAGCGGAGTCACCGGATATTTTGTTGTTAGGCGCAGGGCCTCGCTTTATGACTGACGGTGAAAAGTCGATGACTTCTTTTTTGGTTTGTTTCGTAAAAAAGTGGATGATGTGTTAGAGCATGCTTCTTGTCCTGTTGCTATCTTTGTAAATCGTGACTATCGTAATGGAGATGAAGTGGCTGTATTGATAAATGGAAGTATGGATAGTTTTCTTTTCACTTATGTGCGTCGTTTATTGGAAGATGGAGGGAGTTTTATTCATTTATATTATTTCAGCAGTGGAAGTGAAGAATATGTAGGACAAATATATAAGATAAATAAGCAGTATGCAAATAGGGTACATCTGTATCCTTTGGTTGAAATAGAGGATTTGGTATTGCCGATAATTCATGGATTGCTTATTTTAAGCTATGATACTTGTGTGGGGATTGCTGCCAATGAAAAAGTCTTTAAAGCGCTTCCTTCTTTATTGGTCATGAAGGATGCATCTTAAAAAGAAACTGAGCCGTTTTCAACCATCCCGCCAAACTGCCATAGTTACGAGAATTGTCTAAAAAGCAAAAAGCATTGACAATCATCAGATTATCAATGCTTTCTTCCAGTCGGGGTGACTGGATTCGAACCAGCGACCACACGCCCCCCAGACGCGTACTCTAACCGGGCTGGGCTACATCCCGAATTGCGGATGCAAAGGTAGTGCTTTATTTTTAATCTGCAAATAAATCGCTGTAAAAATACAAGTGAGCATCTTCTATGATTATCGTATATAGCTTGTTATTAATGCAATATGGTCATATTAAAAACTATTATTTAGACAATATTCAAAATAACTCCAAGACTGTTTCGGAGGCTGTTTAGTATCCTACATAGTACAAAATATATGCAGAAAGCCTCGACTTATAGCAATAAAGAGTTTCAAATCATCCCGGAACCTTAATCAAACCTTAATCGAAAAACAGGATGCACAATTAGGATGCAAACAGATTATAAAGTTAATGTAGGTTAAAGTCTGTCCCAATTTCGCAATGTTTTAAGGAACCTTCCTTGTTGAGCTATTGCAATGATATAGTTTTAATCATCGAAATTACATATCTTTGCGATGCATCCGTTGAGGATGCCCTAAATAATTTCGTAGCTAATTTAAAATTAATTTGCTATGGCAAGATTTAAAATTACGCTCTTTAAGAGCAACATTAGAAAAGACGGAAGCTGCCCCGTCTGTTTAAGGGTAGCAAAAGAGGACAAAACAAAGTACATCGACTTACAACTGTCGGCAACGAAAGGTCAATGGGATGAACAGGCATCCCGATTTAAAAAAGACAAGCGTGTCAATCCTAACTACGAAAATTACAATGCGTTGCTGAACCGTTATGAAGTCCGAAAAGATGAAATCCTGCAAAAGTTCATGGAGGAACGGGTAAACTGGACGCTTAATCAGTTCGAGGAGGAGTTTCTTGGCATGTCAAAGCAGGGTAAGGTTTACGACTACTTCATGCGACAGGTGGAAAACCTAAAGCCACAAGGCATATCGGTAACGCAAAAGTCTATGAGCGTACTCTGCATATGCTGGCAAAGTATGACGACAAGATTGAGGAACGGTTGTTTTCGGAGTTGGACGTGAAGTATATCAATCGTTTTAACCTTGAAATGGAAAAAGACGGCTGTTGCGGAAACACCCGTAAATACTACCTCAAAACATTGAGGGCGGTTGTAAACAAGGCGATAAAAGAGCGTGAAGCCTCATCAAATACCTATCCTTTCGGTAAGGGTGGCTTTGAAATCGGTAAGCTGGCAGAGGAAACAGCCAAACGCTACCTTTCGCCACAAGATTTGGAGCTGATAAAAAACTTGCCTCAACAAAATCCTGTGTTGGAGTTATCCCGTAGGGTGTTCCTATTTATGTTTCGGTATGAGTTTTATAGACGAAGCCATGCTGACTAAAAACAATATCAATACGTTTGGGGCAGAGGAGCACATCGTTTACAAAAGGCAAAAGACGCAAAACGCTAAAAATGCAAAGCCTATAAAAATACCTGTAACTCCTGCCATAAAAGAGCAACTGGAATGGTTTAAAGCAAATACAGCTTTGACAGGTAATTATTTGCTGCCAGTGATTACAAGGGATTATGAGGGGGAGCAACTGTATGACCATATCCGCAGCCGTTACAAACGTATAAATGACGGTTTAAAGCAATTGGGCAAATTGCTTCATATCCGTATGAACCTGACCACCTATGTCAGCCGTCATACGATGGCCATGACCTTACAAGGCAATGATGTCCCCCGTGAATTTATCAGCCAAGCGTTGGGGCATCGTAATCTTACAACGACAAATGTATATCTTGACAGTTTTTCAACAAGTGTATTAGACAGAGTAGCTAAAATCCTTTAATTATGAGTATGACAATAAATATGCCTTTGGGAGACTTGATAGACAAGTCTCCCAAAGGGGAAGCCCGTTTTGCGCATGAGGAATGGTTGCGCACCTATGTAAAAAGACTGACGAAAGGTAATAAGACAAAGCTAAAACAGGCTTTAAATGAGGTGGATGAGGCTATAAACCAATGGCGGAACGGCTTCTTCATATCCACTTATGATGAAAAGTTATCAGCCGTCCGACAAGGCAAACAGAACATGGACAGCCAAGAGTTGGAAGATGTCTATAACGAGGAAACCTATTTGCAAAAAGAGGGTAAAACAGGTTTGGTTGCAGATTTCCTGTATGATTCCATAGCCCAATACGGCTTTATCAATGAACACCACCGTGATGCGATAGAGAGCGCATGGCTGTTTCACGACATGGAGTTTTTGCAACAGCAATGGGAATATTACGCTCTGGCTCAAATAAGGTCGTTGCGGGCAGTCATTGTTTCCATGCTGGGAACAGTACCAACGACACCTGAAACCGAACCACAGAATGCCAAAAGAGAGCCAAAACGGATAGAGGATTATCCCGAAGTGTTTGACATTACACTTTATTGTGAACTTACGAATTATGCAAAGGATACTATTTACAAGTGGACCCGTACCCGTGAAATACCTTGTCATCGTTCCGGGACAAACGGACGCAAACTTGTGTTCAAGCGTGACGAAATCGTAGCGTGGATGACTGCTCGAAAGCAGGAAACCAAGGACGAATTTATAAAACGAATGGAAAGCTAGTTGGCTGCACGGCTCCGTAAATAGTTAATATGCTTTATTATGTATAACTTTCTATATACATTCCAATCTCACAACCATGTATGACAAAATCAAATTAATGCTATATGACCTGCCAACAGGGTACAACTGGCAAACAGTCCTGCAACGTACAGTTGACTATTTTGCCAATGGTACAGGTGGTAAGGGGTATTGGCTTGGACGTAGAGTCATAGTTATAGACACGTATGTGTCATTCGAGGGCATGTCTATGAAAACATAACCTAAAGACCTTATCATTAAAGGAAGTAGAGGGACTTATATGAGGTTAAGTAAGGATTTGGGTGTGCCCATGTATAAGGCAGTGGTGGAGTCTGCGGAGTTTGCACATAACTTTAGCATGACAGAGCCTCCTATTATGTATATGCAGAAGTTGGATGCTATGAAAGCATTTAGACCTAATGGTTGGAGTGGTACTAAATATATGGATAACGGGGAAGTGCGTTGCAAGTTTTATGACAAAATACAGGAAACGAAGAAGAAGCGTGAACTGCCTAAATATGGAAGAGAGAACTTGCCAAAGAACTTATTGAGGTATGAGGTGACATTTAGCACCAAAGGACTGAGTAGGTTGTTTGGCAGGGATATAGTAGCAGAGGAACTTTGGAGTAAACAGGTGTTTTGGACGCTGGTTGCAGAGTGGTTTGGATATTATGAGGATATGGTGAAACTGCCTAATGATTGTTGGGATGCGGATTACCGTATTTTTGAGAGCGCCAAGGACTTTGCCAAGTGGTGCATTTGTATAGCAAATGCCGACCAAAACCTGTCTTATTATGTAAAGCACGTCCTTTTTAAACTTCGGACAAATCCGCAGCCAGCCGACCGTGTCCTACGTAGGCAAATACAAAAGAAAATCTAGGAAGCGTTGGAGTGGGGCAAAAACATTTGGCTCTCCCTAACCTGACCTTGGAACTGACAGGCAAAATAGAACAATATCTTGCTTGGCTGTTGGAGCAGTCGGCAGACAGGATGGGCATCGCGGAGGAACGACGAATATTCAACACCGCTGTTAATCCTCTTCTTATTCAAATAAGACTTGGTAATCATCAGAGAGTGTAAACTTCACTTCCTAAGTTTATTCTTCAGATGATTACCAAGCCTTATCTTTTAAATGAGGTGTCTATTGGGCGTGCACGGCCAAAAACTTATCTAACACAATAAAAGTACTCGGCAGGATATAAAAATAATTCGCTAATATTGCGAATTGTGCAAATATGTGTTATCTTTGTGTCATCAAAGAACG
>ENA-OQOA01000232-OQOA01000232.1-human-gut-metagenome-genome-assembly--contig:-NODE-232-length-28270-cov-3.355968_pt1 | contig 28270 bp, 30 predicted proteins | sample MGYA00242633_ERZ504888 | MGnify/ENA primary metagenome ERZ504888 (study PRJEB26092, sample SAMD00036372) | human gut metagenome | host: Homo sapiens | study: EMG produced TPA metagenomics assembly of...
TACTTTGCCTTCTTTCCATCATTATACCTCGTTATCATGTTACGTTTATGTTAACAATTGTATCATATATGTAATATTTTTTCAACAATCTTTTTTTATTTAACATATTTAACTATGCAGAAAAAGCGGCTTGAAAAGCCGCTTTTTTTCACCTTCATCCATACCATTACTGGTACCGACTTGTGGTTCACTACACTTGGCGGTAAATACCCGTGACTGGACTTTCACCAGTAAGATTAGTGCCATGCTCGGCACACTAGAAAAAATGCCGTAACCCTTGTGGTTGCGGCATTTCTTTTCCTGTGATCGGCTCTTCTTTTTGTTTCCTTCGCTCTGTTGCCTACTTGTTACCTACCTGTTTGCCTATCTTGCCATTTTCAAGGCTTCTCACCGTGTCTCAAATTACTTTCTCATTTTTTGATCTAAACTAAGAAAAGTACCGCAGCCCTTGGAACTACGGTACTTTCTAGGTTTGTTGACTCTTTGATTAAAAAAGGTTTGATTAGAACTTTCCAGCCTTAGCAGCTTCCTCAATGGAAACAGCTACTGCAACTGTCATACCAACCATCGGGTTGTTACCAGCGCCGATGAGACCCATCATCTCTACGTGAGCCGGTACGGAAGAAGAACCAGCGAACTGTGCATCAGAGTGCATACGTCCTAATGTATCTGTCATACCGTAGGAAGCTGGACCTGCTGCCATGTTGTCCGGGTGAAGTGTACGTCCTGTACCACCACCGGAAGCAACTGAGAAGTATTTCTTACCTGCTTCAAGACGTTCTTTCTTGTATGTACCTGCAACCGGATGCTGGAAACGTGTCGGGTTTGTGGAGTTACCTGTGATAGAAACGTCAACGTCTTCTTTCCACATGATAGCAACACCTTCCGGAACGCTGTTAGCGCCGTAGCAGTTAACTTTTGCACGAAGTCCTTCGGAGTATGCTTTTCTGAATACTTCTTTAACTTCGTTCTTGTATGGATCGTATTCTGTCTCTACATATGTAAAGCCGTTGATACGGGAGATGATCTGAGCAGCATCTTTTTCCAAGACCGTTCAGGATAACACGTAATGGTTTCTGACGAACTTTGTTAGCTTTCTCAGCGATACCGATAGCACCTTCAGCTGCTGCGAAGGACTCATGTCCAGCCAGGAAGCAGAAGCACTCTGTTTCTTCTTCAAGAAGCATCTTGCCAAGGTTACCATGTCCAAGACCTACTTTACGTGTATCAGCAACGGATCCAGGAATACAGAATGCCTGAAGTCCTTCACCGATAGCTGCTGCTGCATCTGCTGCTTTCTTGCATCCTTTTTTGATTGCGATTGCAGCACCTACTGTATATGCCCAGCAAGCGTTCTCGAAACAGATTGGCTGAATGCCTTTGATCTGATCGTATACATTAAGACCTGCGTCTTTTGTGATTTTCTCAGCTTCTTCGATAGAAGCAATGCCATAGCTGTTTAAAACAGAATTGATCTTGTCAATTCGTCTCTCATATGATTCAAATAAAGCCATTTCCTGTTACCTCCTAAATTATTCTTTTCTTGGGTCGATAATTTTAACAGCGTCTGCAACACGGCCATACTGACCTTTTGCTTTTTCCCATGCAGTATTCGGGTCATCGCCTTTTTTGATGAAATCAGTCATTTTTCCAAGGCTTACGAACTGATATCCGATGATCTCATCATCTGCATCAAGAGCAATACCTGTTACATAACCTTCTGCCATTTCAAGGTAACGAGGTCCTTTTTTCAGAGTTCCATACATTGTACCAACCTGAGAACGAAGTCCTTTACCAAGGTCTTCAAGTCCAGCACCTACTGGAAGTCCTTCTTCTGAGAATGCAGACTGTGTACGTCCATAAACGATCTGAAGGAAGAGTTCTCTCATAGCTGTATTAATCGCATCACAAACTAAGTCAGTGTTCAGTGCCTCCATAACTGTAAGTCCCGGAAGAATCTCGGAAGCCATAGCTGCAGAATGGGTCATACCTGAACATCCGATTGTCTCAACCAGCGCTTCCTGGATGATACCCTCTTTAACATTTAATGTAAGCTTGCAGGCACCCTGCTGTGGTGCACACCAGCCAACACCGTGTGTAAGACCGGAAATGTCTTTGACTTCTTTTGCCTGTACCCATTTAGCTTCTTCTGGGATTGGAGCGGCGCCATGATGAACGCCCTGTGCAACTGGGCACATTTCTTCTACTTCGCGTGAATAAATCATTGTAAAACTCCTTTCAAGTATAGATTAACTTCATGTTGTTATACTCTCCACTGTACAGAACTGCTGAATGAACTGCACAGGATAAAACTCCGATGTCTGCTGAATGACTTCAGAGGAGTATGCCTAACAACCTAGTGTTATTTTCTCACAAAAGTGCTGATTCGTCCAGTCATAAATTGTAAAATTTTTAACCATCTTTGATTTTTTTGTGGTAAAATAGTTCTAATTTCTATTAATGAAGGGATTTCTATTATGACAACAAAGTTACCTGCTTCCTTTCTCCCTGCAAAATTTCAGGTTCTGAGCGGAAGCGCTTTAAAATTAATTGCTATCACCCTGATGCTGATTGACCATACCGGCTTAATGATCCTGTATAATTATCCTGCCACAACTGCAACCCTTTTCAGTTTCGGTGGCGTGGATTACAGCTGGTATCGGATTTTCCGGGATATCGGCAGGGCCGCTTTTCCAATTTTCTGTTTTCTGTTAGTGGAAGGATTTCTGCATACACATAACCGTAAGAAATATGGCCTGAATCTGTTTCTATTTGCATGTATCTCTGAGATTCCATGGAACTTCATGTTTACCAACACCTGGAGATATGAAAAACAGAATGTATTTTTCACCCTGTTTCTGGGATACCTGGCATTCTGTGCCCTGGAATACTTCTGGGATAATCAGAAAATGCAGCTTGTCTGCGTGCTGGCACTGCTGACTGTCTCTGTGTTTCTGAAGGCAGATTACGGATGGCGGGGATTTGTATTCCTGCTGATCATGTACTGGTTCCGCAACGATAAAACCGCCCAGGCGATCATCGGAAGCTGCTGGCTTTACTATGAATGGAAAGCCTGCTTTGCTTTTCTTTCCATTAATATGTACAATGGTGAACGTGGATTTGTAAAAGGAAGATTTCTGAAATATGTTTTTACTGGTTTTATCCGGTGCACATTACCATTCTGGTAATCCTGAGAAAACTTTTATTTCATATGTAATATCAGGTACAACAAATATCTTCTATCTCAGACAGACATAAAAATATAAAAGGGCAGGCTGTATGATTGAAATAATATCCTTCATACAACCTGCCTCTTCTATATTTTCAACTTCTCTTTTCTGCAATTTCTGTTTTTGACTTATAAATGTGATTTGCAGGTACGCAGCCTCTTACTGAGGAAAGTGGATAAATGTTGCAGCAGCGTCCGATCACAGTTCCGGGATTTAATACGGAACCGCATCCCACTTCTACGTTATCTCCAAGCATTGCGCCGAATTTCTTCAGACCTGTTTCAATCTTCTCGTCACCGTCTTTTACAACTACCAGTTTCTTGTCAGATTTTACATTGGAACAGATGGAACCTGCACCCATATGGGATTTGTAGCCGAGAACTGCATCGCCTACATAATTGTAGTGCGGAACCTGTACCTTGTTGAAAAGTACCGCATTCTTTAATTCCGTAGAATTACCTACTACTGCACCCTCACCTATAATTGCTTTTCCGCGTATAAATGCACAGTGGCGTACTTCTGCTTCTTTACCTATGATGACCGGACCGTTGATGCAGGCTGTAGGTGCTACTTTGGCACTCTTGGCGATCCATACATCTTCTGACGGGTGGTCGTATTCTTCTTCACTTAAGGTCTGTCCCAGTTTCAGAATGAAATCTCCGATCTCCGGTAATACTTCCCATGGATATGTTTTTCCTTCAAATAAATCCTTTGCGATTGTTTCGTTCAGATCCAGAAGGTTTGCAATTGTAAAATCTTTTAACATAATATTTTCCTCTTTTCTCTCGCTATGATGACATGTTTTCTTTTATCTGTCACAAATGCACACTACTTTGAAGCAGACGGCTTTCTGCAGGTACGTGATCGTCCCGCTGCGGACGTTGATCTGCCTGTTGTTTTCGCACTGTTTTTTCAGATGAATCCTTATAATTCACTGCTGCAGCATCAAAGAACTGTCTCAGATATGGCTGGATATTGCTGTCCTCCACCTGTCTGGTGCGAAGGCGCACAAAATGTTCCAGCTTATCCATATATTCCTGTTCTGTAATACTGCCCTCTGCCACATAATTCAGTCCTTTTTCCCAGCTTGCTGTCAGTTCTGGGTTCAGAAGCTGTCTGATGGAGCAGTTTACCACATCAAAGATCATCTCTCCAAGAAGGGTTGGAGTGATCACCTGGGTTTTCTTATTGAGTGCCAGATATTTGATATTGCACAGTTTCTTAAGAATTTCCGCTCTGGTGGCACTGGTTCCGATTCCGCAGCTTTTAATCTGGGCACGAAGCTCTTCGTCCTCGATCAGCTGACCTGCATTCTCCATTGCAAGAATCATAGAACCGGAATTATAACGCTTTGGCGGCGATGTCTCGCCCTCTTTGATACTCAGGCTGTCCACAGAGAGTATATCACCTTTTTTCAGGTTCTGCAATGCGGCAAGAAGTCTGGTATCACATGCCATATCCTCAGCCGAATCATCAGCTTTGTTCCCGCCGTTTTTCCTGTATCCGGATCTTCCTCTTCACTTCCCTCATTGCCGGCTACGCCGGCTCTGTTCACACTGCTCATGGCATCTGCTGCTTTTCGCTTCGCAAAAGAATTTGTGGCAACTTTTAAGTACCCTTCATCCAGCAGTACTTTAAATGAAGAAAAGAAGCTCTCATTCTGAATTTTTGTCACAAGACTGATCTTCTGATATACTGCAGGAGGATAAAAAATACATACAAACCTTCTGACAATGGTCTCATATACACGCTGCGCAGTAAGAGAAACACTTCTCAATGCGTTTAAGCCCTGGCCTGTGGGTACGATTGCATAATGGTCTGTGATCTGCTTATCATTAACATATCTGGTCTTTGCCAGATTTTTGTAATTTCCCTGTTCAATAATGTGCTGTGCGATTTCCGCTGTATGTTCATAATTACGCAGTCCGGAAATATTCTTATAAATCTCCTTTGCTGCCGCAGTAGACAATACACGGGCATCTGTTCTGGGATAAGTGACCAGTTTCTTTTCATACAGTTCCTGTACGATTTTTAATGTCTCATCCGGGCTGATCTTGAACAGCTTGGAGCACACATTCTGAAGCTCCGCCAGGTTAAATAAAAGCGGCGGATTCCTGTTCTCTTTTTTCCGCTCGATTTTCTCTACTGTACATTGCAACGGCTGACTTACCAACAGCTCCTGTATCAGTTTTTCAGCATAGGCTTTCTCTTTAAATCCGTTCTCTTTATACAGATAAGGAGTCTGGAAATATCTGCTGCCTTCCACAGCTCTCCATTCTCCCTCAAAGTTTTCTCCCTCAAGGGCAATGCTACTGAGTACGCGGTAAAACGGAGTTTTCACAAACGCACGGATCTCGCGTTCTCTTCGCACTACCATTCCAAGCACACAGGTCATAACCCGTCCTACAGAAATGGCCTGATATTTCGTATTTAAATAATTTGACACACTGTTTCCATAACGCAGTGTCAGTACACGGGAAAATTAATTCCCATGAGATAGTCTTCTTTTGCTCGAAGATAGGCTGAAGCAGAAAGATTGTCATATGCTGACAGATCCTTTGCCTCTCTGATTCCTCTCATGATCTCTTCTTCTGTCTGAGAGTCAATCCAGACTCTCTTTTCTTTTTTCCATGAACACCTGCCATCTGTGCCACCAGACGGTAGATGTATTCTCCCTCGCGTCCGGAGTCGGTACACACGTAAATGGTGTCCACATCCTCACGGTTAAGCAGTCCTTTGACAATCTCAAACTGCTTCTGCACTCCGGGGATCACTTCATATTTAAATTCGCGCGGCAAAAAAGGCAGGGTATCTAAACTCCACCTTTTATATTTGATATCATATTTTTCCGGGTAGCTCATGGTGACCAGGTGTCCCACACACCAGGTCACCACGCTGTCCTGAGATTCCAGGTAGCCATCCCGTCTTTGTCCGTTGATTTTCAAAGCTTTTGCGAATTCCTGCGCCACACTGGGCTTTTCGGCTATGTATAAAGCTTTTGACATATTATTTATCTGCACTCATCTTTCTGAGCGGCCATGCCAGCAACAGGGCACCGCCCACCATATTTCCTAAAAGTTACTACTACCATGCTCTTTACCATGGCTCCAAGGGATAATCCAGGTACCAGGCAGTATGCGGTAACAAAGATTCCCATATTTGCGATGCAGTGCTCAAATCCGCTTACAACGAATCCTGAGATACACATAACGATCATCAGGAATCTTCCTGCATCACTCTTTAATTTCATACCACAAAGCACGCCAAGACAGACGAAGAAGTTACAGAGCACTGCTCTGAAGAACATCTGTCCGAGCGGAATACTCAGTTTATTTCCAATGAATCCCGCAAAATAGTCTGCTGTTCCGGATGCTCCTGCACCTACAAACAACAATGCTAAAATTGCACATCCGACAAAGTTTCCAAGGTAGCTTACGCCCCATACCTTACCGGCCTCTTTCCAGCTTACCTGTTTATCATAGGCTCCGAACGCCATTACCATATTATTTCCTGTAAAAAGCTCGCCGCCTACGAAGCTGATCAGAAGCACTGCAATGGAGAATACTAATGCCCCCACAAATTTTCCCCATTCAGGCATGGTCTTGGAGAATACGTTTCCAACTACATTACTGTAGATCATAGCCACATCAATAAAAAAGCCCGCCATGATCGCACGTATGAAGTACTTGAAAAAGTTGGTATTCACCAGGTTGCTCTTGGCTTTCGCCGCATTTGACACTTTCTGTACATCTTCGTAATTCATAACTACACCTCCGCAATGTATTTTATTGAGAACATTATATCACCTGAATATCTGTTTCACAACCGAAATCGTCAAACATTCAAGAATATTCATCAGATTTGTAATTATGTTCCATTATATTCGAAGATTTTTATAGCAATTCCATATACTAATGCAATCGAGACAGTTCGGCAGAATACAAAGGACAAGAAAGATATCTGCAGACATGCTGACGCAGGAGAAAATGTCTGAAAGTAAAGCTGATTTTTTATTCAAATACAACTGCTTTATCCTGCAATTCTGTTACATATCCGATAACACCGCCGAAGATATCCATACCTGCAAGCTCTTCTGCAAGGGCATCGGCTTCTTCTGCCGGTACTGCAAGCAGAAGTCCGCCGGATGTCTGCGGATCAAATACCAGATCCTCCATCCAGAGTTCCTTAATCTCACTTCGTACTTCATCGCCTGCGAAGTCACGATTTCTGTATGCACCTTCAGGAATCAGCCCCATCTGTGCATATTCTTCAACACCCTCAATGATCGGAAGTTTCTCAGACTGGATCACCAGGGTTTTCCGGCTGCCTTTTGCCATTTCCAGACTGTGACCTGCAAGACTGAATCCTGTTACGTCGGTGCAGCTGTGGATCGTGTATTTAGATGCAATCTCTGCTGCATATTTGTTCAGCTTCGCCATGATTTTCTGAACTCTCTCAATTTCTTCCTGAGACGCCATTTCTGCCTTAATGGCAGTGTTAAGGATTCCACAGCCCAGCGGTTTGGTAAGAATAAGGATGTCTCCTTCTTCTGCGCCGTAATTTTTCCACATTTTGTCCGGATGCACATAACCAGTTACACAGAGTCCGTATTTCGGTTCTTTATCATTGATAGTATGCCCGCCTGCAAGGACTGCTCCGGCTTCCATGACCTTATCTGCACCGCCGCGCAGAATCTGCTCCAGTACTTCCGGACCAAGGCAGTTTGGAAATGCTACCACATTTTAATGCCAGTTTCGGAACACCGCCCATTGCATAGACATCACTCAGTGCATTGGCTGCTGCGATCTGCCCGTACATATACGGATCATCCACTACTGGCGGAAAAAAGTCTACTGTATGGATCATTGCCAGTTCATCATTAATCTTGTATACTGCTGCATCATCTGATGTCTCCGGACCTACCAGAAGCATCGGATCTGTAAATTTCGGAAGTTTGCCTACTACCTGTGCCAGAACCTTCGGGCCAATCTTAGCACCGCATCCGGCTGCACTGGCAAGCTGTGTAAGACGCACTTCATTTTTTTTCATTTTCATTTCCCATAAGTCAGTTCACCCCAATTGATCTCCATATTCAGAATCTCCTCGTAACTGTTCAATACTTTCGTTACTGTAAACGGAGTGAACAGTAACGTACTTTCACAGCCGACAGACTGCCGAATAGTTACATATCTTCTATAACAAGAGATTCAGTGCTATCATTGTATCAGGTTTTCACATATCCGTCAAAATGTGAACCGTTTTACCATATATCAGGTATTCCTATAAATCTTTTCCATTTTATGCAAGAATCCTATAAATCTTTTCATATTCCAGATCCTGTTCCTTCATATAGGAAGCTGTTTCTTCTTCGTTCTGTTCCCCGCATTTCCACGCAAGGCCGCAGGAAGGCTGATATTTCTCTTGGCACAGGGATCAGTCTGCCTGTAAATTTGTTTTCTTACATTCCCTTTCCATGGCAATTGCCTGAGTGGTAGTTTCAAAAAGTCACCACTGTTGTCAGAACTTTTTCTTTCATAATCCGTCGTGTCCTCATAAAAAGAGGCACCGTTTACCGGCACCTCTTTTATTATTTTCTATAAATTATTTCGCCTGGATATATCCTTTTGCTTTTAAGGTTTCAGCACAGAGAACTGCTCCGCCTGCTGCACCTCTGACTGTATTGTGGGAAAGTCCTACGAATTTCCAGTCATATACGGTGTCTTCACGAAGACGTCCTACAGATACGCCCATGCCATGTTCGAAGTTTACATCCTCTGTAACCTGCGGACGGTTGTCCTCTTCCAGATACTGGATGAACTGCTTCGGAGCACTTGGAAGTTCTAATTCCTGTGGAAGTCCCTTGAACTCTACTAATGCTTTGATAAGCTGCTCCTTAGTAGGGTTCTTACGGAATTTAACGAATACAGCTGCTGTATGTCCGTTCAGTACCGGTACACGGATACACTGGCATGTGATAACCGGTTCTGTAGCAGGTTTGATTACACCGTCTTCTACTTTACCCCAGATTCTTAATGGCTCTTTCTCGCTCTTCTCTTCCTCGCCACCGATGTATGGGATGATGTTTCCAACCATTTCCGGCCAGTCCTTAAATGTCTTACCTGCTCCGGAGATTGCCTGATATGTAGTAGCAACTACTTCATATGGCTCGAACTCTTTCCATGCAGTTAATACAGGAGCATAACTCTGGATAGAACAGTTTGGTTTAACAGCGATAAATCCGCGTGTTGTTCCAAGACGTTTCTTCTGGGATTCGATTACATCGAAGTGTTCCGGATTGATTTCCGGCACTACCATCGGTACATCCGGTGTCCATCTGTGAGCACTGTTGTTGGAAACAACCGGTGTCTCTGTCTTAGCATATTCTTCTTCGATCTTCTTGATCTCTTCTTTTGACATATCTACAGCAGAGAATACGAAATCAACTGTTGCAGCAACCTTCTCTACTTCGTTTACGTTCATAACAACAAGATTCTTGACACCCTCCGGCATTGGAGTATCCATTTTCCATCTTCCGCCAACTGCCTCTTCGTATGTCTTTCCTGCACTTCTCGGACTTGCAGCTACAGTTACAACTTCAAACCATGGATGATTCTCAAGCAGAGAGATAAATCTCTGACCTACCATACCTGTAGCACCTAAAATACCGACTCTAAGCTTTTCACTCATAATATCTTTCTCCTCTTTATCTTCTGCCCGCGTCTCTACCCTTTCGCGGACATTTTTATCCAGGTGTCCTTATATTGCGTACATCTGTCTTTCTTGTACATACTATAACAAACCAAAATAAATTGCAAGTCTATTTTTTTAATTTTTCTTCCAGATATTTTTTGTTCTCAGCGATCACTTTCTCCATCACGTCAGGTCCCGGTGCACCGATGGTCATACGTTTTTCCACACAGGTTTTCATACTGATTGCTTCGTAAATATCGTTCTCGAATACCGGGCTGATGGCTTTATATTCTTCAAGAGGAAGTTCATCCAGAGAAATCCCTTTATCAATACAGGTAAGCACCAGACGGCCTACAATGCCGTGTGCATCGCGGAAAGGTACTCCATGATTTACCAGATAATCGGCTGCATCTGTAGCGTTTGTAAAGCCATTCTTTGCACTTGCTTCCATATTCTGTTTGTTGAACTGCATAGTAGAGATCATGCCTGTAAAGAGGGCAAGACATCCTTTTACAGTGTCAATGGCATCAAATGTAAGTTCTTTGTCTTCCTGCATATCTTTGTTGTATGCAAGAGGGATTCCCTTCATGGTTGTAAGGATAGATGTTAATGCTCCGTATACACGACCTGTTTTTCCTCTTACAAGTTCTGCGATATCCGGGTTCTTTTTCTGAGGCATGATACTGCTGCCTGTGCTGTAGGCATCGTCTATCTCTACGAAGCGGTATTCATTGGAGTTCCACATAATGATTTCTTCGCAGAAACGGCTCATGTGCATCATAATTGTGGAGAATGCGGACAGAAGCTCAATCACATAGTCTCTGTCTGATACAGAGTCCATGCTGTTTCTGGTCGGGCCGTCGAAACCGAGAAGCTGTGCTGTATATTCTCTGTCAAGTGGGTAGGTGGTTCCTGCCAGTGCACCTGCACCCAGAGGGCAGGTGTTCATTCTCTTACGGATATCTGCAAGTCTGCTTCTGTCACGTACAAACATTTCAAAGTATGCACCTACGTGGTGAGCCAGTGTGACCGGCTGCGCTTTCTGGAGGTGTGTGAAGCCTGGCATGTATGTGTGGACATTCTCTTCCATGATCTTCTGAAGTGCTTCGAGAAGTTTCTTTACCAGTTCGTCTGTCTCGTCAATCTCATCTCTTACATAGAGTTTCATGTCAAGGGCTACCTGGTCGTTACGGCTTCTTCCTGTGTGAAGTTTCTTGCCTGCATCACCGATTCTGTCGATAAGGTTTGCTTCTACAAAGCTGTGGATATCTTCATATTCGGATGTGATCTCGAGTTTGCCGGATCTTACATCTGCAAGGATTCCGTCAAGACCTGCTTCGATCTGATCTTTTTCTCTGCTGTCAGGATTCCCTGTCTGGCGAGCATTGCTACGTGTGCTTTGCTGCCTCTGATGTCCTGCTCATAGAATTTCTGGTCAAAAGAGATGGATGCATTGAAGTTATATACAAGTTTGTCTGTTTCTTTTGTGAAACGTCCGCCCCAAAGCTGTGCCATTGTGTTATTCCTCGTTTCTTCTTTATTTTTGGTATTATTGCTTTTACGTGTTAGTGTAACATATTTTTTCAGTATTGCAAAGTAGTTAGTTTGGAATCATTCAAAAGGTACGTGAAGAAAAAGAAGGTGTGTTGAGGCTTAGTTTCGGAACCCTGTAATTCTAAGGCATTCGGGAATCTGCTAAAACCATGAGCCGCCCTCTCAAACTCGCTCCGTTGCAAACTTCGCTCAGACACGTGAGACGGTCGGCTCATAACGCAGATTCCCGAATACCAAGAATTACAAGAACCCTCAAATGCGCCCCAACACACCTTCTTTTTCTTCACTGGGTATTGGCTATATGTTACATAATTGTGGTTACTGCTTTATTTTCTGTTTTCAGCCTCTCTTCGGGAATAGACGCAACCGCAGTAGTTCTGACGGTAGAGGTCGTATTCGTGGGATAGTTCGATGGAACGTTTGTAGCCGTTCTTTTTCTTGAAGTCGGATGGGAGGTGTTGGACGTGGTAGATTTCTGCCAGTTCTTCACCGATTTCGTTGATCTTGGCTGCGTTTTTCAGAGGGCTGATGGAAAGGGTGGTGGTAAAATAGTCATAGCCGCCCTCTTCTGCCAGTTTTGCTGCTTCTTCCATGCGGAGGCGGTAGCATTTGAAGCAGCGTTCGCCACCTTCGGGTACGTCTTCGAGGCCTTTTGCCATCTGGAAGAATTCCTGTGGGTCGTAGTGACCCTCTATCAGTTTGACAGGGTGTTCAAATTCCATGGAGTTTACAAGACGGGTAATTTCATGGACTCGTTTGCGATATTCTTCTTCCGGGTAGATGTTTGGGTTGTAGTAGAATACTGTGATGTTGAAATATTTTGACAGGTATTCCAGTACGTAACTGCTGCAGGGTGCACAGCAGCTGTGGAGAAACAGGCTTGGGATCTTGTTATCTTTTTGCGCCTGATCTATAAGTTTTTCCAGTTCTTTCTGATAGTTTCGTTTATTCAACAGTATTATTATATCCTTTCTGCATCTTCACAAATGCTTTTTATTATCTTTTAATAAAATGCGAATACCTGTTCAGGTATTCTCTATTGTGCCTTCGTAATGATTCTTTGTATTTTTTAACTTCCTGCACTCTCCTATTCGTTCGCCCATTTTTACGATAGTCTCATATCCCTCTTCTGTATTCTCGATCAGATCATAGTCAATACGGACTTTTCCCGGCTGGATGAGGAGGATTATTGTGGAACCTCCGAATTCGAAGTTGCCTTTTTCCTGGCCTTTCTTTACTGTGGCAGGATTTTTATGGTAGATTTGTGATTTTTTCCTACCATCATGGCGCCTACTTCCATCATGAGGATGGTTCCGAATTGTTTGTTTTCAGCAGAGTGTATTCTCTGGCGTTTTCTTTGTAGATGGGATATACATCGTTTGCTGCAGGATTCACTGTGTGGAAAACGCCGGGCAGAGTTACATTCGCGGATTTTCTTCCATCTGCCACATAGCAGTAATGATGATAGTCATCTACTGTCAGTCTGAAAATCAGTGCATAGCCGCCTGTGTATCTCTCAGCAAGTGCTTTGTTCTTCAGAAGCTGTCCTACTGTATATTCTGTATCTTTGATGCTGAAACGTGAGTCTGAGCTGATCCTGTGTACGGAAAGTTTTCCGTCACAGGGGCTGATCAGGATGTTTTCGCGCATATCAATCGGGCGTTCTTCTTTTCGGATGCGCCTTATAAAGAAGTCATTCCATGAAGAGAAGTTCTGTTTTTCGTAAATGCTCAGGTCAATCTTGTTGTTTTTTACAAAATCCGGTACAAATCTGGCAGAAAGTCTGGTGTTAAGCAGGACTCCCGCTGCCTTTGACACGAAAGGTCTGATCAGGAGTTTCAGGCAGAGTCTGCCACCCCGGTCATTATATAAATGCCGCAGGAATTTATCCTGCTCATTCTCTTCAATCGTGATATTTCCTTTTCTGTCAATATACTTCATTCGTATCTTCCCTCCATAAAAGTATAACCGCAGCCTCCCCGTTTCCCGGGAACCGCTGCGGCCAGTCAACAGTTATATTTATTTTATATCAAACGGAACATCTTCGCAAGTGCAAGTGCCACGACTGCAACCAGCAGGATACGTACCGGATTCTGAGGTTTTTTTACCTTGATATCCAGAATAAAAAGCAGTCCCACGATAATCACTGCAATATGTATCACGATCAGGAAATAGAGTCCGCAATATCTTCTCATCAGATAAAGGAACGGCAGGATGATCGCCATGGATGTGATCGGAAGCCCCTGATAATACTGTCTGTTCTCAGAAGTCTCATTCTGTCTCTTTGTTTCTGAAACATTAAAATATGCAAGGCGGATGACAGATGCCACACTGTAAAAAATAAGCGCCCCAATCCCCGCCGGTGTATTCACACCCAGACAGTAACAGATCATTACCGGAAAAATACCAAAGCAGACCACATCACATAAGGAATCGATCTGAATCCCGAAATTCTTCTCATCATCCGTACGGTTCTTCTTTGTTCTGGCTATCTTTCCGTCAAACATATCACACAGTCCGGAAAGTGCCAGACAGAAAATCGCAACCTTAAAATCCCCCTCCAGAGCCCTGGTAATTCCAAATACGGAAATTCCCAGACTTATATAAGTCAATATTACCGTATAATCATAAATTCCTAAAAACATATTTTCTCCCCCTACTTTTCTTCTTGTTCTTTTCTTCCTATTATGAAATACGCCACACAGGTCATCACTGCACTGATAAGCATCTGTGCATAATAGGAAATTCCTCTGCTGAGCAGCATTGCAGGAAGTAATGCTTCTCCGAAAACCGGTGCAAACATCACCAGATAAAGAGACTCACTGATTCCCATTCCTCCGGGTAAAGGCAGCATATCAACAGAGACAGATATGACAGACTGCAAAATCGTAAGGGTTATGATGGAATATCCATGAAATCCCAGCGAACGGTATACCCAGTATGTAACTGTAAATAACAAAATCCTCTGCGCCATAGTGATCAGGAACACTTTCAGGATCACCAGCTTGTGACTTGCCCAGAAAGCCGCAGTTTCATGATACTGATCCATAGACGCTTCCAGTTTCTCAAGCCGGGTTGTCTTTGGCTTAAGGAAACGGAAATGTTCAATAAGTTTCAAACCTTTTACCATGATCCATTTCGCCAGTCCAGGTGCAAATACAAGGATCATCATGAAAGTAACGCAGAAAATATTCAGACCTACACCCAGATAAAACACCCACATGTACTGGCCAAGATATCCTTCCAGAAAGCCTCTGCCAAAAATCCAGATTACAATTCCGATCACTACCAGAACCGCTTTATAAGTAATCGTGACAATCATCAGGACCAGCGTAGTGACAGGAATCGGAAGTTTATCCTTTTTCATAAAATAAATCTGCATTGGCTGCCCGCCGGATGCAGACGGTGTGATACAGCTGAAAAGAATCCCACAAAGAATACAGAGCACAATGCCCCATCTTACTTTTGCTCCGAGAGTCCGCATCATATAGAAGATAATTACAGACTCGCCAAGTATGAACAGTACCACACAAACCACGCTGATCAGTAAGTAAACCGGATCTGCCTGCCGTACTGTATGAATAATCTCTCCCAGATCCTCTCCCCTTAAATACCATATATACGGTAATGGAAAATATAAGGATCAGAAAAATGGTGTTAAATATTGCTTCTTTTGTTTCTCATTTGCTTACACTTTCTTATGCAGTTTTTACAGCATTCGTCTGATTTCTATACCCGATTCATGTATGTCACAGTGTCTGATATATGTGTATTTCTGATATGAAACACATAGTAAACAGTAACGTATTCCTTACAGAACATTTGCCCTCAAATACTATAGCAGCAAAAATACTATAGTTTATCTATTATATCATACCCTGACATTTCTGCATATCATAAATTATGAAAATATTCGTTACTGTTCACTCCGTTCACAGTAACGTAGCCAAAATTCATTCCAGATTGCCTGCGGCAATGGAATTTTGGCTTGTATGTCTCGGGATTTTGGCATATTCATGCCAAAACACCTCGCGGGATAGTTGGTGTGTGAACAGTAACAAATATTCGTTACTATTCACCGAATATGGAGGTATCTGTATGAAACCACTGCTGGATATTACAGATGTCAGTCTCTCCTACCACAGTTTATCAGGGGAAACCCCTGCCCTTTCTCATATATCCTTTCAACTGATGCCAGGTGAATTTCTCGCCATCGTCGGGCCGTCAGGCTGTGGAAAGTCCACGCTGCTGAATCTGATCTGCGGTCTGCTCCGGCCGGAACAGGGACAGATTCTTCTGGACGGCACACCGGTGACTTCCGGTGACTGCCGTATTGGATATATGCTGCAAAAAGATCATCTGCTGGAGTGGCGGACAATTTATAAAAATGTTCTTCTCGGACTGGAAATCCGCAGGGAACTCACTGCCGAAAAACTTGCTTATGTAAATCAGCTTCTCTCAGATTACGGTTTGGACAAATTCCGCTCTGCACATCCGTCCGAATTGTCCGGAGGAATGCGCCAGAGAGCTGCACTGATCCGTACTCTGGCATTAAAGCCGGAACTTCTTCTGCTGGATGAACCGTTCTCTGCACTTGACTCTCAAACCAGACTCAGCGTAAGTGATGATATCGGCAGAATCCTGCGTCAGGAAAAAAGACTGCGATCCTTGTCACCCATGATATTTCAGAAGCGATCAGCATGGCAGACCGGGTTATCATTCTTTCTCCAAGGCCTGCCATTATTCGTAAGATTGTGCCAATTTGTTTTGATCTGGAGAACCGTACTCCTATGGCTTCCAGAAATGCGCCTGAATTTAAATCTTATTTCAATCTTATCTGGAAGGAGCTAAATCATGATGTCTGAAATCTCATATCATCAGCAACAGTATATCCGACATCAGAAAAGAGAAAAGAAACTTGTTCTTTTTTTGCGGATATTTATTCTTCTTTTCTTTCTGGTGTTGTGGGAAATCTCCGCCAGGACCGGGCTGATCGATTCTTTTATCTTCAGCAGTCCGGTAATGATCTGGCACAGCTTCTGCAGTATGTGCAGAGACGGCTCTATTTTTTCCCCATCTCTCTGTTACAATTACGGAAACACTGGTCAGTTTTCTGTTCGTTGTTGTTCTGGGTGCAGGGATGGCGGTTCTGCTGTGGACCTGTCCCAGACTTGCGAAGATCACAGAGCCTTATCTCGTAGTACTGAACAGCCTTCCGAAATCTGCTCTGGCACCTTTGCTTATTGTATGGCTTGGTGCCAACGAACGGACGATTATTGTCTGCGGTATGTCGGTTGCTATCTTTGGTTCGATTTTGAATCTGTATACAGGTTTTGGCGAAGCTGACCCGGAAAAACTGAAGCTGATTGAGACGCTGGGCGGTGGGAAGAAAGAAAAGCTTATGAAGATTATTCTTCCGTCTTCTGTGCCGTTACTGCTCAGTGTTATGAAAGTTAATATTGGTCTGTGTCTGGTTGGTGTTATCATAGGCGAATTTATCGGTGCCAGAAAAGGGCTTGGCTACCTGATCATCTATTCCAGCCAGACCTTTAAGCTTACCTGGGTACTGATGTCCATTATCATTCTGTGCATCATCGCTATTATCCTGTACGGACTCCTCGGACTGATTGAAAAACGCGCCCGCAGATAGTTGTTAATTTTTAACCGCTATTTTTTATAACGAAACGGTTTCGGAAACAGATTCAATATCTGAAAAAATTTTGCTGCAAAAAGAAGCCCGGAAGATCATCGAGTTCCACTTAACTGGACACTCCTGAACTTCCGGGGCTTCTCTTGTTTCTGACTGTCTGTCAGTTATTCTGTTTTTAAACCAGCGCCTCTGTCCGGTTACTATCATGTTCCGACCAAAGCGCCTGATAATGTGTATATCATGAATTATTCTTCTCCAAGGCTCTCCACTGCCTCTGTGAAATCCTTTATCAAATCTTTTATATCTTCGATACCCACACTGATACGGATTGTGTCGTCGTACACTCCAGCCTCTTCCATTGCCTCCGGCGTACTGTGGATATAAATTGTAGACGCCGGATGAATCACCAGAGTTCTCACATCACCGATATTGGTTGCAATCTTTACATATTTCAGATGATTGATCAGCTTATATGCCCGTTCTTTGGAACCTGCACGGATAGTCAGAATCGCTCCACCCTTTCCACTAAGCTGTTTTTCTGCCAGTTCATGATATGGACTGGACTCCAGCAGCGGATAGTTGACAGATACACCTTCCAGCTTCTCCAGTGCCTGGGCAAGCCGGAAAGCGTTATTACAGACCCGCTCCATACGAAGACCAAGTGTCTCCATTCCGATAATATTCAGATAAGCGTTCATCGGAGCCAGACAGCCGCCCATGTTTCGCCAGATTCCGTTCCTCAGTTTCACAAGATAAGCAAACTTTCCGTATTTCTTATATTCCTTCATTCCAGGATAACGTTCCGGACTCCAGGAAAAGTTTCCGCTGTCAATGATAATTCCACTGATGGCATCTCCACTTCCATTTATATATTTAGAAGTAGAATGCACCACTACATCCGCACCATACTGAATCGGATTAAGCAGATAAGGAGTCGAAGTTGTGCTGTCTACGATCAGTGGCACTCCTTTTCCATGAAGAAAATCTGCTGTTTCCCGGACATCCATTACATTCAGTGCGGGATTTCCTACTATTTCGCCAAACACTGCTCTGGTCTTATCTGTAAGAAACGGCTCGATCAGCGCCTTCTCTACCCTCGGTATAAAATGTACTTTGATTCCGAATGCCTCCAGATCATGAAGCAGATCCAGTGTACCTCCGAACAATGCACTTCCTGCGATTACCTCATCCCCTGCCTGCAGGATATTAAGTAATGATAATGTAACCGCTGACATTCCGGAGGAACAGGCTACACCTCCAATCCCGCCTTCTAATTCATTTACTCTTCGCTCAAACGCATCTACTGTCGGATTCGCAATCCTGGTATATGCAAATCCCGGTGCCCGATTCTGGAATACTTTTTCCAACTGTTCTGAAGATTCATATGCAAAAGCATTTGCCAGGCTGATAGGCGGCACTGTTGAACCATTCGCATAATTGTCTACTGCTTTTCCGTGTAATAATTTAGTCTGAAATTCCATGAGCATATTCCCCTTGTAAAATATAATAATCTCCGGACTAACGGTATGTTTTCTGTGATATATCGTTTCCCTGTTTTTAGTAATTCCATAGTGTTTTGATATGAATAGTAGTATATATTTTTCACATAAATCTGTCAATAAATTTTCTTATATCAATTATTTATATACACATATAGTTTTTGTCTATATTTTGTTATTTTTCTATAGAAATAATTTAGTCTAAAATCAATATCTTTTTCCATATTGTCGAAAAAACATAGCTTTTTCTATCTTTATCTGGTAAAATTGATATATAGCAATCCTCTAAAATAATGCATCTTAATATAGAGCGTATTTGAAAAATCATTTACAAGGACTGCTATAGATTATTATTTCAGTCAAACGACATATCTGAAAATGAATGTCCTGAAATGTAATTCCACTACATAAGATTCATAACAGAACGGAAGGAGGCCCTTTATGAAAACAAGGAAAAAATGGTTAAGAAAAACAACCGCCATCTGTACTGCAGCACTTCTTGGTACTGCTGCAATTCCATCTACAGCATTTGCAGCAGACAGTTACGCTTCCATTGAAAAAGATGCATGGGCAAAAAAGGTCACAGAAATGGCATCTTCTTACGCTACATCTATAGAAGAAAGCCAGTCTCTGATGTCAGGAATGCAGAGTGACATGATTCTGAAATTTGAAGATTCCGGACGCTCACTGCTGGGGTTTGTCGCACCATTTGATGTCTCCTGGCTGGACAATGTCACACTTTCCAATGATATCTCTTTTACAGAAGGAAAAGAAGGTATTCTGATGAAGGTCCTTCTTAATGATAATAAAATCTGTACTCTGGAATATTATCTTGATCCGGACAGCCAGGATATTTATATGCGCATCCCTGAACTCTCTGATAAATATTTCAAGACCAATCTGGAAGAAGCCACAGATCAACAGGCTGCCAATATTGAAAATGATCTTGAAGAATTAACCCCTGATGATTCAGATGCAGATATTCCGACAGACAATTTCGCTTCCGCTTATTCTGACAGTCTCAGCCTGACTGTTTCCATGATGTCTGATCTGTCAGCAGCAGCTCCAGAAGCTTCTGTAGTAGAAACACTTCTGGATAAATACGGATCTATGCTTTTTGACAATATAACAGAAGGCGAAAGCAGTCAGGAAACTCTGACAGCAGGTGATATCAGTCAGGACTGTACAGTATATGAAGGCCAGATTTCAGCCGAAGACGCTGTAAAAACTGCAACTGCAATCCTGGAAGAAGCAAAATCAGACAGTGATATTGAGAACATCCTCGATACCTGGACAGAGAAACTCTCAAGTAACGAGGACCTGCATGAAAGCTTTACCAAAGCTGTAGAAGACGGTCTTGATTTTCTGAAAGATGCAGATACCGGTGATTCCGATGATTCTCATCTCAACACCAGAATCTGGGTTGATGAGACCGGCAGAATTGCAGGACGTAAAATTGAGTTTCAGGAAGGTGATAAAATAACTCCTGTTCTGAACTGGCAGATGACCAGGAACGGCTCAGACTTTGGCTATCTTCTCTCCATTGAAACAGATGATTCCGGCACACTCTCCCTGTCCGGATCCGGTCAGATTGATGGCGGTAAATTAAACGGAACCTATAAAATTTCTCAGGATGATACAGCCGCAGCTGTTATCGAAGTAAAGGACTACGACACCGAATCTGCAAAAGAAGGTTACTTAAACGGTAACTATACTATCACCTTCCCTGCTGATTCTTCAGAAGATACAGATTCTTCTCTTTCCATGCTCGAGAACTTTGCACTTGTATTAGATTTAAATTCAGCAAAAGATTCTGGTTCTGTTGCACTGTCCGTTGAAAGTGCAGGAAGCACTCTCGGAAGCTTCACTGTTACTTCCGGTGCAGGCGAATCTGTTGAGATTCCGGACCTTACGGCTCTGGGAGATGTTTATGACGTAACCAATGAAGATGATATGAGTGCCTACGCAGCTACACTCGACCTCACTACACTTATGGATAATCTGTCCAATGCAGGTGTTCCGGACGAAGTCATCACTTATGTTCTCAGCGGCGGAAGCAATTCCGATGCCGAAGATGTTACTGATGAAAATGCCTCAGAAGCAGAGTCTGATGCTGAGTCTGCTGAAGCAGGCGCAGCCTGACTTAGCAGCTTTATCACTATCGTCTACTGCAGCAGACGGTTCCAGTAATACTTTATCCCGATACCTACTACTACTGCTGTTATAAATTCACAGATCCAGAACGCATTCCACACAGCATCTGCCCCGGCAAAATGGCACAGCAGATAAGCTGCCGGAATGATCACTATAATATATCTTAATAACGAAATCACCAGGGACTGAGCACCTTTGCTCAGTCCTTCTAATGCGCCTGAAGCTGTAACGGAGATGGCAGATGGGATAAACCCGATACTGATAGTCTGTAATGCTGCAGTGCCAAGTCTTACAGTTTCCGGGTTCTCAGTAAACATTCCCATCAATGTCTCTGATGCTGTAAAGCAGATGATTGTTCCTGCCAGCATGATCATACCATTCAGAAGCACAGAAATCCCAAAAAGTTTCTTTACCCTCTTTATTTCTCCTGCTCCGTAATTATATCCTATCAACGGGCGCATTCCCTGGACAATGCCGCTTGCAGGCAGATATAAAAAAGTCTGAAGCTTATAATAGATTCCCAGAACCACTACATAGCTTCCGGAAAAAGCCGATAATATCTGATTCAGGAACGAGATCAGAACTGACGGCAGGGCAATATTCAGGATTGCGGGAATCCCTACCATATACAGCTTCCCGTCCAGGTTCCTGTTAAGTTCCAGATATTTCCTGCAGATCTCCACCGGAATACTACACTTCTTATATGCGATCAGATATACAATAACTGTAAATACCTGGCCAAGACCAGTTGCCAGCGCAGCACCTCTGATCCCCATTTCCGGAAAAATCCCCACTCCGAAAATCAGCAGCGGATCCAGGATAATATTGGAAATACAACCGATCATCAGGCTGATCATTGTCAGTTTCATTCTGCCCACAGCCTGAAAAATCTTTTCGAAGGACAGGCTGATCATGATCACTGTGGAAAATGCAAATGCAATGGTTGAATACTGCACACCAGATGAGATCACTTCCTGCTCTTTTGTAAACATACCGAGAAATACAGGCATAAACGGAATACAGATTACTGTAAAAATAATTCCATGGATAATATTAAAGAGCATACCATGGGTAGCTGCTATATTCGCATTTTTAATATTTTTTGCTCCCAGCTGAAAAGAAATCTGTGCATTGATTCCCACACCGAAACCAATGGCAACTGCATTAATAAAGTTCTGTACAGGAAATACCAGAGACAGAGCTGTCATCGCCTGCTCACTGATCTTTGCCACAAAAAAGCTGTCTACGATGTTGTACAGTGAATTCACCAGCATAGACAGTACCATAGGCATTGCCATAGATGCCAGAAGCGGCAGAATCGGTTTTTTCTTCATAAAAGTATTGTTCATTCTTTTTTCCTTTCTCTGTTTCATTGCAACAAAAAACGCCACACAATTATCTCTACATTGCTGTATGATAATCGTGCGGCGAAAAGAGTTCATGTTTGTCACAAGACTGAAAAATCCACACCAGTTTTGGTGTGATTAACATATCATAATTTATTTCCTGCTGTCAAGACTTTTTATCCATTTTACTGCGTTTTCCTGATTCGGTGCTGAATACGGCACTGCAATGCATACAGGATCGTAGATTACACCTAATTCCTGTTCAAGCTCACTGTCAGTAATGGAAATGTGCGTAGTATCTGTCTGCATTCCAAACTTCTCAAAAGCTTCCTCACCCATCAATTCCTTCAAATCTGCAAATGGCTCATTCTTCTTCAAAGTCTGATAAAGCTTCTCCGGCATAACCATAATATCAATGGAACCTGCCTGGATCTGTGCCACATAAGCCATCTGTGCATTATAATCAAATTCTGCCATTTCAGAGTCCGTAGTAAGATTCACGCCTATCTCTACTTTGCTATAGGAATCATCTTTGTACCCAAGTGTTTCTTTGATTTTCTGCTCAGGAGTTTCCGTATCATTTGCCATTGAATTTACCACTGTCATGGACAGAACTGTTTTAATTTGGACTGTTCATAGTAATCCTTTATTCCGAATATAAGAGCAATCACTGCGATCACTCCGAAAATAGCCGGTTTATAATACATCCAGATATATTCCAGCTTTTCTTTGGCCCCATTCCCTTTAATTTTTCTTTCTCAATCAGACGTCTTTCCTTCTTTGACAAATCCGATTCATTCTTAATCTCCGGATTCAGCACGCTTTCATCGTGCTCTTCTGCCTGTTCTGCTCTGTTCTTACTCTGGTTCTTGTCCTGATTTTTATCTGCCATTCTCTCTCCTTTGTATTTTCTGCATAATGATTTTCGGTAACTGTTCAGCAATCCGCCATTCTGCGAAACACCGGACGGTTACGTTCATAAGATTTACTGATTACTATATCACATTTTCCATTATGTGAACAGTTATAATTCCCGCGGTTCCTGAAGATAACGTTACTATGTTACTGTTCATTCCATTCTCAGTAACGCAGCCAAAATTCATTCCGGATTTTCATATCCTGACTATACATGATTATTCTGCAAAATATTTTGCCTTGCATACGCAGAGACCGCAGATATGCCGGAAACTGTCACCACTGTCAGCATATATACCAAAACCGGACGCAGCCAAAAATAAATCTGACAGTTGCTGACTCCCAGACCTTCTGAACATTTTTTCAGAAGATCTGATACTGCCGGATGAAGAAGATAGATCAGGAAAGCATATTTTCTTCCGGTTTCCACCAGTACAGAGGGAAAATTTATTTCCCTTCCATATAAAATAAGCCACAGAAACAGACAGATCACTGCAACACAATTTCCTGTGTAAATTTCTCCTGCTCCCCGGAAAGCATATTCCATCATGCTGAGTGCCACACCGAAACTCATCCCTGCTTTCAATCCCCATTGCATCCATTGCTCCAGACGTTTGCATACTATCTTATCCTGATATTCATGGATCATCTGACCTGTAAGGAAAAAGCTCATTCCTGTAAACAGAAAGTTTCTGTATTCCATAGTGTGATAAAATCTGTCAAAAAAGGCACAAAACTCCGCTCTCCATAAAAGTATTGCCAGCAATACAGGTGCCATACAATATGCAGCCTTACGCATTCTCCATTTTTCAATCAGGAGAGCAAGCAGATAACAGTAAATTAATGCAGGAAGAAACCATAAATGTGCTCTTACCGGAGAAGTACTGTTGTACACGAAAAATTCCTTCAGATGCTCTGTACTCACAAGCCCTTTTATCCATGTCCATACTCTCTCCCCATTCCAGGCTTTCATAAAACATTCCCAGATAAAATAAAACACAACTGAAACTGCAAAAAGCTTCATGATATGCAGGATTTTAGACAATATTCTTTTTGAGGCATTGCAATTTTGATAATAACAGAAATACCCGGATACCATAAAGAAAAACGGCACCGCACATCTTGCCAGTACTTTTACAAGCTGCCCGGCCTGTCCCGGAAAGCTTACATGGATGCATACCACCAGGCACGCAGCAATGGCCTTTACAGCATCCAGACTTTTATTTCGCATTTGATTTCTCACCCACCTTTTTTCTGTTGTTTCATCTATAGCAGCCGAACAATCCGTAAATGTCTGACCTGACATCATTTCAGTCAGACAGATAAAATCATCTGCTTCGCTGCTATAATATATCAAAGCGAACCACACATGTCAAACCTCAGGCAGATACAGAAGTCATCAGCCAGCTTCGGTCCACCCTTGCAAGGAGTCTGGCATTATGATAGGCCATTCTGAGAGTCAGGCAGGTACGCCCCAGATATTTGCTTCCGTCCGAAGTTTTCATACACGCCAGTGCAAGGTCGGGTTTTCCCGGATGGCGGAGACAGATTGGGAGCAGCAGTTGAATTGAGTGATTATAATACTGTGGAATTGCCGTTCTGTAATCTGCCTCAAGCATTCTTTTTGTCTGTTTCAGCGCGCCGTCAAACAGCTGCATTTTCATGCTGCTGTCACGTACTTCCTTTGGAAGACGGGCAGCATTTTCCTCATCCCCGAAAATATGCTCGTACTGTGGAATTACCGGAAGTTTTGTATCAAACACAAGATCTGACGGATTTTCCACATAGCATGCCTTTTCCGGCAGACAGGTGATTCCTTCTTTTAACAAATAGTATTCTGTATAAAAGCCATCCAGAAACCAGGGCTGCCTGTCCGGGACCAGATTGGGAATAAAATACGCATAAATCGGCTGATAATAGTAATTAAAGAGTCCTGTATTAAATATGGCATAATTCTTTTTCTCCCACACCTTCTGTTCTTCATAAAGGCGTTTAAATGTATGTTCCAGGTATCCTTTCAGAATTCCGTTATCATCTGTATCCGAAAAGCTCCACTTCTCCGGCACCATCCTTGCCAGATTCTGAATCTGCCGATTATAGTCTCCGCAATAAGTAAAATCAAATAAATTAATCATCAGGCTCCTCCTGTCCCTGCACCTTTCATATTGTCATTACTGTTCTCTCTTAATATTTATTGTATTTTGGAAAAAATATGGCAGAACTGCCAGATTATGATTTGTATGAAAATCAGTTTTGATTGTTATTATTTAACATACCATAATTTCTGTCAAAAGACAAGGATTAGCATCCTCCAAAAAATGTCAAAAATCACCATCTGACTTACAATTCAAAAGTTACTGTTCACTTCATTCACAGTAACTTAGCCAAAATTCATTCCAGATTGCCTGCGGCAATGGAATTTTGGCTTGTATGTCTCGGGATTTTGGCATATTCATGCCAAAACACCTCGCGGGATAGTGGTACATTCAGACAGTATATTATCCATCCGGTAATACCTGATGCTTGTAGCCTGCCGGTCAGCTGTGTTATACTCTACACATATCAGCAATACGCAAATGCAGGCTGAACAACTGTTTCTATCCGCATTTGCGGGCAAGACTATTTTCTTAAAGAAGGTTTTACAATGAAAAAGACGGCTACTACTCTTCCGGAGAATTTGCACGGATGGCACATGTAACACTCCGCACTATCCGCTATTATGACAAACAGAATATCCTCAAAACCCTCCTAATGTAACAGAATCCGGCGCACGTTTTTATACAGATGAGGATTTTGCAAGACTTTTCCCAGATCCTGCTTCTGAAATATCTGGGGTTTCTCCCTGGATGACATACGGGAAATGACCATTGACGACTCAGACTATCATTTTATGGAAAATTCCCTGAACATCCAGTTAAAGCTGGTACGTGACCGTATCGAGCAGATGCAGCTGGTGGAAAAGGCAATCCAGGATACCACAGATGCGATCCGCTCCCATCATGCCATAGACTGGAATCAGATGCTTGACCTGATCCACCTGACAGGCATGGAGAAAAGCATGAAAAATCAATACCAGAACGCCTCCAACATTTCCTCACGCATTAATCTGCACAGCCTTTATTCCCAGAATAAACAGGGATGGTTTCCATGGGTTTATGAGCAGTGCCAGATTCATCCGGGGATGCGTATCCTTGAACTTGGATGCGGCGACGGTGTTCTGTGGACACAGAATATTTCCAGCCTCCCCGGTAAAGTTTCCGTTACTCTTTCTGATCTTTCATCCGGAATGCTTCGTGATGCCAGACGTGCTATCGGACGCAAAGACAGCCGTTTTTCCTTCGAGGCATTTGACTGTGCAAGAATTCCTCATGAAGACAGAAGCTTTGATCTGGTCATTGCAAACCATGTGCTTTTTTACTGTGAAGATATCTCTGCTGTATGCAGCGAAATTCAACGTGTGCTCACTCCGGGCGGAAAACTGATCTGCAGTACCTATGGAAAAAAACACATGCAGGAAGTCAGCAGACTGGTCCGGGATTTTGACGACCGGATCGTTCTCTCCGCAGACAAACTCTATGAGCGTTTTGGCAGAGAAAACGGAGCAGATATCCTGGCACCGTATTTTTCCCGTATTTTCTGGGAAAGCTATAAGGACTCTCTTCTTGTCCCCGATGCAGAACCGCTGATTTCCTATATCCTCTCCTGCCATGGAAATCAGAATCAGTATCTTCTGGACAAATACAAAGATTTCCGTGGATTTGTATCGCGAAAGACAAAGGATGGGTTCTTTATTACCAAGGATGCCGGCATTTTTCTTTGTGAAAAATAACCAAAATTTAACTTTTTTGTAAAAAGTACTTGAAGGTGACCTAAGGTCACCTTTTATAATACAATCACCAGAGTCAGGATGATATCGTAACTCAGACTGACAATCCAGAAACCCGTTGATTAGTACCGCAGTCGCCTGATATTTTGCTTATCATTTACAAAGATAACTGACAGAATATCGCTCCGACCGCATACTGCCAATAACAAAGGAGAATACACATGAAAGGTATTATTTTAGCAGGCGGTTCCGGCACACGCCTTTATCCGCTTACAATGGTAACATCCAAACAGCTTCTGCCAATCTATGATAAACCAATGATCTACTATCCCATGTCTGTACTGATGAATGCAGGGATCCGCGATATCCTGATCATCTCTACTCCGCAGGATACTCCTCGTTTTGAGGAACTTCTTGGTGACGGACATCAGTTCGGTGTCCATCTCACCTATGCAGTACAGCCAAGTCCGGACGGACTTGCTCAGGCATTTATCATCGGCGAAGAATTTATCGGTGATGATACTGTTGCCATGGTTCTCGGCGATAATATCTTCGCAGGACATGGACTGAAGAAAAGACTGAAAGCTGCTGTAAAGAACGCAGAATCCGGCGAGGGTGCAACTGTTTTCGGATACTATGTAGATGATCCGGAGAGATTCGGTATTGTAGAATTTGACCATGAAGGCAAGGCTATCTCAATTGAAGAGAAACCGGAGCACCCGAAGAGCAACTACTGTGTCACAGGTTTATACTTCTATGACAATCGCGTCGTAGAGTATGCAAAAAATCTGAAACCAAGTGCCAGAGGCGAACTTGAGATCACAGATCTGAACCGCATCTATCTGGAAAAGGGCGAATTAAACGTAGAGCTTCTCGGACAGGGATTCACATGGCTGGATACAGGTACACACGAAAGCCTTGTAGATGCAACCAACTTCGTGAAGACGGTTGAGACACATCAGCACCGTAAGATTGCATGCCTGGAAGAGATCGCATACCTGAACGGATGGATCAGCAAGGACGAGGTAATGGAAGTATATGAAGTTCTGAAGAAGAACCAGTATGGACAGTACTTAAAAGATGTCCTGGATGGAAAATATAAAGAAAATTTGTACTAAAATCTATATTAAGAAATGATACAAAAGGAGAAATCAAAAATGACAATTATTGTAACCGGAGGAGCCGGATTTATCGGAAGTAACTTTGTATTTCATATGTTAAACAAATACCCGGACTATCGCATCGTTTGTCTGGACTGCCTGACATATGCAGGTAACTTATCTACACTGGAGCCTGTAATGGACAATCCGAATTCCGTTTGTAAAGAAAGCATTACAGACCGTGAAGCAGTGTACAAATTATTCGAAGAAGAGAAACCGGACATGGTTGTAAACTTCGCAGCAGAA
>ENA-OQOA01000233-OQOA01000233.1-human-gut-metagenome-genome-assembly--contig:-NODE-233-length-28202-cov-5.341122_pt1 | contig 28202 bp, 19 predicted proteins | sample MGYA00242633_ERZ504888 | MGnify/ENA primary metagenome ERZ504888 (study PRJEB26092, sample SAMD00036372) | human gut metagenome | host: Homo sapiens | study: EMG produced TPA metagenomics assembly of...
AGGACCCCTTCAAGAGGGGGTGATCCCGCCGGTTCGACCGGCGCGCCACGGGTCAAGATGCACTAGGCCTGGACGAAGTCCGGGCCCGCGCCTTTAGACGCGAGCCCGGGGCCCGTGGGTTATACCCTAAGAGCAAACCACCCTTTTTAAGGGTGGTTCTGATTTTGCTCGCTATCCGCATATTCCGCATTTTGCGCACGCCGAAAGCGCCGCTGGAGCCTGCGCGATGCCGCCCTTGGCCGTCTCGCGCAACGTGGCGGGCAGGGCGTGGCCCACCGAGAGCATCACGTGCGCCATCTGGTCAAACGGCACCAGGCTCTTGATGCCGGCGAGGGCGAGCTGCGCCGAGCTGAAGGCCGCGGCCACGCCGATGGCGTTGCGGTTTTGGCAGGGCACCTCGACAAGGCCGCCGACGGGGTCGCAAACGAGGCCCAACAGGTTGCTCAGTGCAATGGAGCTGGCGTCGAGCGCTTGCTCGGGCGTGCCGCCCATCATCTGGACCAGCGCGGCGGCGGCCATGGCGGCAGCGCTTCCAACCTCGGCCTGACATCCGCCCTCGGCGCCGGCGACGCAGGCGCTCGTGGTGAGGTTGAGGCCGATGGCGGCGGCGCAGTAGAGGGCATCCATGACCTGTTCATCATCGAGCTGGAGGTGATCGGCGAGCGCCAGCACGCAGCCGGGGACGACGCCCGCGGAGCCGGCCGTGGGGGCGGCAACGGATCACGCCCATCGGTGGCGGAGCGCTCGAGCACGGCCATCGCGCGGGCCACGGCATCGGTCTGAACGGGGCCCATCAGGCTTGCGCTTAAATCGTTGCGGTAGGTGGCATCGACGAGCTTGGCCTCTCCGCCGATAAGCCCGCCGAGCGATCGCTGCGGATTGGCGATGGGGGCCGTGGTCTCCTCGCGCATGACGTCGAGCACGCGGCGCATGGCTGCGATAGCATGGGCCTCGCCGGTCAGACGCGCCTCGCGCACGGCCATGACGGCGCCGATATTCAGGACGAGCTCGGCGCACGCATCGAGCAACTGCTCGCCGTCGTCGAAGATCTCCTTGGCCGAGACACCGGGGGAGAGCGACGAGGCCGAGCCCGGGAGCTCGATAAACGTGGCGTAATCGACATTGTCGAGCTTGCGCAGCATGGGGACGACGGTGTCGTCGGGAGCGCCGTCGGTCTCAAAGACGGAATAGGCCTGGCCGCCCACCTCGGTGCGGTAGGTGCGGCAGAAGGCGATGTTGACGTGTGCGTAGGCGAGCAGGTTCGTGAGTGCTGCGAGCACGCCGGGAACGTCCTGGTGCGCCACGAAGAGCGTGGAATACATGCCCGAGATGTCGACGCCGACGCCGTTGATGCGGCTGATGCGCATCTTGCCGCCGCCGAGGCTCTCGCCGCGGACCTGTGCCGTGGCGCCCGTGTCGTCGACCATCTCGATGTCGACGGTGTTGGGGTGGATGGAGGCGTCGTCGCCCTTGATGTCAAAGTGATAGTCGAGACCCTGCTCGCGTGCGAGGTCAAAGGCCTGCTTGATGTTCTCGTCGTCGGTATCGAGGCCCAAGATACCCGCGACGAGCGCGCGGTCGGTGCCGTGGCCGCGGTAGGTATGGGCAAAGGAGTTCCACAGGCCAAAGGTGACCTTGGTGATGCGGCCTTCCAGCAGGCTGGCTGCAACCTGGGCGCAGCGCAGGGCGCCGGCGGTGTGTGACGAACTGGGGCCGACCATGACGGGACCCAAGATCTCGAATGCCGAGGTCGTAGCTAGTGTTTGCGGCTTGCCTGCCATATGCGCTCCTGTTCTATCCCGTCGTCCCGAGGGGCGGGGCATAAGGTCGCCTGCTCTACAGTCCTGGCTCGCACGGAGGCCACATTAAGTGGCCTCCGGCTCGTGCGGAACTCGCGATCGACCTTATGCCCCGCCCCTCGGGACTAAGGATACATGGTAGAAGTGCTCGTGCTGCAAAATTCATTAGCTGGTGACGCGTCATGCATTGCATATCGAAATATCTTCACCACCGTTGTAAAAAAGAAGTACCGCTTGGAGGCGGTACTTCTTTTGAAAGCACGTATGTTGTTCTGACCTTAGCGGATCTAAATTACAGGCCGCAGGCTGCTTTGAGCTCTTCGACTCGATCGGTCTTCTCCCAGGTGAAGTCGGGGTCCTCGCGGCCAAAGTGGCCGTAGGCTGCTGTCTTCTCGTAGATGGGGCGACGTAGATCCAGGTCGCGGATGATGGCGCCCGGGCGCAGGTCGAAGGTCTTCTCCACGGCCTCGACGATCTTGTCTTCGGCAACATGTGCGGTGCCAAAGGTGTCGACCATGATCGACAACGGCTTGGACACGCCGATGGCGTAGGCCAGCTCGACTTCGCAGCGGTCGGCAAGGCCGGCGGCGACGACGTTCTTGGCGACCCAGCGAGCGGCGTATGCGGCGGAGCGGTCGACCTTGGTGCAGTCCTTGCCGCTAAAGGCGCCGCCGCCGTGACGGCCGTAGCCGCCATAGGTGTCGACGATGATCTTACGGCCGGTTAGGCCCGTGTCGCCCATGGGGCCGCCCACGACAAAGCGACCGGTGGGGTTCACGTAGATATCGGCGTTGTCCCACGGCATGTTCTCGGCAGCCATGACAGGCGAGATGACATGCTCGATGAGGTCGTCCTTGATCTTGCCCATGTCTTCGATCTCGGCTGCGTGCTGCGTGGAGATGACGACGGTCGTGACCTCGACGGGCTTGCCGTCGTCGTAGCGCACGGTGACCTGGGTCTTGCCGTCGGGTCGCAGATAGGGCAGGGTACCGTCGTGGCGCACGGCGGCCAGGCGCTCGGCCAGGCGGCTCGCCAGGTAGTGCGGCATGGGCATGAGGGTCTTGGTCTCGTTGGAGGCATAGCCAAACATCATGCCCTGGTCGCCGGCGCCGATCAGGTCGATCGGGTCGGTGGTGGCGCCGGTCTGGGTCTCGAAGGACTCGTCGACGCCCTGGGCGATATCGGGGGACTGCTCGTGGATGAGGCTCATGACGCCACAGGTATCGCAGTCAAAACCAAACTTGGCGCGGTTGTAGCCGATGCGGCGGATAACGCCACGGGCAATCTCCTGCACGTCGACGTAGGCCTGGGTGCGGATCTCGCCGGCGACGATGACGGTGCCGGTAGTCACGAGGGTCTCGCAGGCGCAACGGACGTTTTCCACGTTGGCGGGCACGCCGTTGGGCGCAATATAGCCCTGCTCCTGCAGCTCTATTTCTTTGGCGAGGATTGCGTCGAGGACGGCGTCGCTGATTTGGTCGGCGATCTTATCGGGATGACCTTCGGTCACCGACTCCGACGTAAACACAAAGGACCCGTGTTGGGGTGGGATGGAACGAAGTTCTTCTGACATGATTGTCCTTTCAAAAACGCGTCCCGGCGACCGTTACCATTCCGCCGGGCTCTGTATGCAAGGGGACATCATAGCGCGTAAATCCAACATTCACACCCTTTCCGCACCTACTCATTGGGGACAGACTTAAATGACCAGTCGGGTGCTCATTGGGTAGTCATTTAAGTCTGTCCCCAATGAGTAGGTCGGTGCCCATTGTGCGGAGGTGGGCATTGTTGCTTTATACTGGTGCAGTTAGACATCCATCCTGCAATCGAGGAGATTTCCATGGCATCAGACGTTCGCGTCCGCTTTGCACCCTCACCGACGGGCAAGCTGCACATCGGCGGCGCCCGCACCGCTATCTATAACTGGGCTTTTGCCCGCGCAAACGGCGGCACGTTCATCCTGCGCATCGACGACACCGACCCCACCCGTTCCACCGACGAGAACACGCAGATCATCCTGCGCGCCATGCGTTGGCTGGGTCTGGACTGGGACGAGGGGCCCGAGGTGGGCGGCGACTTTGGCCCCTATGCTCAGACCGAGCGCCTGGACCTGTACAAACAGGCCGCCCAGAAGCTTTGGGACGAGGGCAAGGCCTATCCCTGCTTCTGCACCAAGGAGCAGCTCGACGCCGACCGTAAGGCCGCGCAGGAGCGCAAGGACCCCTTCCAGGGCTATCAGCGTCGCTGCCGCAATCTTGATCCCGAGGAGGCGCGCCGCCGCATCGAGGCCGGCGAGCCCTACGTCCTGCGCATCAAGGTGCCCGAGGACCGCGGCGACGTCGTCATCCACGACGCCGTTCACGGCGAGGTGACCTTCGATGCCAAGGAGCTCGACGACTTTGTCATCTTCCGCTCCGACGGCACGCCCACGTACAACTTCGCGACCGTCGTCGACGACGCCATGATGAAGATTACCCACGTCATCCGCGGCGACGATCACCTGTCCAACACCCCGCGCCAGGTCATGGTTTACGAGGCTCTCGGCGCGCCCGTGCCCACGTTCGCCCACATCTCCATGATTCTGGGCTCCGACGGCAAGAAGCTCTCCAAGCGTCACGGCGCCACCTCGGTGGAGGAGTACCGCGATGCGGGCTACCTGCCTGACGCGTTCGTCAACTACCTGGCGCTGCTCGGCTGGTCGCTCGACGGCGAGACCACGATCATCCCGCGCGATGTCTTGGCCAGCAAGTTCTCGCTCGACCGCATCTCCAAGAACCCGGCGACCTTCGACCCCAAGAAGCTCGACTGGGTCAATGCCGAGTACATCAACGGCATGTCCGATGCTCAGTTTGCCGACGAGATCATGGTCCCGAGCTGCACGAGGCAGGCCTCATTGAGGGCAATGTCGAGTACGGCGAGGACTGGATCGACGCGCTCGCTTCCATCGTCAAGCCGCGCACCAAGATGCCGGCTGACGCCGTGACCGTCGCCGCCCCATCTTTGCTACGGCCGAGACGCTCGAGTATGACGAGAAATCCGTCAACAAGGGTCTGGCCAAGGAGGGCATGGGTGCCATTCTGGATGCCGCCAAGACCGCGCTCGAGGGCGTGGACGAATGGACTGCCGCGAACATCGACGCTGCGCTTGAGCCGCTGCCCGAGCAGATGGACCTCAAGAAGCGCGTGGTGTTCCAGGCCGTGCGCGTCGCCGTCTGCGGCAACATGGTGAGCCCCCCGCTGGGCGAGACCATGGCGCTCGTCGGCCGCGACGACTGCCTGGCGCGTATCGACCGCGCCCGCACAATGGCGCTGTAACAGTCGCGCAAACGCATGTATCCGAGCCCCGCTCACCACGAGTGGGGCTCTTGTTTCTAAAGACGTATGGGATGGGAGGTGCAGAGACCGTGGCCGAGCAACTGTCACTGTTTGGTTCGCCTGAACCCGAGCGGGCTTCCGTAAAGCCTGTCCGCACGGCCAAGCAGGCCAAGCCCGCGCCTGCGCCCGAGCCCGTTGCCGCCTATGCGAGCGTGGTCCTCGACATTCCCACCCGTGCGCTGTCCGAGCCGTTCGCCTACGGCATTCCGCAGTCTCTTGCCAATGAGGCCCAGATCGGCTCCACCGTCCTAGTTCATTTTGGAAACCGTGCGGCCGCGGGCTATATCGTCGACATTGCATCTGAGCTGGGCGACCTGCAAGGCAACACCGTCCTTGATCCAGCGCGCATCAAGCCCATCGAGGCCATCCTCAGCAAACCACTCTTTGGCGCCGAGGCCGCCCGCATTGCGCGCTGGATGAGCCGCGAATATGTCGCGACGCTTTCCGAATGCCTGCGCCTGTTCTTACCTCCGGGTGGCAGCCCTCGGGTCGTGAAGGGTGATGACGGGGCGTGGACGGTCGAGCGTCCCGCCGTCAAGCCTATTCAAAACCGCTGGGTCATGCTCACGCCTGAGGGCTTCGACTATACGCCGCCCAAGACCGCCGTTCGTCAGCGCCAACTCATCGAGGCGCTCCAGTGCGGGCCGGTCACGACGCGCGATCTCAATCTGCTCTACAACAGCATGTCGGCGACCATCAAGGCGCTCGAAAAACGCGGCGTCGTGGTGGTGGAGGAGCGCCGTGCCTGGCGCGGCTGCAGCGAGCAGACTACGCTGTCCTCCGCGAGCGGCAAGGCGCCGGTCGCGCTCACGAACGGCCAGCAGCAGGCGCTCGCGCAGATTGAGCGTGCTCGCCTGGACGCACACGGCGACGTGGTCCTTGTCGACGGCGTCACCGGATCCGGTAAAACCGAGGTCTACCTCTCCGCTATCGAGCGCGTGCTCGCGGCCGGGCGCTCAGCGTGCGTGCTTGTGCCCGAGATCTCGCTGACGGCTCAAACCGTCGGCCGCTTCCGTTCGCGCTTTGGCGAGACGGTCGCGGTCTTCCATTCCCGTCTTTCGGCCGGTGAGCGCCTAGACCAGTGGGACATGGTTGCCAGCGGTGCGGCCCGCGTGGTCGTGGGCGCCCGCTCGGCGCTCTTTTGTCCGCTCAGCGACCTTGGGCTCATCATTATCGATGAGGAACATGAGACCAGCTACAAGCAGGGCTCCAGCCCGCGCTACCATGCGCGCGAGGTGGCGGCCGAGATGGCGCGCCGCTATCGCTGCCCCCTCGTGCTGGGCTCGGCCACGCCTTCTGCCGAGGCCCTAGATCGCTGCCGCCGCGGCACGTACAACGGTGTCACCTGGACGCGCGTCGAGATGCCCGAGCGCCCGGGACACGCCGTGCTACCCACGGTCCGCATTGCTGACCTGCGCCGCGAGTTTTCGCACGGTAGCCGTTCAATGTTCTCAAAACCGCTGATGGAAGGTTTGGAGCGCGTTGTAGGGCGCCGCGAGAAGGCTGTGCTGCTGCATAACCGCCGCGGCTTTGCGCCGTTTTTGATGTGCCGCGAGTGCGGTTGCGTTCCCACCTGCAACCACTGCTCTACGGCGCTTACGTACCACGAGCGCACCCATACGCTGCAGTGCCACACCTGTGGTTCGTCCTGGCGCGTGCAGCCCTATCCTGCACCCACGAGTCGCTGTCCCAAGTGTGGCAGCCGCTACCTAGCAAAAATGGGCCTGGGTACGCAGCAGATCGAGGACGCACTGCACCAGATGCTGCCCGACGACGTCGCTATCATTCGCATGGACGCCGATTCCACGCGCGGCAAAGACGCACACAAAAAGCTGCTCGAACAGTTCGATGCCGCCGATTGCGCGGTGCTGCTGGGCACCCAGATGATCGCCAAGGGCCTCGACTTTCCCGAGGTCACGCTCGTGGGCGTGGTCAATGCCGACTTTGCGCTGAAGCTGCCCGATTTTAGAGCAGGGGAGCGCGCCTACGATCTGCTGGAGCAGGTTGCGGGCCGCGCCGGTCGCGGCGATCGTCCCGGCGAGGTCATCATCCAGACCTACCTGCCCGATGACCCGGTCATTCGCGCCGTCGCCGAGCACGACCGCTCGATCTTTACCGACTACGACCTGGACCAGCGCCGCGACGCCCTGTATCCGCCCTTCGTGCGCCTGGCCAACATCTTGGTATGGTCGACGAACGCGGACGACGCGCGGGACTACATCGGTCGCATCGCGAAGCTCCTCAAGCGCCGCTGGCACGCCGCCGCGCCCGACTTTTTGCGGGCGGGCAGCGCCGTACCGCAGGTGCTAGGCCCTGCTTCGTGTGTAATCGAGAGAGCCAAGGACCGTTACCGCTTCCACCTGCTTGTGAAGTCGCCCGTGGGGTACCATGTCTCTGATGATATCGACGCCTGCCTCAAAGAGGTGGGCTCCGTGCGCGGCGTGAGCGTGAGCGTTGACGTCGACGCCTATGATTTGATGTAACAACCCGAAAGGATGGCCATGGAAGCCAACGGAATCGTACTGTCGCCCGACCCTCGTCTGCGCCAGGAGTGCGCCGTCATCGAGGAGATCACCCCGGCGATCGAGGCGCTTGCCGAGAAGATGAAGAAGATGATGTTCGACAACGGCGGTTGCGGCCTGGCTGCTCCGCAGATCGGCGAGCTCATTCAGCTTGTCACCATCGACTGCGACTACAGCGACAAGAATGACTACGACCCGTATGTGCTCATCAATCCCGTGATTGTAGAGCAGAGCGACCATCTGGTGCCGTTTAGCGAGGGCTGCCTTTCCATCCCCGGCATTAGCTGCGAGATCGAGCGCCCCGACCATGTCGTCGTCGAGGCGTATGACCTGGATGCCAACCTGATTCGCTACGAGGCCTCGGGCGACCTGTTCTGCGTGTGCCTGCAGCACGAGATCGATCACCTGCATGGCAACACCATGTTCGAGCGACTGAAGCCCATGCAGAGGATCAAGGCCGTCAAGGAGTACCAGGACGCCCTGGCCCGCGGCGCTCGACCGGGCGAGACGGAGTAGGTTTGTCCGTCCCCGGTGCTGAGCGCCCACATATCATCCCGTGCTCAAACATTCTCGCTTTGCTGCGAAACTGCGCGCGGGACGATATGTGGGCGCTCAGCACCGGGGACTGCGTTGTTCTGGCTCGGTTCGCCCGGGTGCCGTCGGGCCGGGGATGGGCGTCTTCGCTGATAATTGCTTTGTTGAGAGGGCTGCTTTTATGCGGCTCTTTCTTTGGTTTTGGGTATATTTGTTCTTGTTGAATTGTTATTGCGGATGGGCTGGGTACTTGGCTTTCTGCCGTTATTTGTAGCTGTCTCGGTTTTTGTTGAGGGGAGACGTTCTTTATGCGCATTGTGTTTATGGGTACGCCTGATTTTGCTGTGCCTTCGCTGACTTCGCTTGTTGAGACTGGGAACGAGATTGCGCTTGTCATTACTCGTCCCGATGCTGTTCGTGGGCGTGGTAAAAAGTTGGAGCCGTCTCCTGTTAAGGCCAAGGCGCTTGAGCTGGGGTTGCCGGTTGTTGAGGCCAATCGTATGACGCCTGAGGTTGTTGAGGCGCTCCAGGCTGCGCAGGCTGATATTTTCTGCGTTGCTGCCTATGGCTGCATTTTGCCCGATGAGGTGCTGCATATGGCGCAGCTTGGTATTGTGAATGTTCATGCGTCCTTGCTACCTCGTTGGCGTGGTGCTGCTCCCATCCAGCGTGCCATTCTTGCTGGTGACGAGGTTGCCGGCGTTTTCCATTATGCGCATTGGACATGGCGTGGATACTGGTGCTTATTGTGCTCAGGCTTCCACGTCGGTTGCCGGTAAGCATGCTGAGGCGCTGACCATGGAGCTTGCTGAACTTGGCGGCAAATTGCTTGCCGATACGCTTCCCTCGCTTGCCGATGGCACCGCCGTGTGGACTGAGCAGGATGAGTCGCTCGTCACTCATGCTGCCAAGATTTCTAAGCAGGAAATGCGTCTGGATCCGCAGATGGGGGCGCTCGATTGCGTGCGTCATGTGCTCGCTTCGTCCGATACCGCGCCTGCCCGTTGTATGATTGCCGGCAAGACCGTGCGCGTGCTCGATGCTGCGCCGGCTGACGTGTCGCTTGGCGAGGGCGCTGTTGTCGTCAAGAGCAAGCGCGTCTACCTGGGGCTTTCCGATGGAGCGGTTGAGCTTCTCGAGGTTAAGCCCGATGGTAAGCGTGCCATGACTGCTTCTGCCTGGGCTGCCGGCCTGCAGGGTGCCGAACTTAGGTGGGGTGTACTGTCATGAGCAAGTTGTCTCCCGCGCGCAAGCTTGCGCTCGATGTGTTGATGGAGGCCGATCGCCGCGGTATGTACGCACGCGACGTGTTGTCTTCCCGTGCTTCCGCCAAGGCCATTGACCAGCGCGATTCTGCGTTTGCCGCTCGCTTGGCGCTCGGTGTTGCCGCGACGCAGGGTATTTTGGACGAGCTGCTTGATCAGTTTCTTGATAAGCCCAAAAAGGTGGCGCCGCGTGTTCGCATGGCGCTTCGCATCTCGGCCTTTGAGATGCTCTACCTACATACCCCTGGCCGCGTTGCCGTGAGTCAGGGTGTTGAGCTGGTTCGCAGCGGCGCTAAGTCGGCCGCCGGTCTGGCGAACGCCGTGCTGCACAAGGTTGCGGACAACGTTGAGGACTTTGCCGCTGCGGCGGATGCCAATGAGTCCGAGCGTCGTTTGGTTCGCCTGTCTCGCCTGATGGGTATGCCGCGCTGGCTGTGCGCTCGCATTATGGCCTCATTCGATACGCCCGAGGGCGCGCTCAACTTTGCTGGCAATCTGGCGCCCGCACCGCTCGCTTTGCACGAGAACGCCTTTGCAACTAAGCCTGATCCGTACCTATCGCAGCTTGTGGCGCCGGTGTTCCCGGGCTGCCATGCGCCGGTCGATTCGCAGGCTACGGTTGCGTCGGGTGTGTTTGACCGCGCGGCGGCCGTGGCCTCGGACCTTAACGCCCAGCTCATCGCTACTGCGGCGACCCGTCCTGGGCTTTGCCTGGAGATCGGCTCCGGTCGCGGCACCAAGACCTATGTGATGATGTGCCAGGCCAAGCGTGCCGGCTACGAGCGTCAGCACACTGCACTCGATTTGCACGATCGCAAGTGTGATCAGAATCTTGCGCGCCTGCATAAGGCTGGTATTAAGGGCGTTCGTACCGTCTCGGGTGATGCGTGCGAGCTTGATGCGGTGCTTACGTCGTTCGATGCCATGCTTGGTAAGCCTGTTCTGTTTGATACGGTGTTTATCGATGCCCCGTGTTCGGGCACCGGCACCATGCGCCGGCATCCTGAGATTCCGTGGCGCTTGACCGAAAAGGACGTGACGGTTGAGCTTCCTAAACTGCAGCTGACGATGCTCAAGGAAGCCGCCGCGCGCGTGGCTGCCGGCGGTGAGCTTATCTATGCCACCTGCTCGGTTTTTGCTGAGGAGAACACTCAGGTCGTGGATGCCTTCCTGGCTTCTCCCGAGGGTGCCGGCTTTAGCGTGGCGCCGCTTTCCGAAGCACAGATTCTGCAACTCCCCGAGTTCGATCAGGCCAAGAAGCTCGTTTTCGTACGCCAGAACGATCGAGGCCTCTTCCAAAGCGTGCCGGTAAACGCCGACTCCTACGACGGCCACTTCTGCGCTCGTCTGGTCCACAAGTAACTACTAAGTTGCGGTGAAATAGGGATTGAATAGCGGCTTCTACCCACCAAACAGTCCCTATTTCACCGCAACTCATAAGGAAGATTTTTCTGGGACTGGGACTAATAAATCGGGTATGAAAGTAAGCGGTTGGGTTTGGTAAGTTTCTGGATGCATGAACCGCTCGCAGATTTAATATTGAGGGGTTAAAATGAACGATCTTAATAGGGACAAGATTGACAATCCTGAAGATAATACTCAGGAAAATGAAGAGGTTGAGAATTCTTCGATTAAAAAGCGGGTAATTATTGGTGCCGGTATTGTTGCTCTGCTCCTTGCTGGTTGTGTCGGTGGTTATGCTGGTTACAATTACAAACAAGCATGTAGTGAACATAATCAGCAGGTTGAAGTTTTGTATTCAAAGGCTAGCGATAGTGTTGCTGCCTTTAAGGCTGATCCTGGGTTACTAACTTTTGAGCAACGTCTTGATACCATTAAAAATGCTCAAAATAATAAAGAGATTTTGAATAAAGAAATCTCAAATGACAGTTTTAAGTATGCGGATGGCACTTCCCCTGATTGGACTAAGCTGCTTAATAAGTATGATTCCATTATTAAAGGTTGCCGTAAGGCTCAAAATAATGAGTGGAATACTTCTCTAGTTGATCATGCTAATTTTGATGTGAATTCTACTGAAGATACTGACTCTCTCCAGCAGCATATTAATAGCCTCAATGGTCTTCTTAATGATATTTCTAACAAAGATAATCAGAAGCTGATTTTTGAAGATGCCAAAAAGGATTCTAAAAAATTCATCGATCAAATCAATGAACAGATTAGTCATTATCAAACTCGTATTGATGATTTAAACAAGGCAAAAGCTGAAGCTGAAGCTGAAGCGAAGGCTCAAGAGGAAGTAACAGCACAAGCTCAACAGCAGACTTCTCAGCAGAATAGTTATTCTAGCGGTAGTAACTATTCTAATAATAATTCTGGTGGATCTTCTAGCAGTATTTCTTCTTCCAATAATAGTGGTGGTAAGTATGTCATTCGTCAATTAGATCAATATGATGCAGCTGGTAACTATATCGGGTCTACTCATTGGTATAGCGATGGTACCTGTGACGATCCCTATTCTGCCGGTATGGGCGGATTTTAAAATATACTAATTTTTAAAAATAATTATCGACCCATAGCGCAAAGAAGCGGCCCCGCGATCGGAGTTGATCGCGGGGCCGCTTGTCACTAGTGGTTATGCGGGCAGTTGGCGCAGCAGCCGCTTGTGGCGTTGGTGCTGGAGCCGCCGCTTCGCTGGTCGGTGTTGTAGAAACCGCTTCCGTCGAACTTAATGCCGCTGGCTGAGAACGTCTTGGATGCCGGGGCGCCGCAGCTGGGGCATACGACCTCGGGTGTCTCGGACATGGGGTGCTCAACCTCAAACACGTTGCCGCAGCTCGAGCACTTGTAATCGTAGCGCGCCATAATACTTCCTTTTCAGCACAAAGCGGGCAGATCGCTCTGCCCGCATAAATTCAAACAGCTGTAACTGTACCCTATATCGGGGGTTTTATCACGCTTCGCCCCAGAATCTATGGGTGCTGCGCAGGAGCTTCGCAGTTTTGCCCTCGGCTGCCGCAACGTCGGCCTCGTCAGCTTGCCAAGTCCAGTTGCCCGTGGCCACGCCCGGCACGTTCATGCGTGCATCGTCGCCCAGTCCCAGCACGTCCTGCAGCGGCATCATCACGAGCGGAGCATCGCTTGCCAGGGCATTGCCCATGAGCTCGCCAGCCAATGCAATGCCGCTCGGCTCGTCGCCGCCTGCAAAGGAGCGTGTGCACCATCCGGCAAGCGTCGAGGTGTCGTGTGTCGAGGTATACAGGATCTTGTCTGGTGTGGGATGAATTCCGCAGCGAACGTCGTAATCGCTAAACTCTAGCACGTCCATGCCGGGGAAGCCGCAGGTCGAAGCCATCGCGTGAACACCGGGCGTCAAATAGCCTAGGTCCTCGGCGATAAAGTTAAGCGGACCCAGCTCGTCGTAGGCGGTCTGGAACAGGTCCTTGCCCGGTCCCGGAAGCCAGCGGCCGTCGGCACAGGCCTTGCCGGCGGGGATGCTAAAGTAGCTGTGGAAGCCCAGGAAGTGGTCCAGGCGCACACGGTCGTAGAGCGCGAACGCACGACGCAGGCGATCCATCCACCAGCTATAGCCGTTCTTCTTCATGTGATCCCAGCGGAAGGTGGGGTTTCCCCACACCTGGCCCTCGGGCGCAAAGTTGTCGGGCGGCGCGCCCGAAATCTCAATCGCCTTGCCGGTGTCGGACAGCCAGAAGTTCTCGGGCTCGCTCCACGCGTCGGCCGAATCGTCCGAGACATACATGGGGATATCGCCGATGACCTCGATGCCCTTCTTGTGCGCATAGTTCATTAGCTCGCACCAGGCAAGGTCAAAGCGATACTGCATGTACGCCTGCAGCTCGGCCTCGTCGTGGAAGCGCTTGTCATCAATTAGATACTCGTTGTAGCGCGCGACATCTGCCGGCCAATCGTGGCGCGACAGTCCCTCAAAGTGCTTCTTTACCGCCATGTAGACGCAGTACTTCTCGAGCCAGTCGGCGTTGCGATGTTTAAACGCCGTGTACAACGGATCGGCATCTTCGCCTCCGTGGGCCTTCCAGGTAGCAAAGTCGGCGGCCAACTCCTCGTGGCTCTCGGGCAGCAGGTCGATATTGCCTGCAAAGGCCGAAGGCCCAGCGTAAGGGGAACGGAAGAAGTCCGTCGGGTTGACGGGCAGAACCTGCCAGTAGCGCATGCCCATGGCGGCCAGGTGGTCGATAAAACGTCGCGTGGGCACACCGATTGTGCCGGGCTTGCCGTCATCGGTCGGCACCGAGGTGATGTGGCACACGACGCCCGCGCCGTGATCGAGCGGCTCCTGCAGGCGCTTCTCGGCATGGTGATAGATGATCGAAGAGCCCAGCGGGTACAGGTCGAGCGTAACCGTACCGTTGTGGATTTCGCACTCGTGGCCGCTGATCACGTCGCTTGCGCATTCGCCGAGCGCCGGAATCGTCACGCAGTGCGAATTGCGCAGGCTGCGGTTGATGATAACCGTCGCGGCCTCGCCGTCTTTGCCCGTGCGGGTGTAGGCCAAGACGTCGTCGTTGAGAGCGAAGGCCTTGATCTCGCCATTGACCATAAAGGGTAGCGCGCGGCGCACAGCAGACGCGTTCTTAACAATGGCCAGCGTATCGAAGTCGTGGAGCTGGTCCTTGGTCGGCAGGGTACGGCGGTTGCCCGGATCGGTGAGGCCCTCCAGGCCGTACTCATCGCCGTAATAGATCGAGGGCACTCCTGGGAAGGTCATCTGCATGAGCGTTGCCAACCAAAAACGGCTCTTGGCCAGGCCCATCGAGTTCTCGTCCAGGCGCCATTTGCTGCGCTCGCTCTCGGGCAGCTGCGACTCGTCGGGGCCACCGCCGAGCACCGAGATAATGCGCGGGCGGTCGTGGCTCGAAAGCAGATTGAGTGCGCAGGCCAGCGCCTCGCGCGGGTAGTTCTCGCGCAGGGTTTCGATATCCTCAGCAGCTTGATAGGCATTCTTGTAGCCCATCAAAAAGCCGATGACCATATCGCGGAAGGGGTAGTCCATGGCAGAGTCGAGCTCAGAGCCCTGCAGATAGCGGCGCAGGTGGCCATAGCTGATCTTGTTGGAGGCGTCCTCCCAGACTTCGCCGAGCAGCAGCGCATCGGGTTTCTCGGCGAGCACGGCCTTTTTGATCTCGGCCAGGAAGTCATCGGAAAGCTCATCGGCCACGTCCAGACGCCAGCCATGGGCGCCGGCGCGCAGCCATTTTCGGATCACGCCGTCCTTGCCCAGGAGCCGCTCGCGCACCAGTTTGGAGCTCTCATTGATGGCGGGCATGTTGCCCACGCCCCACCAGCAGTCATACGAGCCGTCCTCATGGAAGTAAAACGCATCGCGCCACGGTGAATCCTCGCTCTGCCAGGCGCCCACGCCGGGATAGTTGCCGTAGCGGTTGAAATAGATCGAATCGTCGCCCGTGTGGTTGAAGACGCCGTCCAGGATGATGGAGATGCCCAGCTTCTCGGCTGCCTGGCACAGCTCGGTAAAGTCCTGCTCGGTGCCCAGTATCGGGTCGATCTTGGTGTAGTCGGCCGTGTCGTAGCGGTGGTTGCTCGCGGCCTCAAAGATGGGGTTGAGATAGATGGCCGTAAAGCCTAGCTCGGCAATGCGGGGCAGGTCATTTTGGATACCCTTGAGCGAGCCGCCGTAAAAATCCCAGGTCTTGATGGAGCCGTCTTCGGCACGCTCGTACTCGGGCGGTTCGTTCCAGTCCTCGACCATGCGGCGCTGGATTCCTTTGCGCGGTTTTTCAACTTCGGCAAGCGTGCGCTCGCGCCAGTTTTCGTCGCGGGCATAGCGGTCGGGGAAGATCTGGTAGACCATGCCACGCTCGTACCACTCGGGACGAACTTTGCGGTGCTTGTAGACGGTAATCTGGAAGGACGGGACCTCGGCGTAGTTGTAAGTTACGCCCTCGCCACCGGTGCGACCCTGCGGTGCGCCCAGGCGGACCTCGGGCTGGCCCTCGATATTGCAGATAAAGCTGTACCAGATAAGACAGGGCTCGGTGCACTCAAGCTCTACGGTAAATATGCCGTCGCCCTCGTGCGTCATGGGATACAGAGACTCACCGATTTCATCGACCCAGGTACGCAGGGTAAGCGTTGCCTGGTTGGGGTCGGCATCCTCCAAAATCACCGAGAGTGAAACGGAAGTTCCAGTGGTCACAGCGCCAAACGGAGTGCGAAACTGCGGTAGACGGCTGTTGTGAATCAATCTCATATTACGGTCCAGTTCAATAGAATCACGGCCTGCGGGCCATGGGCTTTACGCACAGGATGTAAGTATATCTGTTGTACACAGGCTGTATAAACAACATCCGTTTACCATCGGCGAACGGTTGTCCTAGAAAATCGTTTTACCACCCAAATTATCGCGATATTCAAATGTGCCTATACCGATACTATTTGTAGCCAAACAAAAGTAACCCGGTTTACTACGACGAATTGAATGATCTCAACCAGGGTCATTTTGGTGATATTAAAACCGCAGGTAGAGGCGTTGCCAATTTCGTAGATTACCCGCCGTGGTCGGCTGGAGCCATTTTGTCGTAGTAAACCGGCCCTCTTTTTAATACAGAAGTTCAACCAAGATGAGGGCGCCTGGTAGGGGCGCCCTCATCTTGCGTTGGATTAAGTTTTAATCGTCCGGATTAGTGGCGCTTGCGGGTGGCCGTTGCCTTACGGACGGAGGTCTTCTTGGTCGGGGCCTTTTCCTCGGCCGGAACAGCGGGGGAGACCGGGGGTCTCCTTGGCGGGCTTGGTCTTTGCCGTAGCCTTCGGAGCGGTCTTGACCTCTGCGGCCTTCGGAGCAGGCTCGGCCTTTACTGCGGGCTTGTCCTCGGCCTTAGCCTCTGCCTTGGGAGCAGCAGCCTTGGTCGTGGTCTTTTTGGCCGTCGTCGTAGCGCGCTTGCGCGTGGTGGTCTTGGCGGCCGGCTTTGCCTCGACAGCTGCCTTGGCCTTGGGCTCGGAGGGTGCCTCCTCGACCTTGACGACGGACTTTGCGGCGGCCTTCGCGGTCGTCTTTGCGGCGGCCTTCGTCGTAGCAGCCTTGCTCGTCGTCGACTTCGTAGCCGTGGCCTTCTTGGTGGTCGCGGTCTTGGACGCGGCCGTCTTCTTGGCGGCAGACTTGGCCGGAGCCTTTGCCACAGGCTTAGCCTCGGCGGTGGCGGTCTCGGCCTTTACCTCGGGAGCGATCTCGGCCTCGGCAGCTTTCTTGGCTGCGGCGGTCGTGCGCTTGCGCGTGGTCGTTGCCTTGGCGGTAGTCGTCTTTGCTGCGTCGGTCTTGGTGGCAGCGGCCATGGTTGTCGTAGCCTTCTTGGCCGTCGTCTTGCGCGTCGTGGTCTTCTTGGCGGTAGGCTTCGCAGCTGGCTTAGCCTCAGCCTCGGGAGCTGCCTCAACCTTCACCTCAGATTTAGCCTCAACCGGCTTCTCCTCAGTCTTGGGCTCCTCGGCAGCAGCGGGTGCCTCAACAACCGGCTCGGCCTCAGCCACAACCTCGGGCTCGGCCTCAGCCTTCTCGGCCGCAGCCTCCACACCCGCCGGCCTCTCAATCTCCGGGTGCATAAAGAAGTACAGGTCCAGATACTTATCGGCCGAACGCGTCCAGCTAAAGTCCTGGCTCATGGCCTGCGTGACCAGCTGGTTCCATGCCTCACGGTTATCCCAGAACAGGCGCGCTGCGCGGAAGACCGCGTCGCCCATCTCGTCGCCATTAAAGTTGCTAAACGAGAAGCCCGTACCCTCGCCGGTAAACTCGTTATACGGGATCACGGTGTCCTTCAAGCCACCGGTCTCGCGCACGATGGGCAGGGTGCCGTAGCGCATGGCGATGATCTGCGACAGACCGCAGGGCTCAAACTTCGAAGGCATCAGGAACATGTCGGCGGCGGCGTACATACGCTGCGACAGTGCCGGATCGAATTCGATGCGCGCGGCCATGGTGCCAGGGTACTTGTCCTGGAAGTAGCGCAGGCCGTCCTCGTAGTCGCGGTCGCCTGTGCCCAGCACGGCCACCTGAACGCCGCCGGACAGGATGCGGTCGAGCGCGTACATGACCAGGTCCATGCCCTTCTGGCGCGTCAGGCGAGTAACCATCACCATAAGCGGGCGGTCGTCGCGAACCTCGAGGCCTAGCTCTTCCTGCAGCTTGGCCTTGCACACGGCCTTGCCGGAACGATCGTCAATCGTGTAGTTGGCGGCAATGCGCTTGTCGGTTGCCGGGTCAAAGCCCGCCACGTCAATGCCATTCAAAATGCCCTGCAGCGCGTAGGAACGCTCGCGCAGCACGCCGTCCAGGCCCTCGCCAAACTCGGGTGTCTGGATCTCGCCCGCATAGGTGGGGCTCACCGTTGTGATGGCGTCGGCATAGTGCAGCGCGCCCAGCATGTAGTTGATGCTGCAGGCGTCGCAGCGCAGCTGCGAGGCGGCCGCCGGAATATGCGCCACACCCAGGATGTCCTCCATCACGGTGTCGCTAAACTGGCCCTGGAACGCCACGTTGTGGATCGAGAACACGGTCTTGACGCGGTCGTACAGCGGCAGGCCCTGGTAGAACTCGCGTAAGAACACTGGTGCCAGTGCCGTCTGCCAGTCGTTGCAATGCAGGATGTCGCACTCAAAGCCGGCCGGCAGGTGCTGCAGGCTCTCGGTGATGGCCTTGGAGAAGAACGCAAAACGCTCGCCGTCGTCAAAGAAGCCGTACGGATAGTCGCGCGCAAAGTAGCGCTCGTTGTCGATGAACATATAGGTGACGCCGTCGTGCTCGAGCTTCTCGAGTCCACAGTACTCATTGCGCCAGCCCAGGCTCACGTAAAAGTCGGAGAAGTGCTCCATCTGCGCCTTGTACTCGTCCTTGATGGTGGCGTACTTGGGCACCATCACGATAACCTCGGCGCCGGCGCGCACGAGCGCCGCAGGCAGCGAGCCCGCCACGTCGCCGAGGCCACCGGTCTTAACAAACGGTGCGCACTCGGCCGAGGCAAACACGATCTGCATCTTTTTGCTGGTTTCTGCCATATTGTCTCCCATGTTGTAATTCGAGAATAGCCGCCTGGCGCTAACCGGGCGGCTATTCTACATGTTACGAGCGATGTTGCGGTGCCAACGTTAACGCACGATGGTGGTGTCGGAAGTTAACGGAGCCTTGCCCAGCACCAGAATGTTCTCGGGCGTGCCGCGAAGCTCGGTATTGGTGGGGACCACGTTGTTCTTATCCAGGATGGCATTCTCAACGCGTGCGCCGCTCTTGATGATGCAGCTCTGGTTGATGATCGAGTTGGTCACCGAAGCGCCTTCCTCGACCACGACGCCGCGCGACAGGATCGAGTTGCGCACGGTGCCTTTGATGATGCAGCCGGCCGAGATGATCGAGTTGCACGCGTGGCTGCCGGTCGCATAGCGCGAAGGCGGCACGTCGTGAGCCTTGGTCAGGATCGGGCGCTCGGGGTCAAAGAGCTGATCGGCCACGGTCTGGTCGAGCAGGTCCATGCTGCGGCGGTACAGCGACTTCTCGCTAAACACGCCCACGACCTCGCCCTTGTACTCGTAGCTGCACACGTCGATGTTGCCAAAGTCGCCCTGGAGTGCCTCGAGCAGGTCCAGATAGTCGGCGGCCTGGTAGTGGTCGATAATCTCGAGCAGCGTCTCGCGGTTGACGATGCAGCAGTCCATAGAGGCGTTGTCGCCGTACACGACGCCGGCGCTCACGCCCGTCAGGCGGCCGTTCTCGTTAATCTCGAGTTTGGTCTCGTCATCGACGTTGCGCGTGGCCTTGCAGTACACCACGGTCATCTGGGCGCCGGAGTTCTCGTGTGCGTCGATGATGGTGTTGAGGTCCATGTTAAAGATGATGTTGGTGCCCATCATCACGACATAGGGCTTGTCCGAGCGCTGGAACAGCGTCTTGTTGGAGATGATGTCGCGCAGCAGGAAGCGCATGCCGCCCTTGGTGGTGCCATACGCGTTGCCGGGCACCATGAACAGGCCGCCCTTCTTGCGGTCCAGGCTCCAGTCCTTACCCGAGCCCACGTGGTCGATCAGCGAGCGGTAGTTTCCCGGCATAACGACGCCGACGGTCTTGATGCCGGCATTCATCATGTTGGACAGCGGGAAGTCGATCAGGCGGTAGCGGCCCAAAAAGGGAACGGACGCGATGGGACGGTCCTTGAGCAGCACGCTGCCGTAAGTCGAAGAGTAGTTAGCGGTGATATAACCGATGGCCTTGCGATTGATCATCGGATCATTCCCCCTTCCCGATAACGACGTCATTTCCAACGACGGCCGTATCCTTGGTGGTATCGACAGAGCCGAGCTTCACGCCCTCTTCGACCGTGGAGTTCTCGCCCAAAATAGCGCGGCAGATGTGCGCACCGCTCTTGACGTGCGCGCCCGGCAGCAGCACGGAGTCCTCGACCACGGCGCGCTCCTCGATGATGACATCGGTCGAAATGATCGAGTGGCGAGCGGTGCCGTAGATCTTGCAGCCGTTGGAGACCAGGCAGTCGTCCAGGCGGCCGTCCGGGCCAATGTAGTGCGGCGGACGCGTGGTGATGTTGGACATGATGGGGAAGTGCTTGTCGAACAAATCGAACTCGGGGTTGTTGCCCAGCAGGTCCATCGAGGTCTCGTGGAAGCTGGCGATGGTGCCGACGTCCTTCCAAAAGCCGTGGAACTCGTAGCTGTACAGGCGCTTGCCCTCGCCGAGAAGCTTGGGGATGATGTCCTTGCCAAAGTCGTGGCTCGAGCGCTGGTCCAGAGCGTCCTCCTCGAGCGCCTCGATCAGCACGTCGGCCGAGAAGATGTAGATGCCCATGGACGCGAGGTTCGAATCGGGCTTATCGGGCTTCTCGGTGAACTTGGTGATGCGGCCGTCCTCGGGGTCGGTGGTCAGGATGCCAAAGCGGCTGGCCTCCTCCCACGGCACGGGCATAACGCTCACCGTGAGGTCGGCGTTATTCTCAATGTGCGTCTTGAGCATCTTGCGGTAGTCCATGCGATACAGGTGATCGCCCGAAAGAATCAGGACGTACTTGGGGTCGTTGGCCTTGATGTAGTCGAGGTTCTGCGTAATGGCGTCGGCCGTGCCCGCATACCAGGCGCCGCCGGTCTGCGTTTCGTACGGCGGCAGGATCGATACGCCGCCATCGCGGCTGTCCAGATCCCAAGCCTCGCCGGAGCCCACGTAGGCATGCAGCAGGTAGGGGCGATACTGGGTCAGAACGCCCACCGTGTCGATGCCCGAGTTGGAGCAGTTGGAGAGCGAAAAGTCGATAATGCGGAACTTGCCACCAAAGCTAACCGCCGGCTTAGCGATCTTTTGGGTGAGTGCCCCCAATCGGCTGCCCTGTCCTCCTGCGAGGAGCATCGCGATGCATTCTTTCTTACTCATCGATTTCTCCTTCTGTCATCGATGTTCCTAAACCCATTAGCGACGGGTGCGGCGCTCTGTCGCGCCCGTCGAGTAATGCCGTGCGGCAAAGGGAGCTCGCGCGCCTTTACGCGTGCCAGATCTCGTCGCGGTACTCGCGAATGGTGCGGTCGCTCGAGAACCAGCCCGAGGAGGCGGTGTTGAGCAGCGCCTTGCGGTTCCAGGTCTCCTGGTCGCCATAGCTGCCCGTGAGTTTCTCCCACGCATCCACGTAGCTGCGGAAATCGGCCATGACCAGGTCGGGGTCGTTGTTGTTCATGAGCTCGTTGTAGATGCTCTCGAAGTTGCCCGAAAGACCCGCAAAGGTGTTGTCCTTGAGCTCGTCCATCACGCGGCCCAGGCGCTCGCGATCGTTGTTGAGCGTATCCCACGCAAAGTAGCTGTTGGATGCCCAGAGCTGCTCGACCTCGGGGGCGGTCAGGCCAAAGATGGCCTCGTTCTCGCGGCCGGCCAGGTCGGCGATCTCGATGTTGGCGCCGTCGAGGGTGCCCAGCGTAATGGCGCCGTTCATCATGAGCTTCATGTTGGACGTGCCCGAGGCCTCCTTGCCGGCCGTGGAGATCTGCTCCGAGATCTCGGCGGCGGGGTAGATGAGCTGGGCGTTGCTCACGCGGAAGTTGGGGATAAAGCAGACCTTCATGACCTCGTTGACGCGGGCATCGTTGTTGATGACGTCGGCCACGGAGTTAATGAGGCGGATGGTCTCCTTGGCAAAGGTGTAGCTCGAGGCAGCCTTGCCGCTAAAGATGAAGGTCGTCGGCGTTACGTGGAAGTTGGGATCGGCGATGCGACGGTTGTAGATGTCCATCACCTTCATGATGTTCATGAGCTGGCGCTTGTAGGCGTGGAAGCGCTTTACCTGAACATCGAAGACGGTGTTGGGGTCAATGACCAGACCGGTCTCGGCCTTAACGTAGGCGGCCAGGCGCTCCTTGTTGGCGCGCTTGGAGGCACCCACGGCCTTCAGGAACTCGGTGTCGTTCTGGAACTCCTTGAGCTTCTCCAGCTCAAAGGCGTCCTTCAGCCAGCCGTCGCCAATGGCCTCGGTCACGAGCTTGGCGTAGGTGGGGTTGGCCTCGGCAAAGAAGCGACGGTGCGAGATGCCGTTGGTCTTGTTGTTGAACTTTTCGGGCGTCAGGGCATAGAAGTCCTTGAGCACGATGTTCTTAATGATGTCGGAGTGGATCTTGGCCACGCCGTTGACGCTGTGGCTGCAGATCACGGACAGGTTGGCCATGCGAATCTCGCCGTCCCACAGGATGGCGGTCTGGCGCAGACGCTCCTGCCAGCCCTCCTGCGTGGTGTTGAACGACTCGTGCCAACGACGGCTGATCTCGTCGATGATCTGGTACACACGGGGGAGGAGCTTGGAGAACATGCCGATGGGCCACTTCTCCAGGGCCTCGGGCAGGATGGTGTGGTTGGTGTAGCTCACGACCTGCGTCACGATGCTCCAAGCGTCATCCCACTCGAGCTTTTTCTCGTCGATGAGGATACGCATGAGCTCGGGGCCGCACATGGCGGGTGGGTATCGTTGGTGTGGATGGCCACAAACTGCGGCAGCAGCTCCCAGTTCGCGCCGTGCTCCTTCTCAAAGGTGTCGAGCAGGCTGTAGATACCGGCAGAAACAAACAGGTACTCCTGCTTCAGGCGCAGCAGACGGCCGTGCTCGCCGGCGTCGTTGGGGTAGAGGATGGCGCTGATGGCCTCGGCCTCAGCGCGCTCGGCATCGGCCAGAGCATAGTCGCCGCGGTTGAAGGCCTCCAGATCAAAGTGCTCCTCGACCGGCTCGGCGGCCCAGACGCGCAGCTTGTTGACGGTCTCGCCGGCATAGCCCACGACGGGGATGTCATAAGGGACGGCCAGGATGTCCTGCGTGTCTACCGTGCGGTAGAACGTGCGGCCGTTCTCCTCAAAGCCCTCGACGCGGCCGCCAAACTTAATGGTCACGGCCTTGTCCTGACGACGGACTTCCCAAGGATAGCCGTGGGTGAGCCACTCGTCGGTGGCCTCGACCTGGCTGCCGTTGACGATCTCCTGCTTAAACAGGCCGTAGCGGTAGCGCATGCCGTTGCCGTAGCCGGCAATGCCCTCGGCTGCCATGGAATCCAGGAAGCACGCGGCCAGACGACCCAGGCCACCGTTGCCCAGGGCCGGATCGGGCTCCTGGTTCTCGATGACGGATAGGTCAAAGCCCATGTCGTCGAGCGCCTCGGCGACCATGTCGCGCACGCCAAAGTTGAGCAGGTAGTTGTCGAGCAGGCGGCCGATCAAAAACTCGATCGAGAAGTAGTACACGCGCTTTTTGCCCTCGGCGGTGACGCGGGCGTCACTCTTGGTGGCAACGGTGCGCGCCTTCTCGGCCACGAGCTTGGCCAGGGCGTTAAAGCGGTCGAGGTCGCTGGCGGCCTCGACGCTCTTGCCGCTGATGCTCATGACGGCATCGCGATAGAGCTCGGTAAACTCCTGCTTGTTGTCAAAGATCTTATTCATACGTTCCTTTCCCCCGGGGATGTTTCTCCCGGAACGGTTATGACTTGTATCCTACGCCTCGTCGGGGCGGGTAATTACAGCTGTAACGGTTTTGTTACGCATCCTTGGCAGACGGCTTAACAGAAGCAGACTTGGTCTTGGTAGCGGCCTTTTTGGCAGCCGGTTTCTTGGCTGCGGCCTTAGCAGCGGGCTTTGCGGCAGCCTTGGCCTTGGCCTTGGTCGTCGTTGTCTTCGCCTTAGCCGGAGCCTTCTTGGCAGCCGCAGGCTTAGGCTTCACCGAGGACGTGCGCTTTTTGGGCGCAGCCTTGGGCTCCTCGACCACGGGCGGCTTATAGCTGCTGGGACCGCGGCGCTTAAGCACCACGCCTGCCAGACCGGGCACCTTAATCTCAATGGAGTCCATCTGCCCGTTCCAGGGATAGGGCTCGCTCGAGCAGGTGTAGGGCTCTTCGCCGGCATAACCGCTGCCGCCAAACTCGGGACGTCGGAATCAAAGATGACCTCCCAGTCGCCCTCGCGCGGCACGCCCACGCGGAAACTCTCGTAGCTCGCCGGGTCAAAGTTGATCAGGATCACCAGATCGTCGTCGACGTCCTCGCCCTGACGCACAAAGCTCACGATGGACTGCTTGGAGTTGTCCGCATCGATCCAGGTAAAGCCGTCGTCGGTGTAGCCGCGCTCGTACAGGGCGGGCTCGGCGGTGTACAGGTGGTTGAGTGCCTTGATAAACGCCTGATGATGACGGTGGGTCTCGTACTCCTCGGTCAGGAACCACTGGATGGACTCGTAGTAGCGCCACTCAATAAATTGGCCGATCTCGTTGCCCATAAAGTTGAGCTTGGCACCGGGGTGCGTCATCTGGTAGAAAGCCAGCGTGCGCAGGCCGGCAAACTGGCGCCACCAGTCGCCCGGCATGCGGCCGATCAGCGAGCACTTGCCGTGCACGACCTCGTCGTGGCTCAGCGGGCAAATAAAGTTCTCGGTAAAGGCGTACATGATGGAGAACGTGAGCAGCCCGTGGTTGCCGGGGCGCCACGGAAAATCGGTCTGCATGTAGTGCAGGGTGTCGTTCATCCAGCCCATGTCCCACTTGTAGTGGAAGCCCAGGCCGCCGTCCTGCGGCGGATAGGTCACGAGCGGCCACGCGGTGGACTCCTCGGCCATCATCATCACGTCGGGGAAGTGTGCCTCCACGGCGCAGTTGACCTGGCGGATAAACGCGCTGGCGTCCAGGTCCTCCTCGGTACCGTACTTGTTGAACTTCTTTTGGCCCGGATCGTCGATGCCAAAGTTGAGGTACAGCATGCTGGACACGCCGTCCATGCGAATGCCGTCCACGTGGAAGTTCTCGAGCCAGTACAGCACGTTGGAGACCAAGAAGGAGCGGACCTCGCCGCGGGCGAAGTCGAACTTGTGCGTGCCCCAGTTGGGGTGAATCTCGTGCTCAAACAGCATGTGGCCGTTAAAGGTGGCAAGGCCGTGGGCGTCGGCACAAAAACCGCCGGGCACCCAGTCCATGATCACGCCAATGCCCGCCTCGTGGCATGCATCGATAAAATGCATGAGTTGCTGCGGGTTGCCATAACGCGACGTGGCGGCATAGTAGCCGGTCGTCTGGTAGCCCCAGGAGCCATCGAAGGGATGCTCCATGAGCGGCATGACCTCGATATGCGTATAGCCCATGTCGCGCACGTAGTCCACGAGCTCCACCGACAGATCGTCGTAGGTATAGAACTCGCCGCGCTGCGCGGGGAAGGGATCCATGGGGCCAGGATAGTTGCCGTACTCGTCGGGCTCGCCCTGCGGCGCGTCGCCGTGGCGCTTCCACGAGCCAATATGCACCTCGTAGATGTTGAGCGGCTGTGACATGTGGTTATGACTGGCGCGGCGCTTGAGCCATGCGGCGTCGTTCCACTTGTAGCCATCGAGGGTCCACAGCACGCTCGCCGTTCCCGGAGGGCACTCGGCCTTAAAGGCATACGGATCGGCTTTGTAGAGCTTCTCACCCTCATTGGTCTCGATAAGGTATTTATAGAGCTGGCCTTGCTCGGCGCCAGGAATAAAGCCTTCCCAGATAGCGCTCGTATGCACGGGCGCCAGCGGGTTGGCTTCCTCATTCCAGTCGTTAAATTCGCCAATGACATGGACGCTCTTTACGTCGGGCGCCCAAACGCAAAAGCGCCAACCGCGCGTACGGTTCTGTGTGTCGGGGTGCGCGCCCATCTTTTCCCAGCTGCGCTCCCACATGCCAATGCCAAACAGGTAGACATCGTCCTTAGAGAGCTCCGGTGCGTGCGGGGCGGCTTTACGGGTAGCAGGCTTTTTGGTTGCTGACTTTAGCTTTGTATCGCTCACGTTTGATCCCATCATGACGCGGCAGCGTGTTGCCTTGGTGACTAGATGCGAAAGGTCCAAGGCTGCACGAATCGAGGGGACGGCGATAGTTCTATGATTCGTTCCACCTCGCGTGCTCGGTGGAACTTTCGGCACGAAATACGATAACACCTGTTCGTTACTTTTATGGAGAAAAGTGGATTTGCGGCGGCGTTTAATCGGCGAGCGCCATGTTTATACCACTGGCAGAATTGCGATGGTAAAACTCTTGACAGTTTTACCAAATAGAGTTTCTAGACTAGTAGATTAACGTTTGGTAAAACGTTTTTAGCAGGATGTTTACCATTTGACATCGAAAGGTTCGTTTATGTCCCAGACCGCTGCTCCCAATGTCGCTTTTATTTTCGATTGCGACGGCACACTGGTTAATAGCACCCCCGTTTGGGCCTATGCACAGCCCGAGTTGTTGCGACGCCACGGAGTTGACGTGACGGTCGACGATTTTGCCCAGTTTGAGCATTTGTCGCTCGAGGATGAGTGCCAGGCCTACCACGACACCTGGGGTATTGGAGCGAATGGCGAGGAGCTGTATCGCGAGCTGAGCGACATCCTGATCGATGGCTACTCCAAGGTGCCACCGCGCGAGGGGCTCTTGGCATTTTTGGAGCAGGCGAAGACGGCCGGCATTGCCATGTCCGTTGCCACGTCCACGCCGGCCGAGCTGGTGCAGTCTGCGCTCGCTGGTGCCGGGCTCGATGCCTACATGGAGTTTGTGACCACCACGGGTGAGGCGGGACGCTCCAAGCAGTTCCCCGACGTATACGAGCTTGCGCTGCGCCGCCTTGAGGAGCGCCATGGGCACAAGTTTGAGGGCACATGGGTGTTTGAGGACGCCGTCTTTGGCCTAAAGAGTTCTGGCGCCGCCGGCTTTAAGCGTGTAGGCATCTATGACCCGCATGGCCGTATGGAGCGCGACGAGGTTCGCGACAACTGCGATATCTTTATCGACAGCTATGAAGACCTGGATCTGGCCCGTGTGCTTTCGTTTGAGGGATAGGCGAGGGCTGTGGTTTGCAAGGTATTAGTGGTCTGCGGCTCGCCCGTGGTGGCGAGCGCGGATCTATTACGTCAGCTAGCGGGGGAGTGCGACCACGTTGTCGCCGTGGACCGCGGGCTCGACGCGCTGCTTGGTGCGGGACTTTGCTGCGACGTGTATGTGGGAGATGCCGACACGGTGAGTGACACAGGTCGCGCGTTGGTCGATACCGCCGAAGCCTTTGAGGTAGAGCGTCACGACCCCTATAAGGACTATACCGATCTGGCGTTGGCGCTCGATTCCGTCCGCCGCCACTGGCCGGGTGCCGAAGTGGTTGCGACCTGCGCCACCGGCGGCCGTTCCGACATGGCACTGTCCGTACTGGGCCTGCTCGCGGGATACGTAGATGCCCCCGTCTGGATCGCCGAGGACAAGGTGGTCGCCCGCATCCTTCGCGCAGGCGAAACGTGGACCATCGAAGGCGCCGAGGGCAAGACGTTCTCCATCATCGCCATTGCCCCCAACACCGAGGTAAGCGAACATGGCTTGGAGTGGGAACTAGATCATAGCCCCTTGGGCCTATTGGCCGACACGGGCATCAGCAACGTCGTCAGGTCAACAGCCACGATCCAAGTCCACACCGGCGCCGCCATCGCTTACCTATATCAAGAGACATTTAGAGTCTGACCCAAAAAAGTCCTTGCAACCCACGCCAACTTCCCTTATAGTATCTCCTCGTCACGGGGCGTAGCTCAGCTGGGAGAGCGCTTGACTGGCAGTCAAGAGGTCAGGGGTTCCGATCCCCCTCGTCTCCACCCGAGCATTGAATGAGGCTCCAACGCAAGTTGGGGCCTTTTTTCATATAGGAACACAAGGTCAAAGGCGGCACCATGATCCTCCTGGTCGACAAGATCGTGCGTTGAACGGGTGCCGCGCGCATGGTAGTATTTCACATCGTGGTTCAAAGCGTTGGAGGCTGTTCTGCCACCCCAACTGCAAGCGCCACTTTATAAGGGCTCTTGGCGCAACGGTTAGCGCAGGGGACTCATAATCCCTGGGTTCTGGGTTCGAATCCCGGAGGGCCCACCAGGTTTTTCAACAGGCCAGGCAATATGTCTGGCCTGTTTTTCATGACATTAGTTTTCACTTGCAAATAGCCTGCTTGCTCATTTCCGGGCGCCCTCGGTCGGCTGCCTGCGATGCCGCCGCCACGAAACCGGCCCATCTACTACGTTTAACCCCGGCCCCTCGACCATACCCCGTATTTCGCGAAAACCGCAGACCGTCTACCTGCGGTTTTATTCTTGCCCGAGACGCCATGGTCGGGGGATGTCGCCCAAACGTAGTAGATGGGCCGGTTTCGTGGCGAGGGTCCCGGGGGCGACCGGAGTGGAGCCTGATAGGCGGGCGGCGGCAGCGCCGCCCGCCCGCA
>ENA-OQOA01000234-OQOA01000234.1-human-gut-metagenome-genome-assembly--contig:-NODE-234-length-28180-cov-2.876912_pt1 | contig 28180 bp, 28 predicted proteins | sample MGYA00242633_ERZ504888 | MGnify/ENA primary metagenome ERZ504888 (study PRJEB26092, sample SAMD00036372) | human gut metagenome | host: Homo sapiens | study: EMG produced TPA metagenomics assembly of...
ATGCTTTGGTTGATAACTTGAATTATTATCGTAGCAAACTGAAACCGGAAACAAAAATGGTATGTATGGTGAAGGCTTCTGCATACGGTGCCGGTTCATACGAGATAGCTAAAACACTGCAAGATCACCGTGTGGATTACTTGGCGGTAGCTGTGGCTGATGAAGGTTCGGATTTGCGGAAAGCGGGAATCACCTGTTCCATTATGATTATGAATCCTGAGTTGACAGCATTCAAGACCATGTTTGATTATAAATTGGAACCCGAGGTTTACAGTTTTCATTTATTGAATGAACTGATTAAAGCTGCTGAGAAAGAAGGCGTAACGAATTTCCCCATTCATATTAAATTGGATACGGGGATGCACCGTTTGGGTTTTGCACCCGAAGAGATTCCAGAACTGATAGACCGTCTGAAGAAGCAGACAGCTGTTATTCCACGTTCTGTATTCTCTTCATTTGGTAGGCAGTGACGGGGCTCAGTTTGATTTCGTTACGTCGCAGACAGATAAGAAATGTTTGAAGCTGCTTCTGAATGTTTGCAGGAGGCTTTTCAGCATAAGATATTGCGTCATATCTGTAATACAGCCGGGATAGAACGCTATCCGGGTGCTCAGTTCGATATGGTGCGTTTGGGAATCGGCCTTTATGGAATTGATCCGTTTACCAATCAGATTATCAATAATGTAAGTACATTAAAAACCACTATTCTTCAGATTCATGAGGTTCCTAAGGAAGAAACAGTGGGGTATAGTCGTAAAGGACATTTGGAAAGGGATTCCCGTATTGCCGCTATTCCTATCGGCTATGCCGACGGACTGAACCGACGTTTGGGAAATGGACATGCCTATTGTTTGGTGAATGGGCAGAAAGCGTCATACGTGGGTAATATCTGTATGGATGTGTGCATGATTGATGTGACGGATATTGATTGTAAGGAAGGGGATAAAGCTATCATCTTCGGAGATGATTTACCGGTCACTGTTCTGTCAGAGATTCTGGAAACTATTCCATACGAGATCTTGACCAGTGTGTCTAATAGGGTAAAACGAGTTTATTACCAGAATTAACGAAAAAAGAACGAAAGAAAAAGACATGAAAAGGATGAACATACGTTACTTTTGCGTATCTTTAGGAAGTTACTAAAAATAGATAGCTATGAAACGTATATTCTTCCTTTTGTTATGTTTTTGTTTCTCGGTGTTGTCATTTGCCCAGAGAACGAATGAGGCTAAGCAGTTGACCAAACAGGACTCTTTGCGTTTGCAGCAACTATTGAGCGGTCAAGTCGAAATTGTGATAGATGATGAAACACAGAAAGAAATTGACAGATTGTTCAATCCTGAAAAAGTGGAAAATGAAATCAACTCCCTTCCCTAAAAAAAACATGAAGTTTGAAACGGAACTTCCTCGTTATTATATCTCTCAAGTGGATACAATAGATGGTAGAGGGTATATCAGACTATTGCCGTACGGACCGTTTGAAACTCCGGAAGAGGAACAAATTTATGTAGAGATTCCTATCAACAAAGAGTTGCTGGCAGGCTATGATTCTCGTTTGGAACCTGCGCCGGCAGGCAAATTTACTCCTAGTGCTTTGATGGTGGGGGCGGGTATCAGCGCTACGTTTGATGCCGATAAGCTGCTAGGAATCATTTTCAGTAAGAAAATGCGTGCAAAAGCCCGTAATGCCAAAGAGGCTGATGCTTGGAAGAGTTATTGAACTATTGAGTAAAGAAACGAATGCCGGATATATGTGGAATACACCGGAATTTTGTGAATTTCATGTTGAAAAAACAGGAGCCACGTTTGGATAGTGCCAGACGTGGCTTGTGATTAGATCTTGTTGAATTTGATTTATTCAACTGCTGATTTTATTTTATATTATTTATACTTACCTTTTTCCAAATGAAATTGTCAATCATTTCTTTGTCGCATTTCCCGTTTTTAGCTTTAATGTTCAGGTTTTCGAATGTAAAGTTAGTAAGTTGATATTGATCAGACTTTTCTACACTGAAGAAATTATCGCATTTAAAATCAATGTTTCTCATTGTCACATGGTTTGAGTAAGAAATGGGAATGTCTTTTCGATCTTTCAGGTCAAAGAATTGCGTCCAAGGTTTGATATACAGAAAATGATCTGCATCTCCGGTGATATCTTCTACCAGAATATATTCATATTGTTGAGGTGTGTCCGGCCGCATCTTTAACCATAACAAACGATTGGCATTGGTGATGTGAATGCGTCGCAAGATAATATTGCGATTGTGGATGGATTCGCTTCCACAAGTGAGGGCGCCGTGGCAGAAACCGTATGTACAATCTTCTATGATGATATTGGAATTTCCTCCATTATTCGGGTCTTGGTCTGCCCAAGGGCCTTTGCCGCCTTTTAAAGCTATGGCGTCATCATTGACAGACATATAGCAGTTCTTTACCAGTACATTGCTGCATACATCAATATCAATGGCATCCGTACTTGGAGCCTTTACCGGTCTCTCCGGTGAGAAAATATAGAGGTTCAATATTTTTATGTGATTACATTTATAAAGATGGGTAGTCCAAAAGGGAGAGTTAATGAGGCGTACTCCTGAGAGTTGGACGTTATTGCTATGGGAAATATGAACCAGCCGGGGACGTAATTCATCCATATTGGTACATTGGGGATTGACTTTTCGACGAAGCCAAAATGATTTCCAATATCTTAATCCGTTACCATCAATAGTTCCTTTTCCAGATAACGTAAAGCCATCCACTTTGTCGGCATTGACCAACGCCGCGAAATATTTCAAGCTTTGCCCTTCCATGCGGGTGTCTATGATGGGGAAGTTGCTGATATCATCACTTCCCTTCAACACAGCTCCTTCCTCCAGATGCAGGTGTGTTTTGGGTTTGAAGAACAGCGCTCCGCTTAAATAGGTTCCTTTGGGAATAACGATAACTCCGCCACCATTTTGTGCGGCAGCATCGATGGCAGATTGTATTTTCTCTGTTTGTAACAGGGTACTGTCATTGATGACGCCGTAATCTGTCAGAATGTATTTTTTACCTAATGTGTTTATATCTACTATCTTACTGTCCTTAAACCAATCGGATACAGGTGTGCCGTCCGGAAATTTTTCTTGTGCCAAAGACGGAAGGCATAGAAAGACGGCACATACAAAAGTTATTAATTTCATGATTCTGCTATTAAATTAATCACTATTCACTTGTTTATTGTCGGAAATCAAACATCAAATTAAGGTGTAGTCCTTCATCCCCCGATTTGATACGGATATTACCCGGCTGGCTGTTCGGCCCTTGTTGCTCAATTGGTTTAAAGGAGCAAATAGCCGGGATGTCCAGCAGGAAGGATATATCCCCTTCAGGGAATTTGGGCATGGTGTCTTTTACGCGTCCTTTCGGTTCTTCGGGAGTGAACACATGGAAGAAGATACCGTCATTCCGGGAATAAATGGTGAACGGTGTTGTGTCACTTTCCAAAGTGGCCCAATACATATTGGCATGATATCCTTTAAATTCCGGATAAACCAGATTTTCAAAACTTTCTCCGGTAATGGTATTGTTATACTCTTTGTGCCATACTCCATAATTCGTTCCCGGAATCCGGTTTTTCCAGACACGGTATGGACCGCGGCCCATCCATTTCATGCCGGAGCAATTCTTTTCAGGATAAGAGAAAGTCAGACCGAGATTGAATACTTTGGAGTCCATGAAAGCATCATCAAATCCACCTCCGCCGGAAGCCCGGTTCAGCAGAATGGCATCCATATAGAGTAGTCCTTTGTCCGTAAGACGCCATACGATGGAGTCGGCGGCACCTTTGTATTTGGCACAGTAAACAGCCCCCTCGTTGCTGTTGCGGACATAGCTCAATGTTGGTTCGTAGCGCATTTTCATGCCCACTGCCACAGGGCCGTCTTTGAATGGAACTTCTGTTCCTCCTGATGTGATACGGCTGATCATGCCGGTAGCCGGGTTAAAAGTGACGGTTACACGGTCGCTTTTCAGTTCGATGGTGGTAGCGGTTTGAGTGGCGGTTGCCGGCTGTACCGTTTCCAGGGTCATCGGAGTCTGTGCCATTTTATGATCAAAGTATGTTTTGCCAGTCGGATAGGATAGGTCCAGTTACAGATACTTTTCCCCTCTTTGTCAAAAGCCTCTAACTCCAGTACATCACCTTCCCGGAAAGAAGCAGGAAGAGTGAAGCGGGCTTTTCCAGTTTCACCCGGTGTGATGGCAGGCAGTTGTACATGGCCTTCTGCGATAACTTTACCGCTTTCCATTGCATCTTTCAAAGGTGTTTCGCAAGTACGTATTTTGTAAGTCATGCGACATTTGTCCAAGTTAGTATAAGTATATTCATTAGTAACCAGGAAGCTGCCGTCAAAGTGGTCAGTAATCAGCAGCGGTTTTAACTGGATGGGCGACCATTGTGCGCGGATAGCATAGTAACTTCCTTCTTTTTCTCTACGCGGACCTACTACCCCGTCAGGAGCATTGGATTTATCTGAATCCAATATGCCTCCTTTATCAGAACGTTTGGGAGCTTCGTCACAGAATACCCAGATAAAGCCTCCGGCAAACATGGGGTTCGTGCACCAACGATCCCAAAAGTCACGTAGTCCGGCACCACCTCCCTGATCATACATGGCATGCATGAATTCGGTAGGCATAAATACTTTATAGCCGTTGGTAAAACGTGCCACTCCGGTCAGATAAGTGGGATAATGGTGGGTGTCCAGATCATTGAAATCGGCCCAAGGATGTACCATGTGGCGTTTCTGTAATTTATCGTATTTGGCGAATAAAGGATCAAGATTATAATTCCATCCTCCTTCGTTGCCATTACTCCAAATAATGATGGAAGGATGATTCACATCGCGTTCTATCATTTCTTTGACTAATTTAGGACCTACTTTTGAATCGTATCCGTTTTGCCATCCTGCCAGTTCATCCATATAGACAATTCCTAATGAATCACACATATCCAGGAAATGTTCATCAGGCGGATAATGTGAACGGACTGCATTCATATTCATCTCTTTTACCAGCAAGGCATCCTGACGGCTCATAGCTGCACTGGTAGCACGACCTCCATCTACGGAAAAAGAATGGCGGTTGACACCTTTCACCACGAGTTTGGTGCCATTCAGATAAACTCCGTCTTGTGGAAAGAATTCAATGGTGCGGAAACCTATCCGCGTTTCACGGCTTTGCACCGTTTTCCCTTCGGGGTCTTTCAGTTCCAATCTGGCTACGTACAGATTGGGGTCCTCTGTAGACCAAGGTTGGATGTTCATCCAGTTCCCTTCCACCAACTGTTCCTTGTTCGAATCCTTAATCTGATGAGAAATGCTAGATTTGTTTTCTTGAGTGTATATGTCTTTTTCCATCCTTTAATGAACGGACGGAAACAGACAATTCATATCCTTTGGCATCTCCTTCCATTTCTATTGCCGCTTGCAATTTTCCATGCTGATCGGCGTTCAGAATAAAATGTCGCATGTGGACTGCCGGGACAACTTCCAGCCATACAGGTCTGTAAATACCACCATACAGCCACCAGTCGGCTTTACGTTCGGCTGCATTGATGGATTTGTTGGCTGATTCTTTAGCTATCTTTACTTCAAGCAGGTTCTTTTTGCCGGGCTTCAATAAATCGGTGATATCATAACTGAAGCGGTAGAATCCTCCCTGATGCATCTCGCCTGCGGGTTTTCCATTGATGAAAACTTCCGTGTCGGTCATCACTCCGTCAAAGAATATTTTTATCCGCTCACCGGAAGTTGTTGCCGGGGATTCAAATTTATATCGATAAATGCCCGTTTCGTCGCTTGGCCTTTCACCTTTTATAGTGTACCAACGACCGTAAGTATATTCTCCGAATCCTTGCAGTTCCCAGTTGCAGGGTACTTCGATCTTTTTCCATTTTCCACTGTTTTGTCCTCCCGAACAAAAGAACTCCCAAGTCCTGGTGTCGTCAATACCGGTTCCCGATAAATAGATACGTTCGGGGTGCGGAGCTTGTGCCTGCACAGTTGGTCCACTCCACAGGGCAGCTATTACTAAAGCTGTCAGTTTGGTCCATTTGTTTTTCATAAAATACCATTGAATACTGTTTTCATGATACAAAAATAAGGCGGGATAACCCGCCTTACAATGGAAAATCATACATTATGATGAAAAATGATACAGTTATAGGGAATTAATATGCCGATAGAATTATTTTATTTCTATTCTCATGGGAGATTCCTTTTTATATTCAACCTTTTCCTGATTGGCATTTATGTCTTGAAAATAATGTTTTTGGATTTCTTACCTTCTACATTCACCCTAATTTCTTCACTAGGGAGTTTGAAATGTATATCCTCGAACAGGATGTCTTTTCCATCCAATATGTGAATGTCATTATGCAGCGATTCTATCGTCAGCTTCCGCATCGTAAATCCGGCGGCATCATTCAGGGCGCCGATTAATTTCTTGCATTTGATCTCTCCATTTTCTATCACTACCTGGTTGAAAGGTATTTCAGGAATGCCATTGGCGGTAAAGAACTGGTCGGCTGATTCTACAATGAAATCTTTGATCAGGATATTCTTTACATCAGGTGTCAGCCGGTTTACTTTTCTTGCCGGATAGCGTGCGGCCAGTTCGCCCATATAATAAGCACTGCCCAACAAATCCCAAGTAAAGGCTTTTCCTACATTGATCATGCGCAGTCTCTCATAATAAGTGTTGTCACTGCCTCCTCCACGGTTGCGTCGCGTTTTGAAACGGATGCCGGTACGAGTGCCGTCAAATACACAATCGTGTACATACAGATTCTTGATCACTCCGGCTGTTTCACTACCACAAGTAATCCCGCCATGTCCATGCTGGGCCAGCGAGTAGCGGATAACTACATTTTCTGTAGGTTTGCCTACACGTAATCCGTCTTCTGCTCTACCGGCTTTCAGGGTAAAGCAATCATCACCGCAGTTCAGCGTGCAGTATTCAATTAATACATTTTTACAAGATTCTATATCAATGCCGTCTCCGCTGGGCACCTTGGTGGAATTAACGGTAATGCCTCTTATAATTACATTCTCGCAATAAATGGGTACCACATTCCATAAGGTGCTTCGTTCCATCGTGATCCCTTCTATTAATACATTGGTACAGTTGATAGGAGAGATTGTTTTAGGACGATAGAAAGTCCTGCCTTCCATACCGTCATAGATACGTTGTTCTATAGGCATGTCCCACGGGACATCTTTTTCTACCACTGAAGCACCGTTAGGACGTTTTCTGATTTCAGCATCCATAGATGGTCCGTAAATGGTTCCTTCTCCTGTAATGGCGATGTTGTTTTCCCCATTGGCGTAAATAAAGGCGGCCGGCCCCATTATTTCTACCCCTTCATGGCGTGTGAAAACCGCCGGTAGATAATCTTCCGCACGACCGGAAAACTCTATTTCGGCTCCTTTGGCTAAATGTAGATTAACATTACTTTTCAGTACAATACGGGCCGATTTCCATTTTCCCTCAGGAATGACGACTGTTCCTCCTCCTTGTTTGCTGACTTCAGCAATCGTCCGGTTCACTAAATCTGTAATAGGGGCATCTTCTGTCATTCCTTTGTCTTTCATATTGACGATGAAATCGGGAAAAACGGGACGCTTCGGCTGAGGCATATTGAAATATGCATTCTTGATCGGAACGATATTCCGGGGCATTGCTTGTGCACCGACTTCATTTAAATAGGGGATAGCTGGTTTCAGTTCTGCTGTCAGCTTATCCAATACTTCCGGATTTAATTTTACTTTTACCATTCCGATGGGGTGGAAGCGCGTATCATCCCAAGCTGTATAAACAATGGTATATACATTATCTCCTTCGGGTATCAGGCAAAGCGGAGTCCTCATGACAGTCCACCATTTTTTAACTTTGGTATCTATGGCGATATAACGTGCTTTGCTCCAGTTTTTTCCGTCTATGGATAAAGTGTATCCCATTCTGTTGGGTAAGTTTAAATAGTTCGGCCCGCCGTCAAACATCGCTATGTAGGTTCCGTTGGGTAATTTGGATACGATAGGATTCTCTACAAACTGCGGGTGAATGGAAGTTATCGGATTGATTTTCCTCACCCATACGTTTCCATGGTCCTTCCAACGTTTCTGATTCGGCCAGTCCCACAGCCCATACCTTGCGCTTTTCCCCTCCTTTTCAAGGGATAATCTGCACGGGTTTCGTAAGGATAAGCTCCACTGATAAACGCATTCCAGCCTTTATCCACTTTATATGGGAAGAAAGAAGCGACCCCTTGCCGTCCTTCCCAAAGTTGGGAGTCCAGTCCCGGTTCTATAATGATTCCCATATCTCGGTAAGGACCGCCTATTCCTTCTAGACCTTCCTTTTCGGATTCACATCTCCAGATGCGGCCGAAAGAATGATTGGGTGCAATTTCTTTATCTGTGGTGTAGGCCAGATAAAATCCGTACCATCGGTTGTTTTCCTCGCTGAATACAGGCATATAAGACCAGATGGCGGAACGGCGGTCATTCATGGGATTGTCTTCATGTACCAATGCATAGACACCGCTTGATTCCAATATAGTGGATTGGCGTGTCCAGTGAACACCATCAGTGCTGGTCCAGTGTCCTATACGTGTCTTTACTCTGTCGTGATAGGCAGGCATCCCTTTCACACCGGCGCGTTCGGTAGGAAACATGTGATAAGTACCTTTTATTTTTACGATAGAGCCTCCTTCAAATCCTCCTTGAATCCCTTCTGTACCTGGCATTCCTGCGTTGATAACGGGGGCTTCAGGTCCTCCGATAACAGTAAATAAAGTTTCTCCTTCGGTGATTCCATCGATATGGAATGATATACTATCTGTTTTATCAGTCGTTTTGATACTTTTGCTTTCCATCTTTTGAGCGATGGCTTGCGTACCCGCCAGACATAATCCGATACACAGTCCCCAAAAAGCGTTTCTTGTCATACTTAGTCTTTTAAAAGTTAAATGGCCTCCATTTTACGGCTTATAAGTAATGACGTTTGTAGATAGGATTTGTAACCATCGGATTTGTTCTTATTTTTATGAAGCAGATCGATGTTTTCTTGTTTGTCTGTAAATAGAAGAAAAGGTTATTTTTATAGGTGTTAAATCAAAATATGATGTATATTTGAAAGCGAAATAATCAAATACCTATGAAGAAGTATATTATAACTCTGCTGTTTTGTACGTTATTTTGTCATTTAGGCATTGCTCAAGGTTTGAAATCAGTTTCTATCTTGGGAGATTCTTATTCCACTTTCGAAGGATATGTTCAACCCGATACTAATTTTGTATGGTATCTGAAGACACCTCCTGAAGGGAGAAAGACGGATATGGTTTCTGTACGTAATACTTGGTGGCATCAGTTTATTAAGGAGAACAACTACCGTCTTTGTGTGAATAATTCGTTTTCCGGTGCTACTATTTGCCATACCGGTTATCGTTCGGAGGATTATAGCGACCGTTCTTTTATCACCCGGATGAAGGCGTTGGGCTGTCCTGATATTATTTTTATTTTGGCGCGACTAATGATTATTGGGCGAAATCACCTTTAGGAGAGTATCAGTATGCGGATTGGTCCAAAAAAGATTTATATTCTTTCCGCCCTGCTATGGCTTATATGCTGGATACAATGATTGATTATTATCCTAATGTGGAGATTTATTTTCTAATTTGGAAATTGGAATGGTTTTGGGGAGAGGAAATCAGTGAATCGGTCAGAACGATTTGCAAACATTATCAGATAGATTGCATTGAACTGAAAGGGCTTGATAAAATGAGCGGACATCCTTCGGTGAAAGGGATGAAGCAGATTAGTGAGCAGGTGAAGGCGTATATGAATTCCCGGCATAATTGAGTATGACGGTTTATGTAGTGATTATTTTAGAGGAATAATGATAAACAGTTTCCGATGATATTTTAGTGAAAGATATACTGGTTGAAGTATATTCTCTCACTAAAATATGCCTATCACTTCTTATTTTACAAAAAACAATCGTCAAATGTCTTTCAGTTATAATCTAATCTCGGTGGTTAGAGCAGGTAAACCAGAAAGTTTTTTCATTGTGATTTCATTAAAGTTTCTTTTTTAGCCTTTAAAAATGAAGAGAGCTTATTTATTTCGCTTCTATACTTTCGTTCGTTGACCCTGTTCTTATTTTCTTCTGGATCTATGTGATGGTCAAACAACATTCGGGAATGAATCTTTCTTTTGTTTCCATTCCGCATAGTTGTATCTATTGCTAACAGCATTGTCTCCCCTTCCCATTGGATATATACTTGGTCTTTATTTTTGCTTTTAAATTTGTTAAAATAGGAACAAAACTAGTGCCATTTAATTGATTCTTTGGTATGGGCAAATGACAAAGTTCACATAGTGTTGGATATAAATCTACGAATTCTACCATGGACTTAGTTTTCCTTTTTCAATCCGGGAACACGTACAATTAAAGGAACGTGAGTAGAACGATCCATTAAATTATGCTTACCGAGAAAGTTGTGTTCCCCTAGATGCCAGCCATGGTCTCCTAGTAATACAACGATGGTATTATTTGCTAAACCTAGCTCATCCAGGGCATCCAGCACTTTTCCTATTTGGGCGTCAACATAGCTTAAACAGGCATAATATCCGTGTTTGGCTTCTTTCTGAAAATAGATATCATCTGCTGTGGTAGTACGTGCGTAAGCATAGATTTCTCCAGAGTTTTTAACTTCATCCGGCAAGCCTGCAGGGCGAAAACGATTATTGGCAACTGGAATTTTCTCTCGGTCATATAAATCCCAATATTTTTTAGGGGCATTAAAAGGTAAATGTGGCTTCCAAAATCCACATGCCATAAAGAAAAGGTTTTCCTTGTTCTTTTAAACGTTTTAAGTCTGCAATGGCTTTTAATGCCAGTTTTCCGTCATCATAAGCGGTGTCAGGTACTTCAGCCCACTCACAAAAAGGTCCTCGCATTGTTTTGGGATTGATAGTTCGTGCGGAGGCTTCATTCATCCATAATTCCCATTTATTGTATTCTGCCCAATATACATCATATCCGTCGGGATGTTTACGGTAAGGAGGTTCACTCCATGAATTAGCATGATCTGAAAGATGGTGGAAAACCTTGCCGTTTGAGATTGTGTAATAGCCATGTGATGTAAACCATCTTGATATCGGAATTGCGGTTGGGCAATCTTTGCTGGCATAAGCGGAATAGTTGACAAAGCGATCTGGATAGTGTGGATACACTCCTGTCAATAAACTGGCGCGTGAAGCTCCACTTACTGGGATATTACAGTAAGCGTTCTGAAATAATAACCCGCTGGCGGCAAAACGATCGATATTGGGAGTCTTTACTTCTTTTACTCCATAGCATCCTAACTCAGGGCGCATATCGTCTGCCATCAAGAATAGAACGTTCATTTTCTCTGTCTGTGAAAATACAGACAGAGAAGAGAAGGCAAGCATTGAAATGCTTGAAAACAAAGTATATTTTAACTGCATAATTTTATTTATTGTTTTCCCATCCAGGATTTTGTTCTAGAGCAGGATTGAGTGCCAATTGATTTAGAGGAATTGGATTTAGATAGTAATGTTCCAACCATCCTAGGGGTTTCTCAAAATAATATACATATCCTTCATTGTTGGAGGGACCATTCATAACTTTTACATTAAATTCACTTGCATTTTTTAAATAGACCCCAGTAGGTTGTTTGTCTACGTAATGTCCTTTTTTCCAGCGGCGTAAATCGTCCAAACGAGTTCCTTCACCCATTAATTCAACGCGGCGTTCACGGCGGATTTCCCATAGTAACGGATTTACATCTTGATCTCTGTCAGGATCAAAATCTGTGGTAATATCTGTCAAGACCATATCGGCCACGTGAGCACGTTTTCTCAGTTTATTAATAGTTTCATCTGCTATAGATTGATCGAATTGCCCTAGTTCATACATTGCTTCGGCATAATTCAACAGTATCTCACCGAGTCTGAATAGGGGAGCGTCTGTAGTACAAACTCCATTGGCAGTGCTGGCATCGGTATGAGTATTATAGTATTTCCATACCCAGAAACCCATTTGGCTGGCATTCCATCCCTGTCCCCAATTGACATTTTTGAAATGAGGTTGCCCTTTGGTTATAAAACCTTTGAAATTAGATGTCGGCAACCGGTGATAAGTTTCTTTAGAAATTGTTGCCATCAAGTCAATATATTCACGTTCAGAGGGATTGTCTGTGAACTTCCATTGAGTGGTAGAGGCACTTGCTAGACTTACCATATAGGGAGGACATACTGTGTGATATAAACGATAATCCCGGTTGCGGAACTGTGCATATACGTCTTTATCACCTCCGTATGTGGAACTGTTTTTGATAGGATGTCCGTCACTGCACAAATAACTGTCTACAGCATCTTTGGTTGCTTCTATTTGTGATTCGCCGGTTCTTACCATACGTGTGAGCCCATGGCATAGCTGGCTGGTAGCATACTCTTTGTATAGAATAATTCCATTTATGCCATCTAAAGACTCTGAGTTGAAAAGTTCTTCATAGTTGGGATGTAGGGTAGTATATTTATTCATGACTTCCTTGGAAGCCCGTGTACATTCTTCTAAATAGGTTGTGGCATTTTGTAGGGCATGATATTTTCTCCATGTACCTTCAAATAAACAAAAACGGGAATTAATGATTGTACTACAGCTCGATTGATCGTATTATTGCCATCTCCGTCTACCTTGATATGTTCTTCTGCATATTTCAAGTTATTCAGAATATTTTGGGCTACAACATCCCGTGGGTCTCTAGGGGAATATAGTTCCTCGCTGTCTTCTGATAAAGCATGTTCTACCCATGGTAAATCTCCATATAGAGATAGCATTTTAAAATATTTATAAGCGCGAAAAAATATCCAACACTTCTCCAATGTGCTTTTTCTGCATCATTCATGGATGACTGGTCTATATTGTCCAACATTAAATTCACCCGGCGGATATATTCATAGTCCCATGAATCAGAAGACGCAGGTACCTTAGCTTTCTGATACGCCCATTGACTTTCATTGCCTGAGACATGCTTGATCATATTGTCAGCTTCATAATCTCCTTTAAAAATCTCATCAGTTTGTCCTGTTTTATATGCATAGCCGAAAAAGACGTTATACAGTCCCCAAGCGTAAGTCTTGAAGTTTTCATATGATCGGAAAGAGGTTAATTCCGTTTGTTGATCTTTGGGATATACCTCCATAAATCATTATTTAAACAAGAATTCATCAACAGGAAGAGTCCTACTCCTACTATATATTTTTTCATAATGTCAGTCTTTTATTATAAACTTAAATTAATACCAAAATGAGAATTGACGCATATAAGGATAAGTAAATCCACGTTGTCCCAAATTGTCTGTTACTACACGTTCAGCATCTATCCCTTTGGGCAGATGATCAAATGTAAAGAGGTTTTCTCCACTAAAAAATACTGATAAGTTAGTAATACCCAGTGGCTTGATCAGTTTTATGGGGAAGGTATATGATAAACTGATATTGCGTATGCTCAAATACGCTCCATTTTGCAAAAAACGGGTTTGTGTTTTTTGATTGGCTTTAGTATTTCCTTCTGCCTTTTCATATAAACGTGGAAAATAACTATTTGTATGTTCTGGAGTCCAGTAATTCAATTGAGAGTCAAACAAAGTTGAGTAAGCATCGTAATGTGGATAGAATAGCTCATTCATAAGCCAAAGATCCCGTTTGCCGACTCCTTGTAAAATAAATGACAATGAAATACCTTTCCATGCTGCGCCACCACGAATTCCGTACTGATATCTGCGAGTATCATTACCGATAATATGAGTATCGCCTGGTTCGTTTGACGTGTTTTTACCATTGTTTATAATACCATTTCCATCAAAATCCACATAAAGTATATCTCCCGGATTGGGATTATAACCTTCCATTTTGGGAATATTGTTTTTTAACTTTCCTTGACTGTCAAAATCTTCGGTAGTATATAAGCGGTCTGTAGTATACCCCCATATTTCACCTAATTCCATTCCTTTTCGGTAAATCAGATTGCCATCCGAATCTTTTCCTAGTAAGCCTACCTCATTGTCGTATTTTGTGATTTTCGTACGCGAGTCATATAGGTTAAAACCTAAATAATATTGCACATTGCCGATACGGTCATTCCAATCCAAGGATATTTTCCCAACCTTTGGCGCGTAAATCGGCAGAGTTTTGTAATGGGGCTTTGGCACCCAATACTCCTGGAAGTTCCATACCTGGAGCCAACATTCCTTTTGTATCTCGTTGGTACCAATCAAATACAACATTTAGGCGGTTATTAAACAGCCCTAGGTCAAACCCGAAATCCAAAGTACTAACTTTTTCCCAAGTGAAACTATTGCTGACTAGAGCTGGAGGGGCCAATGTTGTAGTAGCTTGTCCGTTTACAACCCAATTAGCCAATGGAGAATCCATGCCAGGAATAAAAGCATAAGGTTCTATACTTTGATTACCGATATTACCATAAGAACCTCTCAATTTTAAGTTAGAAAGAAAAACTTTACTCCATTCCATAAATTGCTCTTCACTGACACGCCAGCCTACGGAAACAGAAGGAAAGAAGCCGAAACGATTTTCTTTAGGGAATTTCGAAGAACCATCATAACGTCCGTTTGTTTCGAGTAAATATTTACCGGCATAAGAGTAATTTATCCTATAGAATACTCCTCTGACATGGTATTCCTCAAATTCATCACTGTTTTTATAATCTCCTGTAGCTTGTGATAATGAGGGTAAATCTTCGTTAATCATATCTGTGCGTGACGCTTTCATCATCTTATAGGCATTGCTTTCCTGATTGAAACCAGCCATAATTCCAATGTCATGTTTACCTAATGTTTTGTTGTAATTGGCATATACATTAAAAGCATTATAATTGGTCGCCCGATTTTCTATTTCATATTTCGAATTTGAAACAGACTGTTCCTTGCGGAAGTTAGCTCCGTGAGCATAATTAAATTTCTTATCGAAAGTTGTGATTTCTCTAGTCTTTCTATTAAATGTATATTCACCGATTATTTTCAGATCTTTGAACGGAGTAATAGTCAGCTTGCCAAAGATGCGTAAGTCGTTTCTGTCATTTTCTTTAGGTGCTGACAGATTAATGAAATTATGAGGAGTATTGATAGGCAAGATTTCACCGTCTAGTTCCATATTACCTAATGGAAAATAAGATGGAAAGGCTACTGCTGCTCCCCAAATACCATAAGAAGCTGAAGTATAGGGAAGTTCTGAATGTGAATTCGCATATTTGATGTCTAATTCCGGAGTAATCCAGGAATGAATATCGGAACGGATGTAAGATGATATATTATAACGTTTGTATGAGTCTTTATCTGTAACAAGAATTCCGTTTTGATCCACCATCCCAGCTGACATTCTGTAAGATATTGATTTATTACCTCCTCCAACAGAAATATTATGTGTTTGTTGAAAACCTGTTTCCATCATATCGTTTAAGAGATCCGTTTCTTGTAAACTGTATCGAAGTCCGTCTACTACGGCATAACCGTCAGGATAATTGCCTGAATTAGTATCATATTCTTTCAATAACTCTAACCAGGTATCTACATTTTGTCCTGTTTGATATGATACTGTTCCCATATCTTTATAAGCTTGTACTGTTTGTAACGGAGTTGCTTTGTGGGGTAAATTACTAGGCTTACTGAATGAGAAGTTATTAGAGTAGTTGATAGAGAAGCGAGTGTCTTTCATTCCCTTTTTAGTGGTGACTAGGATAACTCCGAATGCAGCGCGTGCACCGTAAATAGCCGATGATGCGGCATCTTTCAATACAGAGATAGATTCAATATCATTAGGATCCAGCATATTTATGTCCATCTCTACATTGTCAACTAATACGAGCGGGGCACCTTCATTGATGCTGTTTACTCCCCGGATATTGAAAGACATTTCAGCACCGGGTTGGCCTGATGTACCTGTTACTTGCAATCCCGGCATTGCTCCCATCAGTACATTACTTACCGAAGTAACAGGCCGATCCCCCAATATTTCATCCATTTTTACACTGCTTACTGCTCCTGTCAGGTTGGCCTTTTTTTGTACACCGTATCCGACCACTTACTACTTCTTCTAAAGTTTCAGTATCTTCTTTTAAAACATATTTAGTTCTTTTTTATTTCCGGTGTTCATTTCCAGTGAGGCATATCCAATGTAGGAAATTTGCAATGTCGCATCGGTTGAGGCATCTAGTACAAACCGTCCGTCTATATCTGTAATCGTGCCTATAGATTGTCCTTTAATTTTTACGTTAGCACCTATAATCGGTTCGCCATTCACATCTTTAATGATGCCGGATATTTTTTTTGTTTCAGATGATTTTACATTGCCGGTTTGCTTGTCCGAAATAACGATTGTTTTAGGTGAAACAATACTATATTCTAGATTTCTGTCTTTTAAAGCTTGATTCAGAACGGTAGTGACCGAAATATTTTCCGCTGATATCGAAATATTTCGGTCAGCATCTAGAACAACACTACGATAAGAAAAACGATAGGGCGTTTGATTCTCGATAATGTTAAAGATCTCTTTTAATGATACATTTTTTACGTTTATCGTTATTAGTTTTTCCTGTGCCATAGATTCGAATGTACAGAAAAGAAGCAATAACGAAAACAAAGTGAACAACTTCAGTTGTGCGTGTTTGTTTTTCATACGATAGTAAATTTTAGATTAATGTTAGGCCCTGTGGGCATTGTCGTAAGTAAAGACAATGTATTTTTATAGAAGTACCGAAGATAAGATATGTTATAAAGCATACAAAACGAAGCCGCTTTCTCTCAATTTAGAAAGAAAGTCGGTTTTGATATTGATTGGATTTGATTCAAATGTCAGTCAAAATAATTTCTTTGCCTTTGATTTGCGCCTTAAGATGATAGGACTTTTCAATTACTTCCAGCACTTCGTTTAAATTGGTAAGAGGTAGTGTACCGGTAAAAGTGTCGGTGGGACAGTTTTTACAGGTGATGTTGATTCGAACATTATAGCTTTGTTCAATAGTATGGATGACTTCAGAGAATTTAGTATTTCTGAATATCATGTTGCCATGTCTCCATGCTGATATTTTTGGGGTGTCCTCTTCTGCAATGATGAAAATATTACCTGTTGATTGGTCTAATATTGCCTTTTGTTTCGGGTGAAGGATTACATTCTTATGACTTTGAGTTGCACCAAGCCATACGCTTCCTTCCTCTAGGGCCAGTTCGGCTGTTTTATGATCCTTTCGTACTAAAAGATTAAAAGTAGTTCCCAGTACCTTTACTTGTAGTCCTTGGGCATCTATGATAAAAGGTACTTCCTTGTTTTTATCGATCTGAAAATAACCTTCTCCATCAAAGCTGATTTTCCTTTCTTTTTTGTTATAGGTTTGGGGAAGTATGCTAACCTGGATTCTGAATTCAGAGAAACAGCGGTGCCGTCCGGAAGAGTGACACTTGCCCGTTCTCCTCGAGCTGTACAGACAATCATTTCTTTGGTGGCAATTTGTCTGTTCTCATAATACAGATAGCCGGAAAGTATAATGAATACAGGCAATAATATAGTAGCGGCAATCTGGATTATACGACTAAAATCGAAGCCATTGCTTTTTTCTTCTTTTATGGAATTTTCGATCTGTGCCTTTATTTTGTCTATTTGTTTGTCGGGAACGGAAGTGACATCAATTTTTTCATTCATCCAAGTTTGATACATTTCTTCCCCTATTTCATAGTCCGACATGGATTTAATTCTATTTCTGAGTTCCTGTAACTCCGCCGGGGATAGTTCGTCATTCCTATATTTGGTTTCAAGTTTCTTCATTTATTTTTTCTATTTATGACATCCATTTATGTTGATAGTACCGAATTTTATTTTCTAATTAATAAAAAGTAACATTAGAAGTAACCATATTTTGTTTAATTTCTCCTTTAGGGTCTTAAGTCCTAGTGAAAGCTGGTTTTTTACGGTTTGTTCGCTTAAAGAAAGTTTTTCTGCTATTTCTTTATTGGATAACTGTTTGAATCGGGATAGACGAATTACTTTTTGCTGAGTGTCTGGGAGCTTTTCTATTGTTTTGAGGAATCTGAATAGGAATTCATTATATTCCAGCTTGTAATGAGTGTCCTCGGTTGACAGGGTATCTATATGATAAATGTATTCTTCATATATGGGATGGTTTATTTTCTGACGGTATGCATTGATGAGACGGTGTTTAGCCATAATAAAAAAGTAGAGAACGTAATGTTTCATCTTGTCTTATATTTATACGGTTAGACCACAGTTTTACAAAAACCTCTTGTACGATTTCCTCTGATTCTTCGGAAGATTTGGTAAATTGTAAACTATAAGCATACAGGCGTTTGGAGTACATTTGATAAATTTTGTCAAATGCCTTATGCGATCCTTGTTTTAAGTCATGAATCAAGTGTCGTTCTATATTTTCTATGTGCTCTTCCAAGATATATGGTGTTACCTAAATGTGGATTAATCCCATAATATTCGTTTGCAAAGATAATCATTATGTATTTCTTTTGTGTATCTCTAGAACTAATTTTGTATGATATCTGAATATGTCTTTTAATTGTAAGAAATAGGTTCAATAGTAATTTTTTCTTGTTTTAAGACTAATTCTCTTCCTTATATTCAAACCATTGGTATGATGCTTTATTTATCGATTGTTTTCCATTACTTGTCGCATATATTCCGACTCCCGTACCATTAAAGCGGTTGACCTTATTATCCGACACAGCATCTACACTTTGTACCTCTCCCACTTGATAAAGCATATCATTTGACAAACCGGCATAGAATGTTAATGTAGCTCCTTTGGCTACCAAGCGTAATATGACAGATTTTTCCTTCCAAGGCAGTGTCGCAATTATTGTTTTTTTGCCTAGAAGTACTTTTGTCAAACGGATTTCATTCTTTCCTTTCAGTAATGAATAATAGCCTTTAGCTGTACGATACAGAACCAAGCCCGCCCATTCGTTCACCCGACGGGTGGAGAAACTCATTGTCGTGGTGGCAGAAAAATTATGGGAATGTACACGGCGCAGAAGCATGGAGGGACATACCAGACTGTCTGCCATTTCAGGTCGGAGAGACAAAACAAGTTGCCATCGGCAAAATGATGGAAAGGTTGCTCAGGGATACGCATTGTAGCCCATTCCGGTGATAAAGCAGAACTTTCAAAATCATTCTGTTTATCTGTCTTCGACACCGGCGTCCATGGTAAAGGTGGACGTTTCAACCGGTTTCCGATAACACCAATGCCGGGATTGAAGATAGGTTCACCGTTTTGAAAACTCACCTCACAAAGAAAGGTTTCGCGTCCTAAAGGCACCAGTCCTCCTTCCACAATTCGTTTACCAAGAAACACAGCATACCAATCTCCGGTCGGTGTCTGTACCAGATCGGCATGTCCGAGAGACTGCACAGGGTAGTCCTTGCCAAGATGGCGGTGTGTCAATACGGGATTGACGGTACAAGGTACATACGGTCCCCAGAGGGATTTAGCAGTGAGGGCGGTAACAGCATGGTTATAATCCGAACCACCCTCGGCCATCAGCAGCAGATAGCGGTTGTCTATTTTATATAAATGAGGTCCTTCGGCATACTTTGCATTAGCCGCATGGCCATAGGCCAATGTCTTCCGTTCTCCGACCAAACGTCCTTTCTGAAGGTCCAGCTCCTGCATCCATACGGCACACTGGGCAGGCCATGCGCTCTTAAAATCCCAGCGATTGCCTGTATAATAACAGCGTCCGTCCTCATCAAAAAAAAAGAGAAGGGTCAATGCCGGGAGCATCTTTCAGCCACACCGGATCCGACCAGGGACCGGCCGGATTCTTGGCTGTCATATAGAAATTGCCACCACAGCCATGAGCTGTGGTGATAAGATAGAATGTTCCATTATGATAACGCAAAGTGGGGGCCCAGATGCCGTCATTATCCGTCATACCGTTAAAGTCGATAGCCTTGGGATTGGTTAATGCATGACCGATAAGCGACCAGTTAGTCAGGTCACGGCTGTGATAAATAGGAAGTCCGGGAAACCATGTGAATGATGAAGTGACTAAATAATAATCTTCTCCTACCCGGCAGATGGAAGGATCTGGATGGAATCCCGTGCGAATGGGATTGGAAATGGAATCCGGAATAATCGTTTCTCCCATCATTCTTGCACACAAAAAATAGTAACTAACAGTAAAAGTAATCTTTTTATTTTTCTGTTTAGAAATATGAAACTGCGCGTTATTATAATATTTCTCATCGTTATTTAATATATTAGCAATTATTATACTTCAAATTTTCCAGTGTTACATTTCTTCTGTCTTTTGCATGGTTAATTCTGTATCTCAGCCCTTTTGCATAAGATATGGAATAGCTCAAAAGTGATAGACATTGTCTATCGTTACGAAAGTGTCGTCACTTCCATAGATTGTTTTAGTCTTGTCTGTCCATACCGGTCGTATTCCTGTTACTTCAACCTGTAAGGTATAATTTGCCTTCGACATTTTCGGTGTTATAATTCGAATTGCTTTTTCCGGATACTTGCTGTAGAAATCTACCAATGAAGAATATACAGTATCTTTCTCGGCATTTAATACACTTACTTTGGCATATCCGCCATGAGGGTTTGTTTCTCCAACAATAGCGGCATGAGTTCCTTTGAACGCTATCTCCAACACGTCTCCTTTTTGATTGGACTTCCATGCCCCGTACAACTTTTTCCCTTTGTTCAGAGCGTCTGCCGGTTTTAGCTTCCTGATGTCCCATGCCTGCCAATATTCAGGGATGGATATTTTTGTTCCATCCACTTGTAAAGGCATCCATACATATGTGGCGGCTGAGGCCTGATGCGGATAAGACCAACGATCCCCCATAAACATAGGTATGGTATCGTTACCGCATTTCAACGGGAATACAAATGTACTTTGCGAATTGTAGGTCAGCTTGCCTTCCGGGCAGAACAGTCCTTGTTTCGTCCAAGGACCTTCTATCTGGGGAGCCGTAAAATAGAAGTTGTCATTTTTCTCCCAACTGGTCAGGTTTGAGGTTAAGCATAAAATAGACACCATTCTTTTTGAACATGGCCGTGATTCGCCCATGCCTTTAATGTGGGCCACTTCAGCCTCTATCGAACGGTAATCATCGCTTAACCGATAAATAGGGCCATGATGAATCAGTAAATATCCTTTTCCATCGGTGTCCTGAAAGGTTCCCATATCCCAGCGTTTTACAGGTTGTCCCTTATAGAGCAACGGTCCCTGCAACTGATAGTCACCTGCAATCGTTTTGCAGGTGGCTAAACCGATATAAGGGTCCTTGTATCCCATATCATCGGCATGCATCAGCATGATATACTCGCCCGTCTTAGGGCATTTCATCACTTTTACACGCTCACCTACGCGATTGGGACCGAGGATGCCTTCGGGTTGGACTCTAAGGACAATGTTCTCGAATTTCCAGTTTACAAGATCATCCGAAGAATAACATGAGAAGCCGGGGAAAGCGTTACTTTTGTCCGATTTCCATTCTCCGAAAAGATAATATCTTCCATTTTCTTCCACAATACAAGCGCCATGTGCATTGACAATATTTCCCTTGTCATCAAACCATGGAATACCGTTGACTACTAAATTGTTTTGAGCTGTAGCTGCTCCTGCTTTCAATAAGAGGAACAACAAGAATAGTAAATATTTCATCATGTTCTTATTGTATATTCATATTTTATTTATTCAATAATGCACTAATGTTCTATCTTGAACATTTAATATAAAAAAATTATAGGTTGGAATCTTTACGCTATCTATTTTTATTATTATGCAAAGATCGTAATATCAAAATAGAGAACAAATGGATTTTGATTTCAATTCCTGTGTTTTTGTACAAAAAACCATATCTTCAATCTGTTTGTTTATAAGTGATAAATAGAAAAAGAGATATTCATAATTTTTTTGAGGATCATTGTGTTTTTGGAAAAACAAATAGTTGGTCAAGAATGACTCCTTTATCTATTGCTTTTACTTGAAGACAATGTTTCTCATTTTGGGAAAGTGGAGGGTGAAATGTAAGATTGCTTGTTCTTAATACATTTTCTTTCCATATTTCACTTCGCCCATATGTTTCGTAATTACTTGCAGGAATCTGCTGCCCGTCAAGTGAAAGCGCAATGCGAATTGACTTTCCTTCAATAGGATGACAAGGAAGTAAATGTACTTCAATCTCTACAGAATCAGTATTTATTGCGTCAAATGTATAGTTTACACTCTTATTTTTCGGGATGGTTATGGCTTTTTCTTCATAACCGAGGCCTTCACAGGGGGAGTAATCCCCATTTGTGCAGTCTGCTCCATTCCATTTGGCAATGTACTTGCGTTCTTTTATTATAGGAGAAGTCGCAGCTTTATGATCTACAGGTTCAAATACTGGTAAACGCCTAGGTTGAAAATCCATCATTCTATGCCATTTACTATTATTATGGAAACCTATATTATAGATACGTGTTAGTGAAGCAATACTATCAAATGCTGCATCACTTTTTGACCATGATTCCAGCCCGTGGCGAGCTTTTTGAGCATAAAGTATTTTTTTATTCATTTCCGCTGATGCCTGCAAAGGGTATTTGACTAATTGGAAATAGGCGTCTTGACGTTCCGGAATAACTTTATTAAAGCAAGTTTCTACCTCATCTTCCAATTTTTGATAGGCCGCTAAACGTGTGTCAATATATTTTTCGCTCCATGGCATATCTTTTATAATACGATAATCGTTGGTGTGATACTCTTCTTCACGAGTATTTCCCATGAATTCCGGCTTGCGGATATATGCTAATCGATAATGTTCTTTCATCAGAGGTAAAAGACGTTTGCCCAACTGGTTACCGAATTCTCTTTGTAGGAAATGGCTGAGATGCTTTGTGATACCCTGTTTTCTGACGGAGTGAATGTCCCAAGCCATATCCATGAATAATTCTATCTGATATTCAGCAGGCTTGATGTCACCTACATTCAATACCCATAATTTTTGTATGCCACTATCATAGGCGGTCGTCATTTGTTGATAGAGTAGTGCGGGTGAGAAAGTACCCAACCATAGATAATCATGTGGGCGTCCCCAATAAGATATGTGGTAATACACACCGTTTCCTCCTTTCCGCTGACGTTCTTCATCCGTAGGAAAATGATGAATATATCCATAGTTGTCATCGCACCACATCAAGCATACATCTTCAGGAACTTCAAGTCCTGCGTCATATATATCCATAACTTCTTTATAAGGAATAAAGGACTTGTGGAACTTTTGTTACGTCTTGGTTAACATATTGTTGTAGTAAATGACGTTGGTCAGCAAATACATGTTGGCAACACGGCTTTCTGTTCCTTTATCGTTTTTGCACCATTCATAGCTCCGTCGTGTACTCCACGCATACCTATAGTATAAAGTATGGGTTGGTTTGCCACTTCCTTTACTCTTTGTTCCCAAAATTCATAAACATTTTTGCTGTTGTTCACATAATCGTATTCTCCTTTTCCTCGTTTTCTCCATTCACCGGCTGTGCTTGAAGCCATTGGTTCGCAGTGTGAACCTCCAATGTAGATACCGTATTGTTCAGCTACTTCACGATTTCCTTGTGTTAAGAAAAAAGGTTGCGTACATTCATGCATGGCAGGCCAATAGGTATTTGCACGTAAGCGTAACATTAATTCGAAAATGCGCGCATTGGTCTTGGGACCAATACGACCGGGTTTGTGCCAAGGTTCGTAGTGTAGGCTTGACCATGGCATTAATCCCCAATCTTCATCATTGATAAAGATACCGCGAAATTCTACGGAAGGAGCTTGCAGATTTACGTAGCCGTTTGCAAGCGAAAAGGATGATCGTTTTAGAGGCATAACATCAGCCCACCATTCCCAAGGTGACACGCCTATCAGCCGGGAAATTTCCAGTATTCCATATGCGACGCCATGTGCATCACTTCCCGTTACATAAAGTTGGTCATCCGAAACTTTAAGTTGGAAAGCTTCTTTACGTTTATCTAACAGGGTGGTGTCTTTATTAATAATAATATTACCTTCTTTTCCTATACAGACATCCGATGACAATACTGCTTGGAAATCATTTACTAGCATTTTAAGTGCTGATTTTACTACCGGTTCCATTTCTGTTGTATCACAAGCTATATGAATTGTGTGCCCACTTTTCAGTTCAAAACCGTTGGCCTTTACTACTATCATTAATAATAATAGATGTATGATTGTATGTCGCATATTCTGTTTTAAATTATTAATTTTCCAACAACAACTTTCCTTGATTGGTCTTTTTCTGATACTTAAAAAGGGCATATCAAAAATATTGTATGCTCTGAAATTTTATCAATATGTTTTGATATGCCTTTTGTGTATAAATTTATTTATTAATAATCCTATCAATAGCCTGCATTTTGCTCTATTCCTTCCGAATCTTGATCAATAACAGTTTGTGGAATTGGTCTTAATAAAATATGGTTATCCATTTTGTTTGTTTTCTTTGCTAGATTATTATGTTTTAATGTACGTTCAATAAGTGTATTGGTACGTTTTAAATCAGGCCAACGCTTGTATTCACCAGCTAGTTCACGTGCACGTTCATCCAGAATCGTATTTATATCAATATCTACTTCATTTATGATCATATCTTTTTCGTGACCGGGGATGGCAGCTCTTTTGCGTACAGCGTTAAGGCGTTCGGCAGCTTTTGATTTATCACCTGCCTGCAAATAGGCTTCTGAAGCAATCAAATACGTTTCTGCTAGCCGGAATAGGAAGATGTCCCGTGTGCCTGAATAGGATTGATTGTTGGATGGCCAAGGAGCTGTTGAATCAAAAAACTTCCATATCATGGGGAAAATTCCGCTACCACCTATATTTTCAATATCCTGTTTCCAAAGTTCTTTGGTTATGATGATAGCATTGGGATGTTCAGCCATGATGGCTAAAGAATCGTTCACTGTAAATTCTTTGTCATAATGTGGAAAATAGACTCTTAAATCGCCAGCTTTTACTTTCCATCATCTTTTGTTGCATAATATTCACTTAAAAAAGTAACATCATAGCGTGAGTCAGAGTCTGTATTGTAGAGTGAATAGAGAAATTGTGTGGGCGTAAATTGCGGTTTATGCCAGTTATAGGTTGTATTGTATATTTCGAAACCACTAGGAATTTTGCTCCATAGTTCCCATCCGAACATCGCATTCTGACCGCTTCCATTATTAATATCTCCACCTAAAGATTTGGCATCATATTGAACTGAAAAGATAATTTCGTCATTTATTTCATTACCTTCTTTGAATACTTCCTGGAAGGAAGGGAGAAGACGATATTCTCCACTATTGATTACTTCGTCCGCTAGTGATGCAGCTTTAGTGAAATCATCGGAATCAGCATAGCTTTTATAACCTCGAGTTAAATAAACCAGGCTTAATAAGTTTTTGCATGCTCCTTGAGTGGCACGGCCAAACTCAGCAGCTTTAATCGGAAGCTTACTGACTACTACACTTAGCTCATTGATGATGTATTTATATATATCAGCCTCGGGAATGCGGTCAAAGTGTGTAATGGCTGATGTAATTTCATCCTCAACCAAAGGTACGTCACCGAACTGTTCAACTAAAAGAAAATAATAATAAGCACGAAGGAATCTTACTTCGGCATTTGATTGAACTATTTCTGTTTCTGAAATTCCGTTTACTGCGTTTGCTCGGGCTAGAGCTGTATTACATGCTTGTATGGAATAATATAAGTCTGCATAATGGTCTTTTACACAAGGGTTTTCGGCATCCAATTCTGCATATTCGTTCAGTTGGCGGCTTTGGGTGTCTCGTCCTCCGTAACTACCTCCAATTAATTCACTTTCACCGCGAGTAAATATATCTGTACCTAGACAATACAACCAAGGCTCGTCTCCCCAAACTGTTCTTAAAAGTAGAATAAGCAGCGTTTACTAAAGAACGGTATCCGTCAGCTGTTACGAAATAATTTTCTGCAGTTATATTGCTCTGGTTCTTTTCTTCTAGAAAGTTGTCACAAGATACAGTTATAGAAGCGATGAATAGTAGAGCAGATAATTTTATTTTTGTTTTCATATTGTTGTTTTTTTAGAATGCAAGTTTTACACCAAATAAAAAAGTTCTTGTACTTGTAGCTTCTCCCCACGTATTTTGAGTTGCCCATTCTGGATCAAATCCTTTGAAAGAAGTGAAAAGGAATGGATTGTTGGCTGTAGCATATAATTTCAGCCTTTTAATTCCTATAGGTTTCAGCAGCGACATGGGGAAAGTATATCCTAGTGTGATATATCCTACTCTTACGAAAGATACATCTTGATAGCACATGGAAGAAAAATATTTTCCTTTATTTCCTGGTTGAGGGTATTTATTTGTCGGATTGGTTTCAGTCCAATAATCAACTTTAGCTTGGTTGTAATTACCATCATATGCCATAAACGAAGAAACAAATGTACTGTTTAACTGGGCACCTTGACGGGTATATACATTGAAAGCCAAATCCCAGTTTTTATAAGTAAATGTATTGGTGATACTTCCTGTCCATTTGGGTAGCTGTTGCCCTAGAATCACTTTATCTTTTGCATCAATGACATTATCATGATTTTGATCTTTCACCTTTACTTGTCCCGGTGTCTGGCCATATATGGCTGCTTTATCGGCTTCGGATGTCTGCCATATTCCATCAAATTCATAGTCATAATTTACATTGATAGCCTCTCCAATAAACCATTTGTTACCGATATCATCTTTTTTCCCTCCGTACAATTCAAGGATTTCATTTTTATTGGTATCAAAAATTATATTTGTCTGCCAGGAAAAATCACTTGTTTGGACATTTATTGTATTTATAGATAACTCAAGCCCTGTATTTCTCACCTTTCCAATATTGTCCCAAACAGAAGTCCATCCTGTGGTGCTAGGTAACTGGCGTTCCATAATCAGATCTTTAGAGGTGCGTTGATATACGTCCAATGAACCATTAATACGGTTTCTGAAGAAACCAAAATCTAAACCGATGTTGAATTCCTGTGTCCGTTCCCAAGTTAATTTACTATTAGCAAGACCGTTTTTATAATAAGAAGTTGAAACATCACCTCCAAAATCGTAATTCCTATTTGACACATTAGACTGTGTCCCATAAATACTAACAGCATCGTTGCCCGTAACACCATAGCTAAGACGCAACTTTAAACTACTGATGAAATCCACTTTCTTTATAAATTCCTCTTCACCCAACATCCATGCAAATGCGGCTGAGGGGAAAAATGCCCATTTATTACCATCGGCCAATCTGGATGAGCCGTCATAACGTCCCGAAACAGTGAAAAGATATTTATCCATAAATGAATATTGAATACGACCTAAAAATGAGGCAAGACTAGTCTGCTGATAGTCTGTTTGTGATGCTTGAATATCGGTTGATGCAACTGCGTCCAAGTTATACCACTTACTATTATAAGGTAAGTTTCTTGCTTTTTGATAAGAGGATTCCCATTGTTGGTATTGAATGCTTTGGACAAGGTTTACATTCAGACTATGTTTTCCGAAACGTTTGTCATAAGTCGCTTGATTGTCCCATACATATCCCCAATGGTTGTTGGTTTCATATACGGCACTTGTATTGTCGGTTTTTCCAGCTCCTCCATTCTTGCACCACATACCATAATATTCTCCATTGCGTTTGTTCAACATTTGTGGCGAGAATTGAGTGCGGAAGTTCAATCCTTTGATGGGTTCGAATTTCAGGTAGATATTACCGAAAGCGCGGAATCGTTTTTTTTCACGCCATTCACCATCTTCTGTACTTTCATAAAGGGGATTAGTTACGGCATCATTACGGAATACGCGAAATAACATGTTTCCTTCGTCATCGTATGGAGCCGCTACGGAAGGTAACCGGAAGGCGGAACGCAATGTTTCATAACTCCCTTCATTTTGAATGCTTGTAAGTGAAATACAAACTTCCTCCTGCTTCCCATTTATCTGTAAATTTCCGGTTGATATTCAGATGCATATTATATCGATCATAATCCTGCCCTTCAATTGTTCCGTT